>JADMIO010957414.1_pt1 | contig 72709 bp, 54 predicted proteins | sample 8958161 | NCBI WGS metagenome assembly JADMIO01 (sample SAMN16585339, study PRJNA669376) | soil metagenome | isolation source: Crop rotation soil | place: USA: Cullars Rotation, Alabama | collected 2011 | reverse complement strand
GCCAGCGAGCACGAGTGAAGCGAATGGAATGATGCGCATGAAGACGCGCGCCAGATTGCGCGGCGCTGCATGTGCGGAGATGGCCCGCCACGATCGTGCGTGCATCAACGACCTCCGGTTGCAACGCGACGGGGCGCCGTGGTGCCGCGCACCACCAGCGTTGGCGGCATCAACACATGCCGTGCGGTATCACGGCGTCCACCAAGTCGTTCGAGCAGCAGGGTCACCGCCGTGCGTCCCATGTCAGGGCGTGGTTGATCAACCGTCGTGAGGTTGATTTGGCTGACCGCCGCAAGCGCGGTGTTGTCATATCCCACAACCGAAACGTCTTCAGGCACACGCAGTCCACGTTCCGACAAGGCGCTCAGTGCACCAAGCGCCGCCAGATCATTCGCAACGAAGATGGCGGTTGGATGCTGGTCACCTGCGAACAGTGCCGCGACTCCCTGTCGGCCGCCCTCGTCGGTGTAACTGGCAGGAATGATCCGAATGTGCGCGTCCAGGCCGCGTTTCTGCATGGCGCGTTCGTAGCCTTTTCTCCGCTCAGCGGCGCCCGCGCCACCACCGCCATCGATGTGCGCGATGCGCTGATGTCCGAGATCCGCGAGGTGTTGCACGACGAGTGCGGCGCCCGTCGGGTCATCGTTGCTGACGCTGTCGACGCTGTTCATCCGCGCACGGCGCGCAACGAGAACGACTGGCACTTCCTTGCTGGCGAGAGTGATCGCATTGATCTCGAGCATCGGGCTCGCGAGGATCAGGCCGTCGATACGCAATTCGAGCAGTGTGTCGAGCGCGCGCCGTTCGGCGAGCACGGCCTGATCCACCACACTCATGATCGTGTTGTAGCCCTTCGCGACCGCTTCAGCCTGCACACCGTCGATGACTTCCGCAAAGAACGGATTGTGCAGATCGGACAGCAGGACACCGAACAGATTCGACCGTCGCTGCACAAGACTGCGCGCCACACCGTTGGGTCGATATCCGAGTTCGGCGGCAGCGGCGAGCACGAGCCGGCGTTTTTCTTCCGACACGCTGCTCGACCCACGGAGCACAAGCGATACCAATGACTTGGAAACGCCAGCCGAGGCCGCGACATCGATGATGGTGGGACGATTGGTCGTGCGGGAATTCATGGTGGCAACGGTGGGAATCCGGGAGAGCGGATGCATGCGAGGCTGCATCCGATACCTCGTCTGGAATTCGTTGGTGGCTTACTGACAGAAGAGGGATCAGCAGCTCGACGAATCGGAAAATCTACATCCGGTTGTGCGGGAGTCTGGCGACCCCGGCCGCAGCACCGGCTGTTGACACGCCAACAAACATGGCACATGTTGTCGCGTAATGGAACGTTCCAACGTTCCGAAAGTTGATCAGTTGTTGTTGTGCTCGCCTCTGCAGTTCCCTCCTCCAGCAGTTCCGCAGCTCGCCTTCCCACCCACCCGCCAGGCGGCCATGCACCTCGAACAGAACCGTTTCCTCACGCTCGTGAGCCCGGAGTCGGGCCCCCGCCACCGAGCCCGTCCTCAATGGAGCAACGCTCCCGCGCAGTTCGCGCCAGCATGGACCCCGCTGGTATCTCGCCTGCTCGCGCTTGTCACCGCGCTCTTGCTGGCATTCGCGGCCACCGCCACGACTGCTGCCGCCCAGGCGAATTTCGGCAGCGTTCGCGGTACCGTCACGGACTCCGCCGCATCAACCCCAGTCAGCGGCGCGCGAGTCGTTGTCGTCGGAACGAGCATCGGCACGGTGACAAAAACGGACGGCACGTACCTGTTGACTGGCGTTCCGGTTGGTGAGCAAACGCTGCGTGTCACATCGATTGGTTTTGGCAGCGCCACGCAAACCGTGCGCGTGACGGCCGGGCAGGGCGTCACCGCGAATGTCGTGATGACAAAATCCGTCAATCAGCTCGCACCGGTGGCGGTCGTGGGGTACGGGCAGCAGGAACGTCGCGACATCACGGGTTCGGTGACGACAGTGTCGGCGGAAAAGTTGAAGGACATTCCGACGGCGGATCCGATGAAAGCCCTGCAAGGCAAGGTGGCGGGCGTCGAAATCGTGACGACGAGCAACGAACCCGGCGCGAGCATGCAGGTGCGCATTCGCGGCGTTCGGTCCATGGCAAGTGGCCGCAATGAACCGCTGTATGTCGTCGATGGCATTCCGATCAACGGCGACATTCAGGACTTCAACCCCGCCATGATCGACAACATCTCCGTGCTCAAGGATGCCGCCGCCACTGCGGTATACGGCAGCCGAGGTGCGAATGGTGTCATCATCGTCACGACGAAGAAGGGATCGGCGGACGGCAAGATGCACACGACATACAGTTTCGATTCGTATTACGGCGCGCAACAGCCCGTGCAGATCATTCCGATGATGAAGATGAACAACTTCGTCAAGTATCTGCAGGACGCTGCTGCCATCAATGGACAGGATACGTCGCTCGCCAAGGTGCTGCAGGGGCAGACGTTTGTGCCGGGCACGACGACGTCCAAGCGCATGTATGCGTATCAAAATGGCATCGAAACCGACTGGCAGCGGGCGGTGCTGCGCGATGGTCGCCAACAGAATTTCCAGGCGAGCGCCAATGGAACGCTGGCCGGCACGCGCTATTCGCTGTCGGGCAACTACTTCAACCAGAACGGCGTGATTCCCGGGCAGGCGAATTCACGCGGCAATGCATTCGCGTCGTTTGATCACACGTCGGATCGCCTGCGTTTTGGCATGACGACGTCACTCACCCGCGCGCTCGTGGAACTGGGCGAAGGGCAGGGCGCGTTCGGTTATGCCACCTCCATGACGCCGTTCGGCACCCCGTACAACTACACCACGAAGGATTCGGCCGGTCTGTTCGATCCGCGTCCCGATGACGATCCGCTCAACATCAATCCGCTGCTGGAATCGCGGTCGATGATTCGCAATCAGACCAATACGCGTGTCTTCGCGTCTGCGTATGCGGAGCTGACGATCGGCAAGGGGCTGAGCTATCGCATGAACTTCGGTCCCGACTACTCAACCAACACACTTGGTTGCTACAACGATCCCTGGACGCACGGACCTTGCTCCAATCCTGGCGCGAACAGCGCCAATCAGGGGCAACCACCCCAGGCCATGCTGCGCAATCAGACCGACTTTGCGTATACGCTGGACAATCTGCTCTACTACAAGCGCGACTTCGGCAACCATCACATTGATCTGACCGGACTGTACAGCATTCAGAAGGACAAGTTCACAAAGGATTCCATCTACGCCAGCCAACTGCCGTACAACACGCAGTTGTGGTACGACCTGGGTTCCGGCACCGCGGGCAACAACGTCAGTGCCATTTCCGAGTGGGCGCTGCAGTCGTACATGGGCCAGGCGAATTACACGCTGCTCGATCGCTACACGCTTTCATACACGCAGCGTTCCGACGGATCGAGCCGGCTGGCACCGGGACACAAGTGGGCAAGCTTCCCGTCAGTGTCCGCCGCATGGCAGCTTGGCGAAGAGCCGTTCATGCGCCGCTTCAGTTTCGTGGACCAGCTCAAGTTCCGCGCCAGTTACGGCGTCACGGGTAACACCTCGATCAATCCGTATCAGACACAGGGCACGCTGCGCAGCAAGTTGTACACGTTCGGTTCGACGCGTGTGCGCGGTTATCAGCCCGGATCGATTCCGAACCCCGATCTCAGTTGGGAGAAGACGTACCAGACCGATTTCGGTCTTGATTTCGGCGTGTTCAACGGACGCCTGACCGGAACACTTGAAACGTATGTGCAGGACACGCGCGACTTGCTGTTGACGCGATTGCTTCCCGTCACATCAGGCTTTACGTCGACGCTGCAGAACATTGGATCGACGCGCAACACCGGCTTCGAAGCGCAGTTCTCGACGCTCAACGTGCGCGACTGGCATGGCATACAGTGGACCAGTGATTTCAACTACACGCGTCAGCGCAACAAGATTACCGCGCTCGCGAGTGGTTCCGCATCGGATGTCGGCAACACCTGGTTCGTCGGCCAGCCCATTCACCTGTCAGGCGACCCGCAACGCCAGGTGTTCTATGACTGGAAATGGGTTGGCGTGTGGCAGTACGCCGACTCGGTTGCGATGAAGGCGTTCAACGCGAACGGCAGCACGTTCAAGCCTGGTGATCCGCGCGTGGCCGACATCAATGGCGACGGCAAGATCAACGCAGATGATCGCACGATTGTCGGCACCACATATCCGCGGTGGGTTGGCAGCATGTACAACCGCATCACGTGGAAAGGCTTCGATTTCTCGGAGCTCGTGACTGCGAAGGTTGGCTACACGTTCATCGACGGCACGCCACGCAGTTACACGGGGCGTCTCGGCATCATCGATGACACGGACTACTGGACGCCAACGAACCCAACGAACAAGAACCCCGCCCCGAATCTGGGGCAGGTGGAACGACTCTACGCGACCACGCGCCTGTACACGAATGGCACGCACTGGCGCATTCGCAACGTCACGGTCGGTTACACGGTTGATCAGCGCCTGCTCCGGAAAATCGGTGCACAAAGCATTCGCTTCTACGGCACGGCGCAGGATCCCTACATCCACACCGATTACCTCGGCGCTGATCCCGAAGTCGCTGGCGCGGCTCCGACGCTGCGCACGGTGTTGTTCGGTACCAACATCACGTGGTAATCGAATCCAATTCTGACATGAGAATCCAGATGAAGCGCACACTTCTGTCCTTCGCATCGCTGGGACTCGTAGCCGGAATCTTCGGTTGCGTGGACCTGGACGAAAAGCTGATCACCGGGGTCAGCAGCGAGTATTACTCCACACCGGACGGCCTCAACTCCGCCGTGGTTGCCAGTTATTCGCAATTGCGTTCGTACTATGGCCGCGAGCAACTGATTTCGCTGGCGCAGGCGGGAACGGATACGTGGTCGGACGCCGATCAGGCCGCGTCCAACAATCGTGAGTTCGGCTCGTACAGCTCGGGCCTCAACAGCACGGCGGCGCCACTCGCGAACACGTGGAATCCGGCGTATCAGATGATCAATACGCTGAATGCCGCCCTCGATCGCGGACCGAGCACGACTGGCATCACGCAGGCGACCAAGAACACCCTGCTGGGCGAAGCACGATTCCTGCGTGCCTTCGAGTATTTCATGCTCGTGCAGACCTTCGGCGACGTCACGCTGTCATTGCATGAAAACAAGGGGCTGATCGAGGAAGCGGTGCGTGATTCGGCCGCGAAGGTGTACCGCGCCATCATTGGCGATCTCGATACCGCGATCACCTTGTTGCCGGTTACGCAGGTGGATCGCGGACGGGCAACGCGCGGTGCGGCGCAGACACTTCGGTCGAAGGTGTATCTGACACGCGCCTACAAGGACTACTCGCCAAACAAGCAGGCCGATTTCACGCAGGCGCTTGCGGATGCGAAAGCTGTCATCAATTCGAACACCTATTCACTCACGCCGAACTACGCCGACCTGTGGTGCGTGGCTCGCGCAGCAGATCCGGGCCGTCAGGGTTACTGTGAGAACACCGGATACAATTCCGCGCAGTCGGAATTCATTTTCACCGTGCAGTTCTCGTACGACCTGACGCATTACGATGGCAGTGATCAGTACAACTATCTGCATCTCGTATATCTCAGTCAGTATGACAATGCCGCGTTTGCAGTGGGAATTGCGCGCGACCTGAACAACGGCCGTCCGTTTCGTCGCCTGATGCCAACGCAGTACGGGCTCAAGGTGTTCGATAACCGGTGGTCAGGTACGCCAGGCGCGTCGGCCATCATGGATTCGCGCTTTGACGGTTCGTATCAGACGGTGTGGATTGCAACGGCAGGTGGACAGCGCAATCCAACCACCGGATGTCCGTTCTGCTCGAGTGGTGCTGTCATCAATGTTGGCGACACCACGGGCATTTACCTGGTGAATCCCGTGACCACGGCGTATCGCCAGAGCAAGCCGTACATGATTCGCACGCTGTGTCCGGCCGGTGATGCCGATCCTTCGGTGTACTGCGGCGATCGCACTGCGGCGACTGACGGTTACATCAGCTGGGATCGTTATCCGCCGCTCAAGAAATTCCAGGACAACCTGCGCGCCAATCTCACGGCGCAGGAAGGCGGGAAGGTGCAGGTGTTACTGCGGCTTGGTGAAGTGTACCTGCTCGCTGCCGAAGCCGACCTTGGCCTCGGCAACACGGCCGAAGCGGCACAGATGATCAACGTGTTGCGCGTGCGTGCCGCCACAGCTGCGTTCAAGAACGATCCGAAACAAATGGTGACGGCGGGGCAGATCAATCTCGACTTCATCATGGATGAACGCGAACGCGAACTGGCCGGCGAGTTCACGCGCTGGTACGACCTGGTGCGACCGGGTGCGCAGTTCTTCGTTGATCGTGTGAAGAAGTACAATCCGCACGCGGCAGCCAACGTCGCACTGAAGCATGCCCTGCGTCCGATTCCACAGTCACAGATCGACGGTGTGTTGAAGGGCCCGAAGTATCCGCAGAACCCCGGGTATTAACCGCAGTGTCAACACAGCAAAGGCCCCAGCGATGTCATGCGGGGGCCTTTGCGAAGTGGGCCGCCTAGTTGTGGATGTCCTTGTCCGGACCGGTGGCCACGTAGATCACACCGTCGGAGTGACCAATTCCAAAACGTGCCTGTGCTGCCGTGCCGTTGATGCGTCGGATGGAATAGACGGTGTTGATCGGAATGGATTTCAGTGCTTCGATGTTCCCGGCGCGCACACCATCGATGTACACCTTGATACCGGTGGCCTCCCGTGGCATCGGCTGCATTGTTGGCGAGGCTCCGGTACTCTTGTCGGTTGCCGTTGGCGGATTGATCACGCTGCCGGTTGGCGGATTCAGGTTCCGGGCGCGCAACCAGTTGCTGTGCAGTGCTTCAATCGCCGCGTAGGCGTTGGGGAACGTGCGTGATGACACCTGCTCGTGCGTAATCAAATCCGCACTTGGTTTGAGTGTCGGACGATTGGTGGTGTCGATGGGCACCGAAGTCTGCGCCGACGCGACGTGTGCGTGCACACCCGCAATGCCGAGAAACGCGAGGACCAGGAACGACACGCGAGCGGCGCTGCGATTGATCGTCTGCACGGACGACTCCGGGAGGGGGATTGCGGTTCGCGACACAGGCATCGTTGACACGTTCAGTCAGTGGTCGCAATATAGCACGATCTGGAACGTTCCAACATCCACTGCCGCGTTGCCCGCCCGATACATTCCGCTTTCACGACCCTAGATGCTGCCATACAAGGATTCACGACTGAGCGCGAAGGCACGCGTTGCCGACTTGCTGTCCCGCATGACCGTCGCGGAAAAGGCATCGCAGATGCGAGGGGTGTGGCAGGAGAAGAACACGCGGCTGCTCGACGCGCGTGGCGATTTCGACGTCGGGATCGCGCGCAGATCCTTCAGCGATGGCAATGGTGTGGGTCAGGTGGGCCGACCTTCCGATTCCGGCAGTGCGCCAGCCACGCCCTGGGATGGCAAGAATGCACGCGCGCAGGCCGAACTCACGAATGCCATTCAGAAGTTCTTCGTGGAAGAGAGCAGACTCGGAATCCCCGTTGTCTTCCACGAAGAGTGTCTGCATGGGTTGGCCGCGAAGGACGGCACGAGTTTTCCGCAACCAATCGGATTAGCCGCCACATTCAATCCAGCGCTGGTCGAGTCGTTGTACACCATGACCGCCGAGGAAACACGAGTGCGCGGGGCGCACCAGGCGCTTACACCGGTGGTGGATATTGCGCGGGATCCGCGCTGGGGGCGCGTCGAGGAGACGTTTGGAGAAGACCCATATCTCGTCACGCAGATGGGGCTTGCTGCCGTTCGCGGATTTCAGGGCGATGCTTCGTTTGCGAACAAGTCACGTGTGATGGCAACACTCAAGCATTTTGTGGCGCACGGCCAGCCCGAGGGCGGGCAGAATTGCGCACCTGCGAATGTGTCGTTGCGCGAGTTGCGTGAGGTGTTTCTTCCGCCATTCAAGGCGGCCGTACAGCAGGGTGGTGTGGTCAGTCTCATGGCATCGTACAACGAAGTGGACGGCGTACCATCGCATGCCAATCGCTGGTTACTGCGTGATGTGCTGCGCAAGGAGTGGGGGTTCGAGGGGTTTGTGGTTTCGGATTACTACTCGATCTGGGAGCTGCATGATCGTCCCGATACGCACGGCCATCACGTCGCCGCGAACAAGGCAGAAGCGTGCGAGCTCGCCATCAAGGCCGGCGTCAACATCGAACTTCCCGAACCCGATTGTTATCTCCACATCGAGGAACTGGTTGCGCAAGGCGTGCTGAATGAATCGGAACTGGACGATCTCGTTGCGCCCATGTTGTACTGGAAATTTCGAATGGGATTGTTTGACGATCCGTATGTTGATCCGGACGTCGCAGAGCGTGTCGTCGGTCGCGAGGCAAACGTCGCCTTGGCCAGGCAGGCAGCGCGTGAAACGATGACCTTGCTGAAGAACGACGGCAGTGTGCTCCCGCTTTCCCTTGAGAAGCTCAAGACCATCGCGGTGGTCGGACCAAACGCCAAACGGAGCTTGCTGGGCGGCTACAGCGGCAAGCCCAAACGGGATGTCACGGTGTTCGACGGAATCGTCGCACGTGCCGGCGACAAGGCGAACGTCGTGTATGCCGAAGGTTGCCGTATCACCATTGGCGGTTCGTGGCAGCAGGATGAGGTGATTCCATCCGACGAAACCACTGATCGCACGCTGATTGCTGAAGCGGTGCACGCGGTGCAGGATGCCGACGTCATTGTGCTGGCGATTGGAGGCAACGAGCAGACGTCGCGTGAAGCGTGGTCACTCAAACACATGGGTGACCGGACCAGCCTCGATCTCATCGGCCGGCAGAACGAGCTTGTGGCCGCAATGCTCGCGACCGGGAAACCGGTGGTCGCACTGCTGTTCAATGGCCGCCCGCTCGCGGCCACTTATGTCGCTGAGCATGTACCTGCAATCGTCGAATGCTGGTATCTGGGTCAGGAATGTGGGCACGCTGTTGCGGAGATGTTGTTTGGGGACGTGAATCCCGGCGGCAAGATGCCGATCAGTGTGCCGCGTTCGGTTGGGCACTTGCCGGCGTTCTACAATCACAAGCCGTCTGCGCGTCGTGGTTACCTGTTCGATGCGGTATCGCCACTGTACGCGTTCGGATACGGATTGAGCTACACCACATTCACCGTGAACAACGTCCGCCTGTCACGTGACAAGATGGGGCGTACTGAATCGACAACTGTGTTGTGTGAAGTGACCAACACCGGGTCGCGCAGCGGAACGGAAACCGTGCAGATGTATGTGCGCGACATTGCGAGTTCGGTCACGCGACCTGTGAAGGAGCTCAAGGCGTTTCAGAAGATCGAACTTTCGCCGGGAGAGACTCGCACGGTTGAACTGCCGATCACACCGGATCGACTGGCGTTCCACGACATCAACATGGACTTCGTCGTCGAGCCGGGGGATTTCCGCATCATGGTCGGCACCTCATCGCGCGACGAAGATCTCACGTCGGTCACACTGCACATCAGCCGCTGACTAAATGGCGAACGCAACGCAGAAGCTCTCCTTCGTGGAGAAGGCTGGATACAGCCTGGGAGACGCAGCGGCAAACTTCGTCTTCATGACGATGATTCTCTTTCAGCTCAACTTCTACACGGACACGCTTGGCATTGGTGCGGCCGCAGCGGGGACGATGCTGCTGGTGGGCCGGTTGTGGGATGCGTTCTTCGATCCGATGATGGGTGTACTCGCAGATCGCACCAACACGCGTTGGGGCAAGTTTCGACCCTGGGTATTGTGGACGGCCATTCCCTGGGGTGTGGTGATGGTGCTGGCGTACACGGTACCGGATCTCGCGCCGAGTGGACGTCTGGTGTGGGCGTGCCTCACCAACATCCTGCTGATGACGCTGTATTCGATGAACAACACGCCGTATTCCGCGCTTGGCGGCGTCATGACGGGTGACTCGAAAGAACGGACGTCCCTGTCGTCGTATCGGTTCGTCGCGGCCATGCTCGCGCAGTTGATTGTTGGCGGATTCACACTGCCGCTAGTTGCAAAATTCGGACAAGGGAACAGTGCAAGGGGCTGGCAGATGACGATGGCCCTGTGGGCGGTGATCTGTGTTGTGTTTTTCCTGATCACATTCGTCACGACCCGTGAACGGATTGTGCCCGAAGCGAAGCAGCAATCCGATGCGAAGGGCGATTTCCGCAGTTTGCTGGACAACGGCCCGTGGATCGCCATGTTCGTGCTGACGCTGTCGCACTTCGTGTTCGTGGCGATGCAGGGTGGCACGACGTTCTACTACTTCCAGTATTACGTGGACAAGGACGCGCTGTTCGCGTTCCTGCAGCAATACGGCCTGGCAATGACCGACACCAACGGTGTCTGGAACTCATTGCTGGACAAACTTGGGCTGGTGTTGAATGCGGATCGAAGCAACCTGTCGTCGGTTGGCTTCAGTCTGTTCAACATCTCCGGAAAAATTGTCACCGTTGCGGGTGTCGTGGCTTCCGTGTACCTCGCGACGCGCTTCGGAAAACGCGCGGTGGCGATTGTCGGCTTTACGTTGGCAACGCTTCTGATGGCCGCATTCATCCTGCTACCGTCGAACGCCATTGGCGCAACGTTCCTGCTGGAATGGGCGCGGTCGCTGGCATATGCGCCCACCATTCCTCTCATCTGGGCCATGTTCGCGGATGTCGCGGACTATGCCGAATGGAAAACGGGACGCCGCATCACCGGACTCGTGTTCGCAACGATTCTGTTCGCACTGAAAACCGGCCTGAGCCTCGGCGGTGCAATCGCTGGTTGGTTGCTTTCGGGCTACGGCTACGTGGCGAATGCTGCTCAATCCGAACACGCCCTGCTCGGCATTCGCATGACGATCAGCATCTATCCCGCAATTTTCCTGCTGGTAGTCGTGATCTGCCTGTTCGCGTACCGAATCACGAAACCGTTGAATGAGCAGATTCAGAAGGAGCTGGCCGAACGCCGCTCTTCAAACCTCGCGCACGGATAGGAGCGCACATGTCCCCACTCGTGACGGGCCGTCGCGCGGCAGGAATGCTGCTTGCAGCCGCCGCAATAATGGCAGCGTGTGCGCGAACGCCACATGAACTGCAATCGGCCGCGAATCAGGTGCCGCAGTCGCCGCCGCTCAAAACGGTATTCGCGCGCGATTTCCTGATTGGTGCCGCCCTCAATCAAGATCAGTTCGAAGAGCGTGACACAAAGGGCGCAACTCTCGTGAAGCAGCAGTTCAACACGATTTCACCGGAGAACGTGCTCAAGTGGGAGCGCGTGCATCCCACACCTGGCACCTACGACTTTGCGCCGGCCGACAAATACGTCGCGTTTGGTGAAAAGAACGGCATGTTCGTGGTGGGGCATACCCTGGTGTGGCACAGCCAGGTGCCACGGTGGGTCTTTCAGGATAACGCGGGGAAGATGGTTACCCGCGACACGCTGCTTGCGCGCATGCGTGAGCACATCATGACTGTCGTCGGGCGGTACAAGGGGCGCATCAAGGGTTGGGATGTGGTGAACGAAGCGCTCAACGAAGACGGGACGCTGCGAAAATCGCCGTGGTTGAACATCATCGGCGATGACTACATCGCGAAGGCGTTTCAGTTCGCGCACGAAGCTGATCCCTCGGCGGAGTTGTACTACAACGACTATTCGCTGGAGAATCCGGAAAAGCGTGCGGGGGCCGTGCGGCTGATCCGCAGCCTGCAGGCGAGTGGTGCAAGGATTCACGCCATCGGGTCGCAGGCGCACATGAAGCTGAACTGGCCGACGGCTGGCCTTGAGGATTCGACGATTGCCATGTTCGCGGCGACGGGCGTCAAAGTGAACATCACGGAACTCGATATTGACATACTGCCAGCGAACAGCGCGAATCGCACGGCCGATGTGTCCCTGCGCCTGGACGGAAACAAGGCGCTCAATCCATGGCCGGATACGTTGCCCGATTCGATGCAAACGGCGCTCGCGAAGAAATACGGCGACATGTTTGTGGTCTTCATGAAACACCGGGCCAGCATCGACCGCATCACGTTCTGGGGTGTGTCCGACGGCGATTCATGGTTGAATGGATGGCCCATCCCGGGCCGAACCAGTTATCCGTTGGTGTTCGATCGCGCTCACCGCGCGAAGCCCGCGTTCGATGCGATTCTCAAAGCGGCGCCGGGCAAAAACGCATCGCCGCGAGGGCTCGAATGATCGACGCTGCCATTGCTGGCGACAGCGCTTTCGCGTTCGCCGATGAAACACCGCAGACATTCGAGCCAATGCCGCGCGAACGGTTACCTGATCGCCTGGCACGCCGCATCCGCCTCATGGTTCAAGGCGGCGCCCGCACTGCCGGCGACCGGCTGCCCTCGATTGGTGAAATGGCTCGCCGCTTTGGCGTAGGCCATCAATCCATCCGCGAGGCGCTCAAGAAGCTCGAAACGATGGGTGTCGTCGAGATTCGGCACGGATCCGGCGTGTATGTGCGTCGCGAGGACGCGGTGATGATTGCGACACCAGCACGAGCTCCTCATGTGCGCGAGCAGGACGTGCTTGAATTGCTCCGTGCGCGTATGCCGCTCGAGGCACAGGCCACGTCCGACGCGGCCAGTCACGCCACGCCCGCACAACTGCGCGAGATGCGAAAAACTCTGGCGCTCACGGCCAATGAACACGATGAAGAACGGTTGCATGCACTCGACACGCAGTTTCATCGACAGATCGTGGCAGCGTCGGGAAATGCAGTACTCATGCAGCTCATGGACGTGCTGCACGAATGGTTGGGAGATCGCCAACAGCATCTGTTCCGGATCGCAGGTTCAGTGACCCGTAATCATGAGGATCATGTGTCGATCCTTGAAGCAATCGAGACAGCCGATGAAACACTGGCCAGTGCGCGTATGCTGACCCACCTGCAGGGCGCATACGATGAGGTACTGCAATGGCAGCGGCGCGCCGGCGTGCAACGCGCTGACTGACGTCGCCGGGCATTCGATGAGGGCTTTCCTTGGCGTGATGGCCGCGATAGGCGCGCTTGCGACACCAAAGTTGTTCGAACGTCCGCTGAACGCCACTTCGCTGTTGGCGATTGCGGTCCCGACGCGACCGATGGCTGCCGCGCCGTTCGTGTTGAGTGCGAACGGCGCATCAGTCACGATTCACGCGAGTGATGCCGATTATCCGGGCGCTTTGCGCGCCATACGCGACCTGTCGGCGGACATTGGCCGCGTCTCTGGCAAAGTGCCATTGGTGGTCACAGATGGCGGGCACGCGCGACGGCAGATTGTGATCGTTGGGACCATTGGCCGGAACGCCATGATAGACAGTCTCGTGCAGCGCGGAAAGCTTGACGTGCGTGCGGTGCGCGGGAAATGGGAATCGTACGTGATCGAAGTGATCGAGAATCCGCTACCGGGTGTTGATCGCGCGCTCGTGATTGCCGGCAGCGACAAACGCGGCACGATCTACGGTGCCTACGATATCTCGGCGCAGATTGGTGTGTCGCCGTGGTACTGGTGGGCTGACGTGCCCATTGCCAAACAGACGCGGCTGGTTGTACCGGCTGAGCGTCGAGTGATGGGCGAGCCCGCAGTGAAGTACCGTGGGATTTTTATCAACGATGAGGCGCCCGCGTTTTCAGGGTGGACGCGCGAAAAGTTTGGCGGTGTGAATCATCGGGTCTACACGAAGATGTTCGAGCTCATTCTTCGTATGCGCGGCAATTATTTGTGGCCCGCCATGTGGGGCAATGCATTCGCAGACGACGATTCGCTGAATGCGAAGCTGGCCGACGAATACGGGATTGTGATGGGTACATCGCATCACGAACCACTCACGCGTGCGCAGCAGGAGTGGAAGCGCTACGGCAATGGGGAGTGGAACTACGAGGTAAACGATTCCACGCTGCGCGCGTTCTGGCGTCGTGGCATCGAGCGGATGGGTACGCGCGAGAACATCGTGACTGTAGGCATGCGTGGTGACGGCGATGCGCCGATGACGCAAGGAACGGCAATTTCGCTACTCGAGCGCATCGTTGCGGATCAGCGAAAAATCATAAGCGATGTGACGAAAAAGCCGGCTGCCGAAACTCCGCAGCTGTGGGCGCTCTACAAGGAAGTGCAGGACTATTACGACAAGGGTATGCGCGTACCCGATGACGTCACGCTGCTTTTCTCCGACGACAACTGGGGGAATATTCGCCGCTTGCCCGAACTCAAGGATCGCGGACGTCCGGGCGGGTTCGGCGTGTACTACCACTTTGACTACGTGGGCGGCCCGCGCAACTACAAGTGGTTGAATACGAATCCCATTGCGCGAGTGTGGGAGCAGATGCATCTCGCCAGCGAATATGGTGCGAACCGAATCTGGATCGTGAACGTCGGTGATCTCAAACCGATGGAGTTTCCCATTCAGTTCTTCCTGGACTACGCGTGGAATCCGAGTGCCTATCCGGCTGAACGGCTGAACGAGTACACCGTGGCCTGGGTGAAGCAGCAATTCGGCCGCGAGCATGCCGTCGCGATTGCTGACATGGTCACGTCGTACTTGCGTTACAACAGTCGGCGGAAGCCCGAGCTGCTGGAGCCTGACACCTACAGCCTCACCAATTTCGGCGAGGCGGAACGCGTCGTAGCGGATTACAACACGCTGCTCGATCGCGCCACGCAACTAAATGCACGCATCGCGCCCCAATATCGTGATGCATTTTACCAGTTGGTGCTGCATCCGATTCAGGCCGGCGCAAATCTGAACGATCTGTATGTTACCGTCGCGCGCAATCGCATGTACGCTTCACAGGGGCGCGCGAGCACGAACGAGCTTGCTGATCGTGCGCGCATGTTGTTCGAGCGTGACGCGGAGATTTCGAGGTATTACAACACGAAGCTTGCGGGTGGCAAATGGAGTCACATGATGGACCAGACTCACATTGGCTACACCTACTGGCAGGAGCCGCCACGCAATGTGATGCCGCGGGTGGATGTCATCCAGTTGCCCACCCGAAGCGAGATGGGCGTGGCGGTCGTCGAACAGAATCGCGCAACGCCCTCTGCGGGTCGAGGCGGACCCCCCGTGCCAAATACTTCGATGCGTGTTCCGACGCTGCCACCGTTCGACGTGTTTGCGCAGCAGACGTATCACATCGACGTGTACAACAAGGGCAAGACGCCCTTTGCGTATTCAGCGACAGCGGATGTTCCGTGGCTCAAGGTGTTGCCGTCGTCGGGCGCGGTCACCAAGGAAACTCGGCTGAGGGTCACGGTGGACTGGGCTGCCGCACCGCAAGGCACGCATCATCCGCACGTGACGATTACGGGAGCCGGCAATTCCACGACACTGCAAACGACCGTGCTGAATCCGTCTTCGCCGCGTCGTGAAGATATCGTCGGGTTTGTGCAGTCAAGTGGATATGTGTCGATGGAAGCCGAACACTTTGCGCGAGCAGTCGGTGCGCCGGTTGCGAACGCGTCTGATTCCATTCGCTGGCAGACGATTCCCTCATTCGGTCGCACGCTGTCCGGTGTGATGGCGGTGCCGGTTACGGCGCCGAGTATCAAGCCGGACATTGCGTCATCCAGCATGGCAGCTGGTCATTCGTCGCCGCATCTCGAGTACGACATGTTCCTGGTGGACAGCGGCGCTGTCACGGTGCACGCGTATCTGTCACCGACGCTGAATTTTGCCGGAAGCGCCACAGGTCCGCGCTTCGCGATCTCCATCGATGATGAACCTCCGCAAATCGTGCCGTTGATTCCCGATACCACGAATACCGCGTGGGAGAAGGCTGTTGCCGACAACATTCGTATTCGCACGTCACGGCACCACGTAAAACGCTCCGGCCCGCACACACTGAAGTATTGGCTGATCGATCCGGGAGTCGTGCTTCAGAAGCTTGTCGTTGAAACTACCAATCTTCCCAGCAGTTACCTTGGTCCGCCGGAAAGTTTTTACCGGGCACAACCTCGCGGTGTGAAGAAATGAAGAAAGCCTGTGTTGCCGTACTTGCGGCGTTCGTCAGTGCGCTCGTTGCTTGTAAGGATAATGGACCTCCGCCATTCATTCCGGCGGCCACGCTCAATCCAGCATTCAACTGGTTCGCGTACGAAGGTAAGGATTCGGTATACGCGAATATCAAACCTGCCGAGAACGAATATCTCAACCCCGTGCTCGCGGGCTTTTACCCCGATCCGAGTATCACTCGTGTCGGCGACGATTTCTACCTCGTCAATTCGACGTTTGCGTACTTTCCCGGCATCCCGGTACATCACAGCCGGGATCTGGTGAATTGGACGCAAATTGGCAACGTCATTACGCGAGCTTCGCAACTGAACTTCGATTCGCTCGGCATTTCGCGCGGCGTCTTCGCACCGTCCATCTCGCACCATGACAGCACGTTCTATGTGCTGAACACGTGCGTCGACTGTGGTGGAAACTTTCTGGTGACGGCGCGGAATGCCGCCGGGCCGTGGTCCGATCCAATCTGGCTCAAGGAAATCGACGGCATTGATCCGTCACTGTTCTTCGATGACGATGGGAAAGCGTACATCCTGAACAACGGCCCGCCAATCGGGAAGCCGCAATACGACGGCCATCGCGCCATCTGGATTCAGGAATTCGACACCAACAACAAGCAGCCGGTTGGTCCGCGCACTTTGCTGGTGAATGGCGGCGTCGATTTTTCCACCAAACCGATCTGGATCGAAGGGCCGCACATCCTGCGCAAGGATGGCTTCTACTATCTCACTGCGGCGGAAGGCGGCACGGCCGAGGGGCACTCGCAGGTTGTTTTGCGTGCAAAGAACGTTCGCGGGCCCTACGAACCATTCACTGGCAATCCGATCCTCACACAGCGCGACCTGGGCCCGCGCGCCAATCCGATCACCTCGGCTGGTCATGCGGAGCTTGTGCAGACGAAGAATGGCGATTGGTGGAGCATCTTTCTGGCGACGCGTCCGTATGACGGAGATCTGTACAACACGGGACGCGAGACGTTTCTGCTCCCGGTGACGTGGGTGGACGGCTGGCCCATCATTTTGCCCAAAGGCGAAACGATACCCTACGTCAACGCCCGACCAAAGCTGTCATCCGACAGCGCGCCCCGGATCCCGACACACGGGAACTTCGTGCTCCGTGATGAATTCGCTGACAGTGTGTTGGCGCCATACTGGAACATGATTCGCACCCCGCGATCAACCTGGGTCGATCTCACAACGTCGAAAGGGTGGTTGACCCTGGCGGCCCGCAATGCGGATCTCACCAGGTTCAGCCAGCCATCGTTCATCGGACGCCGACAACAGCATGGGAACGCGTCGGTGTCGACCATGATGCGTTACATGCCGGCGCGCGACGGCGACAAAGCCGGACTCGTCGCGTTCCAGAATGACAACTTCAACTACGCGCTCGTGGTCGCGCGCGACAACGCGCAGAACGTGGTGCGCCTGGAACAGAAGAGTGGTGACACGACACCAGGCGCGCCGAAGATCGTTGCATCGAAGGCGCTGGATGCTGACTGGAACGGCACGATCTACCTGAAAATCGTTGCGCGTGCCGGCAAGCTTGATTTCCACTACGCCGAAAAGCCTGACGGCTGGAAGATGCTTGCAATCGAGGCCGACGGCACCATGCTCAGCACGAAGATCGCCCGAGGATTTGTGGGCACGATGTTTGGTCTCTACGCTTTTTCGGCGGCCAACTGACTTGGCAATTCCCGATACATCGCAACTGCTGGTGTTGCGCAACCGTCGTGGCATGGAGGTGCGGTTCCATGCGCGGGGTGGCATCGTGCAATCGATCCTCGTCCCTGATCGATACGGTGTATTCGAAAATGTTGTGCTGGGCTTTGACGAGACCACCCAGTATGAAGACGATCGCTTCTATCTTGGTGCGATCATCGGCCGAAACGCGAACCGCATTGCGAACGCGCAGTTTGTTTTGGATGGAGTGCGGCATTCGCTGACGCAGAACGATGGTGTGAATCACCTGCACGGTGGCACGAACGGCTTCAGCGGCAGCGACTGGAGTGTTCGTTTTTTCGAGGCATCCGATCGTACCGGCGCGGAGTTGACTCTCGAGAGTGCAGCGGGAGATCAGGGTTATCCTGGCACAGTGCACGCGAGTGTGACCTACCTGCTGACCGATGACAACGCGTTCCTCGTGCGATATCGCGCCACCGTCGATGCGCCAACGCCGCTCGATCTGACGCAACACAGCTACTTCAATCTGGCGGGCAGCTCCGACGCACAGATTCTGACGCACGAGTTGCAGATCAATGCCGCCGCGTACACGCCCGTCAATTCATCGCTCATTCCGACTGGTGAAATTGCCAGTGTCGCTGAGACGCCGTTCGACTTTCGTGAACCGCACCTCATCGGTGAGCGCCTCCGGTATGAACATGAGCATGAACAGCTGCGCCTGGGCGGCGGATACGACCACAACTACGTACTGGACGAGGGGGCGTTGCTGACGCCTGGGAAAAATCCCTCGTGCGCGCCTGACAGTGCGCGCGTGTTGCGGACGGCGGCGATGCTCCGGCACGCCGGCAGCGGTCGCATGATGACCGTCCGGACCACAGCACCTGCCATTCAGGTCTACACCGGCAACGAACTCGACCAGATCAAGTGGCGCGGCAAAAACGTGTTCGAACGTTTCGCTGGCATCGCGCTCGAAACGCAGCATTTTCCGGATACGCCGAACCAACCCACCTTTCCGACAAGCGTGGTGCGGCCAGGGGAGACGTATGCATCCGAAACCGTCTACCAGTTTTCGGTCTATGAGCCCGACGAACTACCGCCAGCCCGTTTGGTGGTCGTCACGTAGATGACGCCCTCGCTGTGCCCCGTGCCCCAGCGCGTCGTCGCAGTGCCGGCATCAATGCGCTGTATGCTCTCGATCGATGCACCTTGCACGTTGCGTAACCACGAGATGTCGCCGTAGGACACTCCATCCACGTACGTTATGATCGCCACGGCGCGGTTCGCGCTGCTCGTGCTGCGCTTTACCAGCCAGTTGGGATGCAGACGCTTCACCGCGTCATACGCGTTGGAGTAATTCCCGGCAATCACCTGGTCGCGGGTGATCATGTTGGTATCGCGGGTCGGCCGAGACGCAGGCGAGCCGGCGCAGGCGACGCACAACGCGAGAACAACCGCCGTGCCAACGATCGCTGCAAGTGCACGCGTTGCAAACGTTTGTTCGACGTACATGACCGCCCGGTGCCGATGCAGCGTCTTCGACAGCCGCTGGTTACGCAAGGAACGTGCGAGCCGCATGATGCACCACCCGAAAATGTGAATCCGAATTCTTCTCAACCGCGGAGCAACGGATGCCTGCCTGGAAACGAATCGCCTTTCCTGCAAATGAACGCATCGATCTGCGCTGGATTGTGACGACATCCCGCAAACTGCATGCAGTGATCGCCTCATGCGTCATCCCGATGTTCGTGACACCCATGGTGGGATCCGCTCAGGCAGGAAATACCCCCGCACCCGCAGAACGGATGGCGTTCCGCAACGAAGCGCTCCCGTTCGAGGCTCGCGCCATCGATATCGTACGGCGGCTGACGCTCAACGAGAGGGTGCAGCAGATGAAAGATGTGGCGCCTGCAATTCCACGGCTCGGAATCCCGGCATACCAGTGGTGGAACGAGGCGCTGCATGGGGTCGCGCGTTCCGGGCTGGCGACGGTGTTCCCGCAGGCGATCGGACTGGCGGCCACATGGGACGACGCCCTCATGTTCCGGACCGCGAGCACGATCTCGGACGAGGCACGCGCGAAGTACCACGAGTACATTCGCAACGACAGTCACGGACGCTATCAGGGGCTGACATTCTGGTCGCCAAACATCAATCTGTTCCGCGATCCGCGATGGGGCCGGGGGCAGGAGACTTACGGTGAGGATCCGTATCTTGCCGGCCAACTGGCAACACAATTCGTGAAGGGATTGCAGGGCAGCGACCCGAAATATTTCAAGACGATCGCCACGGTCAAGCACTATGCCGTTCACAGCGGCCCGGAACCTGAACGGCACGAGTTCAACGCGGTGGTGAACGAGCGCGATTTGCGCGAAAGTTATCTGCCGCATTTCGAACAGGGGATTACGAAGGCACGCGCGTATTCCGTCATGTGCGCGTACAATCGCCTCGATGGTCTGGCTGCCTGTGGCAGCGATCCGTTACTGAAGGACATCCTGCGCGGCGAGTGGAAGTTCAACGGGTACGTCGTGTCCGACTGCGGCGCGATTGATGATATCTACCTTCGCCACAAGATCGAGAAGACGGCTGCGGCGGCGGCAGCGCTCGCTGTAAAAAGCGGCACCGATCTCGATTGCGGACGCGTGTACCCGAACCTCGTGCAGGCGGTGAAAGACGGGCTGATCACCGAAGCGCAAATCGACACATCGCTCAAGCGATTGTTTCTTGCGCGCCTGAAGCTTGGCATGTTCGACAATCCCGCGAAGGTGAAGTGGGCCAGCACCCCGTACAGCACACTCGATCGCGCCGAACACAAGGCCCTGGCACGCGAGGTGGCGCGGAAGTCGATGGTGCTGCTCAAGAACAGCAACGGCCTATTGCCATTGCGCAAGGACGTTGGCACCATTGCCGTCATTGGGCCCAACGCGAACGAAAGCAGCATGCTGCTTGGCAACTATAACGGCACCCCGTCTGATCCAGTCACCCCGCTGCGTGGAATTCGCGAAGCGGTTGGCCGGAATACCAAAGTGCTGTACGCGCGCGGCTCCGATCTGGCCGACGGATTTCCAGTGCTCGATGGATCCGCGAGCGGCGTGCTCTTTGCGCCCGACGGGAAGCCAGGGTTACGCGCGGAATATTTTTCGTCTCGCACAATGACCGGACCGCCGCTCTTTTCCGGTACTGACAGCACCGTGAACAGTTCATGGGAAGCCGGCGCGCCACGCACAGGAATGAATGCCGATGATTTCGCCGTGCGCTGGACTGGGACTTTTCGTCCGAAAACGAGCGGAACATACCGGCTTGCGCTCACCGGGACGATGAAGTTTCGCTTGCTGCTCGATGATTCGGTGCGCGTGCAGTCCGTCTATTCGCAGAATGGTGAATTCCCGGACCCGAGATCCGTGCAAAGTTCGCCGCTGCAGCTCGTGGCCGGTCGAAGCTACAACATTCAGATCGAAGGTGAAGAGTCATATGGCGATGCCCGCCTGCAACTGCAGTGGTCACCGCCCAATGAAACCCTCGAAGCCGAAGCCGTCGCGGTCGCACAGCAAGCGGATGTGGTCATCATGATGCTGGGGCTGACTGCACGGCTCGAAGGCGAAGAAATGCCGGTGCAGATCGATGGATTCAAGGGCGGCGACCGCACACGCATCGATCTGCCCGCCCCTCAACAGCAGTTGCTCGAGAAGATTTTGGCTGTCGGCAAACCGACGGTTCTGGTGCTGCTGAACGGCAGTGCGCTCGCCATCAACTGGGCACAGGACCACGTTCCGGCCATCCTCGAAGCGTGGTATCCAGGGCAAGCGGGTGGCACTGCAATCGCCGATGTCCTGTTTGGCGACTACAATCCCGCTGGCCGCTTGCCCGTGACGTTCTACAAGACGCTCAGCGATCTGCCGGCATTCGAGAACTATGCCATGGCCGGCCGTACGTACCGGTTTTTCAAAGGTGAGGCGCTTTATCCGTTCGGCCACGGATTGAGCTATACCACCTTCAAATACGGACCAGTCACGACCAGCGCGAGCACGCTTGGCCCCGCTGCGCCGGTTGTAGCATCCGTCACAGTAACGAATACGGGATCACGTGCGGGCGATGAAGTCGTGCAACTGTACGCCACGCATCTCGGGTCGAGGGTAGAACGTCCCATTCGCGACCTGCGTGGCTATCAGCGCATCACGCTCAAGCCCGGTGAAAGCCGTACCGTTCGCTTCACGCTGGATGCAAGGTCGCTCGCCTATTGGAACGCCGCTACGCACGGTTGGGTAGTTGAGAGCGAGCCAGTCCGGCTGGACGTGGGCGCATCATCGACAGACATTCGCTCGAGCAGAACGATTTCGCTGCGCGGCCGATAGAACGCCAGAACCCCAACCAGTGCAACGAGCATCGTGAACGACATTCTTCAGCAGCCGCTCACGGTGCAAATTCTGGTGCTGCTCGTTTTGAGCGCGGTCGTGGCGTGCGTGGCCTGGACTGTCACGCACGAAGAGGTGTTTCGGGAACCGCGCGAATTTTGTGTGCGAAAAAGCAAGAGTGCGCGCGCATTGCCGGTACGCAAGTTCTTCTACTTGTTCACCTGCGAATATTGCTTCAGCCATTATGTGTCGGCCGCCGTCATTCTTGGTACGGGCTACCGACTGCTGATGCCCGACTGGCGTGGCGGCGTCGTTGCGTGGTTCACGCTCGTATGGATCGCCAACTTCCAGATGAGCGCCTTCGCGCGCCTGCGACTGGAAGTGAAACTCGAACGAATCGAGATTGACGAGAAGACCGACGATAATGGGAACGCCAAAGCTGGAACCGGCCAGGCGGCAGCCCCGTCGAAGAAAGAGCCTCGGTTGTAACCGGCATCGCTACATTTCGAGTCCCATCTGCTTCTCGAGTTCCTCGAAACGATTGCGACTCACCTTGAGCTTTACTCCACTCTTGAGCTGCACGCCGTAGTCGCCGCCCGGATTTCGCAACAGCGACTCGATGAGGTCGAGTCGCACAATGGCGGAGCGATGAATGCGGAAGAACTTCGACGGGTCGAGGCGTTCCTCGAGCGTTTGCATCCGCTCACGCAGCACATATCGCTTGTCGCCCACGTGCAACTCCGCATACGGTCCACTGGCAGTGATGTATTCAATCTGCTTGACCGGGACCACCCGCACCTGGCCACGCATTTCCACCGCGATGCGCTCGAGGAAGGGCTGCCGGGCGAGCTCCGCAGTGGGCGCCACCGCGTCAGTAATCACAGCCGAAGGTTCGTGCGGGTTGATTGTTGTGGCCGTGGTGTTGAACCCGCTACGAGCGCTCTGCAACAGCGTGAACAGCTGACCGGAAACACGCTCCACATCCTGCAACTCAACCTGACGACGCGCACGCTGAAACGCCTGCTCGAAACGCTCATCGTCGAATGGTTTGACGAGGTAGTCGATGGCCGCCAACTCGAACGCCTTGAGCGCGTGCTGGTCGTATGCGGTGACGAAGATGGTGACTGGCATTGCACCCGCGCCGATCGTGCGCACAACGTCCAGCCCTGTTTTTCCCGGCATCTGCACGTCGAGCAACACAATATCCGGCCGCAACGATTGGATAGCCGTAATTGCGCTGTCGCCGTTGTCGGCGGTTCCGACTATTTCAACCGCCGAGTCGGCACGCAGCAGGTCTTCGACACGTTGACGGCCAAGCATCTCATCGTCAACGATCAAAACGCGCAAGGGGCGATGCGATTTCCCGTCCGGGGCACTCATGCCAGCTTCATCTCGCCGGTGGTCCGCATGTCTGCGGCCGTGTGGTATGGCAGCATGACCTCGGCGATCACGCCGCCGCCTTCCGCAGATCGCAACTGGAATTGCTGGTCGTCACCATACAACTGCTCGAGTCGTGCGCGTGTGTTGCGAAGTCCCAGACCGGAGTCATTCAACTTAGCAGCCGAGGACGCACTCGCATCACTCGGCAATCCCGGGCCGAAGTCGCGAACGCGTAGCACAAGGCGATCACCCGTTCGGCCGGCCGAGATTTCGAGTTTGCCAGATCCGTCCTGGTTGCTGACCCCGTGCTTGAGCGCGTTTTCCACGAGGGTCTGCAACATGAGATTTGGCACGAGTGCTTCGCGCACGGTATCGTCGATGTGCTGCGTTACATCCAGCTGTCCCTGAAAGCGAATCTGCATGATTTCGATGTAGCGTTCCAGAAATTCCAGCTCGCGCGCGAGCGAGACTTCGGATTCGTTGCCATCGTCCAACGAGTATCGAAGCAATTCGCTGAGTCGCGCGATCATGCGCCGCACTCCGCGCGGATCACGTTCGACCAGCGCCGAAATGGCGTTCAGCGTGTTGAACAGGAAATGCGGATTGAGCTGCGAACGCAGCGCGGAGAGGCGTGCTTCGACGAGTTGGGCCTGCAGCCTGGCCGACTGTGTTGCGAGAAACGTCGCCTCGTCACGACGCAGTTGATAGCGGAGGAAATAGTCGCGCGCGAATCCCGCTGCGAGCACGGCGACAAACACGATCAGGTCATCGATCCACCAGAGGCGCGTAAACCCGGAAAGCAGTGTGGGTTCAAAGGCGGGCGCACTCGGGGGTGGTTCGCGCGGCGCGAACAATACCTGAAACCGCATGAAGTCGATCAGCATTGAGACGATGTTCGCCACGACAATGCCGACTGCTGCGTATAGGATAATGCGACGGAGCCACGTGCCCCGTTCCAGCGTGTAGTTGCTGCACAGCCAGAATACGATGGGCGTTACAAGGGCCCACAGGTAACACTGCACAAACGCGAGTGCGACTGGCGCGGCGGGCAGCAGTGGTTGCAAACCGCGCCCGCGCGGTTCAATGATGCCGTTCACGGCGGTCAACAGCGCGATCAGTGTCCAGAACAGAAATACCTGGAACAGTTGGCGCGGCTCGAATGCCGAAGACGGCTGCGCGCCTTCCCCCGCGGCTGGTGGCACGCCTGTCCCCGATTGTGCCTGCGGCTTGAGTGATACGGCAGTATGAGTCACGACTGAACGTTGCGTGGCGCGCCTCCTTCGCGCAAACGATTCTGCACGAGCAACACTCCGGGTATCACGAACGGCACCCGCGCGGCGTGGATGGCACGGTTGGCGTGAACGCATGGTTCATGTCGGCAAACCCGCACTTCACGACACCGGCGTGCGGTCCGTGACACCGCCGTTAGCATCGCCGGATTGCAAACGTATGCTCATTGCAGCGAGACACGACCCGCGTCCATCTCGCTCAATACTCGCAGTTTCAGAGGGATCCCGACCATGAACAAGTCCCGCGTGTCACTCATAGCAGTTGTGGTGTTGGCCGGTGCGGGTGGCCTTGCGGCCTACCGCCTGTCCGATGCCAGGGAAGTGCCGACGTACCGATACGCCACGGCCACGAAGGGAAACATCACCTCGTCCGTGTCGTCGACTGGCACCTTGAACGCCGTTACCACCGTGCAGGTTGGTACACAGGTATCCGGTCAGTTGGCGGCGTTGTATGCCGACTTCAATGATCACGTGAAGAAGGGGCAGTTGCTCGCGCGCATCGACTCGACGCTGGCGTACCAGTCCGTGCAGGACGCGGAAGCGAACGTTGAACGCGTGCAGGCGCAGCTGGTGCAGGCGCAGTCGGACTACGATCGCAACAAGAAGTTGTTCGACGACGGCATGCTGGCGTCGAGCGAATTCAGCACCTTTCAGCTTGCCGTCACCGTAGGCAAGGCCAATCTCAAGTCGGCACAGGTGTCGCTCGACCGGGCACGGCAAAATCTCGCCTTCACCAACATCTACGCGCCCATCGATGGCGTGATCGTGCAGCGGCTGGTTGATGTTGGACAGACCGTGGCGGCCAGTCTGTCAGCGCCGCAGCTCTTTCTGATCGCCAATTCGTTGACGGAAATGCAGATCCTCGCCACGGTCGACGAAAGCGACATCGGTCTCATCAAGGAGGGGCAGCCGGTCACTTTCTCGGTGCAATCGTTCGCCGGGCGGACGTTCACCGGCACGGTGAAACAGGTTCGGCTGCAGTCGACGACCGTGAACAACGTTGTGAACTACACGGTTGTGATCGGAGTGTCGAACACCGATGGCAAATTGTTGCCCGGTATGACCGCGACCGTGGCGTTTCAGACGGGCGAAGCGAAAGACGCGATTCTTGTTCCGAATGCCGCGCTTCGTTTCAAGGGCACGGATGCGATGATTGCGGCCGCACAGGCGAAAGCAGGCGCGTCGCGGGGCGATACCACCCGTGGCGTAACGGTGGGTGATTCGGCGCGTTGGGCCGCACCAGTGACAACGGCGAACACCATACCGAATGCCGCGGGTGCCAACGGCGCTGGATTCCCGGGCGGTGGATTTCCTGGCGGCCCTGGTGGCGGAGTAGCACGCGGCAAAGCAGGCGCACGCAGCGGCACCGCTGGTACCGTCTGGTACGTCGGCGCGGACGGTCAGCCGGCAATGGCACGAGTTCGCACCGGATTATCGGATGGTCAGCACACGGTGGTGATGTCGCGCGAGATCAAGGAAGGCACACAGCTCATCATCGGCGCGACGGTTGCCTCAACGGCAGGCGCGACGCCGACGACCACGAGCACGAATCCGTTGCAGCCGCAAACGCAGCGCGGCGGAGGTCGTGGTGGCCCGGGAGGGTTCTGATCATGCTCAATACGTTGGAGTATCCGACAGCGAGCAACGCCATCGCTGAACGCGAGCAGTCGAACACGCAGGTCGAAGTGGCGAAAGCGGTCATCGAGTTGCGCGAAGTGCAGAAAGTCTACAGCTCGGGTTCGAACCAGGTGCATGCGCTGCGACATGTCGATCTCATGATTCGGAAAGGCGAACTGGTTGCAATTATGGGCGCTTCCGGATCGGGCAAGTCGACGCTCATGAATATCCTGGGCTGCCTGGATGTGCCGACTGGTGGCAGTTATCTGCTCGACGGAACACGCGTGGATGGCATGTCACGCGATCAACTCGCTGATCTCCGCAACCAGAAACTCGGCTTCATCTTCCAGGGTTTCAACCTGCTGGCACGCACAAGCGCCATCGACAACGTGGAATTGCCGCTGCTGTACAATCGCAGCGGAGTGAAACGTGACACACGTGCGCTCGCCATGCGTGCCCTGGAGCGCGTCGGGCTCGGTACGCGCTACGAACACCATCCGAGCGAATTGTCCGGCGGTCAGCAGCAGCGTGTTGCCATTGCGCGGGCGTTGGTAACCGAACCAACGCTGCTGCTGGCCGACGAGCCAACCGGTAATCTCGATTCACGCACCTCGATCGAAGTGATGGCGCTGTTTCAGGAGCTGAATGCTGCCGGCATCACCATCGTCATCGTCACCCATGAACCAGACATTGCCACGTACGCGACGCGTGTGGTGGAAGTACGCGACGGACGAATTCTTCGGGATCACCCCGTGAAGGATCGTCGCAGTGCGGCCGCAGATCTTGCCACGCTGGACGCCACGTCGAATCGCGACGAGCAGGAGGCCGCATGAAACAGTCAACGCTACTCCGGCTTGCCGGACAGAGCATCGTGAAGAACAAGATGCGCACCAGTCTCACCATGCTGGGCATCGTCATCGGTGTCGCCGCCGTGATCGTGATGGTCGCAGTTGGACAGGGCGCGCAAAGCACGATCAAGAAGCAGATCAACAGCCTGGGCACGAACCTCATCATGATCACGCCGGGGACCACCTCGGCAGGCGGCGTGAGCCAGGGCGCGCAGACATTCAATCGCCTTTCGATCGCCGATGCGGAAAAGATCAAGGCCGAAGCGACGACGCTTGCGGGTGTGTCACCCGTGATCAACACACGCACGCAGGTGATTGGGGGCGAGGGCAACTGGCGCACGCAGGTAAATGGCGTGTCGACGGATTACACCACCATTCGCGACTGGAACGTCACGAGCGGTGAACCATTCACCGACGTCGACGTGAGTTCGGCGCGCAAGGTCGTGTTGCTTGGCAGCACGGTAGCAAAGAATCTGTTTCCGGACGCGGATCCGGTTGGGTCGGAGGTGCAACTGGGATCCGTACCATTCACGGTAACCGGAGTGCTCGCGACGAAAGGACAGACAGCAACCGGCAGCGATCAGGATGATGTAGTACTCGTGCCGTACACGACCGCGCAGGCCCGGTTGAGCGGGTTCGCGTTTCTGGGTCAGATCATCGCCAGTACGGCAAACGCGAGCGATTTGCCGGCGGCGCAGGATGAAATCACGGCGATCATGCACGAGTCACACAATCTGGGCGAGGGCACGCCGAACGACTTCACGGTGCGGAATCAGAATGATCTCGCCGCAACCGCGACCAGTACGACGCAGGTGATGTCCTGGTTGCTTGCCGCGATCGCGTCCGTATCGCTGGTCGTGGGTGGCATCGGCATCATGAACATCATGCTGGTATCCGTAACCGAGCGCACGCGTGAGATCGGAATTCGCATGGCGATCGGTGCGCGCGGCTCCGATGTGCTCACACAGTTCCTGGTTGAAAGTATCGTGATGAGTCTGATGGGCGGCGTCATTGGCGTTGCCATTGGGCTGGGCGGCGCAAGTGTGCTGGCGCATTTCACCGGATGGACAACGGCTACGCCCGCAATTGCGGTGGCAGGCGCCGTTGGTTTTTCAGCCGCGGTAGGTGTGTTCTTCGGGTACTATCCGGCGCGAAAAGCGGCCGCGCTCAACCCCATACAAGCGCTGAGGTACGAATAGAAACCACATTCACACTGCGCAGTTCTCGGCGCAGGCGCACCGATGGCAGAAGTGCACACCACGGTCGCACTGCGTGAAGGAAACCGGAAGGAAAGTTCGTAGGGGGCTACGAACTCACGGAAATCGTCGTGACGCGTCGGGAGCGCGTTCACGGCGATTGCCTTTTGGTGACGGCGCGCAAACGGCGCTTACGCAAGAAGTCAAGTCCGCTCGCGGCGAATCCTGTCGGCGTGTATTTTCGTACTACGGGAATCGCGCGGCGTCCGCCGCAGATACCCGTTTCAATCCCGCTACCACGCCCCCTCGGAGGCACACGCAATGGCGCTCGGCGATTTCCTGCGCAAGCAGTTCATCGATGTCATCCAATGGACCGAATCAGGTCCTGGCGTTTTGATGGCTCGTTATCCCATGCAGGACATGGAGATTCAGAACGGCGCCAAGTTGACGGTGCGTGAATCGCAGATGGCGCTGTTCGTCAACGAGGGCAAGGCCGCCGACGCGTTTGGCCCGGGGTTGTACACGCTGAACACGGCCAACCTGCCGTTGCTCACGAATCTCATGAACTGGGACAAGTTATTTCAGTCGCCGTTCAAGAGTGACGTGTATTTCTTCTCCACGCGGGTGCAGACCAACCAGCGGTGGGGCACGCAGCAACCAATCACGATTCGTGACAAGGAATTCGGGGCGGTGCGTTTGCGCGGCTTCGGCGTGTACTCGTACCGCATTGCCAATCCGCTCGCGTTTCAGTTGAACGTGGCCGGCACGCAGGCGGAGTACACGACGGAACAGTTGGAGCCACAACTTCGCAACGCCGTCATCACGTCGTTCACGACCGCGTTCGCGAATTCGCAGGTTCCCTTTCTGGACATGGCGGCGAATCAGGCGGAACTCGCGAAACTCATCGCGAAGGAAGTCGCACCAACGTTCGATGCCTACGGCCTCAAGCTCGAATCGTTCACGGTCGAAAATCTTTCGCTGCCCGACGAGCTGCAGAAGCGTCTCGATGAGCGCATTTCGATGAACATGGTTGGCGACCTGCGTCAATACACGCAGTTCCAGGCGGCGCAGAGCATTCCGATCGCTGCGGCGAACCCGGGCGGCGTTGCCGGTTTGGGCGTCGGTCTCGGTGCCGGCATGGGCATGGGTGCAGCAATGACCGACGCGCTGCGCGGGATGAGCGGTGGCGCTCCTGCTGGTGGGTCAGCGGCACCTGCACCGGGCGATGCGCCCGACGGCGCGACCAAATTCTGCATTCACTGCGGGAAGTCGATTCCGGCCGTCTCGAAGTTCTGCGCCGAGTGTGGCGGCAAGCAGTAGTTCGCACGCTCAATATTCATGAACGGTCGTGAGTGGGTGGTGGAGGCGTTCGGGTGCGAGCCCGGGCGCCTCTGCAATTCTGACGTGTTGCAAACGATGTTCGGCGCGATCATTCGTGATCTCGCGCTGAATCCTGTTGGCACGTCGCAGTGGCACACCTTTCCGTCGCCGGGAGGTGTTACCGGCATTTGCATGCTCGCCGAGTCGCATCTCACCGTACACACCTTTCCCGAACACGGTTCGTTGTGCCTGAACCTGTTCTGCTGCACGCCGCGCGCGCCATGGAACTGGGCGGCGAAGCTCGCGGAGCACGTCGGTGCGTCACGCGTGGAGGTTCGCGAACTCGAGCGCGCGTACGCTGATGACCATGCAGCCGTGCACGCGCGATGACCGTTCCCGCTACTGGATCCACCAGCTGCCCGAACTGCGGCGCGCCCGTTCGCTTTCGATGGGCTCAGGCGGTACAAACGACATGCGACTTCTGCAAATCCGTGCTCGTGCGACAGGGGCTGGACCTCGAAAAGGTCGGGACGCAGGCAGAGTTTCCGCAAACCGGCTCACCAATTCAATTGGGCACCGAAGGCGAATGGCGGCAGCGCAATTTTGTTGTCGTGGGCCGAGTATCGTATCAGTGGCAGAGCGGACGTTGGAACGAGTGGCACTGCCGAGTGAGCGACGGCAGCAGCGCGTGGTTGTCCGATGCACAACTCGAATACGCGATGACCGCGGAACTCACGGGACAGCCGGATTTGCCGCATCCGCAGACGCTCAACCTGCACAAGAAATTTCAGTGGGGCGGCATCACGTACCGGGTGGCCAACATTACGCCTGCCGTGTACGTCGGTACCGAAGGCGAGTTGCCATTCACGACGTATGACAAGACCGAGTACTGGTTTGCCGATCTTCAGAACGAAGACGGCAAGCTGGCCACGCTTGATGGCAGCGAAACGCCGCCGCTGCTGTACGTTGGCGAATACGTCGACTTCGCGGATCTCAAATTGAAGGGACTGCGGGAGTTTGAAGGATGGTGAGTACCGCTGGAGCGCCGGTCAAGACAAAAGCGGCGGGACTCAATTGTCCGAGTTGCGGTGCGAGCATCGCGCTTTCGACAGCCGGGTGGAGTGTCACGATCGTTTGCAGCACGTGCGGTGCCGTGCTCGACGCGCAGGATCCCAATCTTCGTATCCTGCAAAGGCAGGAGCAGCGCATCACGGTGCAACCGCGCATCCCGATGGGAACGCGTGGTACGTGGAAAGGTGTGCCGTGGGATGTCGTAGGTTGTCAGCAAGTGGGCGTCACGGTTGACGGAACTTTCTATCCGTGGCTCGAATACGTGCTGTTCAACCCGTACCAGGGATTTCTGTATCTCACGGAATATCAGGGGCACTGGAACGTCGTTGAAAAACTGCGTCGTCGCCCGGATGCGGATGCCGGCACGCGCGACGCAATCCGCTTCAACGGCTTGACGTTCAAGCATTTCCAGAGCGCCGAGGCGCAAACGACGTTTGCAATTGGCGAGTTCCCGTGGGAAGTGAACGTGGGCGACATCGTTCGTTCGCACGACTACGTTTCGCCACCCTACATGTTGTCGGCTGAGGCGACCGAACAGGAAGTGACCTGGTCGCTGGGTACCTACACCGACGGCAGGGCCCTCGGCCGCGCATTTGGGATCAAGGACCTGCGTTCGCCGGTGGGTGTGTTTTCCAATCAGCCAAATCCGCACACTGGCTCCGCGAAAGCAATTCTCCGCACGTTCGCGTTGCTCATGCTGGCGCTCGCGCTGATGTTCGGGTTGAACCGCATGACGGCTCGCAACGAGCTGGTCTTCAGTGGCCAGTACCGCTATACGCGTGCGCAGGGAGACACGTCGGCGTTCGTGACCGATCCATTCGAACTCAAGGGACGTCAATCAAACGTCGATGTGCGAATTGATACGGATCTCGATCAGGAATGGATGTACCTCAACCTGGCACTGATCGACGAAGGGACTGGGCAGGCGTATGACGTGGGCCGTGAAATCAGCTACTACTCCGGCCGCGACAGTGATGGATCGTGGAGCGAAGGTTCGCGCGATGATCATTTCCGGCTTGGGTCGGTGCCGTCGGGGCGATACATACTGCGCGTGGCACCGGAGGGGGGCAGCGACTTGATGCGCGACGTCAACTACAGCGTGACGATCGAGCGTGATGTGCCGGGTTATCTGCTGTACGGACTGGCGTTTCTCGCCCTCTTCATTCCCATGCTGCTTGCGCAGGTGCCGGGGGCCGCGTTCGAACAGCGTCGCTGGGCCGAGAGTGACCATGCGCCCGCGTCGTCGGACTCGAGCGACGATGATGATTGATTCCGTTCGCAAGCTCGAGCTGTATTCACCTCCATTACCCTGGGGCGTCTGATGCGGACAAGCATGTACACGATCTGGGGCGTCGCGGTGCTGATGCTGCTCGGCACAGCGCAATGGCGCGGCTGGTCATTCACCAGTGCGAACATGAGCAAGACGAATCCGCGTTCGGTTCGCGACAATCCCGGTTCCTATCGTTCACCGTATTTCATTCCGGGGCGCACGCTCCGCGGCAAGTAACAGGAGATCATTTGCATGGACGTCCTGCTGACCAACATGGGCAGCGCCGCAGCGTTTGCGGGGCTCGGGTTTGTGTTGTTGCTGATCGGATTCGTAATCATCGATCTTCTCACCCCCGGCAAGCTGTGGGATGAAATCGTCAACAAGCACAACAACGCTGGCGCCATTCTCATCGGGTCGGTGGCCATCGCCATGGGCATCATCGTCGCGGCTGCGATCCACTAGTTGAAGATTCTGCAGGTGCAGCAGCTGCACCGCGCCTCCCGACCTTTCGGCGCATCCGAGTCGTTCCACCAGATGACGCACGCGGACCTGCACGCGAAGCTGCACGCGAACCTGCACGCCAGGGCGTTGTGAGTATCGCGCTGTTTGTTTCCGTTTGTCTGATCGCTGCGTGCGGGCTGATCTACGAACTGGTTGCCGGCGCGCTCGCTTCATACCTGCTGGGCGACAGTGTCACGCAGTTTTCCACCGTCATCGGCACGTATCTGTTTGCGATGGGCATCGGGAGCTGGTTGTCCCGGTACATCGTGCGCGGCGTCGTATCCCGTTTCGTGCAAGTGGAATTGATGGTCGGGATCATCGGCGGGTTTTCGTCCATGATGCTGTTTCTGGCCTTTGCGTACACAAGTGCGTTCCGGCCGGTGTTGTATGGAACCGTGCTGTCGATTGGCATGCTGGTCGGTCTCGAGATTCCGTTGCTGATGCGCATTCTGCGCGACCGATTTGCGTTCAAGGATGTGATCGCGAACGTGCTCACGTTCGATTACATCGGCGCACTGGGTGCATCGCTGCTGTTCCCGCTGCTCCTGGTACCGCGGCTGGGGCTTGTGCGATCGGCGCTGTTGTTCGGATTGGTGAACGTGCTGGTCGCGTTGTGGAGCATTCATCTCTTCCGCGACGATCTCCCGAATCGGAAGCCTCTGCAAGTTCTGGCCCTCGCCGTCATTGCACTGCTGGGGCTGGGTTTCTGGAAAGGACAGGCCATCACGTCCATGGCCGAAGACGGCATGTACGCCGATGAAGTGATCCTGGCGCGTGACACGCGCTACCAGCGCATCATTCTGACGAGCTGGAAGGATGACATGCGTCTTTACCTGAATGGTCATCTGCAATTCGCGTCACGCGACGAGTATCGCTATCACGAATCGCTGGTCCATCCCGGGCTTGCATCACTGGGCGAGAAGGCGCAGGTGCTTGTGCTTGGTGGTGGCGACGGGCTCGCCGTGCGGGAGATCCTTAAGTACTCCGACGTACAGCACGTGACGCTCGTGGATCTCGACGCCGAGATGACGAAGCTGTTCGAGACGCATCCGCGGCTCACCGCGCTCAACGGGAATTCACTCACGAACGGCCGCGTGAAGGTGGTGAATGCCGATGCGTTCACCTGGCTCGATTCAACGACCACGAAATATGATTTCGTCGTGATCGATTTCCCGGATCCCAGCAACTACCACGTAGGAAAACTGTTCACGAGCGCATTCTATCGTCTCGTGACGCAACATCTTGCTCCTGATGGACTGATTGTGGTGCAGGCCACGTCGCCCATGTTCGCGCGTCAGTCGTTCTGGAGCATTGTCACGACGCTCAAAGCCGCAGGTCTCGAGACATGGCCGTACCATGCGTACGTGCCAAGTTTTGGCGAGTGGGGATTTGTTCTCGCCGGTCGAGGCAAGTTCACAATGCCGTCCACGTTGCCGTCCGGATTGCGATACCTCACGGCCAGCGCGCTGCCGTCGCTGTTTGATTTTCCCACCGACATGGCGCGGGTTGAGGCGCTGCCCAATCGTTTGAATGATCAGGTGCTCGTGCGGTACTATGAGCATGAATACGACGCGATCAATCGCTGATTATCGTGAGTGAAGCCACATCTGCCGGCGATGGCGACCAGCACCCGAACGGTGATGCGGAGCTGACACGTCGGGAATTCCTGCTGGCGCTGGGCACTGCACCCGCGCTGATCGGGCTGTCGCAGAAAACGCAACGCGCCATTGCAGGCGGCTTTGTCGAAGATGACAGCACCGCAGGGCATCAGTTGCGTGACGGCGCTTCGTTCGCGCGTGCACGCGAAGAACGCACCAAGTCGGTGTGTATTGTTGGCGGTGGGATGGGTGGCCTTTCCGCCGGATGGCGACTGGACAAACTGGGGATCCGTGACTGGCTGGTGCTCGAACTGGGAAGCGAGCCTGGTGGCAACTCGCGTGGCGGACAAAACGCTGTCAGTCGCTTTCCATGGGGCGCGCACTATCTGCCTGTGCCGGGAAAGGACGCCGAGTTCGTGCGTGAGCTGTGTCGTGAACTCGGACTGCTGGATGCGGCGGGCAACTGGGATGAACGCACGTTGTGTCACAGTCCGCAGGAACGGTTGTGGCAGCATGGTCGTTGGCATGAAGGGCTGGAACCCGTTGACGGTTTGCCGCGAGCCGAACGCGAACAGTTTGCGCGCTTTGACGCGATGCTGCATGAGTTCCGTAACACTGGCGCGTTTCATGTGCCGATGGCAAACACGATTGCGCGGCTTGATCGTTCGCTGCAGCAGAAGATGCGTGCACTCGATGCACAGTCTGCCGACGCATGGATGAAGGTGCAGGGATTTACATCGCCGGCACTGCGGTGGTGGATGGAATACGGTACGCGTGACGATTACGGCGCATCGCTGCAGCAGGCGAGTGCCTGGGCCGCGGTCCACTATTTCGCCGGACGTGAGGCAGACGAGCAGGGACCACTCACCTGGCCGGAGGGCAATCATTATCTCGTCAAGCAGTTGGCGGCGCGTGCCGGTGCACGGGTGATCGCGGGTGCACCGGCCTACCGTGTGGAGCGACGCAACAACAAATGGCTGGTGCGCACACCAACGCTCGACGTCGTGTGCGATGTCGTGATCTGGGCCGCGCCGTTGTTTGTGATGCCGCGTGTGGTCGACAACGTGCAACTGCCCGTAGCAACCGAATATGCACCGTGGGTGGTTGCGAATCTCACGCTCGAGCGATGGCCTGCCGAACGCGGTGCGTCACCGTCGTGGGACAATGTCATTTACGACAGCGCCTCGCTGGGCTACGTGGTGGCGACGCACCAGAACCTCGGAGAAACGGGTCCGCGCACTGTTTTCACCTGGTACCATGCGGTCGTGGACCGTCCGGCAGCGGACGCGCGCAAGTGGATGCAGGCGACCCCGTGGACCTGGTGGCGGGACTACATCCTCTCCGACCTGGAGCGCGCCCATCCCGACATCCGAAAGGTGGTGTCCCGCATCGACGTGCGGCGGTGGGGGCATGCCATGGCACGCCCCGTACCCGGCATGTTGCAGCGTGTGGATACGCTGCAGAAATGGAAACCGGCACCGCGGCTGTTTGTCGCCCATGCGGACCTTAGCAGCTTGTCGATTTTCGAAGAGGCGCAGTGGCACGGCGTGCAGGCGGCAAACGCGGCGGCCGCGGTGTTACGCGGATAGCAGCAGGCGGTATGAATGCACTCATTGATCAACGTGCTGCGGGGGCCTTAACAGGCTCTTAATGTCGTCGGTGCCTCAGCGCAAAGTCATGTAGGGACGGAAGTTACGGCACGAGGGACGAGTCGCTGGCGCGGGGATATTCCTCCCAATTTCCTCAACGAATTTTGCCGCAATGCGTCTATGGGGGACTGTGTTGCCCCCACGTGAAAGCCGGTCTTAACGAAAAGTTCCGGTTCCCGTCTAACTCGCTTGTGAAAACCATACGATTCCTGGCCCTCGGGGCCCTGCTGCTTTTCACCGGAGTGTCGGCTGTGTCTGTCGCCGCCAAGCCGGTTGCCGCCCAGGCGGTTGACATCATTCGCGGTCGCGTGCTCGGCGCCGATACCACGCCGGTTCAGGGCGTGCTCGTTGTGGCCACCACGCTTACCGGTGACAACACACGACAAGCGCGTACCGACAAGAATGGTCGATACACGATCTCGTTCCCGGGTGGTGAGGGCGACTACTGGGTCACGTTCACCGCACTCGGCTTTTCGCCGATCCGGCGCCAGGTCAAGCGTACGGCTGATCAGGAAATCCTGATTGCCGATGCGCGCATGTCGGCGGCGGCCGTCAACCTTGCGCAGTTCACCGTTACGGAGCGCACGGCCGCGAGCAGAGCGGATACGGTGTCCGACGTTGGCGGAACGGAAAAGACACTCGATGTTGTCGACCCGGCCCTTCTGACGGCCGAGCAGATGGGTGACCTCGCGGCGATGGCGTCCGCCATTCCCGGTGTACAGCTCATCCCCGGCGCTGACGGCGCGGCTGACGCGTTCTCCGTGCTGGGCCTTGGATCGGATCAGAACAACACGCAGCTGAATGGATTGTCGTTCGGTGACGCAAATGTGCCACGCGATGCGCAGGTCACCGCCACGCTGTCCACGTCTCCGTATGACGTAGCACGCGGCGGATTCTCCGGCGCCGGCTTGCAGTTGCGCACGCGCCCGGGCAACAACTTCCCGCGCCGCAATTTCAGCTCGACGCTGAATACGCCCGCGTTCCAGTTCCCCGATCGCATCTCGACGGCCACGGCCAGCCAGCAGACAGCCATCTCGCTTGGCGGATCGGCGTCAGGCCCGATCAGACTCGATCGCCTGTTCTACAACACATCCGTGCAGTTCGATCGCAACACGAGCGATCTGAACACGCTGCTCAACACCAGCTCGCTGGGCTTCACGACGTCGGGTATTTCGGCCGACTCCGTGACACGCCTGCTCAACATCCTGAACTCACAGGGTGTGCCGGTGACGGTTGGCTCGTATCCGAGCCAGAACATGAACACGCGCGGTTCATTCCTCACGAGCCTTGATTTCAATCAGCCGAATTCGAATCGCGGCAATACGTACTCGCTGGCTGTTTCGAGCAATGTGAACAGCACGCAGCCGGCACGCTCGGGTTTCGGCGGCGGCGGATCGACGATTCTCTCCACGCCTTCGCAAAGCGGCACGAGCCTCAACTGGAGCCTGTCGACGCAGGGTCGTCACAGCGGCCTGGTGGGCTGGAAGGGCATTCTCACGGAAACGAATCTCGGCTACAGCATTTCCGAAAACACCAGCGATCCGTACACGTTGCTCCCGTCGGGACGCGTGCAGGTGAACTCGATTCTCGCGGACGGTTCGTCAGCGGTGCGCAACCTGTCGTTCGGTGGCAGCACGAGCCTTGGCGGCACCACGAAGAACCAGACGATCGGTTTCTCCAACACGTTGTCGTGGTTCAGCTCCGATAACCGTCACCGCGTGAAGCTGACGTCGGAATTGCGTCGCGAAGACAACACGCAGGAAATCATCAACAACCAATACGGCACGTTCACGTTCAACTCGCTCGAAGATCTGTCGGCGGGACGTCCGGCCTCGTTCAACCGGCTCCTCGGTATTCGCAATCGTGAAAGCCGCCAGATGATCGGCGCTCTTTCCCTGGGTGACGCATGGCGCCCGACGAACGATCTGCAGATCCAGTACGGCGTTCGCATGGACGGCAACAAGTACCTCGTCGGTCCGACCGAGAACAAGGATGTCACGGCCATCTTCGGTTTGAGCAATACCGATGTGCCGAGCAAGCTCTATTTCAGCCCGCGTCTTGGCTTCTCGTGGACGTACGGTACGTCCAACCAGCTCGCGCTCGCGCCGGGCATGGTGCGCGCACCGCGTGCCGTCATTCGCGGTGGTGTCGGCGTGTTCCAGAATACGCCGGGCACGGGCCTCATCGGTAACGCCATCGACAACACCGGTTTGCCCACGGGCATTCAGCAGCTCACGTGTGTTGGTGCGGCGACGCCGATTCCGAACTGGAACAACTACATCAGCGACATCAACAACATTCCGTCCACGTGTGCCGATGGCACGAACGGCACGGTGTTCGCCAGCTCGACGCCGAACGTGTTGCTGTTCGATCCGGACTACTCGGCGCAGCGCTCGCTTCGTGCGAACCTGTCGTGGAGCGGCGCCATTCTGAAAGATCTGTTTGCGGCAAACGCCGATATCACGGTCTCGAAGAACTATGCACAGTCTGGACAGTTCGACCTCAACTTCCCGAGCACGCAACAGTTTGCGCTCGGCCTCGAAGGTGGACGTCCGGTGTTCGTTCCGACCAACGTGATCGTGCCGACCACGGGTCAGATCGCCTGGCGTGACGCGCGCCGGTATACGCAGTTCGGACGCGTGACGGAGCAGAAGTCGGATCTTACGTCAACGTCCAGACAGCTCACGCTTGGTATTCGTCCAGTGGCGTTCAGCTCCAACTTCTCGTGGAGCGTCAGCTATGTGTTGCAGGATGTACATGAAGAGCAGTTCGGATTCTCGAGCACCGTGAGCGATCCGACGCAGATCTTCTCGTCCATCTCCAGCAACCCGCGCCATCAGTTCCAGCTCACGTTGAACCGCAACTTCTTCAACGTGGTGCAGATGTCGCTTGGCATGAACTTCATGTCGGGGCGTCGCTACACGCCGCTCATCAGCGGTGACGTGAACGGTGACAGCTACAGCAACGATCGCGCCTTCATCTTCGATCCGTCACTGTCGACGACGGATCCGGCGGTGGCCGCGGGTATCAATGCATTGCTCAACAACGGCACGGCCGAAGCGGCCGATTGCCTCCGCTCACAGCTTGGTCAGCTCGCCGCGCGCAACTCCTGCACGACGACCTGGACGGCCACGCAGAACCTGTCGTTCAGCTTCACGTCGCAGCGCATTGGACTGCCGCAGCGCGCGCGTCTTCGCCTGCAGCTTTCGAACCCGCTGGTCGGCATCGATCGCCTTGTGCACGGCGAAGACAAGATTCACGGCTGGGGCCAGAATCCGAACCTCGATCAGCAGCTGCTCTACGTGCGCGGCTTCGATCCGGTGAACAAGAAGTACACGTATGAAGTGAACCAGCGCTTCGGATCCACGTCGGCTTCGCAGATCACGAACCGTCGCGTGTTCGGTCTCACCGCAGTGCTGTCGTACGATCTCGGCGTGACGCGTGAACGATACCAGCTCATGCAGCAGCTCGATCGTGGACGCTCGCGTCCCGGAAACAAGGCCAATGCGCAGCAGCTTCGTCAAACGGGCAACACCGGTCTCATCAACCCGATGCAGCAGATCCTCATTCAGTCGGATTCACTCAAGCTGACGCGCAAGCAGGCGGATTCACTCACGGTGCTTAACCGCTTGTACGTGCTCAAGCAGGATTCGATCTGGGCACCAGTTGCACGCGAACTCGCAGCGTTGCCTGACAAGTTCGATCGTGGTGACGCGTTCGACAAATCGATTCACGCCCGCAAGGCGCAGGTCGACCTGTTGCTGCAATACGCCCCGGGCATCAAGCACCTCCTCACGGCCGAGCAGTTCCGTCTGCTGAATGCGCAGACGGCGTCGTTCATGGACAAGAACACGCTCAAGGGTTTGCGCTCGGGCACACAGGGTCAGGGTATGGGAGGATTTGGCGGCGGTGGTGGTGGTGGCGGCGGACGTGGTCGCTAAAGCATCACGCATCGCAACAGCTCCCGGTACAAACTCACTTCGACTTCAAGAGCAACTTCGTAATGAATAGATCCCGTGTAGTTCTCGCTGTTGCTGCTTCGAGCGCACTGTGCGCATCGGCAGCGTCAGCGCAGGACGCAGCAGCAAAGAAAATTCCGGTCACGAAGCTGGGTGCCGCCGAAGCGCGCACGGCTGAGTCGGTCGGTGCCGTGACGTCGTTCCGCGCGCTCAGCGACGGCACGGTGTTCCTGAACGATTTCCCGCAGCGTCGACTGGTGATGTTCGACGCTGCACTCAAGCAGGTGAAAGTCGTGGCCGACACGCTCGGCACGGGAATTCCCTATGGACAGCGTCAGCCTGGACTGCTCGCGTTGCCCGGCGACTCGACCGCGATCGTTGATCCGGCCACGCTCGCACTCGTTGTCCTGAACAAGAAGGGCGAAGTGTCGCGCGTGATGTCGGTTCCGCGTCCGCAGGACATCAACCAATTGGCGCAGGCAACCGGCACCAATTCGTTCGATTCCAAGGGACAGCTCATTTATCGCGCACAGGCGGGTGGTGGCGGCGGTGGAATGGGCTTTGGCGGCAATCCAGGCGGTGGGCGCGGTGGCAATCCCGGTGGCCCGGGCGGCCAGCCCGGTGGTCAGCCGGGCGGCCAGCAGGGGCGCGGTGGTGCGCCGGGTGGCGGCGGCCGCGGTGGCTTTGGTGGCGATGAATTCGGTGGCGGCGGTTTTGGCGGCGGCGGTTTCCCCGGCGGCGGTCCTGGCGGCAACAACGGTGGTCGCGGCGGTCGCGGCAACAATGTGCAACCAGACTCAGTGCCGATTCTCCGCGCCAATTTCGATACGCGCAAAACCGATACGGTGACGTTCGTTCGCGTTCCGAAGAACGAGTTTTCCACGCAGCCCACGCCGGAAGGCGGCACGCGCGTGATCACGAAGCTCAATCCGCTTCCACAGGCGGATGATTGGGCGACGCTGGCCGACGGTACGGTCGCCGTCGTTCGCGTGCTCGATTACCACGTGGACTGGTACGCACCTGATGGCAAGCATGGCGCGTCGGAAAAACTGCCCTTCGACTGGAAACAGCTGGCCGATGAAGACAAGGCGAAGATCGTTGATTCGCTGAAAGCGGCTGCGGCGGTTTACACGAAGCAGATGGAAGCCGCGACGGCGAACGGGAACAACAACGCGTTCCGCATCGCGTTCGAGCCGGTCGCGGCCGAGAAGTTGCCGGACTACTATCCGCCCATTCGCGCTGGCAGCACGCACGCCGATGCGGATGGCAATCTCTGGATTCTCCCGGCGACGTCGACCATTTCGGCCAACGACATGATCGCGGCGGCCACGAGCGGTCGCGGTGGACCGGGTCGCGGCGGCTTTGGCGGCGACAATGGTGGTCGCGGCGGTGCGGGTGGTGCCGGCGCTGCGGGAGCGGCCACTGGGGATCGTGGTGCACGCGGCGGCAACAACGCGGCGGGCGCACCGGGTGGTGCACCCGGAGCGGGTCGCGGTGGCATGCCGGACTTGCCGCAGGGCCCGATGGTTTCGCTCAACTACGATGTGGTCAATCGCAAAGGCGAACTCATCGAACGCGTGCAGTTGCCGGCCGGTCGCACGATTGCCGGTTTCGGTCCGAATGGCGCGATCTATCTCGCGTCGCGTGAAGGCCGCAACATCTTCATCGAGCGCTACAAGCGCCCGTAACCGCGCAATCGTCACAACACACCGATTGCAGCGGGGTATGAGGCCAGCCGAAAGGTTGGCCTCATTTGTTTTCATTCATTACCGTTCCAACATGACAACCCCCATCGCACTACTTGGTACGGGCCTCCTGGGCTCTGCATTCGCAGAAGCATTTCTCGCACGCGGCGGGTCTTCGGTTACCGTCTGGAATCGCACGCGTTCGAAGGCGGAAGCGCTGGCGTCGCACGGTGCACGCGTCGCAGATACCGCAGCGGACGCGGTGCGCGATGCAGATCGAGTGCATCTCGTGCTGCTCGACGATGACACCGTCGACGAAACCATCACGGCGTTTCGCGACGCGCTGAAACCAGGGGCGGTGATTGTTGATCACACCACGCTGCGTCCGGATCGTGTCGCCGCGCGCGCAGCCGCGCTCAATGCAGCGGGGCTCGAATACCTGCACGCACCCGTGATGATGGGACCGCCCGCGGCCCGTGCGGCGAAGGGCATCATGTTCGTTGCCGGACCGACTGAACGTTTCGAGCGAGTGAAGGCGGAACTCGCGAAGATGACGGGTGAAGTGCATTTCCTGGGCGAGCGTGCGGAGCTGGCGGCGTGTTACAAGTTGTGTGCGAACGCCATGCTGCTGATGACCGCTGGTGCACTGGCCGACGTGTTCCACATGGCCGATGCGATGCACATGCCGCGCGAGGCAGTTGGCGATGTGTTTCGGAAGTTCAACACGGACGGTGTGCTCAACGCTCGCGGCACACGCATGCTGAACGAGGATTACAACGCCACGTTCACGCTGGACGTCGCCCGCAAGGATGTTCGTTTGATGGTGGAGAGCTCGGACGGCGAGCCCGTGCCGATGTTGCGCGCACTCGCGCAGCGCATGGATGACGCGATCGGCGCAGGCATGTCGGAGTACGACGTGGGGGTGCTGGCCAAACGCGGGATCTGATCATTCGGACATTTTGCACATCCGCGCCAACCCTGAGCATTTGTTCAATTCAGGATTTTCTAACTGATCAACAGCCTCTCGGACCATTCGGACTTTCGGACACTACGGACACCGCTCGCAGTCTCCGATTTGTCCGACAATCCGACGTGTCCGAAAGGCGGTTAGTCAGTTCGTTTTTTTGTCAGTACCGGCCACAATTCAGCTGGAGTAGTACGCCGCATTCTCCTCGATGTAGCCTTTGGTCAAATCGCAGCCGAACGCGCGGGCGAAGCCGTCGCCGACGCCCAGCAAAATTTCGAGCTCCACTTCCTTGCGTGACAATGTTTCGCGCACCACGGCATCATCAAACTCAAGACGTTCGCCGCGCGCCACCACCGGGAAGCCGTTGATCCACGCGTGTGTCTGCAGGGGTTCGATCGTGCAATTGAAACACTTGCCCACCGCCATCAGCAAACGTCCGACGTTTGGATCAGCGCCGTGTACCATCGTCTTGATCAACGGCGAATTGACAATGGTCTTCGCAACCACGCGCGCTTCATTCGCGTCTTTTGCCTCCTTCACCGTGACACGAATGAGGCGCGTGGCTCCCTCGCCATCGCGTGCCAGCGTTTCCGTCATGCGCACGCACCCGTCACGCAGCACTTCCAGGAACTCGGCTTCGTCAACCTCACCGGCGAGTCCGTTGGCCAGAATTGCGCATGTGTCCGAGGTGCTCGTGTCCGTATCCACCGACAACATGTTGAACGAAGGCGCAACTGCTGCGCGCAGCAGCCGGTCGAGTGTAGGCGCGTCGAACTTCGCGTCGGTGAAGATGTAGGCGAGCATCGTGGCCATGTTGGGTTCGATCATGCCCGAACCCTTTGCCACCCACGTAATCGTTGCGCCACTGTTGCCCACGGTCGACGAAATGGCTTTGGGAAACGTGTCCGTCGTCATGATGCCTTCGGCGCCCACCATCGGATCATCCTGCAACTCCGACGCGATACCCACGATGCCTTTCTCGATTTTCTCGATCGGCAGCGGTACGCCAATTACGCCGGTCGAACTGACAAGCACGTGATTCGCTGAGGTGCCCAGCTCTGCGGCGGCCGCCGTTGCCATGCGTTTCGCGTTTGCTATGCCGCGCAGTCCGGTTGCCACGTTGCTCACTTTGCTGTTCGCAATGATGGCGCGCAGCGTACCGCCCTTGATCGTTTCGCGGCCAAGAATGACCGGTGCCCCCGGAAAGTGATTGCGTGTGAAAACCGCGGCCGCCGCGGCATCGACGTCGCTGGCGAACAGCGTGAGGTCTTTCGCGGAGGGCTTGAGTCCGACGTTGCGACTGGCGCAACGGAAGCCGCGGGGGAATACCGGAGTGTCGTGATACATCGTTGGAGATTTCGTGGTAACGCGAGGCGGGAACGGCGAGGCATTCTGACGGGACTGCCCAATGGGACCGGAATTTTAATACTCGTTCCGCTCGCGCATGGGGTTTTGGGTAACCCATTTGTTTATGCACTGGGCGTGCAGTCACACGAGGTGATTGTGCGCCAGGTTCCCGGCCACAGATGAGCGCAGGCACACCAAGGTCGCGCACGGCCGCGAAGTCGGCATGAGCTCGGCCGAATACTCACCACTCAGACATTCCAGAACCCTGACCTCCCACTCGCCAGTCGGGTATCAGGACACACGGCCTGGCCCTCCCCAAGCGCGAATTGACGCAGCGGGAGGCATATTTCGGCCCACGCCCCACGATGCACGCGCGACGGGTCCCACACGCTCCGGCGAAATTCGTTCTCTCATCCTTCCCGATATGCGTTTCACGCAGCATTCCGCACGCGGTTCACGCGTGCTTTCCCCATTGTTCGTCAGTGCACTGCTTGCGACCGCCTCCGCGGGCGTCTTGGCAGCGCAAGGCGCGACGCAGGGGGTTCGTCCACAGCAGTCCGTGGCGGATACGTCAATCTTCGCGCCGATGATGTTGCCGACCGCGAATTCGTTTCGGTCAGGCAGTGGCGCGCCCGGTGCGCACTACTGGCAGAACCGCGCCGACTACACGCTGGCTGCCACGCTCGATACGGCGACGCACACCCTGAAAGGGCAGTTGGTGCTGAAGTACACCAACAATTCGCCCGACACGCTCAGGTTCATCTGGCTGCAGACCGAACAGAATGCGTTCAAGAACAACTCGCTCAATTCCTTCATCTTTCCGCAGGACTCGCGCTTCGGCGCACGCGGTTTTGAAGGCGGCGATGTGTTCGAAAAACTCGAACAGCTGACGGGGCCGTCGGGATCGCCCAAGCGCACGAAACTCAACACGCGCAACAACGAAACGGTGACGCGGGTGGATCTCGCCGAGCCCCTCGCGCCGGGAAAAACTGCGACGCTCGACATGGCGTGGCATTTTCTCATTCCGGAACACGGCGCGGATCGCATGGGTCGCGATGGTTCGCTGTATGAACTCGCGCAGTGGTATCCGCGCGTGAACGTGTATGATGACGTCCGCGGCTGGAACACCGAACCGTATCTGGGGCAGGGCGAATTCTATCTCGATTACGGCAACTACGAATTGTCCGTCACCGTGCCGGCGGGATATATCGTGGCGGCGACCGGTGCGCTGACGAATGCTTCGGAAGTGCTGCCGGCCGCACAGGTGGCGCGCCTCGCACGCGCGGCAAAGTCCGACTCGGTGATTCGCATCATTACCGAAGCGGAATTGAATTCGGGCGTCGCGCGGCCGAAGAAGACTGGCATGCTCACGTGGAAGTTCAGCGCGAAGAACGTGCGCGATGCCGTGTTTGCGGCATCACCCGACTATCAGTGGGATGCATCGAGCTACAAAGGTTCACTCGCGATGGCGTACTACCGCCCGACTGCCGCGGTGAACTGGCATGATGCGGCGGATCAGTCGCGCATGAGCATTCAGGAATACTCCGAGCGCTGGTACCCCTACCCGTGGCCGCACATCTCAGCCGTCGAGGGTCCGATCAGCGGCATGGAATATCCCATGATCGCGATGGAGAACAAGAGTGAAGACAAGTACGATCTGTACAACGTCGTCACGCACGAAATTGGACACATGTGGTTTCCGATGATCGTCGGCAGCAATGAACGCATGTACATGTGGCAGGACGAAGGCTTTAACACGTTCATCAACCTGTTTTCCGAAGCGCGTCGCTACCCGGAAAAGGGTGACCAGATGGCGCGTGCGGCCAATGATCGTTCGCAGGTGGAAGCATACATGGTACGCGGCATCGACAAGCCCGTGAACATGGGGCCGGATCGCATCGACCCGCGAATGCTGGGGTTGAGTGCGTACGTGAAGCCGGGCGTTGGATTGCAGTTGCTGCGCGAGGAAATCCTCGGACACGAAGCGTTTGACGATGCCTTCCGCACCTATATCAATCGCTGGGCATTCAAGCATCCAACGCCGTCAGATTTCTTCCGTACGATGGAAGATGTGGCAGGCCGTCGCCTGGACTGGTTCTGGCGTCAGTGGTTTGTGGAGAATGCGCGCTTCGATCAATCCATCGATACTGTCGCCACACGCACGGTGAAGGACACGCTGCAGGTCGCGGTTCAGTATGGCAATCGCGAACGGGGAGTGTTGCCGATCCGCGTGCGCTTCACGTTCACCGATGGATCGACCGAGAACTTCAAGTACCCGGCCGAAGTCTGGAGCACCAACAGCGTCGCGTATGTGCGCCAGTATTCGTTCCCGGGCAAGAAGCTCGCGAAGGTGGAACTGGATCCGGATCATCTGCTGCTCGACATCAATCGGGCGGACAATACGTGGCCAAAGGGCGCAACAACGCCAAAAGTCACGCCGTAGGGTTCAGCCACACGCGCGACAATTGCCGATGAAACGAAGGGCGCCTGCACACCAGGCGCCCTTTGCATTTCAGTCGCGTGACAGCGAAAAAACAAACGCCTGTGAAACAAGCTGACGAACGCGCTGTCCGTGTACTTCGGCAGGGCGAAACCGGGCGTTCGCCAATGCATCACGCACTGCCTGGAAAAACTGGGGGTAGGGTGAGTCGCCGAACGTCAGGGAGCCGGACTCGATGCGACCCAGTGTGTCGACAATGAACGTTGCATTGATTGTTGTTTCCACACCCATCGCGCGCATGGACTCCGGGTAACGTGGCGTTCGGTACCCGGACAGTGCGACGACCTGTTTGTCGACCTTGAGTTCACTGAAGATTCCCGTCGGGTCGGTAGTGCTGCCCGCATTGTCGCCGCCGTCGCCGGTGCCATTTCCGCCTTGGCCACGAGGCCGAAAGTCGCGCGCAAATGCGTCGATTACCGGGGTAGCGTAGTCCATGGTCACAGGCGGAATGTCCACGCTGATGTTGGCCATGTCCGGCACACGGATGACAATGTGTGGATCGGGCGCGTTCGACGAAGTGGCACGCCCAGCGGCCGTATGTGCGCGTGCAGTGTTGTCGTCGGGTGGAGGCGCGACATACACCAACGTCTTGCTTTCGGTGATCGACTCGGTCACCGGCGACGCCGACGCCACTGAATACACAGCGGCAATCGCAAGGCCATGCACGATCACGCTGAACGCGGTACCGCCGCGCTTTCTGTCTGCTTTCGATACGATTTTTGTTGATTCAATGAGATGGAGCGACATGGGACCTCCCGGATATCGTGGGGATGAACTGCTCCCCACCACCGTACGATCCCGTCATGAACCCATCGTGAGGTCCGCGTGAATGATTCGTGATGCGTGCGTGAGCCATTCATGGCAGGCCCATGACGACAATCTTCCGAAAGGATGGCGATTGGATTAACGCGCGAGCGAAAACTCGCAGGCCAGGATGGGTGGTTTGTACCAAGATGTGGCCAGCCCGCGTGCGTACTGTTGATCACGATCGAACGAGCGCGCACCACCTCATGAACGCGCGCGCATTCGGTCTGCCTCGCATACAGCCGCACCAACAACCAGCACCGAAGGCCCCCATGCGCAACCATACCGAATCAAATCAGCCGGCGCGCAAGCTCGTTCCGCATTTCGCGCGCATCGCGACGTACGCCATGTTTCCTGTTGCACTCGCTGCCAGCGCGGTCGCTGCGAGTGCACCGCGCCACGTCACGACTGACGCAGGCACTCCGCTACCGCGTCTCACGGTTACCGCGCGGGATTTTGCATTCGAAGCCGCCGACACGGTCAACGCCGGCCACGTGGAGATCGTTCTGAAGAACCTCGGACCGGACATGCATCACGTGCAGTTGATGCGTCTGGAAGGCAATCACACGTTTGGCGAGTTCATGGCCGCCGCGCAACACGGAGCGCCGCCGAAGTGGGCCGTCGAGGCCGGTGGCCCCAACGTGCCCGCGCCGGGCGCAGAGTCACACGGCATCGTGAAGCTTCGGGCGGGGCGGTATGCGATCATTTGTGTCATTCCTGCCGCCGACGGAATGCCACACATCATGAAGGGGATGGCGCGCGAATTGGTGGTGCGCCCCAACGCGAAGCCAGCGCCCGCCCCGACCGCCGATATCAAGGTGGCGCTCAGCGATTACGCCTTCACGCCGTCCAGGACCATCACCGCCGGGAAACACTTGCTTGCGGTGTCAACGAACATCAGCGCGCCGCAGTCACACGAAGTGTTCTTCATCAAGCTCGCGCCCGGCAAGAAGGTGGAAGACGCGTTGAAGTGGATCGAAAAAGCCGACGGCCCACCGCCCATGATGCCGTTGGGAGGCACCACGGGACTTGCTCCTCGCGAAACGATGTATCTGCCGCTCGAGTTCACGCCCGGCGAATACGCCATGATCTGCTTCATCCCTGATCACAAGGACAAGAAGCCGCATGTCATGCACGGCATGGTGCAGACGTTCACGGTGAAGTAACCGCGAGCTGCGCCACAATGTTGGTCCCGGGGGGGACTGCCGGTGGAGTGACTACACGTGCTCCACCGGTTGTTTGTTTGCCACCCATGCATTGAAGCCACCCACGACATTCACAACGTCGGTATACCCGATACGTTGCAGCACACTTGCTGCTATGGCCGAGCGTGCACCCGATTGGCATTGCACGAACACGGTGCCGTTCTGCAACGCCGGTGTCATCCCCGTGAGATGACCCAACGGTATATGGAGAGCGCCCTTGATGTGTCCGTGCGACCATTCCTCGTCGTTTCGCACATCCAGCAATTGGATGTTGGCGCTATTTGCGAGACGCGTTGCGCATTCAGCGACGGATATCTGCGAGATCGACTGCAGCGTATGCCCCGCATCGGTCCACGCACTCAGTGCGTTCTGATCCAGCCAGCCCGTCACGCGGTCGAGTCCCACCGTTGCAAGGTCACGAACTGCCCGCGTGAGCGCATCGGGCGCAAGATCGTCCTCGGCGGCACCCACCAGCAACGTGATGTCGCGATCAGCCGGTACGAGCCAACCCGCCCACGTCGAGAAATTCTTGCTGTACGGAATGTTGAGCGCGGACGGAATGTGTGCATCGGCAAAGGAGGCGGCTGCACGAATGTCGATGATGAGCGCGCCACTGTTCACGAGAGCATGCACGGCGGATGCCGGTAACTTCGACGGCGTCGTGATACCACGAAGCACGCGCGGACCCTCCTTGTTCACCTGCTTCATGCGTGCGAAGTACGACGGTGGATCCGGCTGACCTTTCAATACTTCGTCGACAAAGGCCTGCTCGTTCTTCACGTTGAGCGCCCAGTTGGCCAATTTTTCATAGCCGACTGTGCTGAATGGAACAGCACCAAGCGCCTTGCCGCAGGCCGAGCCCGCGCCGTGCCCGGGCCATACCTGCAGGTGATCCGGAAGCGCACGGAAGCGTTCGAGCGATGCATACAGCGTGCGGGCACTTGATTCCATCGTGTTGCTGACCTTCGCCGCCTTCTCCAGCAGGTCGGGGCGACCCACGTCGCCAACGAACACGAAATCTCCGGTGATGATTCCCATTGCGCCCGCATGGGCCGGCGTGTCGCTCACGACGAACGATATGTGCTCGGGCGTATGTCCGGGTGTATGCATCACGGCAAATTGAATGTTGCCGATCATGAACTCGTCACCGTCGCGCAGCAGTTGTGCATTGTCTGCTGCTGCATACGCATACTGCCAATCCGCCCCGCCTTCAGCCGACAACATGATGCGTGCACCCGTCAATGACGACAGTTCACGCGATCCTGAAACGAAGTCCGCGTGTATGTGCGTTTCAGTGACCGCAATGATGCGAAGGCCTTCCTGCGCGGCGGTGCGGATGTACACATCCACATCGCGCGACGGATCGAACACAATTGCCTCGCCGGTCTTCTGGCATCCGATCATGTAGCTGGCCTGCGCAAGCGTCGTATCGTAGATCTGTCGAAAAAACACGGGACTTGGCCTGGAGCGGGAGTATTCAGGATTGAAACAGGCCGGCAAACACATGCCGATTCTGTATCAGAATCGTTGTTGCAAGGCCGATCAGGAGCATACCAAAACCTTTGCGCAACGCCGTCTGCGGCAACTTTGTGCTGTAGCGACTTGCCAACAACGAACCAACGATCGCGATGGACGAGAACATCAGGACGGCCGGCCACGGAATGGGCACCTGACCCGCGTAGCCAGCGGTCCCCGACGCCGCATTCATCGCGATCACCATCAGCGACGTGCCAACGGCAACGCGCATGGACAAATGGCACACGATGACGAGTGTCGGCACAATAAGAAATCCACCTCCAACGCCGACAATGCCAGTCAGGGCTCCCACCACAAGGGCGACGGGCACCAGGGTGGCGTAGGAAATGGGCTCGGTTGATTCGTCGGCTTTGCGGCTGGCTGGAGTACTGATTGCCATGCGATACGCTGCGGCGAGCATGACCACGGCCAGCAATACGAATTGCACGGGGCCCGGAATGTGTGCGGCCAGTCGCGCGCCTGCGAACGAGCCAATCGCGGCAGTGGCGCCGTAGATGAGGGCCGTGCGAACCTGCACGTTGCCCTTCGACCAGTGTGCAATGGCGCCGGAGGCGCTCGTGAGAGCGACGACGGGCAGGGAAGCGGCCACTGCCAGCTTGGGGTCCAGCCCGGCGGCGTACACGAACACGGGAACGGTGAGGATTGATCCGCCACCACCGAGAAGTCCGAGCGCGCCGCCAATGACGAGCGCGCCCACTGCTTCGAGCGGAGTGACTACCATCGGCAGTCGCGCGCGATAGGGCGCAGAAGGCAAAGACTCATCGACAGCATCTCATGGGGGCAAATATCACCCGGGAAACGGTCGATTGGAACGCTACGCCCGCCTGACGCCTGCGGTTATGGGGGTGAATACAATCTCAGTGCTGTAGCGATCGCGGAGGCGTGCTGGTGACGAGGGACCTCCGATCGATTGCGCTCAAACAGCAACAACCCGAGCCTCGAAGAACCGGGAAACGCGACGTCTCACTGTTTACTCCGCGCGCAACGCACGCACCGGGTTGATTCGCGATGCACGCAGCGCCGGAATGAGGGTTGCCACTGACGCCACGGTTGCAAGGATGATCAACGTTGACGCGAACACGCGGACATCGCGCGGCGATACCTGATACAACATGTCCTGCACGATCCGGCCGCCGGCCAGTGCAAGCATCGCGCCGATGACCGCACCAATGCCTGCGAGCACCAATCCCTGGCGCATCACCAGCCGCACCACCTGATCCGCTCGCGCTCCCAGCGCCATGCGCACGCCAATTTCGTGCGTTCGCTGACTGACCGCGAACGACAGCGTTGCGAACAACCCGACGGCGACGAGAAACAATGCGAGGGTGGCAAAGGCGCCAAGCATCCCCGCCCCCATGCGCCACGGACGCAACTCGGCGTCATACAAACGCACCAGTGGTTTTACATCGGCGAATGGCAGATTGACGCCCGATGCACGCATCGTTTGCTGAATGGTCGCAAGCACGCGACTGTCGATCTCACCCGACGGACGCACGAGCAACACCCGGCTTCGATATTTCATCTGCGCAAGCGGGCGTTCGATCTGGAAGATTTCGTCCTCGATCCAGTTCTGACGACGTGAATTCTGTGCGACGCCCACGACGAAGACGCAGGGCTCTGTGCGTTTGCTGATCAGAATGCGACGCCCGAGCGCGCTTCGGCCGGGCCACAACCGGCGTGCCATGGTTTCGTTGATGATTGCAACGGGGGTGCCTGAACTGTTGTCCGCTTCGGTGAAATCCCGCCCACCCACGAGGCGGCGACCAATGGTGCGGTAGAATCCCGGCTCCACTCCATTCAGATACGGCCCGCCACCCGGTGGCGTCGGCAGCGAATCCATGCCCGGAACGAAAACGGGGTCAGCAATCGAGTTGTAGCCCGCAATCGTGTTCGAAATCGTGACGGATTGAATGCCGGGCGCCCCGCGCAGGCGGCGTGCCATCTCCTTGTACAATGCATCGACTGCCGGGAGCGTCGTGTTCGACACGTTGACCGTCAAACGCGCGAGTACCAGACGGTTTGCATCCATGCCCAGTGAGGTGTGATTCACGGCTTGCAGACTGCGCCAGAACAAACCCGTCGTGACAAGCAGTAAGACCGACAACGCAGCTTGCGTGACCAGGATGGCGCTGCGTGTGAGATCTCCCGTGCGACGTCCCTCGCGTCCTCCGGATTTGAGCGTGGCCGTCAGCGTCAGTTGTCGCGATTGCATCAGTGGGGCGAGACCGGCCACGCACGCCGCGCCGATGCTGACGATCGCGATGTACGCCGCGATGCGCGTATCAACGGGTGATCCTGCGAAATTGCGGTCGCCGAAAATCAGCACGCGCGCCGCAATGCCGCCAATCCACGCGATGGCACACGCGCCGGCGGCGCCCAGCATGGCGAGCAGCAACGTCTCTGAAATCAACTGCACGGTGAGGCGCAGCTTCGTCACGCCAAGCGCGAGCCGCACAGCGACTTCCTGACGACGGCTGGCTGAACGCGACAGCATGAGATTGACGACATTGGTGCACGCAATCAGCACGACGATCAGCGACAGGCCGCTCAACAGGGTTGCGACTGTCGCCACCGGACCGCGTGATCCGCGCAAGGTTTGCATCAGCGGTGTTGCCGATGCTTTCGCGCCGCGTTCCCGCAATTCCGGATCACCCTCGGCGTCGTTGATTGGTGCGGCTTCGGCGGCCAGCTGTTGTGCCGTGACACCGGGCTTGAGTCGCGCGTACACACGAATCCATGTAGAGCGCCGGGTCGTCATCCAATCGGCCGTGCGCATTGCGCGCAACTCCCCGGCTGATGTGATCGGCATCCACACGTCCACCGGAGATAATTCCATTCCCGTGAAACCACGTGGCGCAACGCCGATCACCGTGAATTTCTGATCGCCAAGCACGATGTCCTGTCCAATGACCGACCGGTCGCCCGCGAATTGACGTTTCCAGAACGCATGGCTGATCACCACCACTGGGTCACCAACGGGTTCCGCAGCCTCTTCACGCGAATAGAACCGACCGAGTTCCGGCTTCACGCCTGTCAGGGCAAAGAATCCCGCGTTCGTCTGTACATTGGAAATCAGCTGTGCCGCTGCGTCGCGACCGAATGTGACCAGGGCCGGAAACGTGGACATTCCGACGGTCGATGCGCGTGTGAGGCCATGCTCAAAGGCCTTCGACGCATTGTATGAAAATGTCGGTTGTGTATTGGGCTTGTTGTCATACACATACTGCACGCCAAGCTTCACGATGCGGTCTGCATCAACGACGTATTCGGGCGGACGCAACAACAGGCGATCGACGATACCGAACATCGCAGCGTTTGCGCCAATGCCGAGGGCGAGTGTGAGCGCGACGGCGAGTGCGAACCCCGGGGCGCGCAGCAGGCGACGAATGGATACGCGAAAATCCTGCGCGGTTGCATCGAGCATCGTTCGCCAGTGCATGCGTCGTTCCCGGTTGAGAGCGGAGTGTTTGAGGGCTTCACTGGCTTTCGCGAATTCGCCAAACCGTCGGCGCGCTTCGGTTTCCGCCTGCAGCGCATCCATGCCGCGTTGTTGCAATTGCGCGATGCGCAGTTGCACGTGTGTTTCGAGCTCCGCATCCACTTCGCGTTCGATGCGGTGACGATCGCGGCTGGCAAAGGAGAAGAGGCGGCGCACGCCGGGTCTCAACACGGATGACTCCGTGGGTAATCACCGTCGCAAGCGTTCGGGGTGCCGCTGGGTGGGACCAACACGTTCATCCGCCTGCCGGTGCGACGGTAAGAATCGTGGTGACGGTTTCCGCGTATTTCACCCACCGTTTCGTTTCGGCCTGCAGGTGCGATCGACCGGACGCACTCAGCTTGTAGTAGCGCGCCTTGCGGTTGTTTTCGGTGATGCCCCATTCGGCGTCGATGAATCCTTTGCCTTCGAGCCGGTACACGGCCTGGTACAGTGCGGAATCGTCGACCTCCAGCACGCCTCGCGATTGGTTCTCCAGCCACTCGCTGATTTCGAAGCCGTGCATGGGCGCCCAGGAGAGGGCACGCAGTACGAGGGTATCGAGCGTGCCGCGGACGAGGGGAAGTGGCGTGGGCATCGTTCTATCCAGGTGCTTGGGTAAGGTTCTGGATAGAAGCATATTCGCGACGCGCATCACTGTCAATTTGCGTCCGTCCATGACCGGGGTTAAATCGCCGTCATGATCCTCACTGCGAATCGCCGTTTCCCGCTGCCGGGAGACGTGCAACGCCCCGGTCGGCTGCGTGTTGCCCAGTCGTGCCGCCCGATCGACGGCCGCATCGACATGACGTCCCCACCTTCGACCGGTGTGCGCCGGCTGACCGCCGGTCTGCGTGGAGCACGTGTGCTCGCGCGCGGCTGCGGTCCGGCCGTGCTTCCGACGCTGTTCACAGTTGCGGCCGTTGCGGCATGTGTCGCGTCCCCGCTCCACGCGCAGGGCACCGATACGACACGCACGCCGCAAACACTCAGCCCCGTGTCGGTGAGTGTTACGCGCGACGTGCAGCGGTCGATGCTCGAACTGCCGTTTGCGCTCGCCCGCATCACACCGGATTCGCTGCACCCCGGTTTGCGACGCGCGTCGCTTGGCGAATTCGTCTTCGGCGTGCCCGGCGTTCAGGTCTCCGAGCGCAACAACCCTTCGCAGGACCCGCGACTCGCCGTGCGCGGATTTGGTGCACGTTCGGCGTTCGGTGTTCGTGGCGTGCGTATCATGCGCGACGGTATTCCGCTCACGCTGCCGGATGGCCAGACACCGGTGGACTGGATGGATCTGGAAAGCGCGGGCACGGTCGAAGCCATTCGCGGCACGGCGGCGTCGCTGTACGGGAATGCTTCGGGCGGCGTCATCTCGATTCGCTCGCGGGCGCCTGACGCTGCGCCGTTCGCGTTGACAGCGCGCGGTTGGGATGGCGGCAATGTGCAACGCGCTTCCGTGAACGCATCAGGATCCGGGCCGGCAAAATGGGGGCCGCTCTCGGAGAGCGGATACATGCTGAGCGGAACGCGCACGGAAGGGGATGGGCCGCGTGAATATTCGCGTCAGAAAAGCACAAGCCTCTTTGGTCGTGCGCTTGGTACGGTCAAGGACACGCGCCTCGAGTTGCAGGCGGTGCGTTACGACGCGCCGACCGGAGAAAATCCCGGCGCCCTGACCGCAGCCGAACTCGCGAGCAACGCGCGCTTGTCCGATTCGTTGAACATCACGAAACACTCGCGCAAGGCGGTCGAGCAATCGCAGGTGGCATTGATCGCAACGCGCGGCATGGGGCCAGCCGAAGTGAATGCCACCTTCTTCATGGGCTCGCGCACGCTCGACAATCCCTTGCCGTTCGCCATCGTGGGCGTGGATCGAAAAACGTATGGCGGCTCTCTGCGCGCTGGCGCCGTGACAACGGTGTACGGTCTGCCGTTCCGCATGACGGCCGGCTTCGATACGCAAACACAGAACGATGACCGATTCAATTTCGAGAACTGTTCCGATGTCGCCGTCACCACACCCGTGACCACCCGTTGCCCGGTCGCGGGCAATGAACGTGGTTCTGTTCGGCTGAATCAGGGTGAGGATCTACGCGGCGATGGCGCGTACGTGCGATATGAACTGGAAATTCCTCGCCGTTTGCTGGGCAGCGTTTCGCTGCGCTACGATCGCGTGCGTTTCGAACTGACGGATCACTTCATCACCGCCACGAACGGCGACGATTCAGGTGTGCGCAGCATGAACGCACTGAGTCCGATGGCAGGATTGGTGTGGCGCATCCGTCCGTTGATTTCGCTGTACACGAACGTCGCCAGTGCCTTCGAAACACCGACGATCACCGAACTCACGAACCAGCCCGACGGCAAGCCGGGTCTGAACCAGGAATTGAATCCGCAACGCACGCGCACCGTGGAAGTGGGAATGCAGGGGATCATCGGCGGGCACCTGCGCGTTGACGCCGCCGTTTTCGGTGCCTCGGCCAGAGATGAACTGGTTGGATTCGATGTACCGGGGGCTGCCGGCCGTCGCGCATTTCGAAACGCAGGTCGCACCAGTCGTCGCGGCATGGAAACAAATGTCAGCGTGGTTGGCGCCTGGGGCGAAGCGGGGGCCGCCTACACGCTCTCACGCTTTCGCTTCGTGAACTATTCCGTGGGCACCGCCAACTATGCGGGCAAACCAATTCCCGGTGTGCCCACGCACCAGGGGCAAGCGTATCTCACGCTCCGCTCACACGGATGGTACGTCACTTCAGACGCAAACACGGCATCACGCGTCAGTGCTGATGATGCTTCGACCGTGTTCGCTGCACCGTGGACGACATTGGGCATTCGTGCGGGTCGCGCGCCCGGCAACGGACGGTACCTCCTTGAACCAACCATTGGCGTCGACAACGTATTCGACCGCACGTACGCGAGCGCGGTAGTCATCAACGCCACACGCAGTCGGTACTACGAGCCGGGAGTCGGCAGACGCATATTCGTCGCACTTCGCGCAGGCATCACACCATGGAAAGCACAGCAATAACACAAGCTGAAAAAGCTGAAAGAGCTTGATGGCTCAAAAGCTGAACAGCCAACGCGAAGCACAAAGAGCGGAAGGGCTCAAACGGCTGAAAAAGCGACCGACGGAAAAGCGTAGCTTATGCTGCTGAAGAGCTGAAAGAGCTTGGCGATGGCCCTGTCGCAAGTGCAAGATAGCGGAAATGGCGTTTCAGCATTTCCGCTACCGAGGTTCGCTTTTCAGCCATTGCGCTGTTCCGCTTTTTGCGCTGGCTTGCGTTTCAGCTTTTCAGCCGCTTCAGCTTTGGCTTTTACTGATACTGTATGTACAACGGCTTCGGCGTGAGTCCGAGCAATTGCTGCGGCGTCATGAGTGGGCCGCCCTTCTTGAGATCATTCTTGTAAAACAGTTTGAATCCCGTGTACTGCACCGGCTCCGCGTACACATATGCGGCGTATGAATCGCGCTTGAGGCTTTGCGGGCCCCAACCGTCCATGTGAATCACGACTTGTACGCGCGGATCGAGTTTGATCTTGTCGGCATTCGTCAGCATCTTCTGCGTGAAGCGATGCACGACCAGCACTTTGGGCGGCAGGTTGTTGGCCGAGACGATCTTCGCGAGATGATCGATGACCCAGTTGATATCAGCAGCGTCGTACGTACCGATCTTCTTGCCTGGTTTGGTCCCGTCCTTCATTGAGAACTCGGGATCCATGCCGAAGTGTACGTCGGGTCGCGCAAGATATGTGTCCAGCATTGGCAGTTCCTGCTGAATCGTGCTCAGTCCGACCTGCACGTCCAGGAAGAGCAGGGCGTTCTTTTCCTTGGCCCATCCGTAAGTCTTTTCGATCAGTGCTGCGCTGTGTCGCATGCGGAATTTTCCGTCCTTGCCACTGTCTCCCTGCGCCACGACCGCGATGAGATGCAGCGCGGGTTGAACTGGTGTTGCAGGATCAGCGCGTTTCCACGCCGCAACTTCCTGTGCGAGTTTGGCGAGCATTTCGTCTTTCGGATATTCGCCAAGCACACCCATGCGCTTTGACAGCGGGTTGCCGTAGTAAGCAACGATGCGTTTCGCCGGCAGAATGCTGCCGGGGAGTGGTGCAGGACCCGCCACCGGCCACACTGGCGTTGGTTTGCCTTCGAGCGCGCGCGCACCCGCAGACGTCGCGCCCTCGGCAACGGTGCGCGGCTTCGGACGAGTTTGGGATGCAGCCGACTTTGTGGTGCCGGACTTTGCTGCACCCGACTTGGCGGCGCTCGGTTTTGTTTTTGTTGTCGGCGCAGGTTTCGGCGAAACCTTGCTGGTGTCCTGCGCGCGAAGAGCTGGCGCGTTGGACAGGATCAAACCGCCTGCAATCAGCGCGACGACGGTGCGAAGTGAATTTCTGTTGGACACGAATGCGGACTGGAATCAGGTGGGCGGGAGTACAAGAAATTTACTCACCGCGACACGCAATTCGCAGTCGCCCCGTCCGTCCGTTTCATCGTGTCAACCACAACGCACGAGAAACTGCCGACTCAATGCTCCGCTCGATTCCGATGCTACCGGATAGTCAACACAAAGGGCATCCGCGCATACGCGTTCCGCGGATCGTTGAAGGTCAGCAACACATCCAGCTCGTGGATGATACCGCGCGCGAGACTGCGCACCGGATCGCGACCAGCCAGCAATCCACTCGAGAAGCTGGCAACCGGCGGCGATTTGCGGTCAAAGATTTCCATCAACACTTCGGATGCCGACTTTGCGCGCGGCAGCTCACGGATGTGATACTCACCCACGACGCGCGCCATGGATGCAGCACTTTTCACCGCAGCATCCAGATTGCCCAGGGAATCGACCAGCCCGATCTGCATCGCATCCTCACCTGACCACACGCGACCCTCTGCGATTACACGCACGCTGTCCGTGCTCAAGTGGCGGGCGTTCGATACACGTTCGATGAACGCGTTGTAGATCGCGTCCGTGCTGCGTTGCAGCACCGCCATTTCGTCCGGCGTGCGTGGGCGCATCAGCGTGTAGAGATCCGCGTACTTGCCCGTTTTCACCGTGTCGAACGTGACGCCGTGATCGTTGGCGAGCGTTTTGACATTCGGGATGAGACTGAACACGCCGATCGAACCTGTGATCGTGTTCGGCTCCGCAAACACCCGTGTGGCAGCAGTAGTAATCCAGTATCCGCCAGAAGCCGCCACCGTACCCATCGACACCACCAGTGGCTTTTCCTTCGTGATCAATGCGAGTTCACGCTGAATGGTCTCGGATGCAATCGCACTTCCGCCCGGGCTGTTGACGCGCAGCACGACTGCGGCGATATCCGTATCCGAACGCACCTTGCGTAATTCCCGCGCGAGTGCGTCGCCACCAATCATGTTCGGACCGCCTTCGCCATCGACGATGTCGCCTTCGGCGTAAACGATTGCGATTGCCTGTTTCACGCCAATCGATTGCGCACGTGCGGCCGCGAGCGGTGCGTATTCTGAGAGCCCGATCTGCGGCAATTCCGGCATGAGCGCTGCCAGCGATGCCGGAAGTTGTGTCGCACCACGTTTGCCACTGTCTGCCTTCGCTGGAACCGTTGCCGTTTTCCGCGCGGGTGCGGGCAGTGTCTCCGACATTGCCTTCGCCGATTCTTCCGCGGTGAGCACTCGGCGCGGATTGCCCGCTTTGGACAACGCAGTGAGGTCATTCAACACGACGTCGAAATATGCCACGCGATCAATCAGCCCCGACGTCTTTGCCATGTCCGGCTGCAGAATGCCTTCACGATCGACGAGCGTCTGAAACGCCAGGGTGTCGACCTTTCGTGATGCCGCGACGCCGCGTTTGACTTCGCTCCACAAGTCGCCAATGTAACTCTTCACCTGCGCGCGATTTTCCGGGCTCATGTCCTTCCGGATGTACGGCTCCACCGCTGACTTGTACTTGCCAACGCGACTCACCTGAATGCCAATGCCGTATTTCTCGAGCAAGCCGGCCAGAAACACCTGTTCGGATGCAAGCCCCGGCACCATCAACGCGCCGAAGGGATCCATCGTGATCGTGGACGCGGCCGACGCGACGTAGTAATCCTTCGTCTGCGCGTTCACCAGGTACGCGTGCACCGGCTTCTTCGACGTGGCATGAAAGGCGATCAGCGCTTCGCGCAATTCCTTGAGCGCGGCATAACCGGATCCGTAACCGTCTGCAGTCACGTTGCCGCGAATGAGAATACCGGCGATGTGATCGTCATTGGCCGCCGCACGAATGGCGACGATGGCTGAACGCAATGGGAGCTTGTCGCTCGACGACGCCTGCATGAACCGCTCGAGTGCCGACGACGGCTCGAAATCAGCGGGTGCGTCGGAGAGTGCGTCTTCGAGATTCACGATCAGGATCGATCCGTCACGCACCGACGGCCCGCGTGAACCGGCGGCCGAGGCGGCGATGCCGACCACGAGCAGAATCATTCCAACCACAACGATCGCGATGGTCACAAGATTTGCGGCCAGCGCCGCAAAGAACTGCTTCATGCCGGACTCCAGTCGGACAGGGTTACTCGCAAGCTAGCGGGTGGCACGCGCCCCTCGCGCGCCGGTCACAGGGACGGGATATTCCCGACTCCTGAACATGACGGTGGCGTCGTATATTGGATCTTGTCGATCCCGACACCCGGACTCAACTTCCCGACCCTACGTCGGGACGGCACCAGCGTTTCCGGGCGTGAGATCGGGCCGCCAGGTCCGCCATCAAGGTTCCTTCACACGAGGACGTGTTCCATGCCGTCGTATCGCGCTCCCCTCGATGACATCAAGTTCCTGTTTCACGACGTCCACAACGTTGCGCAGCTTTCGGAGCTGCCCCCGTTCACGGACGCCAGCTCTGACGTCATCGACGCCGTCCTGGCGGAAGCGGCGACGGTGTGCGAGGAGCTGCTGTTCCCGCTCAACCAGAGCGGCGACGCGGAGGGGTGCCGGTACGAAAATGGAGAAGTGAAAACGCCGACTGGTTTCAAGGAGGCGTATGCCCAATACGCGGCGGGCGGTTGGACGGGCGTGGTCGCGCCGCCCGAGTACGGCGGGCAGGGACTGCCCGAGGCAGTGCGCTTCGTTTTCGAGGAAATGTTGTGCTCTGCCAACCTGTCGTTCAGCATGTATCCCGGCTTGTCGCACGGCGCGTGCAGTGCGTTGCTCAGTCACGGTTCGGATGAACTGAAGCAGCGCTTTCTGCCCAGGCTGGTCGATGGATCGTGGACTGGCACCATGTGCCTCACCGAAGCGCACGCGGGAACGGATCTGGGCATCATCACCACGAAGGCGGTGCCAGCGGGTGACGGCGCCTACAGGATTACCGGCACAAAGATCTTTATTTCCGCGGGCGAGCAGGATCTCACGGAAAACATTGTGCATTTGGTGCTGGCAAAGTTGCCGGATGCGCCGAGTGGCACGAAAGGCATCAGCATGTTTCTCGTGCCGAAATATCTACCCACCGACGAAGGCAAGCCGGGCACACGAAACGGCGTCGAATGTGGCTCGATCGAGCACAAGATGGGCATCAAGGGATCGGCGACCTGCGTCCTCAATTTCGACAACGCCACCGGTTGGATGGTGGGCGAAGAACACAAAGGCATGCGCGCCATGTTCACGATGATGAACGGTGCACGTCTCGCCGTTGGCATGCAGGGGTTGGGCTTGAGCGAAGTGGCGTATCAGAACGCGCTCGCTTATGCGAAGGATCGTTTGCAGGGGCGCGCACTGACGGGTGCGAAAAATCCGTCTGGCGTGGCGGATTCAATCCTCGTGCATCCCGACGTGCGCAAGGGATTGCTGCGCGTGAAGGCGTTCAACGAAGGCATGCGTTCGCTCGCCTACTGGGTTGGCATTCTCATTGATATCGAGATGCATCATCCCGACGCGGCGAAGCGCGAGGAAGCAGAAGATCTCGTTGCGCTCATGACGCCAGTCATCAAGGCGTTTCTGACGGACAAGGGTTTCGACGGAACGAACATCGCGCTGCAGACGCTTGGCGGTCACGGCTACATCCGCGAATACGGGATCGAGCAATACGTGCGTGATGCGCGCATTGCGCAGATCTACGAGGGCACGAATGCGGTGCAGGCACTTGATCTTGTCGGCCGCAAACTGCCGATGCATGGCGGTCGCCTGGTGCGTCGTTTCTTCGAACTCGTGAAGGCCGATATCGATACGGCGGCGTCCAACGAAGCCGTCGCTGAATTTGCCAAGCCACTGGGCGCGTCGTTGTTTCAGTTGCAGAAGGCCACGATGATGCTGGCGGAACGCGGCTTTGCGAACCCCGACGAAGCAGGTGCTGCTGCAACCGATTATCTGCACTTGATGGGATACGTGGCGACGGGTTGGCAGTGGCTCAAGATGGCCACGGTGGCAAGCACGAAGCTGGCGGCGGGCACGGGCGACAAACGATTCAATGAAGCGAAGGTCAAGACCGCGCGATTCTACTTTGCGCGTTTGCTGCCGGAAGCCGCCACGTTGCTCGCAGCGATCCAGTCCGGATCGGCGCCCATCATGGCCTTTGCTGACGAGGAGTTCTAGCCGGGACGCTCTCGAAAGTGGTACGTGTTGACGTCGGGCGGGCTGCATCGTCCAAGAGGACACCGCCCCGTGCCGTCGCCGCCGGATCGCACGATATGCAGCCGAACCATTCAAGGTCGGCTGCACCGAGGCCGATACGTAGAGTATCTCTCTCAAAACGCATGTTCTTCAAGAAACTCACCTCTGAACGTCGCACGACGCCAGGCGCTACCAGCGCGGGCGTGGCCCCGGCGAACCCGTCGGGTGCTCCGACGTTGGTCGCGGTCGACGGCGGAGCGCCGCGCAAGCCGGCGCACACCCCTTCGCGAGGTGTGATTCCGTTGCCCGCTGCGGGTGCGGAAGATGTGGGAATGGTCCTCGACACGATTGGCGGTATCCTGGCGTCGTTTGGCCGTCATGCCTTCGACATGCCGGGTCGTCCGGCCGAGGAAGTGAGCAGCGAGTTCGGGCGTTGGCAGCGTCATGCCACCATGGGTGTGCCGATCGCCCCCACCGAAGTCACGTCGGCCGTTGGCATTCGCGAACGTGACTGGGATGGCGTGCTGCGCACGTTCTCGGAACAGCGTCGCGAAGAAAACCGCTACGTCGACGCCGCCGTTGGAGAATTGCGTGATGCGTTGTGGGCCTGCGTCGAAACCGTACACAACGCCGTCAAGATCGACCAGAAGACGGACGTCAACACCGACGCGCAGATGCAGCGGGCGCGCACGGCGTTGAATCGCTTGCAGACCGGCAACATCAAGCAGGAAGTGCTGGGCGCGGTGCAGGCCATTCAGGAAGCACTGCAGGCTCGCCGGGACCAGCAGGAATTGCAGTACGTATCACTCGCCACGAAACTCGATCGGCTGGGTCGTCAGCTCGAAGAGGCGAAGCGCGAGAGCACCACGGATCCGCTTACCGGGCTTGGCAATCGCAAGTTGTTCGATTCCACGGCGCAGCGCGCGATGCAGATGCATTCACTGGGCCGGACGCCGGTGTCGCTCATCATGATCGATCTGAACAAGCTGAAGTTCGTGAATGACATGTACGGGCACCAGGCGGGTGACGCGTTCATCACTGGTGTTGCGAAGTGCATGGCGAAGGTGTTCCTCCGCCAGTCGGATGTGATCTGCCGTTACGGTGGCGATGAATTCGCGGTCATTCTCAACAACACCGACAGCAAGGTGTCGCTGACCCTGGCGCAACGGCTCGACGATGCGATCTCCACGATGCCGAGTCCGCATCCCGCACTGGAGTTTCAGGTTGGCGCGTCGATCGGCATTGCACAGCTCGACTCGACAGAAGATGTGGATCAGTGGATCGCCCGTGCCGACAAGGCGTTGTACCGGGCGAAGCAGGGTGACCGGATCGTGGTTGCCGAATCGGTCGTGGTCAGGCTGTCCGCGTAAACGCGCGGAACTCTGCATGATCCAGGACAAATAAAAAACCCGACGCCAAGGCGCCGGGTTTGCTTTTTTGTGCCCCGCAAATCGCGGGGGAGCATTGCACGCGAGCTAGTGCTTGACCGGAGCGGCTTTTCCCGAATCCGCTGCAGGAGCTTCGTGCTTTTCACCGGCCGGAGCCGCGCCGTGATCCATACCGGGCATGGCGCCATGTTCGGCGGCCGCGCCGTGTTCTTCCGCCTTGGCCTTGACCAGGTCGCGATCATGATACACCTGCTGCGTCATGGGATCGCGCGGGTGGCGATACGTGCGGGAATGGATGGTCTTGGCCGTGAAGAACAGCCCTGCCGTCATCAGGCAGACGACGGCGGCGAAACCCCAGCCCTGCTTGTTCGGATTGTATGCGCTCATGAAAACGAAACCGGTAGCGGGAGAAAAACGGACAGCCGGAAGGTAAGGCGGGCGGCGGACTTAGGGTAGCGTTGCCAGCGCGTTTATCAGGGTCAATAGCGGGAGAATACGGGCGCCGTGGGAATCGGTCCATCCGCCCACGTCACGGAGCGTGGCGACGCAGGTATTGCGACGCGGGTATCGAAGCGCGGGCATCGCACGCGGGCGAAGAGGTCATTCCTCCACGCGCGGGCCAGTATCGGCGCTTCGTTCGATGAGCCGGGCGGGCAGGATGGCTTCACTGCCGAAACGCCCCCTGATGCGATCCAGCGCCTTGGTAAGTGCCTTGTCCTTTTCCCCTTCGACGGGATCGTCGGTGTGTTTCACGGGCGCGGGCAGGAAGGTGAGCTGTGCGGGGGCATCCTCCTCGTCGAATTGCGACAGCGCGATCCCCAGCAGGCGTACGCCAACGCGACGCTTTCCGCGCAACTTCTCCATCAGTTTGCGCGAGACCCGCGCCACCGCTTTTTCGGATTCGATGGGCTTCGCGAGTGTGTGTCGCGCGGACCGTGTCCTGAAATCGGCGTCGCGCAATTTCACGGTGACCGTACGTGCGGCGAGCCCCTGCTTGCGAATGTCGTTGGATACGCGCACGGCGAGTCGCAGCAATTGTTTTTCGAGTGACGCTTCGTCGTGAATGTCGCGGCCGAATGTTTCTTCGCGGCTCACCTGTTTCTGCTTGTCGCGATGCGTGACGATGCTGTCGTCGAGCCCGCGCACTTTCCGATACAACCATTCGCCGGCGCGCTCGCCAACTCGGCGCACGAGATCTTCGCCACTCCAGGCTTGCGCTTCGCCAATGTAGACGAGCCCAAGCTCGTGCAACCGCTGGGTAAAGCGCGGTCCGACCATCGGCAGATCGGCGAGTTTGTATGTGGACAGAAATTCGATTTCGTTCCCGGCGTCGACGATACGCACTCCGTTTGCGCCGCTGCCCGGTTTGGGCTTCGCGCGTTCGACGGCCATCTTCGCAACGAGACGCGATGTACCGCCACCAATGGACACATTGAGTCCGGTGGCGGCAAACACGGCCGAACGAATGCGATGTGCAGTAACGTCGAGCGGTTCGTTGTACAGGGCTTCGGTGCCGCCCATGTCGAGATACCACTCGTCGATGCTCGAGGCCTGCACGATGGGTGCAAACTTCATGAGTACGTCGCGAATTTCTCGGCTGCGCGTGCTGCACACGCCGCGTGGAACCGGGACGCACATAGCTTCGGGACACAATTGCAACGCGCGACGGATGGGCATGGCGCTGCGCACACCGAACGCGCGGCATTCGTAGGATGCGCTGCACACGACGCCGCGGGAGCCCGGGCGTCCGCCGACGATCAGGAGCGTGGCTTTGCCGGCGCCTTCGGGATCCTGTTGCCGTGCGACGGCGACAAAGAAGGCGTCGGCGTCAACGTGCAGGATGCGGCGTGGTGGTGCGCTGGCTGGGGTAGCGGTTGGTGCGGGGTGTGTCATGGGCGTAGCACGGAAGATAATGTTCTTCGGATGCGCACACATTCTTTTCAGGCGGTCATTTCGTGACGCCGGCCATTCTGGCGGCGCGCAAGGCGGGCATTGTGCACGAGGTGCTGGAATACACGCACGATCCGGGGGCGGCGTCGTACGGATTGGAGGCGGCGGAGTTGTTGTCGCTGGATCCGGCGACGGTGTTCAAGACTTTGGTGGCGGACGCGGACGGAGTAGGGCTGGTGTGTGCGCTGGTGCCGGTGGCGAACACACTGGATCTGAAAGCGTTGGCGGATGCCGTCGGTGCACGAAAGGCGCGTATGGCGGACGTGGCGGCGGCCGAACGTGCGACGGGGTATGTCGTCGGTGGTATCAGCCCGTTGGGACAACGCAAGCAATTGCCGACGGTGATCGATGCGTCGGCGCTGACACATGCAAGGATCTTCGTGAGCGCGGGCCGCCGCGGTGTGGAGCTGGCGCTGGCACCGATGGATCTGGTGAGATTGGCGAAGGCGAGGACGGCTCCTGTCGCGCGGACCTGAGGGTGTCGGAAGTGATTGTCAGATTTTTTGTGATTGTCGCCTGCTTCGCTGAATAGCGAATGGCTGACGCGGCGGTGACGATTGGTGGTAGTGTCCTGCAAACGGATCTGCCGAAGACAAGCATCGCTAACTGATTGACTGCTTCGGACACATCGGATTTTCGGACACTTCGGACAGGTGGCGAATGGATCCAGGCAGCGATACGCTGTTGCACAGCACAATCACCAACAAGATTCTGAAATCATTTTTTTCGGTCTACGATGCCTTGCCATACGGTATTCCCGAATCGGCATTTCATCGATCGATGCAGATCGCACTCGCGGATAATGGGCTCAGGTTCGAAACCGAAAAGCTGTTACCGGTTGTGTTTCGTGGCCAGATAGTTGGGCAGTATCGCGCTGACCTCGTCGTGGAGCGATGCGTGATCGTCGAAATTAAATCTGCGCCCCGAATTGTCGAAGCGCACCTCAATCAGATTCGCGGATATCTTCAAATTGCGCGCTTGCAAGTCGGGCTGATACTCAACTTTGGACCGCAACCAAAATTCGAGCGCTACTTCCTCGATCCGCGCGCGGATGCGATCCGAAGTGTCCGAAAATCCGAAGTGTCCGAAGGCAGTTAATCAGTCAAGCATCAACGACGCGCGTCATCGATCGTCGGATGACGCGCGCAAACAGGACGTCCGTCACGTCCGCGGGTTCAAGCCATGCGCGGACCCGTCGGCCGCTCCGCCACCGTCCCGGCCACCGGACCGCGACCACGCGCCGCCACGGGCCATCGCGTCTCCACCGACGAGCCGCGCACGCCAATGATTTCGTCGAACAAGTGCACCACGATGCACACGTGATTGGGTACGACGCGCACCACATCACCAACGCGGGGGCGCCACGACGTTTTCGACAGGTCGAGAATTCCGTGCTCCTCCGACATGCGCGACACAATCACATCCGGATGATCCAGCAACGCACCATATCCATCACCTTCGGCACGAATCGGCTCTCGGCCCAACGCTTTCGCGCCCGCATCGATCACCGCCTGACCAGGAACGGCCGTCGACACAACCGTTGCTGCAACCGTCAACGCACAATCCTCCCAATCACACGCACCGATCCTTGCCGTCGTGCGGTCGTTGTACACGTATGTACCGGGACGGATTTCTGTAATGCCCGGCACTTCGTGCGTGCGCCAGGCCATCGGCGTTGATCCACCACTGATCACATCCGGGGGCAACCCCGCAGCGTCAAGCGCATCGCGATAACGCTGCACATTGGCCGACAGTTGCTCGATGCCGGCAGACATCTCCCCGACGTGTTCGCGAATGTGTCCGGGATAGAACATCAAGCCGGAAAACCGTAGTGGCGGCGTCTCCGCAATGAGTCGTGCAAGTGTAACGGCATCATCGACGCCCTGCACACCCACACGGTGCATACCGAGGTCCGCCTCGACGTACACGTTGATCTCGCGCCGAGACAGTTTCGCAGCTACCGATAACGCCGTGATGCCCGCCGCGCCGTCGGCCGCCACCGTCAGTTTTACATCGTGCGGCAGACGCACCATCCGCTCGAGGCGTGCGGCGCCAATCGGTGGATACGCGATCAGCAGATCATCACACACTTCCGACATCACTTCGGCTTCGCGCAACGTCGCCACCGTCAGGCCAACCGCGCCTCGCTGCAACTGCTCGGCCGAAATGCGCGGCGACTTGTGCGTCTTGACGTGCGGACGCAAATGGAGGCCGTGCAGGGTGGCGTACGCCGCCATCCGGTCCAGATTTACCGCCAGCCGATCGAGATCGACCACCGGTACCGGCGTTTCGAGTTGCTCGATGTATGTTCCCACATCCTCCTCCGACTTCCAATCCGATATGACCACCGACCGCTCCTGGACTTCAGTGATGCTTCCCGATGTGCCTCCGCCCGCTGGCGCCTACAGCCCAGGTGTGAAGGCCGGCAACATGATGTTCGTCTCTGGACAGATTCCGCGCGACCCCGCGACGGGAGAAATTGTTGGTGAAGATGTGGTGGCGCAGACGAGACAGACACTTGCCAACCTGGAGCGCGTGCTTGTTGCAGGCGGAGCGACACTCAAGAACGTTGTAAGCGTGACTGTCTATCTTGCCGACGAAAATGACTGGGGTGCATTTGATCAGTGTTACCGCACAGTCTTCTCCGCACCGTTTCCAACGCGCGCCGTCGTCGGCGCATCACTGCGTGGCATCCTCGTGGAAATTTCTGCGGTCGCATATATCCCGTAACACGCGCGACGCGACAAACGCGACGTTGCACCCGCAACGTCGCACACACGACACATCGTACTCGACACGCCGTACGCGACACATCACACGCAACGCATTACACGCGGCGTTACACATCTCACGTAACGCACGCGGGACTGGCGTGCGCACCAGAACGCGAGCAACGAAACGCATGCAACAGAACGCGTGCAACAAAACACGTGCGACGCACACCTCCGCTCAGCCCGCACGATCGAGCCCACGGCACTGCCGAAAATGACGACGGAAAACAAAAACGCGAATTCTGCCAGCTCGCCAGAGGCGGATGCATTACAAATGGACGTCGCCCCCGTCGAGCATCATCTGACAACGGTGCGCACGGCGCGGTACTTCACGCTCGGCGCATCGATCGCGGACACGAAGCGGGTCTGGTTCGTGCTGCACGGCTACGCGCAGCTCGCGCAGCGGTTTTTGCGTCACTTCAAGGACATCGTGCCCCCCGACACGCTGGTGGTCGCGCCGGAAGCGCTGTCGCGTTTCTACCTCGAGCTGCCGCGCGCCGACCGACGCCACATGGAACGGGTCGGCGCCGCATGGATGACGAAGGAAGACCGCCTCGCGGACATGGCGGATACACGCGCATATCTCGACAGCGTTTACCGAACCATCGTCGACGAAGTGATACGCAGTACCGGCCAGGCGCCCGAAGTGACGATCCTCGCATTTTCGCAAAGCGTTGCTACGTCCATGCGCTGGATCGCCGGCGGTGTCGTGCATCCGGTGCGCGTCATCATGTGGGCGGGCAGCATTGCCACCGATGTGGACGTCGCTGCATTTCGATCAGGACTTGGCGACGCCGAAGTGATTCTGGTGGCTGGCGAATTTGATCAGTTTCTCACGGAGAAAGCCCGCGCCACCGTGCGTGCGCAGTGGCAGGCCCTGGGCGTTACGCCGCACGAAATTGTGTACGCCGGTGGCACACACGAGTTGGAGCCAGGTGTAATCACCGAATTGTTTGCACGCGACGCACAGTAGCGGCGCGTCCGCACAACACAATCAGTCGCCCTTGAATCGCCGAAGCTCGCGGCGATCGCGCTTGCCCGGACGTCCCTCGCCGTAGTTGAACGACGCATTGGCGCTCCGGATTTCGTCGCGCAACAATTCGCGCTTCTTTCGGCCCGCCTCATCCTCGACATACAGCGACTGCGCAATTTCCGCGGACCCTCGCCGCGACGCGATGTCTTTCACGTCCAGCAGCCAGATGGCCGCGCCCTGACGCAGTTGCACACGATCGCCCGCCTGCACGAGCTTCGCGCGCTTGGCACGCTCGCCATTTACCTCAACCTTGCCGCCGTCAACGGCTTCCTGCGCGAGCGAACGCGTCTTGAAAAAGCGCGCCGCCCACAACCACTTGTCGACGCGCACTTTTCCAGGAGTTGAATCGTCGTTGTCATCGTCGTCATCGTGCTCGCGTGTGTTCTGCTTACCGCGACTCATCGTCTGGATCCTCGTGTAAATCATCATCATCGGCGTCTGGATCGTCGGCATCCAGATCATCCAGATCGTCATCAACAAGTTCGCCGTCAACCAGCTCGTCGCCATGTGCACCCGACGCGCTCGCGTTTGTCTCGGCCGAAATCAGCTCCTGCACGCGCGTTGTGGCGCCGGCATAAACCGACCGAACCGCAGGTGAGGCCGTCGACGCCGGTGCGTTCGCACGCTGTGCGAGTTCGGACAGCATGTGCTGTAGCGCCGTCACGATTACGTCGAGCGGGGCATTGACCGGAAGCTGGTCGGCGAGGGCGACAACGTCCTCGCATGCCACGGCCATTGCCGTCGACAGCGCGGCGTCCGGTCCGGGCGACGGCTTCTTTGCACCCGCCAGCGAAGCCGCACGCTGCCGCAATGTCGCGGCGTCACCGCGAAAACGTTCGATCAGGTACTCGCGAATATCTTCTGACATGCAGTGAAATTACGCGTCGTTGTTTCGCGCCGCACCCAGCTCGGCGCGCGCATCGCGCCATGCGTCGAAATACGCCTCGCGCACAAGCGCGGGTGAAACGCCAAGCACACGGCACCGCGAGCGCATATCGGGCCACCAGGCGTTGTCGTATGCGTCAACCACATCCATCAATTGACCGAGCGGCTGCAGTCGATCCATGGCGACATCCGTGAGCACTGGCGACAGGGCCACGTGCGACTGAAGTGCTGACGCAGGCACACCAAGCGCAATATCAAGCACGGAAACGAGTCCCGCCAATCGACGGGTGCGCGGATGCGGCGGGCGTTCAAGCGCAGTAGCCAGGCGCTCCGCCATGCGTGATCGTCGCAGCGCAATCAGCGCCAATTCAGGATCGCCGGCGCTTTCCGCGACCAGTCTTGCGACCATGCCCGTCATGCGATCGAGAATGGCATCCCGGCCCAGCACCATGAATGCCTGGTCCACCGTACGCGGCCCCCGCACACCCATGGAAGCCGAGCGCATCAGCTGCAGTATTTCGGCTGATAAACGTGCGTCGTTCCGTACGAATGCATCGAATGACTGATCCGGCGGGCGGCCATCGCTGAACGCACTCAACGTGGTGATGGCGCGTTTCACTCCTGCTTCGGCATCGGCATCCGCGGTTGTGCAGCGCGGCAGCGTGCGCCCCGAATACAGCGACACACCGAGACTTAGCACGCGTTCGCGGGTTGCGCGGTCATCGACGCTGCGTGCGAGGGGCTTGAATCCCGCCTGCAACAGAAGCTGAACGCGACTGGCCATGGTAATTGGCGAGATGCGTGCCGCATCGATTGCAATCGTTGCACCGCGCAACGCATTTGGTAAAGGATTTCCGTCGGGGTGCCCATCGAGTCCGAAGTGAAACCCGCGGTTGATCAGCACTTCCACCGCTCGGCTTGTCGCCGGATCTTCGAGCGCCTGAGTGGCGAGCACAAACACCGCATCCACCGATGCGAATCGTGAAAGCGCACCATCACGCACGAGCGCTGGCGTGACCGGAACGTGTACAGGCCGTCCGTTCGCCAGGCGCGGAAGCGGCAATGTGCTCAACAAATCCAGTGTCGCGCGCGCATCGTCCTCGATGGAGGCGAGCGTCATGGTATCCGAGACCGGATACGCCGACAACTCGTATGCCACCACGCGATCACGCTGGTCTCGAATCGGGAGCAGCGCAGCGAGCATCAATCAGACGTGTGCGCGACCGTTGGATACGGCGGCGCCATCGCCTGACGCCGCGTGCGAGCCCGTCACGTTTACGACGTCGTCGTCGGAGATCGCGAGATTTGAATTCACATACTCCGCTTCGCCGGTTACTTCACGCACAACATACTTTGCGAGCCAGGCCGGCAGTTCGGGCGATTCATCGGCGTTCGAGAGTTCGACTTCGGCCAGTACAAGGTTGCGATCCGTGAAGACATCGATCTCCCACGTGTACGCACCCTCGCGGATCGCGTGACGCCGCTTGCGCACGCGCGCCGATGCCGTGAGTGGCCAGAGCGCGTCGAACAACTGGCGATCCGTATCTTCCTCGAGTTCGACACGTGAAATGCCACGCCCGATCTTTACTGTCCGCGTATAACGCACAACGCCGGTGGGATACGTGCTCCGGCGCAGGCGCTCGCGCAGCGTTCGTCCGGGAATCCATCCTTGCTCGATCCGAGTGCCGGCAACCACTTCTGCTTCAGGCGGACAGGCCGTGAGCAGAAACTTGCGCTCGATTTCCATGGGAACGCCGTACTCGGACGTGAAACGTCCTCCCGACAGTTGCGTAACGTCAACCGACAACTGCATCGCCGCCGCCGCCGCGTACGAACTCTTGAACGCACGCTCTCCCTTGTCGGCCAGCCACTCAGTGGCGAACGCGTTGTAGTGACTGAGTTTCACATCGTCGAGCACTGCGGCGAGACCATCGAGCTTTTCACTGCGCGCGAGTTTGGCAAGACGCGATGCCATGCGCATCGCTTTCAACTGCTGCTCGCCTTGCGTCGCCGAGTGATACAGCGCTCCAAGCGCCGGCACGTGGCTGACAAACGGAAACAGCAGGGCGCGCACACGCTCGAGCGAATCGCCAACGCGTGACAACTCGCGCTTGCTGCGAATGTCCTCCACATCGCAGAGCGCGCGCACGCACTTCGCCAAGTGGCGATCGAGGCGCCCGGCCGCATGCGCCGAGAACGGATCGAGATTGAGTTGGACGCCGATCGTGCCGCGGATGCTGAAGCGTGACAACGCCGACTGCAGTGCCAAGGCAATCTTGTCGAACTGCTTGCGCATGGCGCTGGCAGCGGATCGCTCGAGTTTCACGGCGCTTTCGGCCAGCAGCTCCATGAGCTGCACGGCCTCTGCACGCGCATCCGGCAGCAACATGTCCAACTCGGCTTCGAGCCATTCACGCTGCGCCACGTTTTCGGACAGTTCATCAAACGCACGCTGAAGATCGCGCAGTTGGCGAAGCTCGCGTTTGATTGGGGCGTCCGTAAGCAGTTCGCGATTTTCGCGCAACGTCGAAACAAGGTGGCGAAGCGCGAGTCCCGCGTCCTGATGTGACTCGCGCGCGTCACGCGCCTGCTCCAGCCACCAGAGTGCAACGATACGCACTCCTTCCGGTGCGGGACGCTGCAGAGCATCGGGCAACAGTGCGCTGATCATTTCCGCGTGGGTCGGCGCGACTGCAAATTCTACATCAGTGCTGTCCATAAACTCAGCGATCATCTTCGGCGGTCACTTGCACGTCGGCGTGCCCTCTTTCCAGCACATTGGGATCCTAAGCTTAGAATTCCACGTGGACAAGTTGTCGC
>JADMIO011260260.1_pt1 | contig 72718 bp, 61 predicted proteins | sample 8958161 | NCBI WGS metagenome assembly JADMIO01 (sample SAMN16585339, study PRJNA669376) | soil metagenome | isolation source: Crop rotation soil | place: USA: Cullars Rotation, Alabama | collected 2011 | reverse complement strand
CGCGACAACTTGTCCACGTGGAATTCTAAGCTTAGGATCCCAATGTGCTGGAAAGGCCGAACTGGCGCGGCGCGTGTGCGACGAGGGCCAGCGCCAGATTCACCTCGCCAGCGACATTCTCACGCCCCACAAAAAATGAGCCGCGATCCGCAATTGCTTGAACTCTCCGACCTGCGCGTTTACTTCCGCACAGAGGCCGGTCTGGTGCGCGCGGTTGACGGCGTCAGTTTCGCCATCGCGCCGGGCGAAATGCTGGGGCTGGTCGGCGAGTCGGGCTGCGGCAAATCGGTGACGGCTTACGCCATCCTGCAACTGCTGGCCGCGCCGCCCGCCGAATACGCCGGCGGCGAGATTCGCTTCCGCGACGAAAATCTTTTAGCGCTCGACGAGCGCCGATTGCGGCGCGTGCGCGGCAACCTCATCTCGATGGTCTTTCAGGAGCCGATGTCGTCGCTCAACCCGATCATGAGCGTCGGGCGGCAGATCACCGAAGCCATCCTCGAACACCAGACCCTAACCAAACGTGAAGCCCGCGAGCGCGCCATCGAGATGCTGCGACGCGTGCACATCCCCGCGCCCGAAGCGCGCTTCGACGAGTACCCGCACCGCATGTCGGGCGGCATGAAACAGCGGGCCATGATCGCTATGGCGCTCGCCTGCAAGCCGCAGTTGTTGATCGCCGACGAGCCGACGACGGCGCTCGACGTGACGATTCAGGCGCAGATTCTCGACCTGCTGAACGAGTTGCAAGGCGACATGGGCATGAGTGTATTATTGATCACACACGACCTCGGCGTCGTCGCCGAGACCTGCGACCGCGTCGCCGTGATGTACGCGGGCAAGATCGTCGAGCAGGCGCCGGTCGCCGGGTTGTTCGAGCACCCCAGGCATCCGTACACGCACGGGCTGTTTCGTGCGCTGCCGACGTTGAACGAGAAGAAAGCGCGGCTGGCGGTGATCCCCGGCGCGGTGCCCAGCCCGTTTGATTTCCCTTCGGGCTGCCGCTTCCGCACGCGCTGCGCGATGGCGCAGGAGATTTGCAAGCAGGAGCCGCCCCTGCGCGAAGTCGCCGCCGGCCACTCGGCGGCCTGTCATTTCGCCGAGCAGGTCGGCGAGATGGCGCGCGGCTCGTTGTAGAATCGCCGCGCACGCCGCCCGCATGAAGCGGGCGTGCGAGAACAACGGAAAAGGATCAGTGACGTTATGGACCTTTTTTATAACCGCTGGAATCGTGAGCTGGATCAAAGGGCCGACCGCGCCGACGCGCCAGCCGAGCCAACCCAGATCGGCTTTGCCGGATCACAGCCCGAAATTCGACTGCTCAGGCTCGATGTCGAGCGCCTGCTGATGATCACCGAAGCGCTCTGGACACTGCTCAAAGAGCAACATGGTTATACGGACGATGAGCTGGTCAAGCGTGTGAACGCGATTGATATGCGCGACGGCGTTCTCGACGGGCAAGTGGCCACGGAGTTGTCGCCTGTCTGCCCGGCCTGTCATCGCCAGCAGCCGATCAGACATCGCCCGACGTGCCTTTATTGCGGCAGCCCGATTGCCGCCGACCCGTTTCACCGTTGAAGGGTCGAATACACGTCGCGTCAGAGTGAGTGTTGAACACTGTGGACGATCTGCTCGTCGTCGAAAATCTGGTGAAGCATTACCCGATACGCAAAGGCGTAGTGCCGCGCGTCGTCGGGCAGGTGCGCGCCGTGGACGGCATCTCGTTTTCGATCCCGCGCGGCAAGACGCTGGGGCTGGTCGGCGAATCGGGCTGCGGCAAGACGACGGCGGGGCGCACGATCTTAAGGTTGATCGAGCCGACCGCCGGGCGCGTGGTTTTCGATGGCCGCGAAGTCTTTGCGCTGAGCGCGCGCGAGATGCGTGAGTTAAGGCGCGAGATGCAGATCATCTTTCAAGACCCGTTCGCCTCGCTCAACCCGCGCATGACGATTGGCGCGACGCTCGCCGAACCTTTGCGCGTACACCGGCGCGTTACCGGGCAAGCCGTTGCGCGCCCGACCCGGCAAGTGGTGCGCGAGCGCGTCGCCGAGCTGCTCGAAGTCGTCGGCCTTAGCCCGGATCACGCGGGCCGCTACCCGCACGAGTTCTCCGGCGGCCAGCGCCAGCGCATCGGCATCGCCCGCGCCCTGACGCTCGACCCCAAGTTCATCGTCTGTGACGAAGCCGTGTCGGCGCTCGATGTTTCGATTCAGGCGCAGATTCTCAACCTGCTCAGCGACCTGCAACAGCAGTTCGACCTGACTTACCTGTTCATCGCCCACGACCTCGCGGTTGTGAAGCACATTACAGACCGCGTCGCGGTGATGTACCTCGGCGAGATCGTCGAAGAGGCCGACACCGAGGAACTCTTCACGCGCCCGCTGCACCCGTACACGCAGGCGTTGCTGGCGTCCATCCCGGTGCCGGTGCCGAAAGCGCGCCGCGCCGCGCACCGCCTCGAAGGCGATGCGCCCACCTCTGTCGAGCCGCCCGCCGGGTGCCGCTTTCACACGCGCTGCCCGTTGGCTATTGACGATTGCAAACGCGCCCGCCCGCCGCTGGTCGAGATCACTCCCGGCCATCGTGTCGCCTGCATTCGCGTAGAATAGATTTTAATCCCACAAACCGCCGCAAAGAGACGAAGGCATCAGGCAACACAGTACGCGTCGTGTTGCCTGATGCCTTCGTGTCGTCGTGGCAGGGGTAGAGTTACTCTAATCGGCAATGCGGGCTTCGGCAGCGTCCGTCTCCGGGGCTGCGCAGCCGGCGCTCTTGCCAGTCGAGGCGCGACCGTCGGTGCGTGACGCCTCGCCTTCCTCGTCGTGCACGCGCACGAAGCCGCCGGTCGGCAGGTTGTTCGGGCTGAGATTGCCCGTCACCGGCGCGCTGGCGTTGAGGTGATTGGCGTTGAGCGTGCCGGTGTTCAAATTGCCCGTGTTCAGATTGCCGGTATTTAGATTGCCGGTGTTCAGACTGCCGCTGGGCCGCGTCTGCACGTAATGCGAATGGTGGTTGTTATTGTGATAGTGATTGTAGCGGCTCTCGGATTTGCAGATGGCTTCGAGGTGCGAATCCAGCTCGATGAATTGGTCGGCCACGTCAATCAAGCGCGGGCTGGTGTTGCTGCGAAAGCCGGCCAGCTCGACGCGCACGCCTTTATAAGCGACCGCGTTAATCGCGTAGGCGAAGTCTTCGTCGCCAGAGACGAGCACCGCCGTGTCGTATTTGTCCGCGAGCGACAGCATGTCTACCGCGATCTCGACATCGAGATTCGCTTTCTTGGTCCCATCGGCGTAAGTCTTCAGTTCCTTCTCGACGACGCGGTAGCCGTTGCGTCGCATCCAGAGCAGGAAGCCCTGCTGGCGCTCGGCCTTCTCGTCCACGCCCGTGTAGAAGAAGGCGCGCAGCAACGGCGAATCGTTGCGAAGGAAGTTCAAAAACTTGGCGTAATCAATTTCAACACCGACTGATCTCGCGGCGTGGAAGAGGTTGTTTCCGTCAATGAAAATCGTAATTTTTCCGCGCATATAATCCTTTTTATGCTGATTTCAAAAACCCTGCCATGCACTCAATGATTAACACACCGGGCGCGGCCCTTGCAAGCGCAACCGCCATGCGCGCGGCTTGAATGACGCGCCGCACGCGTTGTAGCATACGAACGGTTCCGGTGAATTCTCCCAATGACTCATCTCTCCATTGATCACCTGCGCGCTAAGGGAGTGAGACTTATGTTGATGGTGCTCTTGAGCCTTGCGCTGGCGGCGGCAGGCGGGCCGCTGAGCGCCGCCCAGACCGCCGCGCCCGCCCGTCCGCCTGCCCGCCAACTCGCGGCGGTGCGCGGCGAAGTCGTCAAGATCAGCGCGGCCAGTCGCGGGTCGCTGCTCATCACCGTGCGGCCCGCGCGCGATTATGCGGAAGTCACGGTGCTGGCGCGCGAGAACGATCTGGTCGGCGCGGGCGTCGGGCACGAAGGCGGCGCCGACCTGCTCGGACTGCTCACCGACGACGCCCACGACGACGAGACGATCACCGCCGCCGAGTTGAACACGGGTGACGTGGTGTCGGTCATCTACGACCCGCAGGCGCAGAATCGCGTGCTCGAAATCTACGTGCACTGACCGGCGCGGCCCGCCTTGAGGCGCATCGGCTGACTAGCGGGCAAGCCGCGCCGCAGGTATAATCTGCCTTTGGCTGCCTCTCAGCCCAATCTAGCCTGTGAAGGAGTGAAGCAAGAAGTTATGCGCAAAACCATTGTCGCCCTGTTCGCCTTGCTGCTGATCGCCGCTGCGGTCACGGCGCGCGTCGCCGACGGCGAGAAGAAGAACGTCACCAACAAACTGTGCCCGGTCAGCAGCGGCCCGGTCGTCGAAAAATATCGCACCGAATACACCGATAAAGAGACCGGCCTGAGCCAGTACGTCTACGTCTGCTGCGAAGGCTGCCTCAGCGAGTTCAACAAGACGCCGGATACCTTCGTCGCCAAGATGTCGAAGGAAGAGCGCGACGCCATCCGCGCCAACACCACCTGCCCGGTCTCCGGCGAGAAGGTCAGCAAAGACAAGTTCGTCGAATACGAGGGCCGCAAGGTTTACTTCTGCTGCGACGGTTGTAAGGATAAATACATCAAGGATCATCCGGGCGCGAAGTAATCGCTAGCGCATGACCAGCAACGCAGCGCAGTTTTCATCAACGCAAATCAACGACGGCGGACGCGGCACAGTCAGGCTCGTGCCGTTGCCCGCCGTTTGCTGTTCGGAGGACTCTCTATGAATAAGACGATCCGTCTGCGCGCATGGCTTGCGGTGGTCGCCGTGGCGCTCATCGCCGTGGCCTTGAGCGCCTGTTCGAGCAACGGCGGCAACCAGAACACGGCGGCGACCGCGAACCGCAACAGCGCCGCGCCGAATGCCAACACCGCGCCGGCGACGAATACCAACACGACCGCTAACGCGAACACCACGGCCACCCCGAACCAGACCGCCGCGACCGCCGGCCAGAAGCATACCGTGACAATTGATACGACGGCGGGCAAAATTAAAATCGAGCTGCTCGACAAGGACGCGCCGATCACCGCCGAGAACTTTCGCAAGCTCGCCGGCTCCGGTTTTTATAACGGCCTGATCTTTCACCGCACGATCAACGGCTTCATGATTCAGGGCGGCGACCCGAACGGCAACGGCACGGGCGGGCGCACGGCTGACGGCAAGCCGCTGCCGAACGAGATCAACCGCACCTCGCCGCTCTATCAAAACGGCTACCACCGTGGCGATGTGGCGATGGCCAATCGCGGCACGCCGGAAACCGCCACCAGCCAGTTCTTCATCATGCACCGTGACCGCCCGCTGACGCAGTTGCCGCCGAACTACACGATCTTCGGGCGCGTCGTTGAGGGCATAGACGTAGTGGACAAGATCGCTTCGGCGCCCAACGAAGGCGGCTCTGACCGCCCGGCCAATCCGGTGAAGATGACCAAAGTGACAGCGCCATAACCGATGAATGATGAACGACGAATGATGAACTAGCGAATCGTCCGGTCGCAGTGAGCGCGGCACCGGCAGCTCATCATTCGTCATTCATCATTTCCTAGACACGCCGTAGTGGGTCTGTTAATTTGCCATTGGATGTTGCTTGCCGGGCCTTGCGCTCGCAAACTCTCGCAGCAGGGTGCAAGTACGGATACTCGTGAGTGTCGCGCCAAACCATTCTCCCTGGATTGATGGTCGAGATGTCCCTCACTCGCACACAACCCGAAGACCAGCCTGACGTAGAGGACGAAGAAGGCGGCGATCAACTGCCGGCGACCGGCGATGCCGTGCCGCGCGGCCCGGCCCCTGAAGGGGCAAAGGCCGGCCCGCCGCCGGGGCGCTTGACCCGCACGCTGATCCGCTCGCTGATCGCCATCATCATCGGCAGCCTGATCCTGCGCCTGGCCTCGCAGGTGACTGGTCAGATGCTGCAATCTCACTTCAACTACATCCACAAACACTATCACTATCTTTCATACACGCTCACGGGCTTCATCACCGCTTCGTTTTTCGTCGCCGAACTCTTCGGTTCGCTGATTCTTGGCGCGATGAGCGACCGCTACGGGCGGCGTCTGTTCATCCTGCTCGGCCCCGTGCTCGGACTGGTCGCGGTGCAGATGACTGCGATGACCGTCGTGCTATGGCTGCTGGTCGTCACACGAATGCTGCAAGGTCTGTCAACCGCAAGCTCGGTCCCGGCGACGCTCGGCTATATCTCAGAAGCGACCGACGGTCGTCCGGCTTTGCGAGCGCGGGTGATGGGCCTGTTTGAAATCACGCTGGTCGGCGGAATCGCGCTGGGAGCGTCGGTCGGCGGTTTTCTGTCGGAGTATTTTGGTCATCCGGCAACCATTCTCGGAGTGAAGATCATCAGCCCGGCCTTTGTGCTCAACGGGCTGATTTATCTGGTGAGCTTCATCATCTTCGTATGGGGCCTGAAAGATATTCAACGGCAACCCGGCCCCGTCACCAGCGCGCACGGCAAGCTCCATCATTATCGGTCGGTGTTGCGATCACGCCGCGTCTGGATGTTCATCCCGGCTTGGCTGGCCATTTTTTCGATCATTGGCATCTGGAACAACATCAGCCAAAGATTGCTGACCGGCGACGAACGCCGCGCAGGGCAACTGCTCATGGGGCACGTCTCGACCGTGCAGTTCGGCAACGGTCTGGCGGTGCTGGCCATCATCTTCGCCATCGGCATCCTGATCTGGAGCTTCATCATGGCGCGCTACCGCAAGACCAGTGTGATGCTGATCGCCGTCGGCGGCCTCTTCATTCTGCTCGGCACCGTCTATGGCTTGAATCACCTCAGCTCGTTCACCAGCCCGCTCTATTATCCGCTCATGGCGTTGTTGCTGGCGGGCGTCGTCCTGCTCAGCGGCTTCACGCCGGCGGCGCTCACCTATCTGGCCGACGTGACGGAGAGCTATGCCGAAGACCGCGGCTCGATCATGGGCCTCTATTCGGTCTTCCTCGGCGTCGGCCAACTGCTCGGCGCGACGACCGGCGGCTACTTCGCCGAGCGGCGCGGCATTGACGGGCTATTGGAGTTAAGCGCCGTCTTTGGCCTCGTCACGCTCGCCAGCCTGCTACTGCTGCGGCGCAAACACCCGCAGGAAGCCACGTCGGCGGCAAACCCGCCAGCGCCGCCAGCGGGCGCCGCGTGAGTCAGGCACTCCCGGACTTCTCCATTCTTTTGGAAAATTTCCAAATTTTTGAATCCCTTCCAATGGCTCATAACCGACCGGCGGCGGCTGAAGTCAAATGATTGCCGCACTTGATCTTTCGCCCGGCCTCTGCGGCGTTAGGCCCATAACTTGCCTAGAAATGGCCGCTCTCTAATGATCCTACTCTGGCAAGAATTACTTGGTTGAATGAGAAATCATCCCGTGCTTCTCACTTCAATCCGGCAAATGGTTCGCACTGACTTGTAAGAGAGACGCCGACATAGACCGGCGACATAAGCAGTAAAAATCTTTAGATCGAGAAACAACATCTCAACAGGTATCAAGCAAACTCTCTAACTCTGTTCTGCAGCCTCCCGCGATAAGGCTCGACGTCGTTCGCAGGATGGCTGACCTGGTGACGGCCAGTCCAGCCCGCGCGGCGGGTCTGAATTATCCAACTGGCTTTTGTAACCCCTAGGAGGAAAAATCGAAATGAAGAAGCACCTCAGAAAATTTAGCAGCATGATCGTGAGCCTTACGCTGCTGCTCACGATGGTGGCACCCGCCTTTGCCCAGCAGACGCTCGGCAACGTGCGCGGCGTCGTCAAGGATGAGTCTGGCGCCGCCATCGCCGGCGCAAAAGTCACAATCGTCGAAAAGGCGACGAATAAGACGCTGACGACGACCTCAACAGACGCCGGTGAGTACGAATTCAAGAACTTGCCCGTTGGCGAGTACAAGATGACGGTCGAAGCGCAAGGCTTCAAGGTTCTGGCAGTTGACGACGTGCGCGTCCAATTGAACCAGACGACTGACGTGCCGGCCACCGTCGCCGCCGGATTAACGACAGAGACGGTCAGCGTTTCTGCCGGCGGCGCCGAGCTGATTGACACGACGACGACCAATCTGGCCAAGGGATTTGAAGCCCGCCAGGTCGTCGAGCTGGCGCAGACCTCGACCGGCTCAGGCATTTATAACCTCGCGCTGGTCGCGCCGAACGTCTCCAGCAGCGGCGGCGTCGGCGTCGGCACGGGCGGCTCCATCGGCGGCCAGCGCCCGCGCAATAACAACTTCGTGGTTGACGGCGTTGATAACAACGACAAGGCGGTCACCGGGCCGCAAGTCTACATCTCGCCCGAAACCGTGGCAGAGTTCTCGCTGTTGCAGAACCAGTACTCCGCCGAATTCGCGCGCTCGACCGGCGGCCAGTTCATCACCGTCACCAAGAGCGGCACCAACGAGTTCCACGGCACGGCCTACTCGTTCTTCCGCAACCGTCACCTGAACGCGCTCGACACGCTCGACATTGCCAAGGGCGTCACGCGCGACACCAGCGCGAGCAATCCGAACCCGAACCCGCGCAATGACTATGGCCGTTTCGGCGGCAACATCGGCGGGCCGATCTTCAAGAACAAGCTCTTCTTCTTCGGCGCTTACGAAAGAACGCAGACCGGCGCAGCCGCCGGCGCGGGCGCTATTCAGACGCCGACGGCGGCGGGCTTCGCGGCGCTGGACGGCATCGGGGGATTCTCCTCGACCAACTTTGGAATCTTCAAGCAGTTCGTTCCGGTTGCTCCCCGGCAGGACCCGGGCGCGACGATCACGGTGGGCGGCGTTGAGATTCCGGTCGGCACGGTCAACATCCCTTCACCCTCTTTCTCCTATAATCACTACATCGTCGGCAACCTCGACTACACGCAGAGTGATAAGACGCAGCACCGCTCGCGCTTCGTCTACAACCAGAACCGCACGATTGACACGGCGGCCAGTCTGCCGCAGTTCTTCCTGCTGGCGCCGTTCGACACGCGCTTGTTCTCCTACACGTTGATCCACAACTTCACGCCGAACCTGATCAACGAGACGCGCATCGGCTATCGGCGGCTGGCCAGCTCGACGCCGGCTGGGAATTTTACTTTCCCCGGCCTCGACCAGTTCCCGAACATCGGACTGATTGATCTTGGGATCAACATCGGGCCGGATGGCAACGCGCCGCAGTTCGGCTTCGAGAATAACTATCAGCTCGTCAACAACCTTTCGTGGCTGCACGGCAACCACTCGTTCAAGTTCGGCGGCGACGGTCGCAAGATCATCTCGCCGCAGTCGTTCGTGCAGCGCGAGCGCGGCGATTACGAGTTCAACAACACGGAAGACTTCCTGCGCGACATCAGCCCGGAATTCTCCGAGCGCACCATCGGCATCTCGCCGTTTTATGGCGATCAGGTGTTGATCTTCGCTTATGCGCAGGACGACTGGCGCTTCCGCCCGAACCTGACGATCAACCTCGGCTTGAACTACTCGTGGCAGCAACTGCCCTTCACGGCGCGGCGGCAAGACCTCAACGCCATCTCGACGGTTCCGGGCCTGCTCGAATTCCGCAAGCCGAAATCGCAAGGCAAGAACTTCGGGCCGAGAATCGGTCTGGCCTACTCGCCGAGCTACGACAACGGCTGGAAGCACATGCTGTTCGGCAGCGGCAACCAAAGCTCGATTCGCGCCGGCTTCTCGCTGGCTTATGACGTGATCTTCGACAACCTCTACATCCTCTCGCTGCCGCCGCAGTTCAACCAGACGACGGACGTGGGACCGGGGGTTCCGAACTTCCTCGCCAACGGCGGCATCCCGCCGCAACTGGCGCCGGTGGCCAGCGCCGAAGAAGCGCGCGCCGTCACCAGCGCTTTCGTTCCCGATCAGCAGGTGCCGTATTCGATCACCTACACGCTCAGCTATCAGCGCGAATTCATGAAGGACTGGGGCCTGGAACTGCGCTACCTCGGCACGCGCGGCGTCCACCTGTTGACGCAAAACCGCATCAACATCCAGTCGCGTGTGACTAACGACCTGTTCATCCCGACCTTCGCGGATACGCCTTCGTCGGGCGACCTTTCCGGCCTGCGCACGCTCGGTCAGATCAGGGCGCTGGCGCCGCCGGCGCTCATTCCGCGCTTTGGCGATGCCGGCTTCCTTAGCCCGGTCGTGGCGTTCCTCTCGAATGGCAACTCCTCCTACAACGGCTTCTCGGCGCAGTTGACGCGCCGTCTGGCCAACGGGCTTCAGTTCACCGGCGCTTACACGTGGAGTCATCTGATTGACGACACGACGGCTGAAGTCTTCAGCACGGTGCTTTCGCCGCGCCGCGTCGAAGACTTCCAGAACTTGAAGAACGAGAGAGCCGATTCGGCGCTCGACCACCGCCATCGTTTTGTGGCGTCGGGCCTTTATGACCTGCCGTTCTTCAACAAGAGCGAGCACTGGTTCGCGCGCACCTTGCTGGGCGGCTTCTCCTTCGCCGGCACCCTGACGTTCGAGTCGGGCGAGAAGGCGACGGTCCGCAGCGGCGTTGACGCCAATCAGAATGGTGACAATGCGGGCGACCGCACCGTCATCAACCCGAATGGCATCAAAGGCACGGCCACGCTCGTTCACGCCGTTGACGCAAACGGCAACACCGTTGCCATCGGCAGCGCCAGCACGGTTGCTTATGTGGCAAACGACCCGACCGCGCAGTACATTCAAGCGCAAATCTTTGCCAAGACCAACGCGGGCCGCAACACGTTGCAGTTGCCCGGAATCAACAACCTCGACTTCTCGGTCTTCAAGAACTTCGCCATCCGCGAAAGCATGAGGGTGCAGTTCCGCGCCGACTTCTTCAACGCCTTCAACCACCCGCAGTTCGTTCCGGGTTCGGTCAACGGCGTTGAGCCGATTGGCCAGACGAGCGGGGCCGTGACCGGCTTGCTCCAGACCGGCAACATCAACTTCAATCGCCCGGATAGAATCTTCACCAGCCATCCGCGCGTCATTCAGTTAGCGTTGAAGTTCAACTTCTAACTGCCGGGAGTTCGCTTCCGGTAAGTTTCAACCTGGAGGTGGCCGCGCAGGCCACCTCCACTTTCATTTGAAACGATGATCAGCCGACGCAAGTGATCGCCAGATTCAAATGAAGCACGAGCCACACATCATTCAACTGCGCGCGGGCGGGCGCTCCTTCTCAAGCAATCCATTCACGTTGGTGAAAAACGGCGGGCGGAAGTATACTGGTGCCCTGCGCCGGTCGCTGTTTTCCCAAATCATCAGGAGGTGTGAAATGAATAAGTCCAGGACTAAGCTCGCCATTGCTATCTGGTTCGCGGTCGCAGCTTGCGCCATCGTCTTGACGGCAGCGGTGCCGGGCAAGGCTCAAAATATAAACGATTACAACAGGCGCGAGACGGAAGCCACCGCGATGGAGACCAGAAAGAATGAGGCATTGAAGAGAGACGCCACGGTGAGACAGATGAATGAAGACTTCAAGCGCCTACAGGAACTCAACCTTGACCTGAGCGGGGCCTGCCCGGCGAGCGGCTCGCCGAACTATAAGCGGCTCTCGGACGATTCGGCGGAGATCAAGAAGCGCGCCAGTCGCCTGAGAGACAACCTGATGATGCCGCCGGCGGCCAAAGAAGAGAAGCGCGAAAAGATCAAAGAAGAGCCGGGCCAGGACCCGCTGAAAAGCTCGGTGGCGACGCTCAACGTCTTGATCAAGAGCTTCGCCAGCAACCCGGTCTTCAGGAAAGACACGGGCGTTGATCATCAACAGGTGTCGAAGGCGCGGCGCGACCTCGACGACATCATCGAAATCAGCGACAGGCTCAAGAAGACGGCTGAGAAGATGGGCAAGTCGCCGGACAAAACCAATTAGCTTTTCGTCTCCCGTGGTGGAGAGGTTCAGCCCTCTCCGCTGACCGGCAATAACCCGCAAAGATCAGGAGGTTCGTCATGAAATGCCTGCGCGCCAATCACGCCAGCTTGACTACGGCCATAGGAGTGGCGCTCTTTCTTGTCATCGCGATGGCCACGCCAGTCGCCGCCCAGAGACCCTCCGGCAACCGGCCAAGGCCGGGCGGGCCGACGGCGAATCAGCGCGATATGTACCTCCGCGAGATGAGTCTCAAGAGCATCGAGCTTAGCAAGCCGGCCACAAAGGAAGGCGCTTCCAGCGCCGCCATCAAACAGGTGAAGGAAGACTTCCTCGGCATACAGCAGGTCAACGCAGAGGTCATGCACGCTTACGCGGCGGGCGAACCGCCCAACTATAAGCACCTCTCCGAAGCGATGGCGGAGATTAACAAGCGGGCCGCGCGGCTCAACACGAATCTCCTGCTGCCAACGCCTCAGGCCGAAGCCGTCCCGCCAAAGGCCGACCCGGCGAGCAGGAAGGAGGCGCGCTCGCCCCTGCTCGACCTCAACGATCTGATCAACAGCTTCGTCACCAACCCGATCTTCAAGAACGCGGACACGGTTGACGCGACGACCGGGACCAAGGCCAAGCACGACCTTGAGAGCATCATTAACCTTAGCGACCGCATCAGCAAGAGCGCCGATAAACTGAGCAAGCGGCAAAGCAACTCTAACTAGGGCAGCCGTCCGCCTGCTTTAGCCGACCCGCTGTCGCCGCTTGCGGCTATTGCCTGTGAAAAAGCGGCGTGCTAGGCTTTGACATGTTTCGATTGTCCCGACACCCATAACAAAGGCTCGCGCTCATGAAAAGAGGCCTGATCTCTTTTCCACTGCCATCCTCACACCTCGGTTCATCAATAGTCGTCTTTGCAAGGAGGTCGCGTTATGTTTTCTTCGTCAGCTAACCCGATGCGCCATTGCCGGCGTGCGCGCCTGTGCCTGCTTGCGAGCGGCGCGGTGATGCTCGTGCTGCTCGGCGCGACGATGGCGAGCGCACAGATCGGCGGCATTGATCCCGACCCCGGCAATCCGGGCACCGGCAAGAACGCGATTCAAGGTAACATCTTCTTTGAAAACGGCAGGCGGCTTGACCGCCGCGTCAAAGTGCGGCTGCGCGGCTTGAGCACAGACAGCTTCATGATGTCGGACGATTCCGGCTCATTCACCTTCCGCCGGCTGGCCAGCGGCACCTACACGGTCACCATTGACGCCGGCAGCGAGTTCGAGACGGCCACGGAAAATGTTGACATCATCGAGCCGCCGCGCCGCCGCAGTGATCCCGGCCAGACTTACACCATACAGGTGATGCTGCGGCCCAAGCAGGCGGTGGCGCGGCCCGTCGGCACGGTGGACGCGGCGACCGCCGAGGTGCCGGAGGCGGTGCGCAAGCTTTACAAGGAGGCGCTCGATTCAATGGCGGCGGGCGAGCATAAGAAAGCCATCGAGCAGTTGAACGAAAGCCTGAAGCTGTACCCGAAATTCGTGCCGGCCCTTAACCAGTTGGGCGTGGTCTACATGCGGATGAAGGATTACGACAAGGCGCAGTCGTCATTGCGTCAGGCGTTAGAGCTTGCGCCCGACGCTTTCACGCCGCAGCTTAACTTCGGCATCCTGATGATCCAGAAGAAGGACTACGTCACTGCCGCCGCCACCTTGCAACGTGCGCTGCAAAAAGATGGCTCATCGGCGGCGGCGCATTTTCATCTCGGCAAGGCGTTCGTCAACCTTGGCGCTTACAACAAAGCCGAAAAAGAGCTGCTGCAAGCCGTCAGCCTCGGCGGCGATTACACGACCGAAGCGCACCGCTACCTCGGCGCGGTCTACATCGAGACGAAAGACAACGCGCGCGCCATCGCGCAACTGGAACAGTACCTGAGCCTCGCGCCGAAAGCTAAAGATGCCGACAAGATTCGTGAGATCATCAACCAGCTCCGCACAAAAAAATGATGAATGATGAATGATGAACTGCCGGAGCTTGCGCCCATCGCAGCTCAATAATCTTTCTTTAATTCATCATTCATCATTCATCATTGCTTTCAAAGCGGCCCGGCTACGTGCGGCGGCAGGAAGAAGAACGCAATCGCGAAGATGACATAGACCGCCAGCAGCAACACGCCTTCCATCCAGTTCGACTCGCCGTCAACCGCCACCAGCGAGACTACCGCCACGCCCAGCCCCACCGTGATCACTTCAAAGGTCGTGAAGATTAAGTCCATCGGGCGGCCCAGCGCGAAGCTCACAAAGACCAGTACCGGCGCGACGAACAGCGCGATCTGCATGCTCGAACCGATGGCGATGTTGAAGGCCAAATCCATCTGGTTCTTCATCGCTACCAGCACCGCCGTGCTGTGCTCGGCGGCGTTGCCGATGATGGCGACGGCGATGACGCCGACGAAGACTTCGGTGAGGCCGAGCGTTTTTGTCGCCGGCTCGACCGCGTGCACCAGCAGCTCGCTCATCCACGCCACCAGCGCCGTCGCGCCGAGCAGGATCAGCACCGCCGTGCGCGGTTTCATGGCGGCGGACTCCTGATGCTCGTGGCTGGTGCCGAGGTAGAGGTCTTTGTGCGTGCGCAGCGAAAAGAACAGGCTCAGGATATAAGTAGCGAACAATACAACAGAGATTTCGAGGCTGATGTTGGCTTCGGCCTCCAGGCGGTCGCCGCGCGGCTGGCCGGCGGTGACCCAGTGAAAGACCGCCGGGACCAGCAAGCCGATGGCGCTCAGCGCCATCAGCGTAACGCTCATGGTTGCGGCGGTGCGGTTGAACTTCTGGTTCTTGTGCTTCATGCCGCCGGCGAGGATGCTGACGCCGAGGACGAGCAGGATGTTGCCGAGGATCGAGCCGGTGAGCGACGCCTTGACCACTTCCGTCAGCCCCGCGCGCAAGCCCTGCAAGGCAATGATCATCTCGGCGGCGTTGCCGAAGGTGGCGTTGAGCAGGCCGCCGATGCCGGCCCCAAGTTTTTCGGCGAGCGCTTCGGTGGCGCGGCCCATCCAGCCGGCGAGCGGCACGATGGCCAGCCCCGAAGCGATGAAGACCCAGAACTCCGCCGCGTGCGTGTAATGCAGCACCACCGCCGCCGGAATGAAGATGAGCAGCACATCAAGACCGCGCTCAATCAACAACTGCTTGAACGAGCGTTTCGCAGTCGCAGCCTTTTTCATCTAATCTTTCTCTCCTCCTTCAACCTGTGATTTGACCAACCAACAAATCGAATGATGAATGATGAATGTTAGATCGAATAGCAAAAGGGTGTAAGGAATAGAACGGTTGTAGGGGCAGGGCTTGTCCCTGCCCGGATTTGGCGAAGCCAAATGACGATTCATCGAGCTACGCTCGATCCGGGCAACCACAAGGGTTGCCCCTACAAGCGCATTTGAATACCGCTCTAATTCATCATTCATCATTTCCTGCTCACCGCCGCCATCATCTCTTTCATCATCTGCGCCTCGCTGAGCGGCGTCCAGCCATGCCCCTTTCCCGGCCCGTAGACGATGCGCCCTTCGTACGGCGGGTCGGCGGTTGATAAGAACGCGTCGAGCATGTGCACGGCGTTGTTCAGGAAATAATCGTCCGCCTCGCCGACCCAGATGTGCAGCTTGCCGCGCAGGCGTGGCGCAAGCTGCTTCCAATTCTGCTGAAGCCTCATGCGCAGGTCGTATCGCTGCCAGTGCTCGACGACGCTGTGATTGATCTTGCCGGTCTGCGGGTCCCACAGCGGCACCGGGCGACCGTCCGCGCCGCGCGGCCCATAGACAGCATTCCATGCGCCCCACTGCTGCCCGGACATCGTCCAACTGTCGCCCGCGCCGAGCACGTTCTCCATCTGGCATTCGTGGCGGATCGTGAACTTCACGTCGCCGTTCAACTCGCGCGCGCTCGGTCGCTCAAAGCCCCAGCGGTTCACGTAAGCGTTGTCGTCCTGATAAATGTTGATCAGTTGAAAGGCGCGAAAGTCTACGCCGTCCGGGTAGCCCGACCATGTGCCGTTGAAGAAATCAGGATAAAAGATTTGTAACGCAAGTGACACCCAGCCGCCGGTCGAGCCGCCGTCCAGCACTCGCGCCGATGGCGTGCCGATGCAGCGGAAGGTCTTCTCGACGTAAGGGATCAGCTCCTGCGTCACGGCGTCGCCGTAGGGGCCATTGTTGTCGCTGTTGACTTGATAGCAGTCGCCGTAAGGCCCATCGCCATCCAGTTGCAGCAACACCATGCGCGGCGTGTCGTCGGCCAGCCACGTCCGGCGAAACCCGGAGCCGGCGGCCATCATTCGCTGCACGACGGTGTAGCGCGAGCCGTACCCACCGATGCTCACGCGCAGCGGATAACGCCGCGCCGCGTCCTTCTCGTAATCACGCGGCAGGATGATGCCGGCGCGCAGGTAGATGGGCCGCCCGTGGAATTTAGTCAGCAAGTCGGATTGTAATCTGACGTACTTTATATAATCTGTCTCGGCGGGCAACTGATCGGGCGGCTCCTGCTTGGTCAGCTCAATCTTGATCGTCTCGCCGTGCGCCGGGTCGAGGTGGACATGCCTGGCCGCGCTGTAGAGATTGCCCGGCGCGTTGACCGAGGCGAGGTCTATGTTGAAATCGAAGACCGCCTGCACCGCGTAGTCGCCCGCCGGCAGATGCGCGAGGTCTTCGATGGGGAAGGCAATCGCCTTCTCATCAATCACGGCGGTCGCGCCCGCCGCGAACCGGATCACGTCGCGCGCCAGCACCGGCGGCGCATCCAGTCCGGTATTGCTGATGCTGCGGCGCGGCTCGTCTGTCGAGTCGCGACTCATCACGACGAAGACGCGACCGTTCTGCGGCTCGGCGAGCAAGCCCGGCGCGACCGTGATCTCAAAGCGTAGCGACGTAGCGGCGGCCATCTTCGCGGGCGCGTACAGCATAACCAGCGCGAGCAGCGCGGCGCTCAACAGCAAAAGGTTTTTCATCATCATGTTTTTTCGGCTGGTGAAAGGGTGAAGGCTATCCACTGAAAGCCTGAAACTGACAACGGGTCACTCCGACCGCACGATGGCCGACGGGTCGAGCAGGGCGAGCAGCGCGGCGCGAACCTGCTCGACCACCGCCGCCTCTTTCGATTCAATGGTCAGCTTCACGCGGTACTCTTCGCTCGCGAAGTTCGGGTACGAGCCGATCTCAACATTCGGGTGCTCGGCGGCGAGCCGGTCGAGGCGCGGCGCAATGTCGAATTCGTCTTCGCGCGTGTAGACGGCGGCGACGAAAAAAGGCGCGGCGCGAAAGCGCTCGCGGATCGCCTCGAACTTGCTGCGGAACAGGTCCGGCACGCCCGGCAGCACAAAAACATTCTCGGTCGCCAGCACGGGCCAGCGCATGTCGTTGTCGTAGAGCAGGGCCGAGCCGGCGGGCGTATCGGCCAGGCGCAGCCGCGCTTCGTCAACGCCGTCGCCGAAATAACTGCGCAACATGGCTTCAAGCTGCGGGTGGCGGACGACCGGGCGGTCGAAGGCGAGCGCGACGCCGGCAATCGTCACATCGTCGTGCGTCGGCCCGACGCCGCCCGACGTGAAGACGTAATCAAAGCTACCGGCGCACTCGCGCACCGCCTGCGCGATGGTGTCTATTTCGTCAGGGATGATGACGACGCGGCGCAGCGCGACGCCGAGCTGGTGCAACTGATCAATCAGAAAACTGGCGTTCTTCTCCGGCGATTTGCCGGTGAGAATCTCGTTGCCGATGACCACGATTGCCGCCGTCTTCTGTCGCATAGCGGAATCATACTAGAGGCCGGAGGCTAGAGGCTAGAGGCTGGAGATGGGTACGCGGTGGATGAGGTTTGCCGCTTCCCTTCTGGTCAGCCTCTAGCCCGCCGTTCTCTTTCATTGTTTTGTAAAAGCGCCAGCGGTATAATCAGGTTGCAGACAGAATCCAACAAACTGATTTCTGATTATGCAAGTTTTCATCAGCTATGCACGAGACGATGTGGCTCTGGTTCGTCGGGTGGCGTCTTTCCTGGAGACTTCCGGCTTTAATGTCGTTTGGGATCAAACTTCAGAGCTACTGCCTGGAGAGAACTGGGCCGAGAGCATCGCTCGAGGGTTGAAAGAGTCACAGGCGATGGTAGTCTTGCTGACGCCCAAAGCGCTGGCTTCGCCCTGGGTCGAGGCTGAGATTTCTTATGCGCTTGGCCAGCCATCTTACGCCCATCGCCTGATCCCCGTGTTTGTCGGCAGCCGAGAGCAAATTCCCGATGAAAAGATTCCCTGGATTCTTCGACGCTTGAAGGGTATTTATTTACCTGAAGCTGGCAAAGATGAAGAAGGTATCGCGCAGATTGCCAGTGCGCTCAAGCAGGTGGCCTGACGGCAGCTATTCTGATCCTCAGAACCATGCAGCCCAACGAGATCTTCCTTTCGCATTCAGATCGGGACCACGCATTTGCAACCCTCCTTGTAGAAGCGTTGCGGCGGCGAGGCATTTCTGTCTGGTACAGCCGCACACACATTCTGGGTGCGCAGCAATGGCATGACGAGATCGGCGCGGCCTTGCAGCGTTGTGACTGGTTTGCAGTGATCCTCTCGCCAAACTCTGTCGAATCCATGTGGGTGAAACGAGAGTTGCTTTACGCGCTCCAGCAGAACCGTTTTGAGAACAAAATCATCCCCATACTTTATCAGCCTTGCGATTACAATCGTCTATCGTGGACGCTTTCCATCTTTCAGGCGATTGACTTCACTGGCGCGTTCGACGATGGCGGCAAGCAGTTGTTGCGAATATGGGGACTCGATTATTGAGTCGCCCGATCACGAATAACGCGCTGTCGTATTCACCCTACTGTCCTGACTGCTGTTTTCTTGAAAGCGCTGCACCAATCGCATAGAATCCTTCCGCACACCTTCTTCTATCATTAGTGAGACATCGAAAGGAGCAATGTATGCGTTGGATGACTCCCCTGATCGTTTGCGCCGTGGCGCTGCTGGCGGCGGCCTCGCCGGCAAACGCTCAATCGTCGCAATTGGCCGCGAAGAAGCCCGCGAAGAACACTGCCAACGGGCAGACCTCGGCGGATTGGCCGCTGTATGGGCGCGACCTTGCCGGCTCGCATTACAACCCGAATGAAAAGCAGTTGACGCCGGCCACAGTTGCGCGCTTGAAAGTGAAATGGATATTCGAGACCGGCGGCGACGTGTCGAGCCAGCCGACCGTCGTCGGCGGCGTTGTCTACTTCGGCTCGTGGGACGGCAAAGAGTACGCCGTTGACGCCAAGACCGGCAAGAAGCTATGGGAGTTCGAGACCGGCTACCCGTCACGCAGCGGCGCGTCTTACGCCGACGGTGTGTTGTACTTCGCCGACGCCGGCGGGCGCTTATTCGCGGTTGACGCCAAGACCGGCCAGAAGATCTGGCAGGTGAAGGTTGACCCGCACCCGATGAACATCTGCACGAGCGCGCCGATCTATCACAACGGGCGCGTCTACATCGGCGTGTCGTCGCGCGAAGAAGTCGTGATGATGGGCAACTCCAAGTACGAGTGCTGCACGTTTCGCGGCGGCGTCGCGGCCTTCGACGCCAAGACGGGCCAACAGGTCTGGCGTTTCTACACGGTTAAGGACGAGCCGAAAGAACAGGGCAAAGATAAATTCGGTCGCCGCATCCTCGGCCCTTCCGGCGTCGGCGTCTGGTCTACGGTCGCCATTCATCCCGAAGAGAAGCGCCTCTACCTGACAACCGGCGACGACTACACGCCGCCCGAATCGAACATGTCTGACGCCATCATCGCGCTCGACCTCGACACGGGCAAGATGATCTGGTCGTATCAGGCGACGGCGGGCGATGCATGGAACGCCAACTGTTTCGGAAAGGTTTACGACAAAGATTGCGGCCCCGACCACGACTTCGGCACGATTCCCATGATGTTCAAGGGCGCGGGTGGCAAGCGGCTGATCGGCGCTGGCCAGAAGAGCGGCTGGTTCTACGCCGTTGACCCCAAAGACGGTAAGCTGGTGTGGAAGACAGAAGTCGGGCCGGGCGGCATGCTCGGCGGCATCGAGTTCGGCACGGCGACCGATGGCGAGCGCGTCTATGCAGCCATCTCGAATCACCCCAAGCAAGGCTCGGTGTCGGCGCTCGACGGCGCGACCGGCAAGATTCTTTGGCAGACCTTGAGTCCCGATAACAAATCAAACTTCGGCCCGATCAGCGTCACCGGCACGGGCGACAACCGGCTGGTGTTTGCCGGCTCGTCGGGTAATTTCATTCGCGCCTACGACGCCAAGACCGGCAAGATTCTGTGGGAGCACGATACGGGGGGCGCTGTCGGCGGCGGCCCGACGATTGTGGATGGCGTTCTCTACGTCGGCTCCGGTTACCAGAGCCTGCGCATCGGCAAGGCCAACAACAAACTTTACGCTTTCTCGATTGACGGTCAGTAGCGGCTGTTGGATGAGCTTGTAGGGGCAACCCTTGTGGTTGCCCGGATCGCACGAAGTGCGATGACGAGTCATTGGCCTGCGGCCAATCCGGGCAGGGACGAGCCCGCCGCGCGCGAAGCGCATCTCCCGCCATCGCCCCTACAGTTAGACCGACAAGGCCGCCGCGTGCGCAGCACCTCTCTGGCCATCGCACCTACAAGTTAAGCCGCTCAAGTTGGTTTTGTAAGCTTCTTCACTCTCGCCAGTAGAAGGTCGCGCCAGCTCTCCGCGAGCGGCTCGCAGGAGGCCAGCGCCCGCATTTGATCAAGGTGGCCGCCGTCCCCATAGAGCAGGTGATTCGCCCGTAAGATTGTCCATTCGGGATATGGCCGCGCCAGCAACTCCACCTGCGTTCCAGCCTCAACGTATCCCTCCTTGACTACCCGGCAATACCACCCGGTCAGCCCGTTCTCTTCCATCCGCGCGGCAAACTCCTTGCGCTGCCACCACCTTGACAGCCGCCAGCATGGCGGGCGCGGCTGCGATAACTGCAACTCGACTTCGCCGACGCGAACCGTGTCGCCGACGCAGGCTTGACCTTCCAGTTGTCCCTGCACGGTGAAGTTCTCTGCGAACGCGCCATATGTGAGTTCCGGCAGGCTCAACTCGCGTTGCCAGTAGGCGTAATGCTCCCACGGGTACACACACACCACTTTGTCTACGCCGCCGTGAGTCTTGGCACCAGCCTGATCGCCCTCGATGTTTGTTCTGCCCACCCAGACCGGGCCGCTGACGGGCTGCTTGAGAAAAGCGGTCGTCCAGGTCGCCGCATCCGAGCCGGTCGCGTCCGCGTTGGTGTATGCCTGTGGCAACCCGACCTGTATCGAGAGTAGTTGTGTTTGGCTCATGAAGTTATATTCCGACGTACAAATTGATGTGTGCCATGAGAGATATACCGTGAATGATGCGGCCTATCAAGTCGCAGAGAATCTGCCGCCGTGAATCGGTCTGACACGCTTCCATTTTGTACTGAAATTAATTACACTTTGGCTTCGCTTCGTCCCGGCGCTTGCCGCATGTGGGGTAATCAAATGAAGCGAATACCCGCTTGGCCCGATGAACGAGATTGATTGATGAAGCTAATCGTATCTTACCTGTGGGCGTTGGGAAGGTATGTGAGTCGCGAGTTTCACTATACGATGACCGACCTGATGGCCAATTATGGCTGGAAGCACATCGAAACCAGCGAGCTATGGAGCGGCAGAGGGACGTTGCAAGACAGGCTCCTCGCCCGCTTCGGCGAACTGCCGGAGACGATTCTGTTCTGGGAGTCATACGAATTCCTGACCGCCCACGCGACGGCGGTCTGTCGCATGGGCTGTCGAAAGGTCGTGCTTACCGATGACATTCATTGGTGGAGCGCCGAGATGAGACGAATCAGAGTCGTCAGCTTCGCCCTGTGTGATCAGGTTCTGGCTACCTACGGTTACAACTGGGATAGGTTCTACCCGGAATTCTGCGGCACGAAGCGGGTGGTGTGGACACCTCACGCGGCGTCTCCCGATTTTATGATGCCCTTCAACCGCCGCCCTGAGAACGCGATTCTTCTGAGCGGGGCCATCGCTGATTGCTACCCGCTGCGCCAGCGCATGAAGGAATTACATGCGCGGGGCGTGCACGCCATCACTTATCACGCGCACCCCGGCTATCATTGTGGCTATGATTACACACAGAACAGCGGCGTCGGGCGCGGCTATGCCGAACAGATTAACCGTCATCGCGCGGCCTTCACGGACAGCCTGGCCTTTCGCTATGTGGTGGCCAAGTACTTTGAAATCCCGGCCACGGGAGCGCTCCTGCTCGCCGACGCCGCCGTCAGCGAGCAGTTGAAAAGCCTCGGCTTTGTCGAATACCAGCATTACCTGCCGGTGTCAAAACAGAACTTGGAAGAGCGCATCGAATACGTTCTGGACGAGCGAAATCATGATGAACTGGATGAGATTCGCAGGCGCGGGCAAGCACTGGTCTGGGAAAGGCACAAGACCAGCGACCGGGCGCGGGCCATCAATCAGGCGTGTGCGAGCTAGGCGCTCATGAGTAGCGATCAACGAGTGAGAGCGAGGATCGGGCCGATGCAGTTTAATGAATTCTTTCCCTATCAGGTTTGCATCAACCTGAACAGCAGGCCAGACCGCTGGCAACGGATCACCGCGAGGTTCGCCGAGCAGGGGATGAATCATGTCGTTCGTTTTCAGGCGGCGGACGGAAAGCGCCTTGAGATTCCTCCCGCCTGGAACCATTCGGCGGGCGCGTACGGCTGTCTGCGCAGCCACCTCGCCGTCGTCGAGCAGGCGCGTGACGAGGCGAGGCCCAACGTTATGATCTTTGAAGACGACGCCGTGCTCGCGCCCGGCTTCACGGCCAAGTTCGCCGATTATGTTAAGCAATTGCCTGACGACTGGGACATGCTCTATTTCGGCGGCCTTCATGGCAAGCCTCTGACGGAGGTGGCCGATAACGTCAGTAGAGTCACGCACTCGCTCTCGACTTATGCTTACGCGTTGAGACATACCATCTACGACGCCTTCATCGAGATGAATCGGCAGGGCCTCGATCTGCTGGACCAGAACACGCGGGCTTTGCAAAAGCAGTTCAACTGCTACTGCTTCATGCCGCACCTCGCATGGGTCGAAGACGACTATTCCGACGTGAGAGAGGAAAGGTGGAATCTGTGGTGGCTGAAAGAATCGCTGGTGCTTTTCAGCCCGCAGACGGATGAGATATTGCAGAGGACGGCGGCGGTGATCTCCCACCGCAACACGGGCCAGACCTCTGCGCGGAATCTCGACTTTACGCTCGCTTATCTTTCTCAGTCATTCCCGACCGTCACGCTCACGGTTCTGGAGCAAGGTCACGAGCCGGGCTTGCAGCGCAGCCGCCTGCCCGCTGACTGCCGGCTGGAATTTGTCGCAACCCCTGCAAACGGCCACCGAAACGGCTCGCCGATGCGCGGCGCCGAGACGTTTGACGCGGGCAAAGATTTTTTTCTTTTCCTTGATAGCGACGTGTTCCTGACCCGCGAGGACATCGTCGCCAATCTGTTAAAGTGCTGCGACTATGATTTCGCCAGCTCCTTTGTCGAGATTTACGACCTGAACGAGCGGGACACGCTCACGGTATTGGATGGGGACGCGCGTTGGAAGTATGACCGTGCTTACCCGGCTCGCAAGAAGGCGTCGCTCTGCGATTCCGCTTGCATCATCACCGGCAGAGGAATGAGCCTCGTCGGCGGGTGGGCGGAGTTCTCTGCGCAAAGCGAAAGACAACGGTCGCTGAGGGTGGAAGAGTCGCTCCGGGTTTATCATTCGCCGAACCGTGCGCGGCGTCTCTCTCCCGGTTAAAGGCGGTCGCAGGCAAAGCGCGGAACTATGTGGTCAATCAGCATCTACGGCGGTCAGTCGCCTTTTCATCTGGCTCCGCTCGGTGGCGCTCGCAATCCCGTTCTCACGCGCGCGGATGTTCGCGACGTGCCGGCCCAGTTCGTCGCCGACCCGTTCATGATCGAGGCAGACGGCGTCTGGCACATGTTCTTTGAAGTGCTAAATCAGCAAACCAACAAAGGCGAGATCGGGCTGGCAATCAGCCGCAATCAGCGCGATTGGGCGTACCGGCAGATCGTTCTCGCCGAGGCGTTCCACCTCTCGTACCCTTACGTCTTCGAGTGGCGGGGTGAATACTACATGATCCCTGAGACCTTACAGGCCGGGGCCGTCAGCTTGTACAAGGCGCAGCCCTTCCCGACGCGCTGGTCCTACGTCGGGCCATTAGTGCAAGGAGGTTGTGCCGACCCGTCCATCTTTCACTTTGACGGCAGGTGGTGGATGTTCACCTGCTCGAATCCTTATCAGCATGATGAGCTGCGCCTTTACTCTGCCGACGAGCTGACGGGGCCTTGGCAAGAGCACCCGAAAAGTCCAATCGTTCAGGGCGACAAACGGATCGCCAGACCGGCGGGGCGGGTAATCACCTTTGGCGACAAGATTGTTCGGTTTGCTCAAGATTGCATTCCAGAGTATGGTACTCAGGTCAGAGCGTTCGAGATCTCCCGACTGACCACCGCCAGTTATGTTGAAGCAGAGCACGCCAGCAGTCCGATCTTGAGCGCAAGCGGCAGCGGCTGGAACGGTCAGGGGATGCACCACATTGACCTGCATGTCATGAAAGATGGGCAATGGCTGGCGTGCGTTGACGGGTGCAGTCAAGATAACGAATGAATCGAGATGGCCCCTGCCGGCGCAGCGCGCCGGGCGCATTTGGTAATGACTCGCACATCACGTAGCTGGCAGATGCCAGCGTCAGCCCTTACGGAAGGTTGTCGCCGGTGCGGCTCAAAAATCAGTACCGGACATCACTATCAATGGAGCGCGGAGAATGATGATTGCGCCTTTCCGCGCGGCGTGAGATGAATATGCGTCTGTTGATTGCCTCACCTCACAGATACCCGGCCCTTAACGAAGTGGGGAGCGGGCTACACCCGAAGCCTTTCCCTTCAGGCTCCGGCTACTTGCTTCAAGACCTGCTCGTCAAAGGGCTGGCGGAGCTGGGTCACGAGGTCTTTTATCTGTTACGACAGGGCGCGGACAAACCTCTGCCCGCCGGCGTCACCCTCGTTTCTGAGCCGGACATAGAAGCGGATGTCCTCCATACCATCGTGGGGTTCGACGAAGACTTGATCGAAGAGTGGCAGTCTCGCGGCAAGCCCTGGGTCACGACATGCCACATAGACCTCAAGGCGCTTGGGAAAGAGCGGGCGGTGGCGATTGAGAATTGGATATTCGTTTCGCGCACGCTGGCCGGGCTATACCAAAGCAGCCGCTACGTGTGGAATGGCATAGACCCTGCGGAGTACATCTATTCGGAGACCAAAGACGACTATTTTCTTTTCATGTCGGCCATGTATTGGGGCCTGCGGAAAGGGCTGGACGTGGCACTCTCGCTGTCGCGCCGGCTCGGTTTTAGGCTGGTCGTCGCCGGGACCACCGGGGATTACGAAGGCATCAACGGCGTTGCTGAGATGTGTGCGAAGGCTGGCGCTGAATATGTCGGCGACGTGAGGGGGCGACAGAAAGCAGAGTTGTTCGCCGGGGCTAAAGGGTTTCTCTTTCCGACAAAACTCGACGAAGCTTTCGGGCTGGTGATGGCGGAAGCCCTGATGTCGGGCACGCCCGTTATATGCAGCGACAGAGGGGCCTGCCCGGAGGTCATCTCTGCCGACGTGGGCTTCGTGTGCAAGGACGAGGACGACTACGTGGCCGCGATTCAGCAAATCGAAAGCATCTCTCCCAGCGCATGTCGCGACAAGGCGATGAGAGAATATCATTACCTGAAAATGGCGTCCGATTACGTCGCCGAGTATCAAAAGGAGATCGCCAGAGATGGCAATTGAACAGGCGACGCCGGACCCGACAGCCGGCGATGCGAATCGAGTCATTCAAGGATTGTGGATCGGCTCCGAGCTGTCGGTGATGGAACAGTTGTCGGTCGCCTCGTTCATGCAAAACGGGCACGAGTATCATCTCTACCTTTACGACGAGACGAAGAATATTCCGGCGGGCACGGTGATCAAAGACGCCGGCGAGATATTGCCGGCGTCGAGAATCTTTCAATACAAACATCAGGCATCCTACGCGGGTTTCTCGAATTTCTTTCGCTACAAGCTGCTGCTCGAACGCGGCGGCTGGTGGGTGGATACGGATACTGTCTGCCTGAAGCCGTTCGATTTTCCAGAGGCGCATGTCTTCGCCACCGAGGCGCTCGGCGACAGAGAAGTCGTCACCAGCGGCATCATCAAAGCGCCTGCCGGCAGTCAGGTGATGGCTTACGCGTGGGAGGTTTGCCAGAGCAAGGTGCCGGAGCAACTGGTCTGGGGAGAGACCGGGCCGAGGCTGATGGGCGAGGCGGTGACGAAGTTTTCGATGGAAGGATACAAAAAGCCTTATCACTGCTTTTGCCCGTTGAGTTATTCCGAGTGGGTCAGGCTGTTAGAACCTGAGAGGATCGCCTTGGGCGAACACGTTTACGCCATTCATCTCTGGAACGAGATGTGGCGAGCCACCGGCCAGGATAAGAATGCCCAATATCATCAGAACTGTTTCTACGAACAACTCAAGCGAAAATACCTGCGAGCCAGTGCCTCCAGCTCGCCGGCGTCTTAGCTGCGCCCTGCGACGGCGACCCGGTCGAGCAACGCGTCCCATGCCGCGAGTGATGACTCGATAGAAAAGCGCGTGAGGACTTCCGGTGCGCGCGCGGCCATCGTCTTTCGCGCCGCTTCATCACCCATCAACGACGCCAGCGCCGGCACCAGGGCGCTGTCCGTCGGCACGATCAAACCATCTACGCCATCGCGCACGAGAGCGCGAACCGGTGCGCCGCCTTCCATCGCGACGACCGGAACGCCGCAAGCCAGCGCCTCCCAGATGGCGTTGCCGAAGCCTTCAATCCACGATGTCGAAGCGAAAAGATCAGCGCCCGCGAGCGCCATGTACGGACTTGTCGTGAAGCCGCGCAGGTGCGCGCGCCCCGGAGACAATTGGTCAATTAACCGGGCGAGATGTCCGTGCTGCGGGCCGGTGCCATAAATATCAAGGTCCCAGTCGGGAAAGTCGCCGGCGAGTCTCGCGAAAGCTCGAATGAGGAGGTCAACGCGCTTCTCCTGCGACAGGCGCGCGAGCGCCACAATGCGCTGGCGGTCGCCGTTTCGCTCGACGCGGACGGGCGGCGGCGCGACCAGCGGGTTCGGGATGGCTAATGCCGCCGCGCCATGCTGTGCGAACCACTCCGCAATCGTCGGATGAGACGCCACCACTGCCCGCGCGTGGCGGTAGAGCGCCGCGCGTGTGCTCTGCCACTGGCCGAGCGAGATGCGGGTCGCGTCGGTGTGTTCGCAAGCGATGATCGGCACACTCGTCTCTTGCATGGCGGCGAGGACGCGCAGATTCGTCAGGTCTAGATGAGACACGACAACGGCAGGGTCGGTCGGCAGTATCGCATGGCGGAGCATGGCCATGAGGGCGAGTTGTTCGAGCAGAGCCGTGCAGCCGGCCCGGTTTAGGCCGCGAACGATTGGCGCAATCGCCACAATGTTCAACTCATCGGCATGTGCCGAGCGCGGCCAGCCGACATCGCGCCGCTCGACGCGCGGATCAATGGCGTAGGCCGGCGGCGCAGAGCGCTGCGCTACGGTCAGTATCGTCACGCGGTGGCCGCGCGCCGCCCACGCGTTCGCCAGGTTGACGCAGACGCGCTCCGCTCCTCCACCCGAAAGGCCACCGATGACGGTCGTGATGCGCATCTGTTGCAAGCGGCGGGGCGGCGATCACTCAGGCGCTCGGATAGGCCGCGACGACTTCAAGCATGACGAGTGCGCCCGCCGGCAGCCCCACAGCGGCGAAGGCCGTGCGGGCCGGCAGTGCGGTGACGCCGCGACCGGGGAGCCATGCCGAGTAGATGACATCCACGGCTTTGAAATCTTTGATGTCCGCCAGCAACAGTGTGACTTTAACGATGTCTTCCGGCGAACAGCCGGCGGCGTTCAAAATCGCTTCGATGTTTGACAGCATCCGCTTGGTCTGCGCTTCGAGACCTTCTTCCAGCTTACCCGTCTCCGGGTCGCGGCCCGTCTGGCCGGTCACAAAGACGAGGTCGCCGGTTCGTATAGCCTGCGAGTAAGTGCCCAGAGCGGGCGGGGCTGCATTCGTAGCGATGCGAGTCTTATTCACCATCTGACTATCCTTTCGCAGAGGAGCGTCGCCAACCTCTGAGGTTTATTAATCCATGCGCTCAGCCCTGAGCGGGATTTCAAACTTGACCTTGACCGGCCCGCCGGCCATCGGCGCCAAATCCAGAACCTGCGCCGACAAACCGGGGAAGATGATCTGCACAATGACGACGTTGGTCGGGTTCAGGAAGTCCAGATCGAAGTAATGGAACTCGGTGATGTTCGAGCTGTAGATCCAGAGGTTCTCCTGATTGCGAATGTAGCCGCTGAAGCTTTCGCTCTCCATCGGCTCTGTGCGTACCTCAAGCGGCACCTCCGTCAAGATCTGTTTGGTCAGGTCGAAGTGCTCGAAAGCGTATTGCCAGCTCTGCTCATACGGGCGTTTCGTTGAACCGCGCGCGCGCGGCAGACAGCCCTTCTGCTTCAGGCAGATGTTCTCTTGCACGAACCGTTCTCTATCGCCTTCGACCGGATAATCTCCCGTCGTGAGGCGGTCGAGAAAATGAGCCACGTCCCGACTGGTCGTCCACACCCGGCGGATAATGTCGAAGTAAGTGAGCGCGGTCGGATTGATGTCGAAGATCGTCAGCCGCTTGGGTCGCCAGAGCGGGATGAGATTCAAGCCATAGAGGCCACCGACGACGCTGATCATGTGGATGTCTTCGCGGCGACTCGGATCAACCCCTTCGTAGTGCGCGCGAATCGTTTGAAACTCGGTGAACGAGCCGTCCTGATGGCCATCGTCAGTGCCATAGAAAACATTCTCGGGGTGGTCGTGGTACATTTCCCGGTTGTATGCACGCGGTGCTTCTTGTGTCACGGTTCCTCCTCGTCAGGCTGCGGTAGCTTCTCGTTGAAGGCTACCTGGTCAGATGCCTTGCGGGCATCACGCATGGTTGAGACTGGGCAGAGAATCATCATCCCAGGCCGGCTTGTTGAGTTGTTTGTCAAAGCATTGCAGCCGCCGCGACCACTGCCCGCTGAGGGCGGCGCTCGCAGGCAGGTCGAATTCCGGCTGCGTATAGGTGATCCGGACGGCCTGCGCGATCCAGCCCAAAGTCTCTTCGACGACGTGCGTATCAGGATGGCGGACGGTGATGTATCCGTCGCCGGTATAAGTGGCCGACTTGGTCGCGCCGACGCGCGGCAGGCGCGACTCGACAAGGAGCTTGCCGACCTGCCGGCTCACCGACTCGATGCCTTCGACATGCTCGACGCGCCCCGCCCCTGTGCCGCGTAAGAAGACCGTCCCGACCGCATATTTGCGTTCCCAGGGCCCATCAAAACAGCCGTCCAGCGCGACCCTCGCCCACGCAAAGTAAGGGTTGATGTCATAGGCGAAGGCGAGCATCGGCCCGATCCTCGCGCCCGCCGGTCTCAGCGTGGCGTCGGTAAAATAGGGCTTGCCTGCTTCGGTCAGGAATCCTTCCATGTGAGTCATGGCGTTACCGACCGACAGCGCGCGAACCGCCTTCAGGCCCTGAGCGATGAACTCGCGGTACAGCTCGCCAGTCATGTCGCGCGGCATCACACAACGCCATTGAATGCGCGGGTCTTCCACCGCTTCGAGAATGGACGGGTGGTAGCAGCAGATCGAGTAGAACTGCGGCTCATCGGCGACCGTGATCGTGTCAACGCAAAGCTCCTGACCGGTCAAATAGACTTCGGCTAAAATGGCGTTCGCGGGAGTGGGCTGCATCAGGTTGAGCGCCAGCTCCAGCTCGTCGGCGTCGCGTATGCACAGCGTGGCGAGCGCGCCGCTGCCGCCGAGCGGCTTCAGCACGACCGGGAAGCCGGCCTCGGTGACAAAGCGTTTGGCGTCTTCGCTGCTGGTCAGGAGCTGATCGCGAGCCGTGTTGATCCCGGCCTGCTCAAGCGTCGTCTTCAGGCATGACTTGTCGAGGGCGCGGCAGACGGTGGCCGCGTTCATGCCTTGCAGCCCTAACGTCTCGTTGGCCTGCGCGACCGGGTGAAGCAAGGTCTCGGTCGCCGTGACCATGCGATCCACTCGGCCATGCCGTTCAGCCAGTTGGCGCACGGCGGCGATCAACTGCTCAGGGTCGTGAGTGTCGGCCAGACGTATCAGGTCGGCGAACAGCGGCACCGCGTCATCACCGGGCAAATCTTCGCAGACGCCGGACAACACGATGCCGCCGAGCTGTTTGATCGCGCGCGCCATGCGCAAGCTCTCCCCCGCCAGATAGCGAGCCACGAAGACGACCTTGCGCATTTCCGGCTGTCGCACGCTCACGCCATCACCTCTTTCGCGGCGGCGAGACGGCGCGCGCGGAGTTGTTCTTCGCGCGCTTCACGGTCATAAATCACATACTGAATCAGATCGCGGCCACACGCCGTGGCGACATCCTGCTCTGACAGCGGCTCGACGCCATGAAATGATTTGTCGGAACGCACGAAGGCCAGCATCGAATTAGGCTTGTAAGGCGCGGTCTCCACTCTGATGAAATCCTCGAACGGATAATGCTTGCTATCGGGGCAGCTAAAGCTCGCCTCCTTCGGTCGGTAGAGCGACGTGCCCAGATGCGGGGCGCTCTCATCCGGGGCCAGATAGATCAGCAAAACCACCAGCTTGGTGTGCAGGTCCGAGTGCGGGCCAAGAAAGTAACCCGTGCGATGACGTATGAGCTGAGATTCCACGGAGACTGGCGGCCACGAGGCCGGCTCGCCGATTCGCGGGCGCAACGGTTCGGCAAACGATTCGAGCACCGCCTGCGCCAGCTCGGCTCCGAGAAACCATTCATCGAAGCCATCCCAGAACTCTCTGAGCGGCTCAGGCAAGGCGCGCGTCCAACCCTCATTCAAGTCTCTCTGATCCCTGTGCCGGAAGTGGTCGAGTTTCAGCGTGGTGACTTCAAACAGGTTTTCATAAACGTCGCTGACGGGCAGGTGACTGAGCAGCGCCTGATAGTACGCATCGGGGAAAACATTTTCGAGGTAATAGTGCGGATAAGGCTCCAACACGACCTCAGCCGCGCGCAGGCGATTGACGACGTGCGCAAGCGGAGTCATGGATAAATCGGTTTGCTCTGCCATCAGCAGTCTCCCTTAGTTTCCTTCCGCGCGACGGACGAGCGGTAGAACCTCGCGACCGAAGATCACCATCTCGTCGAGCTTGGGCCAGCCCGAAATAATGAACTGCGATACGCCGATGCGCTTGTACTGAAGAAAGATGTCGGCAAGCTCGGCTGGCGATCCCAACAGCGTCATGGCCGAGGAGCCATAATAAGGCACCATCCCGGCCCATAGATGTTGATTCAACCAGCCGACTTCGTCAGCCGTCGCCAGCGCGTGTTTCATCGTCTTGGAGTCGCTGCGCGCGAGGATGCCGCGCTCTTCCTTGCCGATCTCTTCGTCCGGCAGCAAAGCCATCGCCGCTCTGATGGCTTCCTCGCGACTCGACCGGCAAATGACACAACACCTGAGGCCGACTTCAACGCCGCGCTCGCGGAAATAGCTGACCACCGGCGCGAGGGTTTCGGGCGTATCAATCAAACGCATCCAGCAAGAGCCGCGACTGAGCGCCAGTTGCCTGGCCGGCTCGGAATGTCCGGCGATGTAGAGTTCAGGCGCGGCGCGATCCGGCGCGACGAATGGCGTCAGGAGCTTGCCGCCTTCGATCCGCCAGTACTTGCCCGCGAACGTCACGTCACTCTCGCCGCGCCAGAAGGCGTGGCAGATCGCCAGAAACTCGTCGGCGCGCGCGTAGCGTTCGTCGTGATCGAGGAAATCGCCGTAGCCGCGCTGCTCGACGGTCGAGCTGCCGGCGACGATGTTCAAAGCGATGCGCCCGCCGGTAAAGCCGGAAACCGTGTTGATCTGTTGCACGAACGTCGCCGGCTGCATCAGCCCTGTGCGATAGGCGGCGATGAATTTGAGCTTCGCGGTCGCCAGCCCGACCGCACAGGCGATAGCAAACGTGTCCGGCTCATAGCGGCTGAACGACAGCAGCACCGACTCGATGCCGGATGCTTCCGCCGCATTCGCGAACCGCACCCAACCTTCCATGTCCGGCAGCGCGGCTGGCGACGTGCTTCGAGTCGTGAGCACGCGGGACGTTTCCTGCACCGTTTTCATGGCCACCTCGCCGCCTTTAGGAAACATCCAGTGGAATCTCAAATTCATGACTTTTACCAGCCACCTATTCTCATGAAGCTTGTCTGCGACCGATCATTACGCGGAATTCTATACAGCGTGCATGGCCTCGCGGCGTTCGGCCTCTCTGACGAGCGGGAGGACTTCGCGGCCAAACGTGACGACCTGATCCAGCTCAGGCCATCCAGACATGATGAATTGCGTGACCCCCACGGCCTTAAACTCAAGGAAGGCATCGGCGAGGTCTTGCGGTGTTCCGACAAGCGCGGTCCAGACCGGCCCATAGTGCGGCACCAACCCCGTCCACAAGGCGCGGGTCAGCCAATGGTTTTCCCGGTTAGCCAGCGCCGAAGCTTCTCTGTGCATCTGCGAATCATCTTTGACCGCCGCGCTCCGTTCATGTTTGAGGTTGACCTGTTCCGGCAGCAGAGACTCGGCGATGCTGATGGCCTCGTCGCGATTCGGCCTGCACAGCACACACACTCTGAGGCAGACTTCGAGACCCTGCGCGCGTGCGCGTGCTACCGCCGGTCGCAGCTTGTCGGGATGGTCGGCGACGCGCAACAGGCAAGTGCCTTGCGTGCGAGCCAGCCGCTCGGCGTTCTCCGAGTGGCCTGAAATATAGATTTCCGGGGCGCGGCGGTCTGGCGCGAGGAACGGCGTATGCAGCCTTCCCTTCTCGACCCGATAATATTTGCCGTCGAAATCGACTTCGCCTTCGGCCCGCCAGAAGGCATGGCAGACGGCCAGAAATTCTTCGGCGCGCGCGTAGCGCTCATCGTGGGGAAAGAAATCGCCGTAGCCGCGCTGCTCGGCGCTCGAACTGCCGGCGACGAGGTTCACGGCGATGCGCCCGTCGAGCATCGCCGACAGCGTGTTGATCTGTTGCACGAAAGTGGTCGGCTGCATCAGCCCCGACCGATACGCCGCAATCCACTTGAGCTTCCGCGTCGCGTGGCCAAGTGCGCAGCTCACGATGAGCGGGTCAGGCTCGTAGCGGCTAAAGGAGATCAGCATGGATTCGATGCCGGCGCGCTCGGCCTCTTCGGCAAAGTAGGTCCATCCCTTCAGGTCAGGGCGCGGCGCTGGCGAGGTGCTACGGGTTGATTCGAGCCGGTAGCGCGAGGCTTCCAGCGCCGTCTGCGCCGCGCCCTCAACGACCTCTCCGCCCTTCGGCAGCATCCAGTGAAATCTCAGACCCATCGCGATCCTCCTTCGGTTATCCGCACTCCTTTCACGTCAAGGCGTGTTTCTCAGAATGCAGCAGTGCTGCCATTCGGGGCTGACCGGCGGTAACACCTCCGCGTCGGGGAAAAGCCTGGCCATGTAATCTACCTTATAGTAAGAGCAATAGGATTCCCATGCCTTGCCCCGGTGCTCCTGATTGGAAAACTCTTCACCCGGTGCGACGTAGAGCGTCTCGTCAATCAGCAGGCACCAGTCGGATTGGCGAGCGGTCTCGACCATCTCTTCGATCTCAAGCGAAGGGTTCTCAGCCTTACGCCAGCCGAGCATCTTTCGCACGTCGGTCCCCGGCGGCAGCGTCGGGGCAGACAGTGTTCGCTCGTAGCTGGGGTCTGTGAACGTGAACGCCAGCACGCCCGCCGGCGTGAGCTGGTCGCGCAGTTGCGCGACGAGTTCGATCATCTCGTTCTGGTGCGTGTGCGTGAAGACCGAAAAGGCCAGAATGATGTCGAACTTCAATCCCAGATCGGGGATCGGAAAGTTGCGAATCCCATCGGGGTTGTATTGCGAGCTATAGCGGTTGTAATGACAAAAGTGCGCCCGTGGAAATTGCTCGCGGCCCATCTCAAGGACTTGCCGGTTGAGGTCGAGACACCAGTAGTCTTCTTGATTGACGCGGTCGCCGGCACTGACCAGAAAGCCGCCGACGTTGCCGCCGAAATCCAGAATCTTACAGCCCTTCCAGACCGGCCCGCCTAACAGGTGGTCGAAGTAGTCGAATTGTGTCTCGCGCGTCGAGATGATCGTAGCCATAACTGAGAGCGCCTCCTAATCGTTTCCACTATCGTCTTCGCAGGGCAACCCTGACCGAGCCGTCAGCCGAACGTCTACGACGTTGATCAAACGTCCACCGTCCACGGCACAGGTTCCGGCTCGACATGGTGCCGCCTCGCCCATTCCTTCAGCGCCCAGGGCTGGGTGTCAACGTCACGGTATCCACCCAGCAACTGACGCACAATCGGGCTGGCCTGCTCCAGATACTGCTTGTCGAGAGTTTCGAGATAGACTTCGGGCTTCATCCAGCGGTAGGAATAGCCGTACATCAGCACCTTTGACGTGCGGTCGCTTCGATTCGGCGCGGCGGTATGAAAGATGCGGTTCTCGAATAACAGCGCGTCACCGCTATTCATTCTGATGTCGCACACCTCTACGCCACATGGGTCTACCTGACCTTGGGGGATGGCCAGCGGCGTCGTCCTCAGATGACTGCCGCGAGCCATCAACGTCATGCCGGAATCGGGCTGATGAAAATCCGTCAGGCAATAGCAAATCTTGATGCCGACGCGCGGCAAGCCGACGTGCCCCAGGTCCCTCGGAATCCTGATGTCACGGTGCCACCCGCGCCGGAAGGTCGGCGCATCGGGCAGTTCGGGCCGCTTGCAAATCAGCGTCGTCGAATGGAGGTGTATGTTGGGACTGAGCAACTGGACGATCAACGGCACCGTGCTGGCGTTCGTGACGAGAGCCAACATCGCCTCTTCGCGCAGCAACCCCGGACGCAAATCCAGATGGTTATACTCTGGCCGATCCGCGACGTGCGGTTTGTCGAGGAATGACCGCGCCAGCCGGTCTGCGGCCTCGGTGAGCTGACGGACGGTCTCGGCAGGCAAGGCGTTCGGCACGACCAGAAACCCATCCTCGTCAAAAGACCGTCGCTGCTCCGATGTCAGTTGAGTGAAGTCCATAGCGCGGTATCCTTTTCCCGAAAACAAACGCTCGTCCGTTATGGGGCCTTGTGGGAACGGATAACGCGAACGCTTGCGACCCGCGTTCCTCCACAACATCGCCGCCCCATGCTCAAGACTTTCTGAAGATACAACAGTGGTGCATCTCGTTATTGACGGGAGGAAGAATCGTCGCTCGCGGGAACAACGTCTTCATGTACGCTTCGGTATGATAAACGTAACAGGTCTTCTCCTGTTCCGGCTCATAAGGCTTTATCTCTTCCGTCTCGATATACAATTCGCTGCTGTTGACCAGCATGAACCACTTCGCGCCTTGTGACCTTCTGGCGAGGTCCGCCATTTCGCTGTCCGAGATGTTGTGCCTTTCTCTTTCCAGCGCCAGTCGCCATTGAAAATTAGTCTGCCCCGGCGACGAGTAATAATACGGGTCAATGAAGGTGAAGGCGAACGCGCCGTGCGGCGCTAATAAATTTTCCAACTGCTCGACCAGTTGCAGCATGTCGGTTTCCGTCGTATTGGTAAAGACCGAGAAGGCGACGATGTAATCGAACCGCTGTTGCAGGTCGGGGATCGGCAGCCCGCGAATGCCATGCGGGTTGAACGAGAAGCTGTAGCGGTCGTAAAAAATCCACTGCGACTTCGGATAAGCCGCCTTGCCCTTCTCAACCGCGTCGGCGACAACGTCGAGGCACCAGTAACGCTCTTCATCAATGGTCGAATTCGGATCGCGCAAAATGTTGCCGATGTTGCCGCCGAAATCCAACACGTTCTTCCCCCGCCAAACCGACTCGCCGATCTGTCGAGCGAAATAGCTGAACTGTCCCGTCCGGGTCGAGAAGAATGGCACCATAATTTCCTGATCGTATACGGCTGGTGACTGGCTATCGTCGGATCAAGCAGCAATGCTGCATCTGCCCGTTGACCGGCGGGCGGATGACCGCGCCGGGAAACTCGCGGCGCATAAACTCCACCGTGTAGAAAACGTCGTAGTTCATGCAGGTCTGCGTTTCGTTACGCCAAACGCCATTGCTATGGACATACAGCTCCGAGCCACCCACGACGGCACACCATTGCGCGTCGCGACTCTGCTCCAACAACCGGCCTACATCGAAAGCGGAGTCGCTTTGGTTCGCCCTCTCCAAACGCCATTGCAGGGCGGTGCCTTTGTAGACCTCCGGCGGGTACATGTAATGCGGGTCCATGAACGTAAAGGCCAGCGTGCCGCCCGGCGCGAGGCGTGACCGTAATCCCTCGACCAGACTGTGCATCTCCTCCCGCGTGGTGTGGGTGAAGACCGAAAAAGCCAGAATGAAACCAAACTCTGTGCCGAGGTCCGGGACCGGCAGGTCTTCGATCCCTTCGGGGTTGAATGACCGGTTGTAGCGGTTGTAATGAACCCAGTGGGCCTGCGGGAACCGCTTGCGCCCTTCTTCGAGGGCCTCTCGCAGAACGTCAACGCAGTAGTAATCCTCGGGGCGGATGGCGCAATGGCGGTCCATCAAAAGGTTGCCCTCGTTGCCGCCGAAATCGAGCACCGCTTTACCTGTCCAATCCGGATAATCCAGTTGCCGGTCGAAGTAGGGGAACCGGCCCAGCTTTCCCGCCATAGACCGGCGCGCTCGCTGCTCGGCAGTTCCCAGCCATTGAAATACTTCTCCCATTTCTCTTGCCTCATTGCTTCCGGTTTTCTTCCTGTTCAACCCTGGTGCAGGGGAGAGAGCTTGAGGGCACGCGGCGTCGAGCATTCACCCAGCTTCGGCGGTTCGATCAACTCGACTCTCAATCGCGGCGATAAAAGAACTCGCGATTGAGGTAGTCCGACCGCTGGCTGCCATCCAGGAAAGTGTGGTATGCCACGATCACCAGCACCCCCTTGTTCACCCGCAAGTAGGTCTCTGCGGTCATGAATCCGAAGTCGAAATTAACCGCTAAGGCCAGCGCCCGCTGCCCCGCTTCTTCCTCCAGATTCGCCAGCGGCGTCGCTTCCGTTCGCGGCCACGGGATCGGGCCATTCTCGCCGACCCCGACGACGCTTACCCAGAAGTGCCCGCCGTCTTGTTCAATGACGATCTCGGCCACCCCTTGCGTCTCGGAGGTCGTATTCGCCCAACGGCCAACGAGCTTGTCGGCGTTCAGCGTTCTGGTCGCGGGGTCGGACAAGGCCGCATCCAGATGACCGCTCTGTTTGAATTCAAAAGCTTGTGTCATACGGAAGTCCAGGGGCCGCGCGCCGGTCTCGCCTTAGTACCGGCCATGATCCAGCGCGAAATATTCGCGGACAAAGTAGTCCGCACGTTTGCTGCCGTCTTTGAACCTGTGAAGCTGGGCGAGAACGATCAGGCCCTTGAGGATCATGGCCTGAAGCTGCGTCTCCACGAAGCCGAAGTCATAGAGACAGGTGAACCCCGCCGCGGCGCGCGACGACGGCGACGACGTAAAGACATGGATGTCGGTCGTCCCCCAATCAATCAAGCCGTCCGGGCCAATCGCGTATACCCGAAGCGAAAGGTCGCCGCCCGACTGCGTCACGACCATGCGGGCGACGCCGCTGGTGTCGGGATTTGAATTCACCCAGGTGCCGGTCAGGCCGGAAAGGTCAATTGGGCCGGACTCCTCCGGTCGGGTTCGGACATGGTCTCGTATCTGAGCAAATTGCATTCGCCACTCGTCAAGCCGCTCTGATCCAACTGCGGATCATCAAGCGATCAGAGGCCGCCGCCGTGATCGGCGTGCGGGCATGTATGGTACGCGTATTGTCTGAAAATAACAGCTCACCTTCGCGCATCAGAAACTCGACCGCGCGAGATGTGGTCGAAATCACTTCTTCAAAAGCGTCCAACGCCGCTAACATTCGCGGGGAAAGCTGCGCCGGGTCGGAGTCCAGCGCGAGATCAATCGTGTAACGCCGCCAGCAGACGCTGCTTTCGGTCAACACGGGTCGCCGGGCCAGTCCGCCGCCGCGATAGGCCGCCAACTGCCAGGGCACCGGCTCAGTCTCTAAGAGCTTGAGGACTTCGCTTCCCAGATGACGCCCGACTTCGTCGCGGATCGCATCAACGTCGAGGATACGCGAGCGGCCACCGCCGCCGGGATCGGCGCGGACGCACACCATCGAAATCAATTCGACCGGCGGCTCCCAGTCTGCCGTGTCCGTGTGCAACCGTTCGCTCTCGCGACCGCCTCGCGACGACGGGATGTCGGTTGCCGGCTCGATGTAATGAACCAGTTGGGCGCGGGGCTTTTCGTACGGGCGAGCGACCAGTTCCCCGAAGGCGCGATTGATGGCGACGAACAATCGGTTGCCCTGGTCAAAATGAAGACCCGTCACCAGCACACAGTAGGGCCGTTCGGCGATACGTTCCTTAACCGAGCTGACGAGCCAGTCGAAACCATCCAGACAGGCTTGCCGAATGTGATCACGCACATACAGTTGCAAAGCGGGCGAGTAGAACTCTTCGTTATCGTACAGAGGAAGGCTCTCGGCAGCCTTGAGCAGCTCGCTTGCCAGCTCTGACGGAACTTCGATTCTGCCGCTTTCTGGAAAGGGCCGAAGCACTTTGATCTGCTCCACTCCCAGGTAATGTGCATCACTCGCAAAACGCTCACACTCTGCCACATCGCCTGCTCACAGTCAAGGGGCATGTCTGACGGCCATCAACGAGCAGGGCGCGAGCGTGCGACGACCGGTCAGCCGTCGCTCTTGATCGCGCGGGAGGCTTGCCAGGCGGCAAGGGCGCTTTGATGATCTCTCTCAAGCCGAGGTTCCGCGAGAATCAAATGGCTGCAATCCGCATGGCCGCGAACCCGCAGCATGGCGATGTCCCGGTTCTTCATCTGACTGGTGATGAACCGCACGATGAATCCGAGTCGCGGCTCGCCTGAGGTGTTGGGATTCGACCCATGAATGATCGTGCTATGGTGCAAGGACAGCTCGCCCGGCTGCAAGACGACATCCACGGCGCGGGATTCGTCCACGGTCGCGATTTGCTCGCCGCGCAATAACAAGTTGGAATCATCTCGGCGGTTGGTATGGTTCAGCAGACCTGCCTTATGCGACCCCGGAATCACTCGCATGCATCCGTTGGCCGGGTGGCTCGGCGTCAGGGCAACCCATGCCGAAACCGAAGGGGTCAAATGCAAGCCTGAATAATAACTATCCTGATGCCAGGCGGCGTAGCTGGAGTCGTGCGGCGGCTTGTAGAACACCAGCGTGCCATAGACTAGAAGGTCGTCGCCGAGAACATTCTGTATGCAATCCAGGAGGGTCTTATGCGTGACCAGACGGTAAGCCCAATCGAAAAACAGGTGGAGGTTATCGAACCGCTTCAGCGACCCGCAGCTATTGATCACCGACTCCAGCGCGCTGCGGAAAAAGGCCGCCTCGTCGCCCGAAAACACCTTTATCGGAAAAACGATGCCGTCGCGTTCGTATTGATCGAGTTGCTGTCTAGAGAGTGTTGTGGTCACGACACGCACCTCCGGTCTTTCGATCAAGTCGCAGGCCGCTCGGCTCGCCCAACAATATCAACGCCGTAGCAGGACAACCCGAAAGAGAGACCGGCTGCATTATATACCGGACTAATGGGTAGTGAAAAGTTGGGGGAAAGCCCATGATCCTTGTTGTTTTAGACACACAGAGTTGTTAGCGTATGTCCCCATGATCACTTGCCATCTCTTGTACAGCAGCACCTGGGCGCATCTGTCCCAGCTTTTCACGGGTTTTTCGCTGCTCCACAGCGCCGGCGAGATACTCCTGTCTCAGGAGTACAAAGCACAGAGCCTCTTTGATGCCGCCAAGCCGCAACACCTGCGCGACGCCCGGCGCACACATCTGCTCGTCGTCGTGAACCATAGCATCAGGTTGTATTACGATTGCCACGACAGTTGCGAGATTGATGAGCAGGCCGCCGGCGAGGTTGATTATTATTTCAAGCGCAGCTATGCGCCGGCGCAGGTTCCAGATTCATGCAAGGACAAAGTGTTTCCGTTGGGCTTGAACTACGGCGTGTTCCCAGCCGAGTCCGACAGCTTCGAGCGACGAAGGCGTTCAATGCTTGAGCAAAGCGCCCCGCCGCCGAGTGTGCCTTCATCCCGGCCCGCGCTGGAGATGATGTATTCTCCCCCTGACCTCCGGGCCACGCGAGTTCTATTTATGACCCGCGCCTGGGATCCGCATGACGCCCCCGACAGGCCGAAGGAGAAAATCGCCGAGAGGATGCTCATCAATGAGACGAGGGCGCGCTGTATCGAATTGCTGAGAGACCGATTCGGGAGCGGTTTTCTCGGAGGGTTTGCCCACACGGATTATGCGGCGAGAAATTATGGCTCCGCCCTTTTGCAAGACCGCGAGGCTTCCGGCAAAGAGAACTACATCAAATTACTGAGAGGACATGCGGTCTGCGTTGCGACGACCGGCCTTCATGGATCAATCGGCTGGAAGATGGGCGAGTATGTTGCCTTCTCCAAGGCAATCGTGTCCGAGAAGTTGAACTATCAAGTGCCGGGAGACTTCAAAGCTGGAAAGAACTACCTGGAATTCAGCGAGCCGGAGCAATGCGTAGAGGCGGTCGCGGAGCTTTTATCGAATGCCCATTTGAGGCACGGCATGATGAAGGCGAATCATCTCTATTACCTCACCTTTCTGAAACCCGACCGGATGATCAAGCGGACTTTAGACCTTGCATTATCAATCAAGCCTGACTCTGCCGAGCGATGACCGCAAGCGATCTACTTCTGCATGAAGAAGGACAGCCGCCAGAGGTAGTCTCCGTAAGCAAATTTATCTGACTGGCTGGCTCGCTGATGGCACTCGACGCACAGCCAGGGCTTGCCGGCGACCACCGCCCCTTTGTAGAAAGCAAAGGTGTCTTTCGAGAGAGGAATCGGTTCATTGAGCCACGGCTGGTTGGCTATCGTCGCGACGCTGCCGTCACACTGGCCGTTGTTACAACCATACATCACCCAGAACCACTCTTCCTGGCCGGGCGCTTGTTGGTATCCGCGAATCTTGTACATGACGGTTAAGGAACTGAGCACGACCGGCACCGAGGTGAGAGAGGTTTGCGGCGGCGGATTGCCATTGCTGAGCACATAATTCTCCTTCACGATGATCGAGCCGTATTCCATCTTGAATGGGTATGAAGAATTTGTGGGTGCCATCATGGATTGGTAAGCCGGGTCGTTGATATACGTCGCGATCCAATCCCCATGCGGGTTCTCTTTTACATGCAGGAAGCGTCCGGGCAGATTCGGAAAATTCTTCCATGACTTATAAGGATTGTCCCTTGTGATGTACTTCCACAATTGCTGCGCATCGGCCCCCGGCATTTGAGATTGGAGAGTTGCCGCCTTCGACCCGTGCCGTGACGCGCCGTCGAGGATGAGCAGCGCCGCGCCGGCCAAGAGAATCCAAAAACGCAAATCCCGAAAACTCCGTTTTTCAACGCCCATCGCCCACCTTCCTTTCAAGTTTCAGCCGCGTGGCTCGCCGTTGTCGCTCTCAAGATCAAAGATGTCGCGGTTCCTTTCCAGAAAGATTCGATTCGCTTCGATCATCTGCATGTAAGCTTCAAAGGAGCCGCTCTTGTATCCTTTCGCCGCCAGCACCTTTTTCATCTCTCTCTTCCAGCGCCTGGCCGCCGCCTCGTCCCCGTTCATCCGAAAATAACCGCCGACCAGCATGTCAAAATCATGGAGCCGCTCCAGAAAAGTTTTACTGAAAATGGGCCGCAGCCTCGGATTGTTGAGCATGACGTGCTGGGTCTTGCGATACGCCGCTTTTAACGTGTGGCGTGCCAACGTTTCCCCCTCGGTGGCGCACTCTTTGCCGATTCTATAGATTCTCTGTATGCAGCCGACTTCGCTGCGGTCGAACCGCTTCGGAGTTGCGTTCCCCCAGATGAAGCTTTCATCAAACGCCATATTCGGGACGCCGCCGTGTGCGTAGAACATTTCGCTTTCTGGGCCGGGTATCGCCATCGCATCGTGATCCATGAAGATCATCTTGACCCGCCATTGACCACCCTCGTAGACACTTCTCAAGCCGACATTCCGGGCGACGAAAGATTCGCCTCGCGAATAACCTCTGATGCCCAACAGCGTCCCCCAGAATTTGGCGACCTGCTGTAACAGGGATAGGTAAATTTGGTCGGCGCGGCGGCGATTCTCTTCGACGCGGAAGGCCGCCGTCACATACTGCCCGTAGTTTTGATACCTGACTTTCGGGGGATGGTAAATGCCGAGAACCTCTGCCAGAAGTTCGTCCGCCAGCCGCCGCTCATCTTGCCAGGTCCAAGTCGCCGCGCCGATGCCCTTGAAGTAGGTCTCAGCCCCCTTCGACGAAAGGTAGAGGGCCAGCTTGTCCAGTCGAAAGGAGGTCGTCCCGCACAGAATGGCTTGCGCGGGCGTAACGTGCCCCAGGAACTGCGCCGTCAGCCCAAGGTCTCCGCCCATGTCCGGCAGCAGATCATTGCCTTCGGCGATGAAGGCGTCAACCGATCTTTTCATCGCAACCCGCATCTCGCGAAAGCCTTCTCCGAAGTGTTGGGCTTCCGTGAAGAAGAGGACGGTTTGCACATCCGCTTCGGGCGTGGGGACGGAATAGATCGTCGCTCTAGAGACGTAGTAGGCTATCGGCGGTTCCGTCTGATGCACGAGCCGGTAGATGCCGCCGAACTTGGCGGCGGCGATGGCCTCGTACTGCAAGAGCCATAACATGTCGCCGCCGTCGAGGCGATGAGAGGGCGGCACGGCATACCCGCCGCGCGCGTAAACGACGCCCAGAGCATTTTGGCCTCTGCGGCCCGTCCGCTTGATCTCGAATTCGACATCGCTGCCCGGAGGCTTGACCGTGAGGACGACCGTCGTCAATGGGTATTCAACAAGCGAGTTGATTTCGGAGCTGGTCGTTTCCGAAACCCAATAGATGTTGGCCGTCTCGCACAGCCGCCTGAGGATTTCGCCTTCAAAATGCGGCAAGACGCTGAGCGCGCGTTTCAACTCGTCGTCAATATTATCCGGGTGTGCAGCGCTTAAATCCTTCACGCCGTCAGTGATTCGCAACTGTCGAAGGATTTCAGCGACGATCTCTTCAGGCGTAAACAGGTAACGTGCAAGCGTCAGCTTGCAATCGCGGCGCGACACGCCGATGAAATCACGGATCGCGGCGGCGGACGTTCTTCTCCCGCTAATCCGGTCGTGCACGTAATTCAGTCTTTTGAGTCTGCGGCGAAACTCGACGACGAAGCCGAGCAGGTCGGTTGTCGAGTAGCCTTCCCTTAAGACGGATCGCACCACCGGCTCGGTCAGTCCGGGAGCCTGTTTGAGATTCAGCTTATCGAGCAGGAAATCGAATTCGGCGAGGTCATCCGGGTCGAGCTTCAGTATCTGATGTTCGAGCATCAGCACCGCCAGCCGTCTGATCTGCCAGGTCGCTCGGCTTCTCTGCCCTGCGATGGCCAAAAGCTGCTTACAAAAATTACGGTCGTAGGTCTTATGCCGCAGAAACTCATCGAAAAGTTCGGACGCCTTACGAGCGTCGAAAAATTCGCTGGCGAGAATCTTGTGTAAAGGGTCCGGGCTGGAAATGCGCGAGGGCGCTCGAAGACTCTTCATATCTCAGACTTCAGGGCGTTGCCAATAACAAGCCAAAGAAACTGATGCAAAACATAGCGGCGGAACCATTCCCACAGGATCCGTCAAGCGTCGTGTCTATCACTCAACCGACAGATCCCGTGGGCAGGTTCCGCTATTTCAGGCATAGTAGCGCGCTAATCTCTGCCTTGTTTTACCGCCGCCACTTCTTCGAGCTTCCCCCGGAGGAGGTAGGCTTCGGGCTGGGCTTCGGGCTGGGCTTCGGACCAGGCTTTGGGCCGGGTTTAGGACCCGGTTTAGGTCCCGGTTTAGGACCGGGCTTCGGGCCGGGCTTTGGCTTTGGCTTGGGCTTAGGCTTGGGGTATGGCTTAGACTTACCATCTTTCCCTTTCCCCTTCTTCTTTGCCTTCTTCTTCTTGCCGCAGGGCACAACCCCTAACGCCAGAATCAGCGCGTTGAGCAAGTCTACTGCTACATATCGCTTGAGGACAATCGCAATCACATCCGGTGATCCGTAGTTACTGCCATTTTTACCTTTACCCTTACCTTTTCCTTTTCCGCCTTTACCACCCTTGCCACCTGTCCCGCCTTGGCCACTGCCACCACCACCTTGCTTGCCTCCCATAATTTTTCCTCCTTACTGCTGAAATGCACTCCTATGCTTGTCTCGTCGGCCAGACCGACTATGAAGCCTTCAGCCTATGGTAACGAATTTCACCCACGGGCCTTTATTAAGGCCGGAGATTGTCTCAACAATCTCCGGCCAATCATCGCAACGCCAGTTTAAGGCCTGCCTGTGTTGAGTGACGGTCTGAGGAACCGGTCCACACCATCCTTCGGTGTCGCAGGCACGTATCCCGGCTTCGGCACAGACTTACAGGCGCCATTCGGATCAGTTGATCCCGTCGCATGGCCGACGCGGAAGATGCCCCACGGGCCTTGCCTTGTCTGAAGCGGTTGAAAGACTGAGTACAGGTAGTCGCCGGCTTGGCCGAATTCTCCGCCAGCCTTGTCCACCCACATATCAAAATGATCCGTCGAGCCGTGATTGTCGCGCGACCCGATCCACTGCGACAGCGGGTTATCCCCGATGATCGTCGAGTCGCTAATGTAGGGGTTGCGCTGCCAGACGTGCCCGTGCAGCGTGAAGACCTGCGAGGTGCCCGTCCCGAACGGATGCGTCAGGCGGAAGCGCACCTTATCACCAATCTCAGCCGTTAAGATCGGCGTCTGCGGGTCGCCGTTCACTCCCGCCAACTGGTTCGACATCATGCAGGAGAAGTCCTGAATCTTGTTGCCGACGTAGCGGAATTGCCAAGGCTCGGTCTTGTAATTGACCGCGCTGTTATTGGCGACGCTTTGCGAGGCACCAACCGTGTTTGAAATCCTGATGTTGTCACTGATCATCAGCGAGAACTCGCGGAACTTGCTGCCGTCAGGCAGCGCCACCGTCGCCGATGCCCGCGAGGTCGGCGGTTGACCACCCAAAGGATCGCAATCCCTCAGATTGCTGGTTTCGCCACATTTCCAAGTCGAGCCTTTCGGCTCGATGATCATCTGCCCGAACATCCCGTTAAGGTGCTGGAAGAGCGGGTCAGAGGGGAACAGGTTCAGCGCCCCGAACTCGACCGGCGTGTAGGTCTGCGCGCCCGACGCGTCTATATCAATCTTGCCGGCGTACCACGTATAGTGAACCGTCTGGCCGGGGCCGGCCACCTGACTGGAGTTGCTCTTGCTGTTCCACCCGACGTTGTTGCCGGTGCTGGTCGCCACGTCGTAAGAGAGCAACTGCGGGTGCAGCCCGACGTAGCTCGATATCTGCTGATTGACCGGGATGCTGTTGAAAGGCGGCGACCACTGGAACTTGAAGTTATACACGCTTGAGCCTTGAGGGGTAATGCCGTTGGTCAGGTTGACCGTGATGCAATCGCCGGCATTCGCCCGCAGGATCAGCGGCTCGACCGCCACGCCGGCCTTGAGCTTGCCTGACGCGTCGAGGTCTTCTGAACGGACGTACATCACCCCTAACGTGTTGGTCAAGGTATTCTGTGCCGGGCCACGGCTGTTGAAGACGATTGAGCCGGGGAACGGGTTCTGCGCCGCCAGCGCCTTTTGCGAGGTCACTGCCGTCACGTTGAAGATGCGTTGCGGCGCACCACTGGGACATGCGGCGTAGCTCACATTCGCGCTTGGATTGATCGGATTATTCGGCAGCGGGGCCACACCGTCCGCCTGCTTTGTCACCGCGTAGGAACGGAACAATCCCCACAATCCATTGGCGAGGCCGCTGATGTCCAAGCTCGGACTATAGAGATAATCCGCACAGTTGGCTTGCGACGCGCCGTCCGGGCAGGCGCGAGCCTGGCCGAAGGCCGCCGAGGGAGGAACGCGGAAGAGCATCTCGTAGTGCTCCGACAGTCCCATCGGTTGGGCGCTGCGGTAACCGGAATTCTTCCACGACGCTTCCGAGAACCACGTCGGCCCTTCGATGTTGAACTGGTGCGAGAAGACGTGCGCGCCGACCAGCGTGCGTATCTGCACCTTGTCGTTCTGATAAGCACGCATCACCGGCGTGTAAGGATCACCGTTCTCCGGCAGGTTCGGCGCCAACTTGAACGAGTTGTCATAAACAGCCGACAGATCGCCAAACTGCCCGATCCGATAGCCGATGGGATCATTCGTGTAGTTGACTGACAGCGTGCCTGCCGGGACCACGGTGCTGCCGGTGGTGATCAGCGATGGCGAATTGCCATTACCCGGCGGGTTGATCGCTTTGTTACTGAAGGCGCCTGAGTTCGGCGGCATATAGGCGAGCTGCAAATCCTGAAACTCCAGCATGAACTCGCGGTAGCTGTCATCGCCGTTCAGGATTCTCGCCGCCCAGCTCGTCGGCCCGCCATCTGGCCTTGTATAGAACGGCACGCCGTCATTGGAAGTCCAGGTCGAATTCTGCGGTTCTACAAGCAGGCCCGCATAGAGGCCGGCTTGCTGGTGGGTTGATGGGCCGAAGTGATCGTGCGTGAAGACCGTTCGCAGCGTTCGATCCGCGTCTGAGTTGTCCACCTGCGGGTCGAGGTACCAGCGCTGGATCGTCGTCTGCGCGCCGTTCCAATGACCGTTCGTGCAATCCGCCGGCAGCGGCGTGCCCGAACAGATCTCAGTCGGCGGCGGCTGCGGCGAGCGCAGGTCGGTCGCGCAGCCAGCGCAGTGCGCCCACGAACCGCCCGGCGCTTTGATCGCGGCGATCAGTTCCTGCACCTCTTCGGGGCTAAAGGTGCCGTCTTCATAATTGAAGCCGTTACCCGCGCCGTCCGACGAGGTCACGTCAAACTTCACTAAGTGGATGTGCTGGCCGATAATGTCGGTCGGCGTCCGCACCTGGAAGCTATCTTGCTCATAGTAGTTGGGCACGAGATTGGTGTGCCAGTATTCGATGACATCGCCGCTATTGCCGCGGAAGAACAACGGCTCTGGCTTGCGCCCGGTCGAGCCGCCCGGCTTATAGGCGAACGTCGGCGTCACGTCCTGCCACAGCGCCAGCATGCGCTGCTGCGTGAAGTGCCAGCCTTTCCTGTTGAAGGTGACATCCAGTTGGATTGCCGCCGCCCGGTAAGAGCGCGGATTGCCAACGGCCTTGCCATTATCGTCAATGGCCGGGTCGGCGAACGGCGCGCCCTGCTGCGGCCCTCTCGGCAAGCCGTTGAGCACGAACCCCGTCGGCGGAGTGTTCAAGGTCGTCTGCGGCGGCGTACTCACTGAAGAGGGACACGAGCCTTGTGTGCCGTCCGGGAAGAAGGTCGCGTGGCAACGCTTGCGGAAGTAGTCTATGGCGGCTCTCTCGACCGCCGTGCCCTCTTCAGGCAGTTGCGCCGCCTTCGCTGTCGCCAGGTCTTTGCTCCAGTTCGTCGCGTCGTGATGTTCGTTGGTGATGGTGCCGCTCGTGACGATGTGGCGCGGCAAGCCGCCATCCAGAATCGTGTTCGGCACGCAATTGCCCTGCGCGTCCTTCTGCGTGCAGGCGAAATCCAAAGGCGGATGCGGCGGGCGAGCGCCGGCGATGCCGGGGATGAAGTACGGGAACCCCGGATTCTCTATCTGGTTATTCGACGAGGGCTGGAACTGGCCGGTCATCTGCGTGCCGTTGAACTGGCTGTTGATCACCGTGCCGTTCAGGCGCTGATTATTGGTGCAGCCGCCGATCACGTCCATGCCATTGATCTTGTTGTTCTGACAGGTGCCGCCAATGACGACTTGGCCGCCGTTAACGACCTGCACGCCGTTGACCTGCACGTTCGTCTGTATCTGTGCGTAGGCCGGCAGCGGTGCCATCGGCAGCGTCGGCATCGGCACGATTGCAGGCGTCGGTGCGCCGGCAGCGATTTCACCATCCGGCAGCGCGCGCGATCCCGGCACCACCTGTCCGCTCACGTCCACGTTGTTAATCGTCGTCCCTTGCGGATAGACAAAGGTGCCCGACTCAAAGGTGTCGTGAGTGCGCCACATCGCCCACATCCCTGCCGCAAAGTGCGGATAGAAGTGACAGTGGAAGATCGAATCTCCCACCACCTTGTTGCGATTGCCGCTGCCGTTGTAGACCATCTCCAGCGTGTAGCTCGCGCCGGGGCTGATCATCTGGCTGTCGAGGTAGCTCGACTCATCGCTGTTGGGCGATTGCAGCCACTGGTGGGCGTGCTGGTGGTGGACGTGCGAGACATCGCGCCCGCCGTGCAGGATGCGGAATTTGACGTGATCGTTGATGTAGCTGTGATACACGTTCGACGGGTCATCCGGGAAGTAGACTCGTGTCGCTTTCGCCAGCGGCGCGAGCGAGTACGGCTGACCGAAGGCGTTCGGCTGTCTGGTGTTGGCGCAAGCCGGGTTGGGCGGCGTGTTCGGCGCTGTCCCTTCGAGCTGTGCGGTCGTGCACAGCGGCGGCGGCGGCGGTAATGGCGGCGTCGCCGGAGACGGCGGTGGCGGCGGCTGCTTCATCGCGTTGGCCGGCCTGTCCACGAGCATCGCCGGGTCGCCGACCGACCAGGCGCTCAAGAAGAACTCTTCAAACTTGCAATCCGCACACTCGCCCATCGGCCCCAGGCCGAGGCGGTTGGCGTAGATCTCCGCGCCGATGCCGCCCGTGCCATAGTTGATGGCGAAGGCGTCCTGGCCGGCTTGAGTCGTCAGCAGCATGCTGCTGTTATTGGCGAGTACCGGGAACGCCTGCGTCGCAATCTGCCCCAGCGCGCCGTGATAGATGATCGTCAGCTCGCGGTAGGGCTGCTTGCGGTCGGGCGAAGCCGGGTTCTGGCAAAACAGCGGATCAACCTTTCCGCCCGGCGGAAGCGACGAATTGTTTTCCGCGTTGCAGGGCGGTTCGGGCTTGTCAGGGCCGGTCGTGCCTGCAAATCTCCCGGCATTCGGGCCGGTGATCATCGCCGTCAGGTCGCTGTGCACGAGGTTAAAGGTGGTCACGCCCGAGGTGTTCGGTAGGGGCTGGACCATACTGAGGATGGGCGTGCCGTCTGAATAGGTCGCGCCATAATTGATCAGCGGATGGTTATCCATCGTTTGCAGGTAACCACCCTGCGTCTGCTTCACACTGACCGACTTGCCGTTGACGGTCAACGTGCAAGAAGGCGAACTCGGTGTGCAACCGGCACTCAGCGTAGCGCCAGCGGGCAGGCTGTTAGCGTTATAGGTGGCCTTCGCCAGATCGTCTGCCGTCACCTGGCTGCGATACCATTCGGCGGTGGCGGGCTGGACGTTCACTGCGCCGAACAGCCCTTGCGCGAGCTGGTTGCCTTCCGAAGCCGTATCGCCCATGGTGTAGAGCAAGTAAGTTCCTTCTTGCTGGGCATAGAGCGTATAGTTCTGCGGCGACGGCGGTACCGGCGTGACCGGCGGATTGGTGACGCCGGCCAGGCTCGACTTGTTCTTGCCGACGAACGAGCCGTCATCTTGCGGGCCTTTGACCCACTGCATGCCCTGAACGTGCAACGACACCTCGGAGGTGGTGGGCAGCGTTGAAGGACTGGGTTGGAAGTAGCTCGCGGGGATGAGATTGGTAAACTTGATCGCCAGGCAGTCGCCGACATTGACGCGCAGCACCAGCGGTCGCGGTCGCTTCGTGGCCTTCAGCCGCGCCGGGTTGCTGTTGGGTACGATGTCCTGCTCAAGCGCGAAGATCAACCCTCCGGGAATGGCCGCGCCCAGACGGTTCAGCATGTAAGGCTGCGCCAGCGCTACGACGCTGGCGTTGATCGTCCGCTTGCAGGTGGCTGCCGGTTGTGCGCCGGTTGCAGGCTGCACGTTGGCGTTGGCCGCTTCGCCTTTCGCGTCAGCGGGGCCGGCTTCGGCCTTGGCTGGAGGGGCCACGGTCTTTGGCGGATTGGCCTCAGCGCCGGTCGCCGGATCAGTCGGCGCAGCCGCCGCCTTCACTTTCTCTGTTGAATCTGTGGGGATTTGCGCGCTGGCCGAGTGGGCGACGAGCAACGCTAAAGCAATCATAACGAGGGGGCCGGCAAATTTTGCGAGAATACTCCTGTGGCCGAGCATGGGATGCTCCTCCTTTCGGGTTCGCTGAATGGCGAGCGTCAAATGTCTGAAAAGATCACTCTGATCTGGACATGATCCTGACAAATCTAACTACGGTTACTTGTCTTGCAAGCAGATTCCCTGAACAGCCTGGTGGAACACCTGATAAGTACCAATTTCCAATGACCTGCGAAGCGTAATTCTTCTAACTATCTATGTCAAGAAAAATCTTCGTCTATATGCGGAATGTGTAGTTGACACAGTATGCGCCTAACCAGCTTGAGATAGCATTCTTAGCTCCTGCTAGGTACTTGAATAGGGTCAGCCCGGCGACCATTTCTTAATCGGCGGCTTGCTCGATGGCGAGGCGAATGCGACGGATGACATACCGCGCCGTCCGGTAGTTTACTTTGAGCCTGCCGCCCAGGTCTCTGGCCGAGATGGCCTTTTGCCCCGAGCAGAATAGATGAATCGCGAGAAACCACTGCTTGAGCGACAGGTGGGAGTTGTGAAACATCGTGCCGGTCGTCACCGAATACTGATAACGGCAATCAATGCACTCGTACAGGTGACGGGGTTTGCCCGTCTTGCCTTTGGCATCGAAGCTCATGATGCGGTGCGAGCCGCAACCTTCGCGAATGCATCTGAAGCCGTCCGGCCAGCGCACCCGTTCAAGATGTTTAATGCAGAGGTCTTCGGTATTGAACTCTTCAAGCGACTCGAAAAACGAGGCGGGCTGCCGCAGGGCTTTAGGCTTGCCGCCGGTCGCGCTTTGATATTCGTGCTTCATGGGTTTCCGAATGATAGAGATTGAGGCGGCTCATTTGTGATCAGCCGCTTCGGTGATCACTTTCACCAGCGTCGCCGGCGAGGCGAGGCCGTAAGCTCTCGTCCAGTAGCCGGCCACATCATTGCCGACGAGGATCATCGGCGTATGATCGTTTTTATCGGCGACGGCAACTCCCAAAGCCTGAAGCAGTGACTCGACCTCGGCTTTCTCTCCGGTCACAAACGTCCAGCCCGGCCCGGCCTTAAACTTCGCGGCGAAGCCACGCAACCGTTCGGGCGTGTCCGTGACCGGATCAACGCTGACGGAGATCAACCGAACATCGGGCGCGCGCTCTGCGAGGTCCTTCTGCACCTGCCGGAACGTCGCGGTCAAGGGTGGGCAGATCGTCGTGCAGGTCGTGAAGATGAAGTTGATCGCCACCGTCTTGCCCTTGATCAAGTCGGTGTAAAAGTTTTTCGCATTGCCGTTCTGATCGTAAACCTTAACATCTGGAATTCGCGAAGAGGAGATCGAAGACGCCGCGCCCGTTTCCGCATCCGCCTTGCCGGTCGCGGGCGTGACGCCCACATCAACCTTGTCGGCTACCGGCCTCAGAGTCATGCCGCACTTCGGACATCTGCCGGGCTTCGCGGAAGTCACCTCCGGGTGCATCGGGCAAGCGTAGCGGGCGGCCTTGCGCGGCGAGCTGGATTGAGTTTGCGCATTGACCGGATCGGCCACGGCGGCGAGCACCGCCACGGACATCAAAACCGCGATCAGCAATGCGGTGGATATTCTGCCTGGCATTAGTCCCTTCCTCACCTCACGATTTGCTGCACGAAGACTCCGCCACCTGAATCAGTTGATCTCGATCCACGCGCTCGCGGGCAGCAGTCGTTTTGCTTTCAGATCAATCTGAACGACGTAAGCACCCATCGCCCCTATGCGGCGGTTAGGACCATAGGTGATCGCCGGAGTCACGCCTGTCGAGTATTGATAAAACCCTTCGAGCGCCTGAATCAGCTTCTCGCGGCTCACGTCCTTGCCGACCCGCCGCAAAGCTTCGACCAATATCTTGGCGGCGCTGTAAGCGGACAACTGTGCGGCCAGATGCTGTCGAGGCAGCTTGTACTTTTCCGCCAGAGTGTAAAACTCTTTTATGCCGGTCGCGCTTTGATCGGCTGGCGAGGACGGCACCGAGAAAAAGAGTTTTTCATTGAAACCGACCGGCGCGTTGAAAATCTCGGCGCCGCCGGAGCCGGGTTGAAAGATGTAAGGGTGCCAGCCCAACTTGTCCGCCGCTCTCATAAATGATAAGACTTCATCGCCACTGCCCAGAAAGAAGACCGCCTCGCGACCGGCGCGCCGCAGTCGCTCGATTGCCTCGCCAGCATTCAAGCCGCCAGCCGCGTAGTCGTAGATCGTGGGCGCGCTCAAGCCCGCCTTGCGGCTCTGGTCTTCGATGGCCTTGACGATGTTCGCGTTGATCTCGCTCCGAGAGCACACCACCGCGATGCCAGCGGCCTTCAGCTCTGTTTTTTTGGCCGCGAAATCAACCAGCGCGCGAGCCTGCCCGTCAACGCCGGACAACAGGTAAAAGACTTGCCGGTTCAGCGGGAACCCGATCTGCGGGTAGAGCGTGATGGGGCCGACCAGCGGCACCCCCTTCTCGGCGACGAGCGAGACGATCTCTTTTTCGGCCCCGGCGATGAACGCCCCGGTCATGGCAAAGACGCGCTCGTTCGTGAGCCAACGCTCGATGTCGGCGCGCTTGCCCGTCGGCGTCTCATCCGTTTCAACAAACTTCAACTCGAACCGCCGGTTGTAAACGCCGCCCCGATTATTGAGGTCGTCGAAGAAAGCCGAGGTGACGGCTTTGACCGCCTGCCCCATCTCGGCGAGAGCGCCTTTGGGAATTAGTGTGGCGACGACGATCTTGTTTTCGCTGATGCCGGGATCGTGGTCTTCTCCGAGCCGCTTTATATAAAGGATGAGGTCGGCGAGGTCTTCCTTCGCCATCACATAGCGAGGCATCACATTCAACAGGTGATTGCCCGCCGGGTCGCTGCCGCGCGTGATGGCCAGCTCAAGCGCGCGCTCGGTATAAGGCGGGTGCTGTCGCCCGTCGGCGTGCGTGACGCCGTAAGGCTTGGTCAGCGCTTCCCAGGTCAGGTTCGACGGCGTCACCCCGGCTTCGGGCTTGCCCCGGCCATCGAGGCCGTGACAGTTCGCACAAGGCATGGCGCTGCCCGGCACTTCGAGCGAGGATTCGCCGAGGTAAGCTCGTATCTCCTTGCCCGACGGGCTGGTGCCTTGTACGTAGATCTGTTTACCGCGCCGCTCGCCCGGCGTCAGCGTGTCTTGCGCGGTCGCTCTGGCCGGCGTGCCGCCACTCAGTAGCACGCAAAACGCCAGACACGCCAGCGAGAGCAGGAGATTCAATCCCTTCTTTGCACTCATAATTCACTGCCCGTGCCGTCTCATTTGCTGGCCGGCGCTTGATCGTTGAGCACGCTCTCGACAACCTTAACCAGCTCGTCTCCCGAAGCCAGCGCGAAGGCTTTCTTCCATAAGCCTGTGCGCTCGTTGCCGATGATGAGGATGCTGAGATGGTCCTGCTTGTCGGGGACAAACTGGCCGAGTTTCTTCAGAGCGAACTCGACATTCTGCTGATCGCCCGTGAGAAAGTACCAGCCCGGTCGCGCGTGGAGCTTCTTCGCGTATTCTTTCAGGCTGGCGGGCGTATCCACGGTCGGGTCTACGCTGATCGAGATGATGTTCACCTCTTTGCCGATGTGGTCGCCGAGCGCCTGCTGCACCTTTTCGAGGTTGCGATTCATCGGCAGGCAGACGCCCTGACAGGTCGCGAAGAAAGAGTTAATGATGACCACCTTGCCCTGCAACAGGTCGCTGTAAAAGCGCATCTTCTCGCCGTTCTGGTTGACCAGCACAACGTCGGTAAAATACTTATGACTTGGCGACTGCTCGCCGCTGGCCGCCGCGGGCTGCGCCGGGCGGTCTTGTTGCGCCGGGGCGGCTTGATCCGCCCGTCCCGCGTTTGTAGTCTGCGCTACTGTCGGGCGGCACCCGCAGCACAGTGCGACTATGGTGATGAATAATACAAAGGGCGATTTACCGCAAACCTTCAGGCTGACTTTCAGGATGGCATTCATGGCGCAACTCCCTCGGAACCCGGCGACCGGCGGGTTCTCATGTTTTGCAGAGCCTCTTTATCTCTCTATCGCCTGTAGCGTCAAGGGGCTGGTCTGGCTTAATTGCAACTTCAATGAAGGACACTGGAAGTAGACATAGTACACGCCGGCTTGCGGCGGCACAAAGCTCATCTCGTAGACGCCGTCGCCGCGCGGCTTGGCCCATTCGCGCTGCTGCCAGATGCCCGGCGCAAGCATGACCAGCACGCCTACATCTTCGAGGCCGGCGCGCGGCTGTTTCGACACGAGGTCAGTCACCTTGAAGCGCAGGGTAAAGCTTTCGCCGGCGCGCAGGACCGCTTCCGGGATGAGCGATTCGATCTTGAGGGCGACCGCCGTCTCTTTGGGCAGCGCCGGATTTTCGGCGACCGTCACATCGAAACAGTTGACCGCGCGGGGAGAGTCGAGCAGGAATGCCACGTCGTAGCGGCCCGCCTCCGGCAGCCGTATGGTGGTCGTGTAAACGCCGCGCGCCGTCTCGTTCAGACTATTATCGAGAATGAGCAGCGCCTTGGGAGCGCGGCTATAATTCTGAAAGTTCCCCATCGGCGCGGCCATGCCTTCGGTGTAAAAATAGATCATGCGGTCTGCCGGGTTGGCAACCAGCACGGCGTCCTCGCCCGGTGCCGGGATGACGGCGTCGGCGTAGGAACTGACCGGCGAATCTTTGGGAGCTTTCTGGCCGGCGGGAAAGCGGGTCACGGCGACTTCCGTCTCCTTGTCGAGGTCCGCGAGCTTGATCATCATGACGAACTCGCTGCCGGTGGAACGCACGTAGGCAAATTGAGGAGTGAAGGTGATCTGGTCCGCGCCCGGCCCGACCGGCACGACGTGGATCAGGCGGCTGGAGGATATATCAAAAATATAGGCCCGATTGGTCGCCGGGTTGACGGCGAAGCCAAAGCGGCCATCCGGGACGATGCGCAGCGCGCGAAGGCCCGGCTCGGCCTTGATGCGGGCGAGCACCTCGCGGCGCAGCCCGTCAACCACCACGATAGTCCCTTCACCTTCGTTGGCGACATAGATCGCTTTACTGAGCGACGAAAAAGCCACCGAGACGGGCAGCCCGCCGACTTTAATATCAGCGACCTTGGCCAGCGCGCGCACGTCTACCACCGACAGCGTGCCGTCCTGCTTATTCGTGATAAAGGCGCGGCTGTCATCTGCGGCGAGAGCGATTTCATGATGGCCGGCTCCGGTCTTGAGATGTGCCGCGACCTTCAAGCTATCCGTATCAATCACGGAGACGCCGCTGATGGCCTCTTCGGCGGCGTCGTTGCCCACCCACAGGTATTTCCCGTCGTTCTGCAAGCTGACGCGCGTTGGCTTCCCGCCTGTGTCTACGTTGGCGATCAGCTTCCATGTCGTCGTGTCAATCACCGCGACCGCGCCGGCCAGCGGCATCGAAACATAAAGCCGCTTCCTATCGGCGCTCATGACCCAGTCTTCTCCGGGGCTGCGCAAGCCGACCAGCGTGTAGAGCTTGCTCCCGCCGAAGCCGGATAGCGGGTCTATAACAGAAATGCTGGCCTCGTGGTTCAGCGCCAGAATGAAGTAGGTGTTGAGATTGATCACCGCGCGCCGGCTGAAGTTCGGTTGCAGGAAGGCTTGAATCTTCTCGCGGCACTCTCTGGGGTCAGGCCCCTGTCCGCTGTCGCGGCGATCAATCCAGACGGCGGGGCGCAGGCTGCTGAGACCCTTCCCTTCGCTGGTGTCGCTGATCCTGAACCGCACGGTCGCCTCTGTGCCGGCGAGCAGCTCACCGGGGCTGCTTCTACGGGGAGCGACCGGCTCCATGCTGAACTCGACGGAGACGCCCTCCTGCGTGTAGGTCTGTGACGTGCGCGGCGGCGAACCGGCTTGCGTTGAGCCGCTGCTCTTGTCTTGCGCAAGCGCCTGCGCGCAGGCTCCCGCCAGCAGGAAGACGATCACGATTATCAAGCTACGTAGCAAGGCGGCGCGAACCGGCTCGCTTTCATGAACTACAAGAATTGATAGGTGGAATTGCTCGCTTTTCATAAACCACTTGTTGAACCGGGCCCTGTGAATGGAAGAGGGAGTTCGCTGCCGGGGCGAACTCCCGTTCAGTATGCGTCTTTGTGCGTTCTGCTTCAAGGCTTCATCTTCGTTTCTTGGGCTTCGGAGACGGCTTCGGAGAAGGCTTCGGGCCTGCGCCGAGCGGCGCACCCTGTTTGATCCAGGTCAAAATCATGTTGACCTTATCAGGCGACATGTCGCGCGTCACCTGCATGTAAGCGGGGTTGGTTGGCGGCAGCGTCAGCACGTTCTGTATGGCGCTGAGGTTCTGCTGAACATCCGTGTATTTGCCGAGATTGATGATGCCCGTCATATACGGGTAGAGCTTCGCGTATTGAGCGAAGATCGGCTGAACGTCCTGCCATGTCGGGGAGGCAATCGGCCCGTAGGCGCTGAAGACCAGCACGTTGACAAAAGTATTCGGGTCGGAAGGATAGTTCGGGTCGTCTTCCGCAGACCACGAGTAACCGACGCCATAGATTTGCCCATCAATAAACCGGCGAGGATTGCCCGGATCACTCGCGGTCATCGTGAACGAGGCGCGGCCATTGGCGTCGGTCGTCACGCTGGCCGGAAACTGCAAGGCCGAGGGCGGCACGCCGACCGGGAGGCCGGGAGCGGGCTGAAGCCCGTTGTTGTTGAACTGCACCTGTATGACTTGATTGGCGGCAGGCACTCCGAAGGCGAGCGCCATGACCTCGACCTCGGCGGTGTTGCCGGGCGACACTCGATAGACCTGCTGCGTGGCATTGATGTAGGCGCCGTTAGCGTTCTCGGCGAGAATCGGGTTGATGGTGCCCGGTTCAATCGCGCTTCCGGGCGTGCCGACTTGCAAGATTGCCAGCGTGGTATTGCTCAAGGTCTGAACCTGATCCGGCGTGAGGTCGAATTCCTGAACCCCGGCCTGCGTCTCGTAAGCCGCCTGCGAATAATCGTAGGTGCCGAGAATGGTCGGAGCGGGCGAAGTCATAATCGCCAGTTGCAGGGTGCCGAGCGTCGGCAGCGGCGGGCCGCCCGGTGAGATCGTCGGGATGCTGTTGCCCAGATCAATCAGAGCTTTGTTGCGCTGGCCGTCCACCCGCGCCGGCCCGAACCATAGCGGCGTGCCGCTGAAAGGCGCTTGCGGATTGTAACCGAAGGGGCGCAGATAGCGGCCCGGCACAAAGTTGGGCGGCTCACCTTCCCAGTAAGGGCCGATGGTGCCGACGACTCTGCCCTGATTGAATGTAGGCGACGTGCTGTCGTCATCGTATCCGTCAACGTTGAACTTGATCGAGAGCGTATCGGGGCTGGCCTGCTGAAGCTGCTTCAAGAAGGGCGAGTTGACCGTCTTGCTCCACGTCACGTTGGTGAGAATGGATTGATAGAAAGCGCCAAACATGGAATCGGGCATGCCGCCGACGACTCGCTGAAAGATGTCGTTGAAGCAAACCACCTGAAAAGTCCCGATGAAAAATTCGCTCTCTGAGACGGTCACCTTAACCTGCATGCCCCAGATTTGCGAAACCATCTGCTGCTCGGTGTCGAGGTCAACCAGCTTGGCGACGACCGGCTGGTCTACGCTGTGAACGACTGCGCCGATGATCGGGTCGGCGCTGGCGACCGAGCCGTCCGTACCCATCGCCGTCCGCACCGCGCCGCTCAACTTCCATGTGTGATTACCGTTGGGATTCCAGGATCCATTCTGCGGAGTGATCGGAACCTTCGGGTTGAAGTTTTCGGGCGTGTTGTTGACCGTTGATGGGTTGGCAATAAACAGCCCGGAAAAATGGAATCGAGGCACATCGAGATAGCTCATCTTGTTCTCCTTTAGTCGAATTGAATTTACTCGTCTCGCGCGGCACACGGCCCGTCACGGCTTCGCGCTGCGTCCTGCGACAACCTGTAAGGAAAGTTGACGCCGCCGCGACTGTCCTGCTAAGGTCGCGACATGCAAGAGCAACTCGAAGAGATCATCCGCCAGTTCGACGCCGACACCGGCTCCATCCACTTGCTTGAGGGTGGCATTCTCGTCCTGAAAGCCGCCGTCGGTCTGCCCCCGCACGTCGCCGAGATCGTCTCGCTCGTTCCCATCGGCAAGGGCATGGCGGGCCTCGCGGCTGAACGTAACGAGCCGGTCTCAACCTGCAACATTCAAACCGACGCGACCGGCGACGTGAAGCCCGGCGCGCGCGCCACGGGCGTCAACGGCGCTATCGTCGTGCCTATAAGAGGTTCAAACGGTCAGGTGCGCGGCGCGCTCGGCATCGGCGTTCATCGCCAGTACGAATACAGCGAAGAAGAGACCGCGCGACTGCTCGCCGAAGCGTCGAAGCTCATTCACGATTGAAGGGATCATCGCGCCCGATTAGCCAACGGCCCTGCGCGCACACGCCACGCCGCCCGGCGCAGGCGGCGCGCTTAAACCGAGCGATCCCTCCCCTTGTTCAAAAGCGGCTCGGCCCAGTTTGCGACGAACCAGAAGAAGCCCGCGATCAAGAGCACCACTCCGAACATCAGCGCGGTGTTTTGAAAGTTGGCGACCGCCGCGCCGGTCAGCGCGTAGAGCAGCGCCGGCGGCAGCGAGCCGGCCAGCGCCGCCAGCGTCACGCGACCCCAGCCGAGCGACGAGGCTCCTGCCATGATCGCCACCGTTTCGGCTAACAACGGGATCGGGCGCGTGACGATGATGGCGAGCGCGCCATAGCGATTCAGCAACTGGTCGGCGCGTGCGCGCTCCCCGCGCGTCACCACGCGCTCAAGCAGCTTGCCGCCGCGCCGGCCAAGGGCAAAGCCGAACAGCGCCGCGCCGACGCTGCCCAGCAGGGAAAGCACCGTCCCCAGCGTCACTCCGAAGAGCGCGCCGTGAGCGACCATCACCAGACTGGACGGCACCGGCAGCAAAACGTCTGCGATCAACAGGCCGACGCCGACCGTGGCGGCCAGCACGCCGCCGCGATTCATCCACGGCGTCGGGTCGGTCAGCAGCGGCACGCCCAGCGCCTCGACGATAAAGAAGAGCGCCAGGAAGAAGACGAGCATCAGCCCCATGACCAGTAAGTAACGTTTCATCCATTCTCCGGTTGCCGGAAGATTTCAGAGGGGCCGGCGGTGCGGTCACGCTCAGACGGTTACTTCCGCAGCAAGTTTGAAAGTTCAAACGTAGTTCCGAATACAATTGACCGCCCGGGCGCGGGCGCGGTTTGAAAGTGCTCGAAGTACAGGCGGTCGCCGAGGTTCTCGACGCCGACCGTGAACGACACCCGATGATTCTCGCCGCCGAAGGTGTAGCCGCCGCGCAGCGTGTGTATGGCGAATGAGTTCAAGCTCGCCAGCGTGCCGTACTCGGTCGAGACGGCGGCGGTGAGGTCGAGCGGGTCTGCGCGCTTGATGCGTCCCTGATAGCGCAGTTCGTATTCGCTGAACCAGCGCCGCCGCGCGCTGTCGAAGCGCACGCCGTTGATCAACCGCACCGGCGTGATGCTCGACAGCGGCGCGTCATCCGCCGAGCCGCGCAAAGGGATCGGCGTGTCGCCTCGATTATAAAATTGCGCGATCAGGTTGAGCGTGTTTTCATCCGGCGTCAGGTTCGAGCCTTTCAGCCAGCCGAAGCTGCCGAAAGGCGTCAAGGTCCCGGCATGGCCGAGCGCCAAACTCACCTCATAGGTGGCTTCAAAGCCCTGTATGCGGGCGCGCGCCGTGTTCGTCCTTTGCACGTAGAGCACGCCGTGAAAGGGGAAGAACGGCGAGATCGGGTTCAGCCCTTGATCGGGATCAGCCGGCACAAACAGCGGCGGCGCGAAGGCCGAGCCGATGAAGTCTCTGAGGTGGTTCACGAAGTAGCCCGCCGCTACATTCCATTTCGCGCGCTGGATTTTAACGCCGACATCAATCTCCTGGCCCCGCTCAGGCTTCAGGGCGGTGTTCGGAATGACCAGCACGCTGAAGGTCGGGTCGCCGAAATCGCGCAGCAGGTAACGCTCGGTGATGCCGGGTTCACGATAGCTGCTCCCCCAGCGAAAGTATGGGTTGATGCCTTGCGGCAGGCGCACGACGACGCCGGCATTGCCGGTCACCACGACGCGGTCGGTCGTGATGCCTTTCGTGCCTCTGACCAGATCGAGGATGCCCGCCGCGCCCGCCGCGTTGATCGCGCCGGGGTCGGCGAGCAGTTGTGAAAACGAGAGATCGAGCAGCGTGGATTCGATGCCGAGCGGGAAGCCCGGCGTCACTCGCGCGTCGGTGCGCCAGCGGTCAACGCGGAACCCGCCGGTGAGCCGCAGCCAGCGCGCCGGCTCGTATTCGAGCAGGTTGTACCAGCCAAGATTTTTGTAGACTGAATCGGGATTGCTGGCCCGGCCACTGATGACGTTGAACGGCGGCACGAAGTCCGTGCGCGAAAACTCGTCGGCTGACGAGTCGCGCAGGTAGCCGACGCCGGTCGTCACTAAAGCGCCGACGAAAGGCGCTAACGTCCCTTGCACGTCGAGCGCGTAAGTCGTGATCGAGTTCTTATTGTCCGAGAAGTTTGCCGGCGCAAACGTCGAGCGATTCCCCGTCAGCACGGCCAGCACGCTGTCAGGCACGTTCGGGTCGGGCGCGAACACCCAACTGCTGCCCTCGGCGATGGGCGACGTGATGGTGTCGTCGGGGAAGACGTACTTCTGGCCGTAAAAGTTCGCCGCCACGCGCGGCAGCCAGCGCGTCACTTCGCGCGCCTCGTAGCGCAGGCCGTACTTGTCCAGACGACGAAAGCCGTTGAACTGCGTGCGCTGATCGAAGGGCGGCGCGATGAAGGCGAAGCCGAGGTCTTGATGCTGGCTGTTCAACTGGCGATAGCGCAGGCTCTGATTTTTGCCGGGGAACAGCCACACGTCGAGCTGGTCGTTGAAGCCATGCGCCTGACCGTTAGGAATCTCGCCGCCTGCCGGCAGGCTCCAGACCGCGTAGGTGCGCGCGATGCTGTTGCCGATGGCATTGCCCATGCTCGTGGCCAACTCGCCAAGGCGGACCACTTCGTCGAGCGAGATCGCCCGACCGCCGGAGTTGTAATTATCCTCACGAAAGAGAGAGCCGCTCAGGCGGACGGCGAAGCGCGGCAGACTCCAGTTGATCGTCGCCGCGCCGCGCCGGTAAAGCCCGTTGCTGTGAACGTCGCCATCGAAGCGCAGGCTCAGTTGCTGCGAGGAATCAGACGGAACGGGGGCGGCGGTGATTAAGTTGATGACGCCGGCCATAGCGTCCGAGCCATAGAGGCTGGAGCCTGCGCCGCTGGCGACTTCGACCGACGCCAACTGCGTCACATCCACGACGCTCGGCGAAACGCCGGAGGTTGGGTCGCTGCGCATGTTGTTGAGCCGTTCGCCATCCAGAATGATCAACACGCGGTTCGAGGCCAGCCCGCGCAGCCGTGGCCGCTCCAGCGCCGGGTTGGCGATCACCGGCGTCAGGTTCGGCGCCGTCTCGACGGCCCGCAAGGTCGAAGAAGGGCGACGGTCTTCGATGCGCGGCGCTTCAACTATGGTGATGATCTGCGGAGTCTCGGCGGCGACGCGCGCGTTGTCTTTGCCCGCCGTCACCGTCATGGTGTTTTCGATGACGCCCGGCGTCAGCACGAAATCTTCGACGTACGAGCCGCGATGGCGAAAGACGAGGCTGCGCGCCGCGACCGCGAAGCCGTCGCTGCTGACCGTCAGCCGGTAAGCGCCCGCCGACAGGTCGGTCAATTGATACTTGCCCGACGCGTCCGTTCTGGTCGTCAACGGTCGCCCGCTGGCGATGTTGAGCAACTGCACTTCGGCGTTGAGCAGCACAGCGCCGTCTTGATCCCTGATAGTTCCGGCGACGGTGACGCCCGATTGCGCCGCGACGCCGGCAGCGAAGAGAATTACAGAGAGGACAGCGGCCCCAATGCAGACGAGACAACGAAACATATGCGAAGCACTCCCCGATTCATTCGCGCCGCCGCCGGCGTCAACCGGCGGCTCAACCGTCCACAGAGCATGACGTCGCGCAATCGCCCGCCCTTCGAGTGTGTAACATTGATTACGGTATCTGGCGCAGCAGCATCGCGTTGAGCGGTTGCAGCGTACCGTCCACCTGACCGCACTGTTCGTCCGAGTGGAAGTTCAGCAACGTCCCGGAGAACCTGAATCCGGCGAACGTCTTGAAGTACGCCATGACGACGGATTTGCCCGGCGTGATCTGGACGGCGCTATTGGCGTTGCCGTTGTAAGTCTCTCTGCCGCTCCAGCCGAACGGCAGCGTGCCAGCCGTCGCCGGTATGCTGTCCGGGGCCGAGCCGCCGAGATGGCCGATGCGCGTCGCCAGATTGCGCCCGGCAGGCGTCCCCGTGCGCTGGGCCGGCGTGAGGGCGTGATAATCGGCGAGCAACTGCGTCTTGCGCTGGTTGCTGAAGGTCGCGAGCGGAACGACGCCGTACTGCGTCAGCTCGGCTGGCGTCAACTGGAAAAAGCCGTTCGCCTTGGGGCGGTCATTCAACGTCGCCGATTTGCCTGAGAAGGTGTTGGTGCCGATGTGGAATTCAAAGTTCTCCATCGGTTCAAGGCCGGGCGGATAAGTCTCGAAAGGCTGCGCGCCGGGCGGGATCGGCTCGTTTGCCGCCAGATAGGTGTTCGGGCCGAGGTTGCACGCCTGCCCGATGATCGGATCGCCGGCAGTGAACGACACCGTCTTGTTGCCGACCTGTCCTTCGACGGATTTGACCGTGACGCCGATGGCGGCGACGTGCGAGCGCAGCATCACCGGATTACTAAAGCGCACGACGCGGCCCACGGCCATGCCGGGCTGCGTCGGCACGTTGTTGGCGCTCGGCACGAAATCGGGTTCGCCTTCGAGCGCAAACATCCAACCGGCGCTGGTGCCGCGCGGCTCGTTGAAGAAGTCGTTGTCAGTCGCGAACCGCGCCTGAAAGCGACCGCCGAAACGTATCCGCGCCTGACTGATCGAGGTCAGCACGCACTGCGCCTTGACCTGCGAGCCGACTTTGACTTGCAGCTTGATATCGCCCTTTTGCTTGCTCGCTGACTTGGCCGTGATCTTGACGGTCTTCGTGGTCGGCCCGATAGAGACGCTGGTTTGGGAGAGAGTGACGGTCACGCCGGCAGGCGCTACCACGACGAGCGTCGCGTTGACCGTCGTCAGGTCTGTGCTCTTGAGCGCGACGGGCATCGGGAATAGATGGGTGCCGGACGGAGCGAGCAGGAAGCCTTCGTTCCCCGGATTACCGTTGACCTTGAGGCTGATTGCCATCGTAACTTTCCTCCTTCCAAAGGTGAGGGGTGAACAACGACGAGCGCGATGCAGCGACCGAATGGGCCATCCGGTTCAACCTCGGTTAAGCCAGTTCCTGCAAGCCAGGCTCGTCAAAACGCAAGCGGATCAAGCCGAATTAAAGTAGAGCGAGTGTGACGACAGCTTATTTCATCGAGTCAGGTCACGGCTTATAAAACGACGGGTCGTGAGCCTGACCGAGCACCTCTTTGCCGATGGTCGCCAGGATGTGATCGTCGTTGTCGTGGCGAACATAAAAAGAGAGATCCCTGTAAATGCGTTCGAGCGGGCTTGGGCGATTCAAACAGCGCGCGCCGCAGGCTCGGATGCAGTGCTTGACGGTTGATTCGGCGAGATGCTCAATGACGTGGCGTGCGCGGCTGCCGGCAATCTGGGCTTCGTCGCAGCGGCCCGTCTCCCACATGCGGGCGACGTGTCGCAGCCACAGGTGCGCCGTCTCGACGTTGACCGACATCTCGCCAATGTGGTGCAGAACGTAGGGGTCGCCGCCTTTTTTTTGCGAGGTGATATAGTCGAGCGCAAAGTCGTAAGCGGCCTCGGCAGCGCCGAGGAAGGTCGCGCCATAATGAGGAATGAAACAGGTCTGCCAACGCTCACGCATGTACTGGCCGGGATAACCGATCATGTGATCGTCTGGAATGAACGTATTCTCGAAGCGCACCAGATAGCTCGCCGTCGCTCGCATACCGATAGGGTCCCACCACGAGCTGTCGCATTTCACGGTCGGGTCAGACAGGTCACAAGCCAGCAGGATTTGCGTGTCGGGCGAGCCTTCGGCGTGGCGTATGCCGCCCGGCCCGGCGGTGTTGACGAGCAGGATGGCCCACTCGGCGGCGTTGGCGCTGGTTGAAAAGACCTTCGTGCCTTCGACCTGATAACCGTCCGAGACTTTCTTAACGTGCGTGCCGAAAGACGCCTTTTCGCCCGGCGCGCGGGCCTGAGGCTCGCCGCTCCAGGCCACCCACTTGTGGCCCTTATGCACGACATCGCCGAACCAGCGCGCCTTCTGCTCCTCCGCCGCCATGCCGTCAATCAGCACCAGCGAGTTGACGTGCCCTTCCCAGCAGCGCGCCAGCGAGAGGTCGGCTTTCGCCAGCTCTTTGGTCACCATCCACAGCGTAAAGACATCGCCTTTGTGCGGGCCGAGGCCGAGGCCGCCATGCTCAATCGGGACGGCGGCGGCGTGCACGCCTTCATGGAAGAGGTCTTCAAAATCTTCTACGGGGAAAGTAGCGGCGCGGTCATACTTGGCGGCGCGGGGAGCGAACTTGTCGCGCGCCAGCTCTCTGACGCGATTGACAAGCGCCTGCTTGTCCGCGGCCAGATCGAGTTGCTCATAGAAATTCATCATGTCCCACCTTGACGATGTGATCCCGACTACAAAATCTCAAAGGCGGCGGTGCGCCCGGCATGACTCCTCTTCAGCATTCCTCTTCATTGGGGCGGCCCGTCGTTGCGCGAGAACTCGGCTGCGCCGGGCAGCGCCATGCCGAGAATGCTCAAGACCAGATCAGCCGGCATCTCGTGACCGGTCATCAGGTGAAACTGGCGGCGCACTTGCAGGTAGAGCACTTCACGCCCGTCTATGGCGAGGTTGCCCTGCGCCAGCGCGCCGGCGATCAGCGGCGTCGTCTTCGGGCCATAGACCAGATCCACCACGACCGCGTCGCGGCTCAAGCCTCGGAGGTCGAAAGGCAAGTCGCCGTTTTCGCGCCCGACCGGCGTGGCGTTGACGATGACGGAGTAGCCTTCGACGGCGAACTCGGAAAGCGAGATGAACGGCAGGCCGAGCAGTTGGCTGGCGTGAAGCCCGCGCTCCGAGCCTCGGTTGACCAGCGTGACGTGAGCGCCGGCCTGATCGAGCGCGGCGGCGATGGCGCGGCCCGAGCCGCCGCAGCCGACGACCGCCACCTTCTTGCCGGCCAGAGCGAAGCCGCGTTGCGTGATGGCGGCGACGACGCCTTCGGGGTCGGTAGTGTCCGCCTTCCATGTGCCGTTATTGCGCACGAAGATGTTGGTCGAGCCGGCGCGCTGTACCATCGCGCTGATCGCCGTCACCTCGCTGATCGCCGTCTCCTTGTGTGGCGAGACGACCGTGAGACCGCGCATGGTCAGGCCGAGCGTTTCCAGCGTCCCCTCTTCGACGACATCGCGCCAGAAGTCGCTGAAAGATTCAGCGTGAAAAGGCACGAACAGCGCCGGGTAGCCCAAGGCTCTGTAAGCGGCGTTGTGCAGACGCGGCGAGAGCGAATGCTGCACAGGGTCGCCGACGATCCCGTAAATCTCGCGCAGCGGCATCAGCCCCGGCAGGTTATACTCTTCGATCAACTGCGAGACGGTCGGCTCGCCCGCCGCGCACGGCTGTTTGCCAATCGTCCCGAAGATCATTGGCATGCCGAAATAAGGCGCCAGCAGCCGGCTCCAGAAGCTGGTCTTGCCGGTCGTGTAGGCGATGAGGTCTTTGCGGCCCGTGATTTTCAACAGCGATAAAGCGGCCTTTTCATCGCCGGCCTGCCGACCCATCGGGACTAATTTATAAGCGCGCGCTTTGACGGCTGAAAACTTCTCAAGCCGCCGCTTCAGGCGGTCGTAATCGGTCGCCGGGCCATGCCATGAGATCAGCCGCTTGGCGGGCGGGATGTCGGCGAGAATCTCGGCGTGCAGGTCGCGCTCGCCCTCAAGGTCTATCAGGTCGTAGGATTTTGCATTCTTCAGCAGGCGCTGTCGCCGTTGCCGCGCAGAGCCTGCGAAGCTTCCGCCTTCGGCCTTGCTGCGCAGTGTATAAATCAGTTTCCCACCGAAGTGCGAGCGCAACCAATCGGGGTCAAGGTCGCCGACCAGATCGGCTCGCACCTCCAGCCAGTTGACGGCGCTCGGGAGCGACGACAGCTCCTCACCGTTGCCCGCAGGCGGCGCCATCAGCGTAGCGACGATTATAGCTCGGGGCATAAGTTCAACCCTGCTCCTTAGTGAGCGGCTTATCGGGGTCAGGTGACAAAAGTTACCAATCTTCCAAAGGGCTGCTGGCCTGGCGCGAATGATTATTCATTGCTTTTCTGAGAGCTGACCGCTCCAGGCTTATGACAATACCGTTAAGAGCAATGTGAATTCCTAAGCAGTGTGCACGTTTTATTATTCAGTGTCAAACACAATGTACACCGTGCAAAAAAAATGCCAGCCCTTTCCCGGAATGCCTTCGGAGGGGCGCTGAACGCTACAGGATTTCGCGCGCTTCTGTCGAAGCGGGCAGCGGCTGAGGCGGCTGTCGCGGCGCACGGTTGACCACCTGCGGGCGGCGTGGTTAAATCGGCTCTCAGTCGGCAACCGAGGCGTGCCGGCTGAATCCATTTGGCAAGGAGAACCGAGCGACGATGAGAGAACGCGACCGAGAAATCAAGCGCCGCCGTCACCGCAGCGAAAAACGCAAACGGCTGCGCACGAAACTGGCCAAGGCTAACGACGCCGAGCGGCCAAAGATCGAAGAGCAGATTCGCAAAACCTTCCCGAAATACACGACGCAGGTCTGATCCCAGTGACGCGTGGCAAGAGCGTGACGGGTGACAAGAAAACGCGCAGGCGAAGCGACGTGCTTGCCTGCGCGTGAACTTGAACGAATCATTTTTCTACCGGCTAATTCAGGAATGCTTCTGATTACTTGTCACACGCTTCAGCATTCCGAGTAGCCGCAGGCGTAGCAGGTGTGGCAGCCCTCGACGCGCACGAAAGCCGAGTCGCCGCAACTCGGACAGAGGTCAGCCGAGGTCGCTTGCGCCGCCGCTTGTTTGACCTTCTCTTCGATCACAACGGCGGCACCTTCGACGCCCATCTGCGCGCCCTGACCGTCTTCTTCATTGCCATAGCTGACGTTCAGGTAGTTCTCCGCCAGCGCCTGACCGACGGCGTCGGGCAGGCTCAGGACGCGCCGCTTGCCGAAGCCGTAAGAGCGCGCCCCGCCGATGCCTGTAATCTGCTTTACAATTTCGCGGACGCGCTCGACCGGCGATACCGGCGACGCCATGCGCAGCGTCAGCGACATCAACCGGCCCATAGCTTCGGCCATCGCCTTGATGTCGGAGCCGGCCTTGCCGATCTCTAAGAAGACTTCAAACGGCTGGCCCTCTTCGTCCTCGTTCATGGTGATGTGGGCCGTGCCCGAAGGCGTCGCCTTACTGACCGTGTAGCCGCGCCGCTTGTAAGGGCGCGGGCGCACCTTCGGCTGGCTCGAATCGCTCGCCGCGCTCGCGGCCTTCGCCGGTGCCGACGCGTCGCTCGAAGCCGTAGCGGTCGTCGCCGCCGTAGCGGCTGGCGCGCTGGCGGCTTCAGACTTCGCCTCAGACTTCGGCGACTCTTTGGCGCTCTTCTTGTCATCCTCCTTGAGGTTGAGCACCTGCACGTCGCGCGAGCCGTCGCGGTAGATCGTCCCGCCCTTGCAGCCCAGTCGGTAGAGCAGTTCATAAACCTCGCGGGTCTGCTCGACGGTGTAGGACGCGGGCAGGTTGCAGGTCTTCGAGATCGAAGAGTCCACCCAACGCTGTATGGCCGCCTGCACCTTGACGTGCTCTTCGGGCGCGAGGTCCATCGCCGTGACGAAGTAGCCGGGGAGCGACTCGCCCGGATGCGCCTGCTGCCACTCTTCGAGCACGCCGACGCGCTCCTCGTGCTGGCCGAGCCTCGACTTGCGGAAGTAGCTCCAGAAGTAGAACGGCTCGATGCCCGTGCTGGTGCCGACCATCGTGCCGATGGTGCCGTTGGGCGCTTGTGTAAGCAAAGTCACGTTACGCGCGCCCTTCTCGCGCACCGCTTCGCGAACGTCTTCGGGCATAGATGTCATGTAGCCCGACTGTAGATACTTGTCGGCGTCGAACATGGGGAACGCGCCCTTCTCCGCCGCGATGTTCGCCGAGGCGTGGTAGGACTCGCGCGAGATGAAGCGGTAGAGCCGATCAATGAATTGCGCCGATTCGTCCGAGCCGTAACGGATGCCGAGGCGGATCATCATCTCGGCCAGCCCCATCGTGTTCAAGCCGACGCGGCGCTCGGCTTTCTGCTGCGCGTAGTTCTCGTCGAAGAAGTAGGGCGTCGCATCAATCACGTTATCGAGGAAGCGCACGGCGTAGCGGACGGCGCGACCGAGGTCGTCCCACGCCACGTCGCCGTCGCGGACGAACTTTGACAGGTTGATCGCGCCGAGGTTGCAGACTCCGAAGCCCGGCAGCGGCTGCTCGCCGCAAGGGTTCGTGCAGCCGAGATAGCCCGTGTCGTAGTACCACGAGTTCGACATCTTGTTGGCGCGCTCGATGAAGAAGACGCCCGGCTCAGCCGACGCCCACGCCGATTCGATGATCGAGTTCCAGACCTCGCGCGCCTTGACCGTGCGGTGCACGACGGTCTTCTTGCCCGCCGCCTGCCATTTCTCCAGGTTGCCGTCCCAGCGCGATTCGTAATCGGGATCACTAACATCGGGGAAGACCAGATCCCAGTCGGCATCGGCGTGCACAGCATCCATGAACTTGTCGGTGATGCCGACAGAGATGTTGGCGTTGGTGATCTTGCCCATCTCGCGCTTAGAGCCGATGAACTCGACGACATCGGGATGCCAGCAGTTGAGGATGATCATCAGCGCGCCGCGCCGGCTGCCGCCCTGCTCTATCAGTCCGGTTACAAATGAATAAAGCGCGCCCCACGAGACCGAACCCGACGAGCGCCCGTTGACGCCTTTCACATAGGCATGGCGCGGGCGCAAGGAACTGACGTTAATGCCAACGCCGCCGCCGCGCGACATGATCTCCATCATCTGCGACAGCGTCTCGACGATGCCGCGCCGCGAGTCCTGCGGGGAGGGGATGACATAGCAGTTATAAAAGGTCAGTTGCTGGTCGGTGCCGGCGGCGGTGAGGATGCGCCCGGCGGGGACGAACTTCCAGCCGTTGAGCAGCCAGCGGAACTTCTCGTACCATTCGTCGGCGTTTTCGCCTTCGACCGCGGCGATGCCGCGCGCGACCCGCTCCATCATCTGCTCCGGCACGGTCTCGATAGGCTTCGCGACATGCTCGGTGAGACAGTCGAATTGGGAGCCGTCTTTCAACTCGACGGTGACGCGGCCCGCGCCGCCGGCGGCCTCCGGGTCCATGTGGCTGACGACGCCGATCTCGCGCTGGCCGGTCTTGCTGTCAACGCAGACGATGACCATGTCGCCGGGGGCCAGCGTCCGCTTGCGCATGTCTTTGAGGGCGTAGCGGTCGAGAAAAATCTTCTGCCCCAGCTCCGACAGTTGATTGTTGTCAATGACGCCTCCGGCGTGGCGCACGTCCGCGTGCGGCACTAAAGGCGACAGGGTCTCTTCGGTAGTAGGGCTGTTGGGATTTTGTGCATCGCCGACAGATCGGGTAGACATCGCTTTATCACCTCGCTCATCTTTGTCTTAAAATTGCGGTCGCAGCCCTGCACAGGAGAGAAGGCTCTCCTGTCCCTGCGTGGGCCGGGTAAGTCGGGGACTTAGGGTGTTCCTGCTAGGTGCTGTCGTTACGGTTCAGCCCCTGACCTTGCAGCCGGCGGGCCGAATCGTCTGTACCAGGCGTGATGGTTCTTTTGATTCCGCTCTTTGCTGATTGAATCGGTAAATCTCTGCTCCGTCATCCCAGATCAGACCGGCTTCCGAATCCTAATCATAGCGTCCCCTTGGCCTGATCACAACGGCTTACCTGCTGTCTCCTGCGGCTGCGCTTTAGGTCCCGCAGCGGATTCGGAGTTTACTCTATACCTAGTCGCGTGTCAATCAAAAAGATACAACATATTGTGGTCCGAGAAAAAATTAAGATGGAGGCGTTGCCCAAAAAGTCCGCGTTTTGAAACCTTTAGAAACACGACTTTTCCACATTTTGTGCAAGTGGGCATTCTGCACAAAAAGTCGAGATTTTCTTAAGTTGTGGATGGGGGTGCTGGAGGTTGCCTCGTGGCTAATCGTGCAAGCCATTCAGAAAAAACCGGCCTTTGGGTAATCATTTCCGCGAAGTCAATAATGCTTACGATCACGATGGGGATAAAAGCGGATTCTTCTGCTCGTAATGCGTTATAACCCAGCCGATTGACAACCAAATAGCAAACCAGTGATACAAGAAGGGTTATGAGATTCACGAACGCCCACATCTTAATAAGGTGACGGGTGTCATTATCTCCTGAAGCTAAGAACCAAAGCAGATCGTAGGCGAGAATGACGACCAGTAGCACAGGAAAGATACCATTAGGTTTGTTATGAATCTCTATAGAAACGCCTAATGCATAGAAAAAAAGGAAATGTGCAAATCCAAACAGGAAATCTAGAGCATAGCTTTTTCTGGGATATAAGTTGGTGGCTTCGTCAGAGAGGTATGCATCGTTAAAATATAGTGCGGAACCAAGATAGAAGCGGACGATCAAAATTATAAAAACGACGAACCGAGCCGCTTCCGGTAAGAAGGGCCAAGGTTCATCGTTTGGCAGCGTAAAGATATGGGGAATAAGCCCACTTAGAGCCTTATCTATAGCGAGACCGACGATTACACCGTAGACCCAAAAGGCATGCCGGTGTACTCCCTCTGCAAGAGAATGCCGTTCTCGTGATTCGGCCATAGGGGCGTTCAGCGCGCATGATCATGCGCGCTACGCCTGGGACGCTTGTCAATGCGTTGCAAAAGTTCAGCGGCCATCTTGGCAATGGCAGGGAATAGCGCGATAATCAGCAGGAGCAAAAGGGCTGTTTCCATTACTACATTCCTTACTAAGCTTGGTGACAGGGCTGCTAGTCTAATGTTGGGCTATCCCTGTGTCAAGCTAAAACATAACAAGGCATCCACAGGTGGGTGTCACTTGACCCGCCTCCCTGACAAGACGAAGCCAAGGAGCAGCAATTGACAATTATAGCGCGGTTGCTTCTATTCCACTAGGCCAAAACGGGGTGAGGTCTGTTGAATAGCCAGAGCCAGTATAACCCTATCGTACTGGATGTCAATACGAAACGGCAGGGGTTTACGACTCCCAAAACGTCGCCTCAATGCCAAGCTCGTAGCTGGATTGAATCAGACAGCAGAGATTGTGACAGAGCACCTTGCAGAGCACTTCATTAGTCTGCGCGACGGGCCGCTTTGAACGAACGAAGCCGCCAAACTTGGCTTTGATCATGCTAAAGGTGGACTCGACATTAGAACGCTTGTGGTAGTGCGCCATGAACTCCACGCGCTTGAACTGGTAGTAATGATACATGCGGTTCCACACTTCACACTTGCCCTTGTCATTGGCATTCGTCTTAAAGTCTATGAAAGGTATCGCGCCCTTATTGGCAACTAAGCGATGGTTGGCATACGATGAATACGCCTTGTCTGCCGATACCTCTTGCACATTGAACCGCTTGGCTGTCTCATTGAACAGAGGGGCGAAGTAGTTATGATCTGAACCATACGCATCGCTTATCTCTACAGCCGTCACGACATTGGTTTTTACTCCACACATCAGATGGGCCTTTACCCAATCGCGCTCTGACTGCTCTTTACCGTATTTTTCGTCATACCATCTGAAATATTGATTTGTCGAAAAGCCTGATGAGTCAATAGCGAAATCAGTTTCAACGGACTTGAGCGGCAAGGCGGATTGAACGATGAGCCATTGCAAGTAGGGTGTGACTTCCTCCATTTCGAGGTAGTTTGATATGGAGTTAAAGCAAGGCATCTTGGAAATGAGACGGCGCGCATAGGCATCTTTCAGGTCAGTCATAAAGCGACGGCTGGATACCTGAGAATAAACCTTGTAGACGGTAGCAAAGATCATATCGGCAAGCGGGAGGCGTTGCCTGCCCATGATTTGGATAGGCTCATCAATGCCAGAGCAGAGTTCATAGAGCAACGCCAGAAAATGGGAGTTAATTTGGATTCTGTGTAAGTGAATTTGCGAGCGCGCCCATCGGCACCCGCCCTTCAAAGAGAATCGCGAACTGATTCAACGCCGCACTCCAATCCCTGATCGGCATTGTCCACCGCTTGCTGATATTTCTCAAGCCCAGATACATCAACTTGAACACCGCTTCATCACTCGGGAACAGCGACCGATTCCTGGTGATCTTCCTCAACGTCATATTCAGCGACCTTTCCAGCACAGTGGGATCCGAAGCTTGGAATTCACGTGACTTGAAGTCGCGGC
>JADMIO011475752.1_pt1 | contig 72726 bp, 72 predicted proteins | sample 8958161 | NCBI WGS metagenome assembly JADMIO01 (sample SAMN16585339, study PRJNA669376) | soil metagenome | isolation source: Crop rotation soil | place: USA: Cullars Rotation, Alabama | collected 2011 | reverse complement strand
GCGACAACTTGTCCACGTGGAATTCTAAGCTTAGGATCCCAATGTGCTGGAAAGATGCCGCTCTTCTCCGCGAGCAGCACGCCCTCGCTGAACGCCAACATCTGCACCGCAAGGCTCAAGTTGGTCGCGATCTTCATCGTCACTGCGAGGCCATTGCCTCCGACGTACGTTGCCTTGGGGCCGATGTCCAGCAAAATGGCCTCGACCTTCTTGAACACGTCGTAGTCACCGCCGACCATCAGCGTCAGCTTTCCTTCTTCCAGCGTGACGACGCTGCCGGACACCGGCGCGTCCAGCATCGAGCCGCCGGTCGTCCTCACCCGATCCGCCAACTCGCGGCTGACGGCGGGATCGACGGTGCTCATGTCGAGGTGAATCGTGCCCGCCCGCATTCCGGCGCAGAGGCCGTCTTCCCCCTCCATGACGTTGCGCAGGGCAGCAGTGTTGGTCACCATCGTGAACGTAATGTCCGAAGATTCGGCGACTGCCCGCGGCGTGGCCGCCTGGGTCATGCCCGCATCGACGAGCCACTTCGCCTTGGCGCTGGTGCGGTTGTATCCAGTGACCGCGTGGCCCGCGTCGAGCAACCGCTTGACGATCCGGCTGCCCATGACGCCGAGCCCGACAAATCCCAATCTTGCCATCTTGCCCTCCACGAAGTCCGTTTTTGCAATCATACCGACCGCGAGGATGGGCATACCCGTTGCGCATGGGCGGTGACCTCCCGCCGTGCGATGCATGCGTCTAATGCCGCGGCGCGATCCGGGGTTTGCGGGGCCGGCGCTGGTGAGCCGTTGCCGCAGTTGACGCATGATTGCCGTACACGTCGCCGAACAACTGCGCGAGCGCGCGAGCAGGTTCGCTCAGCGTGCCCAATGCGCGGTGTATGAGGCCGAGCTCGCGGTAAAACGTGTGATCTCCAAGATCGATCGCGCGGACCCCTGCGGGCCAGCGAACGTGATCGACGGTCTGCGGCACCAGGGCGATCCCGACGCCGCGTGCGACGAGCCGCACGATCGCGTTGAGCTCACCCAGTTCACACAGCTCTCTCACCGTGATGTGCGCATTCCGCAGGAAGCGGTCGACCTGCCGGCCGCCGAATGCCGAACGGTCATAGCGCACGAATGGCTGGGTAGCGAGCAGCTCGCCCCAATCGTTCTGCCTGGTGTGTCGGGGAAGGATGAGGCGGAACGGCTCGCGAGCGAGTGTTGTCCAGCGAAGATCGCTTTGAAGCGTAAACGGCGGGCGGATGACCGCGGCCAGCTCGATCTCGCCGGCGTCCACCGAATTCAGGAGCTCCGACGACAAGGCGGGTACGACACGCGTCCGGCAGCCTGGAAACCGCTTGTGAAACGTTGCCAGCACGTCCGGCAGCGTCGAGCGCTGCACCGAGTCGATCGCGCCGAAGCTCACCAGGGCCGTTGCGTGCTCTTCCCGGTCGCTCGAACCGAGATGGCGATACAGACGCAGGAGCTCTTCCGCCTGCGACAGGGTGGCTCGGCCCTTCGAGTTGAGTCGCGCCGAGCGGCCGGTTCGCTCGAACAACGAGAAGCCGAGCTCCGACTCCAGTCGCTTCATCTGCGCGCTTACCGCCGCCTGCGTGAGGCCGATCTTCTCCCCTGCCGCGGCGAAGGTGCCCTCCCGCGCTACGGCAATCAGCGTCTTGAGCTCGCGGAGCATTAACAAAATTCCTTTGTGCTTGGGTCAATTATATATTGATTTTCTTTTGGCTTCGCTGGCAATACCATTCGCTTTCCTGGAGGAGCGCTTACCAAATGCCAGCAACACCAAAGAAAGTCGTCCGCTTCGATCTGTGGATCGATCCCGTCTTCGATCAACGCCTGAGGGGCGAGCCGGGCGTGAACCTGCACATCGGCGCCGTTGCCGGTCCGCCTGAAGAGGGATGGACGTTGCTGTCCGATGCGCACGTGTTCCACGTCTCGCCCGCCAAGGACGAGTTGCCCCGCTGGCTCTTCGTCAACAAGGAGCTCCTGGCGAAGTGCCCTGCCCTGTTGTGCGTATCGTCCGCTGGGGCGGGCTACGACACCACCGACGTGACCGCGTGCACGGAAGCCGGCGTTGCAGTCATGAACCAGGCTGGCGGAAACGCCGATTCCGTGGCCGAAGCGACACTCGGCCTGATGATCGACGTCTCACGCCGGGTCAGCGAGTCCGATCGCCGCCTGCGACGGGAACGTGGATTTTCCCGCGAGGAGGTCATGGGTCACGAGCTCCGTGGCAAGACCGTCGGCCTGGTCGGCATCGGCCACATCGGCCGGCGCGTCGCGAAGCTTGCCCGGGCGTTCGGCATGAACGTGCTGGCGACGGATCCGTACCTGACTGCCGAGGAGATCGAGCGCCGCGACGCGCAACCTGCGACCCTCGAGCAGATCCTGCGCGATTCCGACGTCGTTTCGCTGCATTGCCCGCGAGACAAGAGCACGATGAAGCTGATGGATGCTCGTGCTTTCGCCGCGATGAAGCGCGGGGCATTCTTCATTTCCACCGCGCGCGGCGGGATACACGACGAAGCGGCGCTTGCCGACGCGCTGCGGTCCGGCCACTTGTCGGGTGCAGGCCTCGACGTATGGGAGCAAGAGCCGCCGCCGCTCGATCATCCGCTGCTCGCCATGGACAACGTCGTGGCCATGTTTCACACCGCGGGCGTGAGCCACGAGGCGCGTCGCAACGTGGCGGCGATCGGCGCCGAACAGATAGCGGCTGCCATGAAAGGCGGCCGCCCGCAGCGGCTAGTCAATCCCGAGGTTTGGCCGGCTTATGCCGCGCGCTTCGAGCGCATCCTCGGATTCCCCGTTCAGCATCATCAAGACACCCTTGAATAGTCTCTTCTACCTGGAGGATCGAATGTCCAAAGCATCGAAACTTGCGCGCGCCGTCGCGTGCGTCGCTGGCTTGACCTTGGGCCTGCACGCGTACGCGGCGTATCCCGACAAGCCGATCACCATGATCGTGTCCTACGCCCCGGGTGGAGGCACCGATCTCACCGCTCGCGCGATCGCGCCGTACATCGAGAAGTACCTCGGCAACAACGCGAGGATCATCATCCTCAACAAGTCCGGCGCCGGCGGTGCGATCGGGTTCGCGCAACTGGCGAGCTCACCCGCCGATGGTTACACGTTCGGCATGATCAACACGCCGAACGTCCTCACCATCCCGATCGAGCGAAAGTCGGACTTTCACTGGGATCGCTATGACCTCCTCGGCAACCTCGTCGACGACCCGGGCAACTTCGCCGTGCACAACGACGATCCCATCAAGAACCTGAAGGACCTGGCCGCCTACGCGAAGGCGCATCCTGGCGACGTCACGGTCGGCACCACCGGGGCCGGATCCGACGACCATTTGGCCATGCTCCAGTTCGAACGTGCGGCAGGCGTGAAGTTGAATCACATCCCGTTCAAGGGCGCCGCGGACGTGCGCACGGCGCTGGCCGGCAAGCAGATCAAGGTCGCTGCGATCAACGTCGGCGAAGCCATGCAGGCAATCAAGGGCGGAACGCCGATGCGTAACCTCGGCTCCATGAGCGCAACGCGCAGTCCGCTTGCGCCGGACCTTCCCACCTTCAAGGAACAGGGATTCGACATCGAGCTCGCGTCCCTGCGAGGACTTGCAGCACCCAAGGGTCTGCCACCGGACGTGCGCGCTGCTTTGGTCAGGGCCGTGTCGCAGGCGGTGAACGATCCCGAATTCAAGGCCAAGGCCGCGAGCATCTACGCGCCGCTCCGATTCCTTCCGCCCGACCAATATGCCAAGGAGTTGAAGGAAGCCGAGGCTCAATTCGCCGCACTGTGGAAAGTGGCGCCCTGGACGGACAAGTAAGACCGCCGATCGACAATCTTTCACACAGGGAATCGTCATGGCATTGCAACGCCTTCAGAAACTGGCCGATTTCGAGCGCGTAAGTCCCGCGGTCGTGGAGCACGCCAAGGCTTACGCGAGCACCATCCTGTGCGACGTCGCCGGCCGTCGTGGATCGCTTCATGGCAGGGTGCAACCGTTGGCTCCCACCATGAAGGTCGCGGGCCCGGCGTTCACGGTCGAAGCGCGCCCGGGCGACAATCTTGGCTTTCACCTTGCCTTGGCCCTTGCCAGGCCGGGCGACGTCCTCGTCGTGGACGGCAAGGGCGACTTGAGCAGCGCGCTCTTCGGCGATCTCATGGTCACCCAGGCCCAGGCCGCGGGAATCGCAGGGTTGGTCGTCGATGGTGCCGTGCGTGATACCAGCGAGCTGATCGAGCGCGGTTATCCGGTCTTCGCGGCAGGCCGCAATCCGGCAGGCCCTACCAAGGGGATCCCGGGCCGGCTCAGCATCCCGATCTGCGTCGCTGGTGCGCCCGTCAATCCGGGCGACCTCGTCGTGGGCGATGCCGATGGGGTCGTCGTCGTCCCACGCAACGATGTGGAGACCGTGCTCGCTGCGGCGGCAAAGAAGCTCGCCGATGAGCAGCAGCGGCTGAAGGAGATTGCCGAAGGCGCGCTGATCTCGCCCTGGCTCGATGACGCCCTGCGAAGCGCGGGCGTGATCGGCGCCGACGAATCCGTCCTCTGAGGCGCGCAGCGACGCGCGCGCGGAGCCTCTCTCCGCGCACGCGTCGCCATGTCACGCCTTCACGCGGTCGGTTGCGAGAGGAAGAAGCGGACCATCTCGGCCGACGCGTCGGGACCGCGCGCGTCCGTGTACGAGCCGGCTGCGCTGCCGCCGGACCACGCGTGCCCTGCACCGTGCAATACCCACTGCTCCGCGACCACCCGATCGGCCGCGTCGGCGTAGATCGTGCGGCGGTAGCGCGTACCCCCTGCGGCGATGCCCGACTGCACGTCGGTGCGCAACGAGGATCGATCGGCGCGCGAGCGCACGACCTGATCGATGATGGCTTCGCCGTTGCCGGCCTGAACCGTGTGATCGGCGTCCCCGTGGAACACGATGGTCGGTACCGCTGTGGCTGCAGCGTTCGCGCGCGTGCCGCCCGCACCGCCGTGCATCGCGCCGAACGCGGACGGCACGTCATGCGCGGCGCGGTAGGCAAGCCCTGAGTGGGCGCCGACGGCCGCGAACAGCTCCGGATAGGTCGCGCCGAGAATCACCGCCATCGCGGCGCCCGCCGACATGCCCGCCACGAAGATGCGACGCTCGTCCAGCCCGTAGCGCGACGCCACTTCGCGCGCGATGCCTGCGACGATCGAGGGCTCGCCTAGGCCGCGATCCTGGTCCTGGGAGCGAAACCAGTTCCAGCACTTCGATCGGTTGGCGTTGGCGGATTGCCCCGGATAAGCCACCACGAAGCCGTGCTCGTCCGCCAGCGCGTTCATTCGCGTGCCGGCGGCAAAGTCGTCGGGTGACTGCGTGCAGCCGTGCAGCATCACGACCAGCGGCATGGGAGCGCGCGACGCAGCGTCCTGGGACGCCGGCACGTAGACCTTGTACGCGCGAGTTCCGGCCGCGTTGGTGAAGGAGCAGTCGAGGAATCGGCCGCCATAGGCCGCTTCCTTGTCCCGCGGAGGAGCCACGGGATCGTTGGCCGCGCGCACGGGTGCCGCCGCATCGCCGATTGCGATCGTGGGCTCGACCTCGTACGCCGACCCGTCGATGGTGACGCCGCGATCGGCGTTCTCGCTCGGGCGCATCAGGCCCGCGGCCGTGAGCGATCGATTGATCGTGTCCGTAATCCCGCTCACGAGACCGGATTGCGTGTCGAGCCCCGCCGAAGCGAGCGCGCGCTGGATCGTATCCGTAATACCGCGCGCGTCGAACCTTGCCGACGGATCGGCCCTGCCTGCATCGTTTTTCAATTTCAACTTTCCGAAGGAACCAATCACTTCAACGTGTGCGATCCGCCAGCGCGCGCCGTACGGCAGCGCTGGCCTGGAATGCACCCAAGACTTCGACGGATTCGATGGTGTCGCGCGCAAGCTCAGGCGAGACGTCGTCCGCGATGCGGGCGAGGCCCACGACCTGGATCACGAGCTTCTGGCTTGCGGCCTGTGCCCGCTCGAGATCGGCCCGGGTGAAGCTCTGCAGGCCGAGCACCAGCGTTCGCCGGGCGACGGTGCGCTTGACCTCGTCGCCGTGCACGGCGAGCTGGTTGCGGATCGCCGTCCTGATGAGGTCGGTGCGATTCGAATAGAAGCCTTCCTGCACCAGGAGGTCGATTTGTCCTAGGTCGACCACGCCGAGGTTGATCGTCAGTTTCTCGGTTTCCCCGATCCTGCGAACTTCCGAGCCGGCCTCCTGTATCATCTACCTAGACTCCATCTACCATCCACATGGAATACTAGCACGTCGCTGGCATAAGGCAAGCCGGTCATTCCGGGAACATGAGTCGCCTAGGCCGCCCTCGCGTCGGAGCGCCGCGGGATGATGCTGGCGATCACCGTTCTGCGGTCGAGGTCGTTGGCCTGGATCTGGAACCCGAGCCGCCGCGCAAGGGCGACCATCGGCTGATTGTCGGCAAGGATTTCACCGAACAAGCGCCGCACACCTTTGTTCGACGCATAGGTGACCAGCGTCTTCAGCAACTCGAGACCAAGCCCTCGCCGCTGGAACTCGTCGGCGACCGCGATGGCGAACTCCGCGTTGCGGTCCGACTGGTCCACTACGCACCGGGCTTCCGCGACGATGAGCGGATCGCCCTCCTGCTCGCTCAATGCCACCAGCGCCAGTCCCCGGCTGCGATCCACGTTGACGAGTCGCTTCAAGAGCTCGAGCGGCAGCTCGACAATCGCGCTGAAGAAGCGCAACTGCCGAGACCGGGAAGAAAGACGGCGAACGAAGGCCTGAAGCATCGAGGCGTCGTCGGCGCGAATCGCTCGAATCTTCACCTTCAAACCACCCCTCAGTCGCGCGAACATCGGCTTGCCCGTCCCTCCGGTGCGCCGAATGAACCGGTCATCCGGCATGCGACGAGTCTAGGGTGCCTATGTGGCCAGCGAATTTCGCCGCGAGGACGCAATTGATTCATTTGTTACGCGTCCATCGGCGCGGCGGGCGCGACGGGCACCGTCGACAAACGGAACAAACGCGGGCTTTCCCCTGTTACCCCGATGGGCAGCGCACAAGAACCAATCTCGACGGGAGGATCACCATGACACGGAAGATCGCGTTCGTCTTCGGCTTGCTCGCGGTCGCGGCCTCGATTGCAGCCCCCGCGACCGCCGCGGATCCAGCGCTCCAGCGCGCCGCCGCCGCAATGCGCGTCAACGACCTCAAGTCCGTCCGCTACGCGGGCGATGGATGGGGTTGGACCTTCGGCCAGGCTTACAAGCCGGGCGAGGCGTGGCCGAAGATCAAGCTCAACTCGTGGTCGCGCACTATCAACTACGAGACCGGCGCGATGAAGGAGGAAATCGTCCTCACGCGCGCGGAAGCCACCGGGGGCGGCGGGTATCCGCACACGGGCTCGCAGCGCAACGAGCAATACCTGTTCGGCAATTATGCGTGGAACCAGACGGCCGGCGGGCCCGCTCCCGGCCCGCGCTTCGTCGGCGACCGCGTCCACCAGCTGTGGATCACGCCGTATGGGGTCATGAGGGCCGCGTTGCGCAACGACGCCAAGGTCGGAACCCACATGCTCGACGGCAAGTCGATGACGACGCTGAGCTTCACGGAGCCCGGGCGGTTCCGTGCCGTGGCGTATCTCGACAACGGCCGGGTGGCCCGGGTGATGTCGCGCGTTCCCGATCCCGTGCTCGGCGAGACGGACGTCAGCACGACCTATGACGACTATGCGGACTTCGGAGGCTTTGCCTTCCCGCGCCGGATCAAGCAAGCGGCCGGAGGCTACCCGGTGCTGGACCTGACGGTTCGCGAAGTCGTACCGAACGCGCCCGCCGACATCGCGCTTCCCGACGCGGTGCGCAATGCGACCGAGCGGGTCGCCGTCGAAAAAGTCGCGGACGGCGTCTGGTTCCTCGGCGGCGGCTCGCACAACAGCGTGGCGATCGAAATGAAGGACTACATGATCCTGGTCGAGGCTCCGCTCAACGACGGGCGCACCGTGCCGGTGATCAACGAAGTCAAGAAGCTCGCTCCGGGCAAGCCCATCCGCTACCTCGTCAACTCGCATCACCATTTCGACCATTCGGGCGGCGTACGCGCTGCGGCCGGCGAGGGAGCGATCATCGTCACGCAGGCCCAGAACAAGCCGTATTTCGAGAAGACGCTGGCGACGCCGAGCACGATCGCACCGGACCACCTCGCCAAGTCGGGCAGGAAGGGCAAGGTCGAGACCGTCGGCGACAAGAAGGTTATCCGCGACGGGACGCGCACGGTCGAGATCTACCGTACGGCGGACAGCCATCACAGCGACACGCTGCTCATGGTCTACCTGCCGAAGGAGAAGCTGCTGATCGAAGCGGACTCGTTTACGCCAGGCCCGCCCAACAGCCCGCCGCCCACGGTGCTGAACCCGAACAACACTAATCTCGTGGACAACCTGCAGCAACTGAAGCTGCCGGTCGACCGCATCCTTCCGTTGCACGGCCGCGTCGTGCCGGCGTCCGAGCTCTACGTCGCGACCGGCAGCAAGCCTCCGAACTGATCGTTCGCGGGCGCGTTGGCGCTCGCGCCGCTTGTTCCGCTGCAGCGGCGCGAATATCCTCTGCTCTGCCGTGCAGTGCGGAGGAGCCATGCGTGTTGGAGTTCGGACTGCGACGATTGCCGCGTCGCTCGCCATGCTGTGCGCCTGCACCGGTGCGCGCGTGCAATCGCGCGATGCGCCCTATCCGCTGCACCCATGCGACGGTGCAAAGCACTTCGCGTGCGTCGCCGCCTTCTTCGACAAACCGGAAAAGATCGAGACCCGCACGCCCGAAGCATTTCCGCGCCGGTATCTCGAGCTTTGGAACGACGCCGCTCGCAAGGAAGAATGCGGCAACGACACGCGGTGCCTCGAGCGGCTGGAGCGCCTCAAGGATTACTTCAACCCGGACGGGAAACCCGACGACACCACGATAGGCCTCGCGCTCGAAGGCGGCGGCAACAAATCCGCGCCCTTCTCGCTCGGCGTGCTCGCGGGCGTCAACCAGATGGGACTCTGGCACCGCGTAGGCGCGATCGCATCGGTGTCCGGCGGAACGTACGCGGCCAGCTTCTACTACAACCGCATGTACGACCTCTTCAAGGACGGTACGCCGACGTCCGGGCAAATGAGTCAACGGCGCAACGCGTGGTTCGCCTCGTGCGTTCCCGACGCGTTTCGAACCGGCGGCCGCCGCTACTTCGAGGACCTGAAAGGGATCGAGCAATACCGGTGCGGCGAGCTTCGCAAGCCGGGCTACGCGTTCGACGAAGCCTATCGCGACCAGCAGCAGGTCTGGATGCATCCGGACGTGCTGCGCCTCGCCAACGACATACCCGGGGACACCGACGAGCCGCTTCATCTCGACGACGTCGGCAACCTGCTGGCCCTCGCCGGATTCACCCTGGTGACGGTGCCTTACCAGTTCGTCGCCCGCACCGTCTTCCGCTGGCCGGTCAACAGCTCGCCCTCGCGCTTCGCCTACCGGTTGGGACTCGAGCGTGAGTACGGCTATTCCCCAGGCGACTGGAACGACGCGCTCAAGGGGGACACGCCCATCTGGTGGAACACGTTGAACGTGCGTCGGACCGAACGAACGCTCACGAATCTCGCGCACAGGGTCGATAAGGCCGCGCCGCGCTGGATCATCCTGTCGTCGGCGCCGGGGAACATCGACGCGCTCGCGTGGGCCAAGCCGGCGCCGCGCGATCCGATCAGGCAGCAGTTCGAGATCACGCCCACGGGCTTCGGGTCCGGCACGTACGGCTACGCGCTCGCGCATCCTCCGGCTCCCTTCGACTTCTTCGGCGCGACGCCCAACGGCCTTCCCATCTTCGACGCGGTATTGGCTTCGGCCGCGTTCTTCGACGACAACCAGCTCGGCTTCACCAGGCAGCCGGTACGCTTGCTCGGCGGCGCGGCCCAGCAATTCCTCAACGTGGACTGGTACTCGGAGATCCCCAACTTCAACGTCCGCGACGAAGATCGCACGCTCGAGCGCGCGCTCGCATGGCCTTTCTATCTGACGCAGACCGTCAAGCAGTCGAAGACGCCTTACATCCACCTTCAGGACGGTGGAAACGCCGAAAACGCGGGAATCCTGCCCCTGCTCCGGCGCGGTTATCGCAGGATCGTGTACGCGCACGGCACGACCGACGACGAGGCGCGGTTTCCCGCGATATGCCATCTCAAGAACCAGCTCGAATACGACGGCAACTACTACATCGTCAGCGATGACCTGCAGCATCTGGCGGGAGCTCCCCCACCGCGACCCGACGTCGCGCGTCCCGAAAGGGGAGTTCCTGAACTACCTCGACCAGCTCTGCAGCCAGCTGATCGATGCCTCCGACCTCGCCGCGTTCGACGCCAACGAGCTGCGCGAGAAGGACCAGCGAGTGCGCTCGGTCGCGAAAGTCTTCTGCGGGCGCGTCGGCCACTACGGCAAGCTCGACGACGTCGCGTATCCGAAGCGCGCCCAACCCGACGCCGCCTACGGGGCATGCGAAGCGTACTGGCGCCGGTTTCGCTACAGCGTCGAGACGAGCGTGCAGGGAGGCATGGCGCTCACCTTCCCCGATCGTCGCGCGCTGTTCTACCAGACGAGCGCCACACCCCTGCGCTTCCACGTGTGCCGCGGCGATGCACTGAAGATCGCCGATGCAGCGCGGGAGGGGACGACGCAGTCCCCTGGAGAATTGTTGAGCACGATCTTCGCCGTCGTGCCCGCAGTGGCGTGGACCGATGTCGAGCGACAGATCGTCAATCCAATAAAGCCTCCGCACGCCAGCACCGAGTGGGGCAAGATCTGCGAGGCTTCGATGGAGGAGCGTCGCCGCATCGCCGTGGCCGCGTGCGAGGCACCCGATGCGAGCGCATTGCCTGCCGGAGGAAAAGCCGTCAACCTGCTGCCGTGCAGCACACTGGCTCACGTGGTCGAGGACGGCTGCAAGTGGGTCAAGCAGGGCGACGTCGAGATCCGCCGGCCGGCGTTTCCGCAGGACAGCCTCGTGGGGTTGACCTTGCACATCCCGTACACGAGCTATGCCGCGTACTTCGACCTCGGACGCGCTCAGGTGCGGCGCGCGCTTGGCAACGGCCTCCCCGACAAGCCGGACGACGACAATCGCGCGTGCGCGATCCCGAAGTAGCGCGAAGGGCCAGGGCTAGCGCGCGGGCGGCTCGCTGCCGCGGCGCATCAGCACGACGGCAATCAAGGCCGAGGCCAGCATCAGGAACAGGCTGACCGCGTTGAGTACGGGGCTCGCCCCCTCGCGCATGCGGCCGTACATCATGATGGTCAACGGTGCATCCGAGCCCACCAGCATCAGCGTCGTGTTGAAGTTCTCGAACGACATCAGGAACGAGATGGCCGCGGCGCCGATCAATGCGGGCTTGAGATAGGGCAGCGTGACGGTCCGCAGCACGTCGCGCCGCGACGCGCCCAGATTGAAGGCGGCGTCCTCGAGCGTGACGTCGAAGCGCTTGAGCCGTGCCGCGATGGTCAGCGTTGCGATCGACACGATGTACGAGAACTGCCCGGCGACGACGAGCGGCAATCCCGGCCGCAGGAACTCGAGCTCGATGCCCCACCAGTCGTCTGCGAACTGGGCGAGGCGGCTCGCGAAAGCAAGGATCGAGATGCCGAGGATCACGCCCGGGATCACGAGCGGCGCGAGCATCACGAGCGACAGCGCCGACTTGCCGCGAAAATGCGCGCGCTCGAGCAGGAACGCGTTGGCGGTGCCCACGGCGACCGACAGGACGGTGACCCATGCGGCGACGACCACGCTGACCCCGATGCTCTTCAGCAACGCCGCGTCGGCCAACAGTCCGGTCCGCCCGGGGCCGCCGACGAACCAGTCGAGCGTGAAACCGCGCCAGGGCGGCGCCGGGTAGTTGGCGTCGTTGAACGCGAACGTCGCCACCACCGCGAGCGGCAGGAACAGGAAGACGAAGAACGCGACGACGTACCCCGCCGTCGCATAGCGCACCCAGCCGGCGCGCGGCAGCGATGGAATCACGCGCGCCTCATGACGTCGCCGAAGCTCTGCCGCGTCAGCTTCAGGCCTGCCCAGACGATCGCGGTGGAGAGCAGCAACAAGAGAAAGCCGAATGCCGCGCCCTGCTCCCAGTTGAAGCGCGTGATGAACTGCGTGTAGATCTGCTCCGTGAACCACAGCGAGTTCTTGCCTCCCAGCAGCGTCGGCGTCAGGTAGTTGCCGATGGTGAGCATGAAGACGACGATCGACCCGGCGACGATGCCGGGCGCGGCATGGGGCACGACGATCTGGCGCAGGATCGACCAGCCGGTGCCTCCCAGGTCGTACGCGGCTTCGATCAGCGAGTCGTCGAGGCTCTCCAGCGCGCTGACCAGCGGCACGACCATGAACAGCAGCGACGTGTAGACAAGGCCAACGAGGATCGTCGCGTCGTGATAGAGCATCTCGACGGGCGCTGCCGTGACGCCGAGATCGACCAGCAACCGCGGCAGCACGCCCGATTCGCGCAACAGGATCATCCAGCCGAGCGTACGCACGGTCTCGCTCACCCAGAACGGAATGAGGCACAGCACGAACAGCAGGGACTTGCCGCGGCCGCGCGCGATCTTGGCGATGTACCAGGCCGTCGGAAAGGCGATCAGCAAGGTGCACGCCGTCGCCACGATCGACATGACCGCAGTGCGCACGAACGTGTGCCAGTACAGCGGCTCGTCGACGAAGGTCCGGTACTGGTCGAGCCCGATCTCGTACACGCGTGGCGCCACGCGCGTGCGCAGCGACAGGATCGCGAGCTCGACGTGCGGCAGGACGATGAGGCCGACGAGCCATACCAGCGCCGGCGCCATCAGCAGGAGCAGCGCAAGGCGCGCGCGCGGCGTGGATTCAGCCGCCATGGCGGCCTGCGCGAAAGCAAACGGCGCGCATCGGATCGAAGCCGAAGATCACCTTTTCGTCGACCGCGAGGTCGGCGAATCGCCCCGTCTGGGGCAGCGCGATGCGAATCTCCGCTCGTGTCGTGTCCTCGCGCACGAGCACCGCCGAGTTGGCGCCGTCGAACAGCAGGCTCGCGACGCGTCCGGTGAGCTGACGCAGGTCCGGCCCGAAGTCGGTCGCGTCGCGCGCCAGCGCGACGACTTCGGGCCGCACGAACGCCTCGACGCCGTCGCCGACGCCGATCGGGCCGCTTGCCCGGGCGCGCAGCGCAAGGCCATCCGCCGTGGCCAGGTCGACGGCCTCGCCGTCGACACGCGTCGCCTTGCCGGCGAAGCGGTTGTTTGCGCCGACGAAGCCCGCGACGAACGGCGTCGCGGGCTGGTAGTACAGCTCCTGCGGAGTGCTCACCTGCTCGAACCGGCCGGCGCTCATCACGGCGACCCGGTCGGAGAGCACGAGCGCCTCGGACTGGTCGTGCGTGATGTAGACGAAGGTTGTGCCGAAATCGGCCTGCAGCTGCTTCAGCTCGATCTTCATGTGCTCGCGCAGCTTGAGATCGAGCGCGCCGAGCGGCTCGTCGAGCAACAGGAGCGTGGGCTCGAGCACGAGGCTGCGGGCAATGGCGACGCGCTGCTTCTGCCCGCCGGACAGCTGGTCGATGCGCTTGTCGTGGGCGCCCGGCAGGCCGACCCGACGGAGCATCGCGTCGACCCGCTGCGCGATCTCGCTGCGCGCCACGCCGCGGCGGGCGAGGCCGTAGCCCACGTTCTCGCCGACGCTCATCATCGGAAACAGCGCGAGGTGCTGGAACACCATGTTCACCGGCCGCCGGTTCGGCGCGACGTTGCGCATCGATCGACCGCCGATGCGGACCTCGCCGTCGTCCGGCGCGATGAATCCGGCGATGATCCGCAGCAGCGTCGTCTTGCCGCAGCCGGATGGACCGAGGATCGAGAAGAAGCTGCCGTGCGGGACGTCGAGCGAAAGGGCGTCGACCGCGACGTGGGCGCCGTAGCGCTTGGTGACGCGGTCGACTTCCAGATCCTGCTGCATCACGCTCCGCGGGTGCGTGTCAGCGGATCGCCGTGTTTCAGCTTGCCGCTTTGACGCGGTCCAGCACCTTGCCCTCGATGTCTTCGATGCCCGGCGGCACGGCCGGATACCACTTGATGTTCTTGAGCGCCGCCTCGGGGAAGCTCTTGGCGAACTGCGCCTTGAGCTTGGCGTCCATCAGTTGATCCGCGCCTTTCGCGCCGGTGAAATTGCCGGCCGAAGCCGCGACCTTGGCGGCGATTTCCGGACGCATGTTGAAGTTGATCCACGCGTATGCGGCGGCGTCGTTGCGTCCTTTCGCGGGGAGCGCGTACGTATCGATCCAGCCGAGCGCCCCGGACTTGGGCGCGATGTACTGGATGTCGGGATTCTCGCCGTTGAGCTTCCAGCCGCCCGTGTCCCACATCATGGCGCCGACGATCTCGCCCGTGCGCTCGCCGTTGAGCAATTGATCCTTGTTGTCCCAGAAGAACTTGACGTTCGCCTTGCAGGCGGCGAGCGTCTTGCCGACGTCGTCCATCAGCGCGGCATAAGCCTTGGGATCGTTGTAGAGCGCGAACGGGTCCTTGCCCTTGGCAAAGGCGAACGCGAGCAGGGTCGGCCGCTTGAGGCGCATGCTGGTCTTGCCCTTGTACTCGGCCTTGCACAGGTCCGGGTAGTCGCTCATCTGGGCGAGCTTGGTATTGACCACGAGGCCATCAGTGCCCCAGATGTGCGGCAACCCGTACACCTGGCCCTTGACCGTGGTGTTCTTCTTGGTGGCGTCGAGCATCGACGGAATGAAGAGGTCCGTCTTGATCTTCGTCATGTCGATCGGCTTGTAGATGCCGAACTCCTGCTGGGGACCGGCGATGCGGTCCTGCGACGGCTGCGCGAGGTCGAACCCTGCGCCTCCGGTGGCGCGGAGCTTCGAGATCATCTCCTCGTTGTTGGAGAGCGTGACCTCGACGTCGATGCCCGTCTCCTTCTTGAACTGCGCGACGACGTCGGCAGGCACGTAGTCGGCCCATGTGATGAGCCGCAGCTTGTTGTCCTGCGCGTACGCACAGGTCGCGACGACGACGGCCAGCAAGCAACCGGCAACCTTGATCGAGCCCTTCATGGTGGTCTCCTCCGCCAATGCGTGGCAACGGCTAGTTTGGCACATCCGGATCGCGCCGCGAAAGACCACGCCGGCGTTCGACACATTTGACCGCGACGGGCCTCTCGGATCATCCTTGCAAAAGTTCGCCATCCGCGAGGCTGCCATGCCCGCATCGAAGCCGATCCAGATCATCCTCGCGAGGCAACTCGCGAGCTGCATGGCAACGGCGATCATGGTCTTCGACGCGGACGGCAACCTGATCTTCTACAACGAGCCGGCGGAACCCATCTTCAACGCACGCTTCGACGAAACCGGAGAGATCAAGGCCGACGACCTGCTGCACGTCGTTTCCGTCGCGGACGAGAACCGCCAGCTGCTGCCTCCCGAGGAGCGGCCCGGAAGAGTCGCCCGCCTCGAGCGCCGGCCGATCACGCGGACGATCTGGATGAGCTGCAACGACGGCGCGTGGCGCCGCCTGCAGGCGACCGCCGTACCGATCGTGGCAGAGGACGACGAGCTGCACGGCGTGATGCAGCTCTTCTGGGAGGTTTAGCCGTCATGGACGTCACCCTCTGGGGCACGCGCGGATCCCTGGCATCGCCAGGACCCGAGACCGCACGGTACGGCGGCAACACGTCGTGCGTCGCCGTGCGCGGACGCGAAGGCGGCATCCTGGTGCTCGACGCGGGCACCGGCATTCGCCGCATGGCGGGGACGATCGACGAAGCAGTACGCCGGGTTGACGTGCTGCTCACGCATTTGCACATGGATCACATCCAGGGCCTGGGTTTTTTCGCGCCCTTGTATCACGCCGACCTCGACGTGCACATATGGGGACCGGCAAGCGTCCAGATGAGCCTGCAGCTGCGTCTGATGCGCTACCTGTCGCCGCCGTTGTTCCCCGTGGGCCTGAGCGAGGTGCCGTGCCGGCTGACCCTGCACGAAGTGCGCGATACGGAAGTCGACATCGGAGAGTTCCGCGTCACCGCGGCGCGCGTTTGCCACCCCGGGCCGACGGTGGGCTATCGCATCACCGATTCGACGGGCAAGGTGCTGACGTACCTGCCCGATCACGAGCCCGCACTCGGCCCGAACCCGTTTCCGTCGCTCCCGCGCGAATGGACGTCGGGCGGCGCGCTCGCCGCCGATTCCGATCTTCTCATCCACGACAGCCAGTACACGTCGAACGAGTATCCGAGCCACGTCGGGTGGGGCCACAGCTCGTTCGCGCACGTCCTCGATTTCGCTTCGCTCGTGGAGGCGAGGCACCTCGTGCCGTTCCATCACGACCCCGGCCATTCCGACTTCGACCTCGATCGCCTGCTGGGCGCGGCGATCGACGCCTACGCTCCCACGTTTCGCGTGACGCCTGCCCAGGAGGGCATGACGTTTCGTGTCGAGTAGGCCACCGGATCAGGCTGCGGGCTCGTGGTACACCGCTTCGATGTTGTGCCCGTCGGGGCCGATGACGAAGGCGGCATAGTAGCCCGCGTGGTATTGCGGGCGCAGGCCGGGCGCGCCGTTGTCCCTGGCCCCCGCTTCCAGCGCGGCGCGATGGAAAGCGTCGACCTGCTGGCGATTCGCCGCCACGAACGCCAGGTGAAGGTGCGCCGGCTTCTCCCCGGTCTGGAACAAGCACAGTGAGACGCTGCCTCCCCGCGTGCAGAGCTCGACGCCGTACGTCGGCTCCCCCTCCCCGACCACGATCACGCCGAGCGGCTCGAGTGCCTTCCGGAAGAAGGATTTGCTTGCCGCGAAGTCGCTGACGCCGAATTTCACGTGATCGAACATGAGCTCTCCTCGAGTGTTGCAATAATGTAGCCTCATGACCGATCCCTCCACCAGGGCAGGCTGCCGCACCGCGTGACCCTTCGATCGTGGCCCAATCGCCGATCCCTTTCACCGGGCAAGCCATCGTCGTGGTGTTCGACATGTGCTCGTCGTCGAACATCGTCGACGACTTGCACGCCTCCGGGAAGCTGCACTGCCTCAAGGCCTTCTTCACGGACCTGCGCCGCCACCTGGAGAAGGAGCAACGCCGGAGCGTGCCGTTCACCTCGTACAAGTTCGTCGGCGACGGGTGGATCCTCCTGTTTCCGCCGAACACCGACGGGGAGCGCCTGCTCGGCTTCCTGGAAGGCCTGTGCCTGTTCTTCGCCGTCGGGTTCCGCCGTTCGCTGTTGCCTCACCTGTCCCGCCATCCGTCCGAGGTGGGCATCACGATCGGGATCGAGGCGGGTGAAGTCACGCCCATCGTGATGGACGCGCAGCAGGAATACATCGGGCGGGCCATCAACGTGGCGTGCCGGCTGCAAACGGCGCTCAAGGAAAAGGGTGGCGATCCGGCGTACAGTGCACTGGTCTCCAATCGCGTCTACCGCGAGTACTTCGCGAACACGACGCCGCATCGGGTGCACAAGGTTACGCGCAACCTTCGCAACATCGCCGGCGGAGCGGAGTTCGAGTGCCGGAGGATCTGGCTCGTACGTCCCTTCCGGGCGAGCGACGATCCATCCTAGCGGAGCGATCCACGACCCCAAAGGAGAGCGAGATGATGACAGGCCGAATCCGGCGCGAAGGCGCTCCTGCCAGGATGCACGTCGTACTGGCTGGGCTCGCCGCATTGCTCACGGCATTCGTGGTGCACGCGGCTGCGACGATCTATCCCGAGGTGGCGCGTGCCGATTCGGACATCGCGGCAGGTCTTGCGGACGCGGCCAAAACGAACCGGCGCCTGCTGGTCGACTTCGGCGGCAACTGGTGCCCCGATTGCATCGTGCTGGACCGTTACTTCCACGCCGCCGAGATCGACGCGCTCCTCCGCAAGCACTACGTGCTCGTGCACGTGAACGTCGGCGACAGGGGCATCACCGACAACTTCCCGATCGCCGAGCGCTACGGCATTCCGCTCAGGAAAGGCGTTCCCGCACTGGCGGTCCTCGAGGCTGACGGGCGCGTGGTGTTCGCGCAGAAGCAGGGGGAGTTCGAGGCGATGCGCAAGCTCGACCCCGCCTCGGTGCGCGACTTCCTCAGGAAGTGGGCGAAATAGTGCCCTAGCCGCCCCTGATCGGCCCGACGATGTCGTCGACGTACTGCTTGCAGATCGTCTTCACGCAGATCAGGTCGTTGCGCAGCAGGATGGCCTTGGCTCCGGCCGCCGCCAGCTTCCTCGCCTGTTCGAGCGTCGTCGGCAGCGCCGGGCACAGCACGTGGATGCCCTTCTCGGCGGTCTTCCGCAACAGCGTGTCGAAGCGCGTCTGGACCTCGGGCACGTCCGTGCGCGTGAGCGCACCCAACCCAAGCGACATGGCGAGGTCGAGCGGACCGATGTTGACCATGTCCACGCCCTTGACCGCGAGGATTTCGTCGATGTTGTCGAAGAACTCGCGGTCCTCGGCCAGCGGGACGATCATCGAGTCGCGGTTGCTCTGCTCGACATAGGCCTTCCAGTCGAACGCGCCGGCGCCGTAATGCGCAGCGCGCACGTCGCCCGCGGCACCGCGGACGCCCCACGGCGGGAACTTGGCGAATCCGATCGCCCGCTCCGCGTCGGCGGCGCGGCGGATGTGCGGCACGCATACGGCGTCGGCGCCGAACTCGAAGGCATTGCGGATCATGTGCTCGTCGTTGCCCTTGACGCGCACGACGGTGGCCAGTCCCGCGTAGTCGGCCGCCCGGATGATGTTCTCGAGCTGTGCGTCGATGCCGAGCGGCGTGTGCTCGCAATCGACGAACACGAAGTCGAAGCCCGAGTGCCCGATGATCTCCATGATCGCGAGGCTCTGCGAGTAGTAGCCCATCCCGAAGATCGGCTTGTCGCCGGCCAGCTTCTTGCGGAGCTTGTTGACCCTCATGCCGCCAACTCCTTGACCTGTTGCCAGTCCACTTCGAGGCCGAACCCGGGCGCTTCCGTCAGGCGGAGTCGCCCGTCGCCGTAGTACGCGCCGCCCTTGAAGATGCGGTGGTGGATCGGATGATGAACGGCCGGGTTCGGAACGCACTCCGCGCCGTAGGCGCCCTTCCCCAGCGCCGAAGCGAGATGCGCGTGCAGGTGCGGCCAGGAGTGCGGCTGCACCATGGTGTTCCTCTGTTCCGCGTAGATGCCGACGCGCAGGCCTTCGGTGATGCCGCCGAAGCGCGCCGAGTCGAACTGGACGTAGCGCAAGGCGCCGGAATCGATGAACTCGCGCATCGCGAAGCGGTGCCACTCGCGCTCGCCGTGCGCGAGCGGGATCGGCGATGCGCGCGCGACACGGACGTAGTCGGAGGGCTGCAGGTACCAGTGAAGTGGCTCCTCGAGCCACGCGATGTCGAACTCGGCGACCGTGTTCGCGTATTCGATGCATTCCTCCACGCCGTACGCCGCGTTGACGTCGAGCGCGAGCTGGACGCCGGGACCGATGGCTTTGCGCACGGCGCGAATGCGCTCGATCTCCTTGCGCAGCGGCAGCGCACCCGACTTGAGCTTGACCGCCTGGAAGCCGGCCTTGACGAATTCCGCGAGCTCGGCGGCGTAATCGGACGGCTTGCCGTCGCGGCGATACATGCCGCCGACCGCATACGTGAAGACGTCGGTGCGCGTACCGCCCATCAGGCGAAAGACCGGCAGGTTGGCCGCCTTCGCCTTGATGTCCCACAACGCGATGTCGATCCCCGCCATCGCCGCCATGAATTGCCAGCGCAGGTGCCGCGGCAACGGAGGCGGCAGGCCGTCGCCATCGAAGATCGCGCCGCGGCGCGGCGTCGTGATCGACAGCATCAGGTCCCAGAGGTCGACGTGGCCGCGCGGATCCTTGCCGACGATCACCGGCGTGATCATCTTCAGCATGTCGCAGACGACCGCCTGCGGGCCGCTCGCCACTTCGCCGATGCCGACGATGCCCTCGTCCGTGCGGACCTCGACCAGCGTCAGGATGGCGCGCGCGAACGGCTCGTGCGCGGTCCACGTGAGATGCCCATGGTCCGCCTGCAGCGGATGGACGATGACGTCGGTGATCTTCATTCGACCTTGATGTCGTTCTTGCGGACGACCTCGCGCCACTGCGCGAGCTCCTTCATCGCCGCGTCGCGGAGCTCGTCGCCGTACAGCGGCGCCGGCGACAGCCCGCGCTCGGTCATGAACGTCTTCACCTGCGGATCGGCGAGCACACCCGCCATCGCCTTCTCGAGCGTCCTGCGAATGTCTTCGGGCATTCCCTTGGGACCGCTCATTGCGTACCAGACGCTGACCGTCGCCGACGGATATCCCAGCTCCGCCACGGTCGGCAGATCGGGAAAGAGCGGGTTGCGCGTCGCCTGCGTGACCGCCAGCAGGCGCAATCTTCCTGTCGACATGTGCGGAACCACCGCGGTCGGCGTCAGCGCGATGATCTGCACGCGGCCCGCCAGGAGGTCCGTCGTCGCCGGTGCGACGCCCTGGTACACGACGCGGGTCATCTTGACGCCCGCCTCCTGCTCGAACAGCTCCATCGTGAAGTGGTTGGCGCTGCCGATGCCGCCCGTCCCGTAGAAGATCTTGTTCGGGTTGGCCTTGAGGTAGGTCACGAACTCGGCCAGCGTCCTGGCCGGCACTTCGCTTGCGTTCACCGCCAGCGTCGAGCCGTTCTCGGCGAGGCGCGCGATGAAAGTCAGCTCCTCGACCTTGTAGGCCAGGTCCGATCGCAGCGCAGGCAGGAGCGCGTAGTTGTCGACCGACGTCCAGAGCAGCGTGTAGCCGTCCGGCCTCGAGTTGGCGACCGCCGCCGTCCCGATCGCCCCGGCCGCGCCACCGCGATTCTCGACGACGACGTTCCACCCATAGAGACGGTTCAGCGTTTCCGCCACGAGGCGCGCCGTGATATCGACTCCGGCGCCTGCGGGATACGGCGCGACCAGCTTGATCGGCCGGTCCGGATATTTCTGCGCGTGCGCAGCACCTCCCGCGGCGATGGCCAGCGCACACAGAACCAGCGTGGTCAGTTTCATTGGGTTCCTTCCGCGTCGCTAGCTAAGCCAGCTCTTCGGCGTCGGATGCAGGCTGATCTGGCCGTCCCTGGTCGCATCGTCGATGGCCGCGATTTCCTCCGGGCTCAGCGTGAGACTGTCGAGCGCCGCCAGGTTCTCCTTCAGCTGGTCGAGCGTGCGGACGCCGATCAGCGTCGACGTCACCTCGGGGCGGCGCAGCACCCAGGCGAGCGCGAGCTGCACCAGCGTCTGTCCCCGGGCGCGCGCGATCTCGCCAAGCCTGTCGACGGCTTGCAGCACGCGCGGCTCGACGTGGCTCGCGCGCAGGATGCCCAACGGATGCTCCGCACGCGTGCCGGCTTTCGCACCAGAGCTGTACTTCCCCGAGAGGACACCCTGCGAGAGCGGCGAGAAAGCGACCACGCCGATGCCGAGCTCGCGGCACGCATCGATGGTGCGGTCCTTCTCGATCCAGCGATTGAGCACCGAATAGCTCGGCTGATGCAGGATCACCGGGACGCCCATCTCCTTCAGGATCCGATGCGCCTCGCGCGTCTGCTGCTCGGGATAGCTCGAGATGCCGGCGTAGAGCGCCTTGCCCTGCCGCACGGCGTGGGCTAGCGCGCCCATGGTTTCCTCGAGCGGCGTGTCCGCGTCGTAGCGATGCGAATAGAAGATGTCGACGTAGTCGAGCTTCAGGCACTGCAGGCTGCGGTCGAGGCTCGCGAGCATGTTCTTGCGGCTGCCGAACTCGCCGTAAGGACCGGGCAGGATGCGGTACCCGGCCTTGGTGGAGATAATGAGCTCGTCGCGGTAGGGCGCGAAGTCGCGCGACAGAACGAGGCCCATCAACTCCTCGGAGGCGCGCGGCGGCGGTCCGTAGTTGTTGGCGAGGTCGAAGTGCGTGATCCCCGCGTCGAACGCATGGCCGAGGATCTCCATCGCGCTCGCGTAGTCGCGGCCGGCGCCGAAGTTCTGCCACAGGCCGAGGCTCAACGCCGGCAGCTTGAGACCGGAATGGCCGCAGTTGCGATACTGCATCGCGTCGTACCGCGTGGGACTCGCCTGGTAGCTCATGCCGTCAATCCAGCTTGAAGTCGATGGTGCGCGAGATCTCTTTCCAGTGATCGAGATCGCGGACGGCAAACGCGCGGAACGCCGCCCCGTCGAGGTCGAGCGGCTCGAGGCCCTGCGAGCGCAGCTTGGCCGGGATCGCGGGGTCGTGCAGGACGGCCGCGACGGCGTCCCGCAGCTTCTTCACGATCGGCGCGGGTGTGCCGACAGGCGCGAACATGCCGTAGAAGAAATCGACGGTGAACTGCGGATAGCCCAGCTCCGCCATCGTCGGCAGGTCCGGCGCCAATGGCGTGCGCGCGCGCCCGGTGGTGGCGATCGCGCGTATCGAGCCGGACTGGATGTGCGGCAGCACCGTGGAGGGCGCGACGAACGACAGCTGCGTGTGACCGCCGGCGACCGCGGCCACCGCCGGCGCGGCACTCTCGTACGAGATGTGCTGCATGTCGAGGCCGAGCACCTTGGCCATGTACGCCGGCAGCATGTGCCCGCCGCCGCCCGTGCCGGAGCTCGAGTAATTGAGCTTGTTGGGATTGGCTTTCGCGTAAGCGACGAAGCCCTTGAAGTCGGTGATCGGAAGCTTGCTGTTCACGCCCACGATCAGCGGGTACGATGCGAACGACGAGACGAACTCGAGCCCTTCGGGAATGCGATACGGAATGGTGGACTTGACCGCCGGCAGCACGGAGATTCCGTCGGCCGACGTCCACAGCAGCGTGTAGCCGTCGGGCTTGGCCTTCGCGACCAGGTCGATGCCGATCTGTGAAGCGGCGCCCGGCTTGTTCTCGACGACGAAGCTCTGGTTCAGCGACTTCGACAGCGCGTCGGCCACGATGCGCGCCGTGAGGTCGGTGCCGCCGCCCGGCGTGAACGGCACGATGATCTTCACCGGCTGGCTCGGATACGCGGCCGGTTGCGCTATTGCTGCGGCAGAAATGATCGACGCGCCGATGGCGGCGGCCAGCGTGGCGATGCGTTGGTTCATCGGCTCCTCCAGGCGAACGGAGCAATGCTGGCCGGCTGCGCGGCCCGTGTCCAATCGATAATCGTCCGCACAATTGATGCAGAAACGTTATCGGTCCCTTGCTAAGGGCCTTCCGAGAGGGCAAGATCGATGCGCAAACCTCATGGATGCGAAGGATGCCCGCCCACAACAGCATCACCCTCGCCCAGATCCGCGCCTTCGAGCGCACCGCACGGCTGGGCGGCGTTCACGCCGCCGCGCGCCACCTGAACCTCACGCAGCCGGCGGTCTCGCGCCGCATCCGCGAGCTCGAGCTGGCGCTTGGGGTCAAGGTGTTCGAGCGCAGCGGCCGGTCGCTGCGCATCACGTCGGAAGGCGCGGGCCTCCTGGGCTACGCCAGCGAGCTCCTCAGCACGGCCGACGAGATGGCCCTGCGCGCAACCAGCGGCGATCCCTTGCGCGGCACATTGCGGCTGGGCGTCAGCGGCAGCTTTGCGCTGGTCGGCCTCGACCTCCTGCTCGACCGCCTGCGGCAGCGCCACCCCGACCTCAAGGCCACGGTGCACGTCGGCGACAGCCAGACGATCAGCGACCTCCTCAACGGCTTCAAGCTCGACCTCGCCGTAACGTCCGAATATCGAATCGCCGAGCACGTCCATCGCGAGCGCATCGGCGTCAATCGCCACGGTTGGTTTGCCGCGTCGTCGTTCAAGCTCGGCGACGAGGTGCTGTCGCCGGCCGTGCTCGCGCAACACCACCTGATCGTCACGCCGCCGCCGACGCGTCAGAACGTGAGCGTGATGCAGTGGTTCCGCCAGGCCGGCACGTCGCCGCTGCGGGTCAGCACGTGCAACGAAGTGACGGCTTCGATCCGCATCATCCTGCGCGGGCTTGCCATCGGGTTGATCCCGGTGCGCCTGATGAAGCCGTACGTCGAGCAGGGGCTGGCGAAGGAGCTTAGAGTCGTTCCGGCGATTCCGCCTTACGAAGTGTGGGCGTGCTACCAGGTCGAGGAGCTCGGACCCGGACTGCGCCAGCTGGTCGACATCATCCAGTCAATCGCGGCGGAGGAGCAGCTCTATGTTTGACGCGCCTGGCTAGGCGGCCGCGAACGCCGCATCCAGCGCGCCGATCCAGTCGCGCTTCTTGGCGTCGCTGACGAAGCTCGCCTCGAAGCTGTTGCGCGCGAGCGCGTAGGCATCCTCGGAGTCGAGCGGCAGCGCATCGAAGGTCGCGAGGAAGTTGCGGTCGATGTAGCCGCCGAAGTACGCGGGGTCGTCCGAGTTCACCGTGGCGCAGATGCCCGCATCCAGCAGCGTCTTCAGCGGATGGTGCGCGAGATCGGGGTACACGCGCAGCTTGACGTTCGACAGCGGGCAGACGGTGAGCGGGATGCGCTCGCGTGCCAGCCGCGCGACGAGCGCAGGATCCTCGAGGCAACGCACGCCGTGGTCGATACGCTCGGCGCCCAGCACGTCGAGCGCCGCCTGCACGTACGCGGCGGGCCCTTCTTCGCCGGCGTGCGCAACGCGGTGCAGGCCGAGCTCTCCGGCACGCGCGAACACGCGTGCGAACTTCTCCGGCGGATTGCCGCGCTCACCGCTGTCGAGACCCACGCCGATGAACTTGTCGCGATGGGGCAACGCTTCCTCGAGCGTGGCCAGCGCCGCGTCTTCGGACAGATGACGCAGGAAGCACATGATGAGCGAGGCGTCGATGCCGTAGAGCTTCCCGGCCTGCGCGCACGCTCGCGACAATCCGTCGATCACCGTCGCGAACGGGACGCCGCGATCGGTGTGCGTCTGCGGATCGAAGAAGAGCTCCGCGTGCACGACGTTGTCCGCCGCGGCGCGCTCGAAGTACGCCATCGCCATGTCGTAGAAGTCGTCCTCCTTCCGGAGAACGCTGGCGCCGGCGTAGTAGATGTCGAGGAAGCTCTGGAGATCGGTGAACGCGTACGCGGCGCGCAATGCGGCCACACTCGGATACGCGAGCTCGACGTTGTTGCGCCGCGCGAGCTTGAAGATGAGCTCGGGCTCGAGCGACCCCTCGATGTGGATGTGCAATTCCGCCTTCGGCATCGCCCGCAGCAGCGCGGGCAGCCGGTCCATCGAAAGTACCCCCACGCTCGCCATAGGGCTAGGCTCGCTGCCCCCGGAGGGGGCGCAATTCGCGGCTCGGGGCGGCCCTTCGCTGCTCATGGCCGGCGAAATTCACGCGAACATCAGCGCATTCAATCGACGCACGAACGCCGCAGGGTCGGGCAGCTGCGCGCCCTCCGCCAGCATTGCCTCGTCGTACAGCAGGCTCGCCCAATCGCCGAGCTTGTCGTCCGATTCGCCCTCGAGTCGCTTGACGAGCGCGTGCTTCGGATTGATCTCGAGCACCGGCACGATGGTCGGCGCCTTCTGGCCGGCCGCCTTCAACAGCCGCTCTAGGTTACCCGACAGCTCGCCCTCGCCTACCACCAGGCACGCCGGCGAATCGGTGAGCCGGTGGGTGACGCGCACTTCCTTGACCTTGTCGCCGAGCGCGGTCTTCAAGCGCTCGACCAGCGGCTTCAGCGCTTCGGCCTCTTCTTCCTGCGCCTTCTTTTCCTCGCTGTCGGCGAGCTCGCCCAGATCGAGCGCACCCTTGGCGACCGAGCGCAGCGGCTTGCCCTCGAATTCCGTGACGGTGCCCGCGACCCACTCGTCGATGCGGTCGTAGAGGATCAGCACCTCGACGTCCTTCTTGCGGAAGAACTCGAGATGCGGGCTGTTGGCGGCGGCGGCATAGCTGTCGCCGGTCACGTAGTAGATTGCCTGCTGGCCTTCCTTCATGCGGCCGACGTAGTCGGCGAGCCCGACGTCCTGCGCATCGGTGCCCGACTTGGTCGACGCGAAGCGCGCGAGCTTGGCCAGGCGATCGCGGTTGGGCATGTCGTCGACGAATCCCTCCTTCAGCACCGAACCGAACGTCTTCCAGAAGGTCGCGTACTTTTCCTTGTCGTTCTGCGCCAGGTCGTCGAGCAGGTCGAGCACGCGCTTGACGCACCCGTTGCGGATCGCCTCCACGTCGCGCGATTCCTGCAGGATCTCGCGCGAGACGTTGAGGGGCAGGTCGTTGCTGTCGACGATGCCGCGCACGAAGCGCAGGTACGGCGGCAGCAGCTGGTCGGCGTCGTCCATGATGAACACACGGCGCACGTACAGCTTCACGCCGTGGCGATGCTCACGGTCCCAGAGGTCGAACGGTGCGACGGACGGGATGTAGAGCAGCAGCGTGTATTCGGTGCGGCCTTCGATCCTCGCGTGCACCCAGGCAAGCGGCGCCGCGCCGTCGTGCGCGACGTGCTTGTAGAACTCTTCGTATTGCTCCTTCGTGATCTCGCTCTTCGGCCGCGCCCAGAGTGCGCTCGCCTGGTTGATCGTCTCGTCCTCGTCGGTGGCCTTGTAGCCCTTCTTCTCCTCGTCCCACACTTCCTTGCGCATCACGATGGGCACGGCGATGTGGTCGGAGTACTTGCGGACGATGGCGGCGAGGCGGTAGCGGTCGAGGAGCTCCTCGTGATCGGGCCGCAGGTGCAGCGTCACTTCCGTGCCTCGCTCGGCGCGCTCCACCGTTTCGATGGTGTACTCGCCCGCGCCGTCCGACTCCCAGCGCACGCCGTCGGACGCAGGCAGTCCCGCGCGCCGCGTCACGAGCGTGACCCGGTCCGCGACGATGAACGAGGAATAGAAGCCGACGCCGAACTGCCCGATGAGGCGCGCGTCCTTCGCCTGGTCGCCCGAGAGCGACGCGAAGAACTCGCGCGTGCCGGACTTCGCGATGGTGCCGATGTTGGCCACGACCTCGTCGAACGACATGCCGATGCCGTTGTCGCGCACGGTGATCGTCGCAGCCTCCCGGTCGTAGGTGACCGTGATGCGGAGGTCGGGCTCGCGTTCGTAGTAATCGGGGTGCGCGAGCGCCTCGAACTTGAGCTTGTCGATGGCGTCGGCTGCGTTGCTGATGAGCTCCCGCAGGAAGATCTCGGGATGGCTGTACAGCGAGTGGATCATGAGCTGCAGCAGCTGCTTGACTTCCGCCTGGAAGCCGCGCGTTTGCGCCGATGGGGGCGCGCTTGTCGTGGTTTCGGTCATGCCAGTGTCCGCGATGCGTGGGGTCGGTCCGGGCGGAAGTGCCCGGCCTGAATCATCAATTTTAGGTCAACCCGCCGGGAGTCAAGGTGTCTGCCGGCGCGGCGGATCGAATGGGGGACCATCAATTCTTGATGAGCCAGGTTGTAGACGATAACTACTTTCGTAACAATATTTTATCGTATTATTATAAGGTAAATTATCAGAATGTCCGCGACGAGCGGGATATCATGTCCGAGACATGGATCAGCTGCCAGGAGCTCCCTCGATGCCAGACCTTTTCGACAATCCGATGGGACTCGCGGGCTTCGAGTTCGTCGAGTTCGCGTCCCCGACCCCCGGCGTCCTCGAAGGCGCGTTCGAATCGCTCGGCTTCACCAGAGTGGCCGTCCACCGCTCCAAGGACGTCGCGCTGTACCGCCAGGGGCAGATCAACTTCATCGTCAACAACGAGCCGGCGAGCGTCGCGTCGTACTTCGCCGCCGAGCACGGACCGTCGGCGTGCGGCATGGCATTCCGCGTCCGCGACGCGCACAAGGCCTACACGCGCGCGCTCGCGCTGGGCGCGCAGCCGGTCGACCTGCCGCCCGGTCCCATGGAGCTCAAGCTGCCCGCGATCAAGGGCATCGGCGGCGCCCCGCTCTATCTCATCGACCGCTTCGAGGAAGGCGCCTCGATCTACGACATCGACTTCAAGTGGGTGGAGGGCGTGGACCGCCACCCGAAAGGCCACGGCCTCAAGCTCATCGACCACCTGACGCACAACGTGTACCGGGGCCGCATGGCGTACTGGGCGGGCTTCTACGAGAAGATCTTCAACTTCCGCGAGATCCGCTACTTCGACATCAAGGGCGAGTACACCGGACTCACGTCGAAGGCGATGACCGCCCCCGACGGCAAGATCCGCATCCCGCTCAACGAGGAAGCAAGCAAGTCCACGGGGCAGATCGAGGAATTCCTCATGCAGTACAACGGCGAAGGCATCCAGCACATCGCGCTCCTGACCGACGACTTGAAGCAGACCATCGACAGCCTGCGCGCGGCCGGCGTGCCGCTGATGACGCCGCCCCCGGAGACGTATTACGAGATGCTCGACGAGCGCCTGCCGGGGCACGGCGAGGACGTGCCGTCGCTCCGGTCGCGCGGGATCCTGCTCGACGGCACCACCGGCAACGAACAGCAGCGCCTGCTGCTGCAGATCTTTTCCGGCACGTTGCTGGGCCCCGTGTTCTTCGAGTTCATCCAGCGCAAGGGGGACGAAGGCTTCGGGGAAGGCAACTTCAAGGCGCTCTTCGAATCGATGGAGCGCGACCAGCTGCGCCGCGGGGTGCTGCAGACCGCGTGACCCGGTAGCGGCCGATGCTTCGCCAGCTCGCCGAAGTCGTCACTCATGCCCGGCCCAGCGACGCGGCGCACGGCCCCGACTGGACGGTCGACCAGGGCTGGGAACGCTACACCGCCGAGGACCACGCGGTGTGGAAGACGCTCTTCAGGCGCCAGACGAAGCTGCTGCCGGGCCGGGCATGCGATGCCTTCGTCGAGGGCATGCGCGCGCTGCCGATCGGCCCCGACGCGATTCCCGACTTTCGCCGCCTGAGCGACGTGCTCACGAAGCACACGGGCTGGCAAGTCGTCGCGGTGCCCGGCCTCGTGCCGGACGACGTCTTCTTCGAGCACCTCGCGCACCGCCGCTTTCCCGCGGGCAACTTCATCCGCAAGGCGAGCGCGATCGACTACCTCGAAGAGCCCGACGTGTTCCACGACGTGTTCGGCCACGTGCCGATGCTCATGAATCCGGTGATCGCCGACTACATCCAGGCGTACGGCGTCGGCGGCCTGCGGGCGCAGAAGCTGGGCGTGCTGCCGGAGCTGGCGCGCGTGTATTGGTACACCGTCGAGTTCGGATTGGTGGAGGAGCACGGGGCGCTGCGCATCTACGGCTCCGGCATCGCATCGTCGTACACCGAGAGCGTGTTCGCGCTCGACGATCCCTCGCCCAACCGCATCCGCTTCGACCTCGAGCGCGTCATGCGCACGAACTATCGCATCGACGACTTCCAGGAGACGTACTTCGTGCTGCGCGACCTGGACGACCTCCTCGAGCTTGCGCACATCGACTTCGGCCCGTTGTACGAGCGCGTCCGCGGCCTGCCGGAGCTCACGCCGAGCGACGTCGTGCCGGCGGACGAAGTGATCTCGCGCGGCACCGGCGCGTATCATCGCAAGCATGGCTGATCGCGTCGTCGTCATCACCGGAGCGAGCGGCAACCTCGGCCGCGCGGTCGCCGCGGTCTTTGCGTCGCGCAATGCCCAACTCGTGCTGGTGGACCGGCAGCGGGACCGCCTCGATGCCCTCTACGGCGCCGAAGACGCCCGCCGGCAGCACGTTGCGGCCGACCTCATGAACGCCGAAGCGGTCGAGGCTGCGGCCAAGGCCGCGATGGACCGGTTCGGCCGCGTCGACGTGCTGTGCAACATCGCCGGCGGCTTTCGCATGGGACCGCCCGTGCACGAGACGCCGGACGCCGACTGGAACTTCCTGTTCGACATCAACGCCAGGACGGTGCTGCACGCGGCGCGTGCGTTCGTCCCGCGCATGCTCGCAGGCGGCGGAGGAAAGATCGTCAACGTGGGCGCGTTCTCGGCGCAAAGAGGCGCGGCGGACATGGCCGCGTACGTCGCGTCGAAGAGCGCGGTGATCCGCCTGACCGAGTCGATGAGCGCCGAGCTGCGCGACAGGAACATCAACGTCAACTGCGTGCTGCCGACGACCATCGATACGCCGGAGAATCGCAAGGCGATGCCGAAGGCGGATCCGAAGAAGTGGGTGGCGCCCGAGGACCTCGCCAACGTGATTGCGTTCCTCGCGTCGGACGGCGCGCGCGCGATCCACGGCGCGGCGATTCCAGTGACTGGACTGTCGTGAGACCGCCGGGCCGCCCCAAGGGCGAACAAGCACCGGAGCGCGTTAGCGCGAAGGGTAGCCTTGTGAGACCGCCGGGCCGCCCCAAGGGCGAACAAGCACCGGAGCGCGTTAGCGCGAAGGGTAGCCTTGTGAGACCGCCGGGCCGCCCCAAGGGCGAACAAGCACCGGAGCGCGTTAGCGCGAAGGGTAGCGTTATAAGCTCGCCTACTTGAGCTTGCGGTCCTCGCGCTTGGCCTCGGCCATCGCTTCCGGCTCGAGCTCCTCGGCGTAACGGTTGAGCCGCACGAACAGGCCCCAGCCTGCCAGCAGCACGCCCGCCGAAACGATGATCGCGGCGCCGTAGAGCAGGAGCTCGTTGCCTTCGTGCGATGCGCGGAACGTGACGACGAGGCCCTCGATCGCCAGCGCGACCAGCAGGACGACCAGGAAGCGCGACAGGAACCGCCGCACGCGCGTCGGCCCGCTCACGTGCGCGCCCCGCACGACCTCCTCCTCCGCGATCGTCTGCGCGATCTGCAGCGCGACGACGGCTGCCGCGAGCAGACCTACCGCTTCGATGATCTCCTGCGCCGCCGCGCGGTCGAGGCCGCCCGCGAGCGCGACCCAGCCGGTGCGCGTGGCGATGACGATGAGCGCGAGCGACGCGACGGCGAAGAGCAGTGCCACGACCGCTTGCACGGCGGCGAATGCGCGAAGGACGTGTTTCATGGACGTTCCATTATGAGGGCTCGCAGCCATGAGGCCATGGTTGCCGCCGCTTCCATCCGCGCGTCGGCGTCCTTGCGGCCGCTGCGCGCGGGCACGTGCAGCGAGTGATCCGCCTCGGCGACGAGATGCAGGGCGGCTCGCTTGCCAAGGCGGTCGATCACGGGCTGCAGCAGCGACAGTTGCGCGAACTCGTCGTTCGAGCCCGTGATGAACAGCATGGGAACCCGCACGTCGTCGAGGTGGCGAGCCCGCTCGTCCGACGGCTTGCCGGGCGGATGGAGCGGAAAGCCGAGAAACGCCAAACCGAGTACGCCCGGCAAGGACGCGATCGCCTGCGCCTGCGAGGTCATGCGTCCGCCGTAGGACTTGCCGCCGGCCACCAGCGGAAGGCCGGGACACGCCGACTGCGCGTATGCGACGGCCGCTCGTACCGCCGCATGCGCGGCTTCCGGAGCATCGGGCCGTTTCGACCCGCGTTCCATGTAGAGGAACTGGTAGCGCAGCGTCGCGACCTGCACGGCGGCGAGATCGTTGGCGAACGCCGTCATGAACGGATGCGACATGCCGGCGCCTGCGCCGTGCGCCATCACGTAGCACGCGACGGCGTTCGCCGGAACCAAGATGAGGCCGCCGACGCTGCGCTCGTCGTCAAGGGCAATGCGCACCTGCTTTGCTGCGGTCAAACGTGAAGCTCCATGGCGTCCTCGTCGCCGTCGATGTCCGGGAGCGACACGGCTTCAAAGCCGAGACGCCGGAGCAAGCTGCGCGAGCGCTCGTTGCGGCGCTTGAAGACCGCGACGAAGTGGCGCACGCCGTACGCGTCGCCGAGCTCGTCCATCATCGCGCGCACCGCCTCGTGCGCGAGCCCCTGCCCCCACCAGCGGCTTGCAAACACATACGCGATGTGCGCGCGGCCGGCCGGTTCGACCGTCGCCTGCACGTACCCGATGGCCTCCCCCGACCCGATGCGCACGATCCAGTTGAGCCAGTGCTCGGAACCGTCTCGCGACCGTCGCGTCTCGAGCTTGGCATAGCGCTCGCGCAGCCATTCCTCCGACGCAGGGGGCTCGTTCTCGTACTCGTAGATGCGCGGGTCCTGCAGCACGACGAACATCTCCGCCGCATGCGCCGCGACCTGCGGCTCGAGCGTGATGCGTGCGACGTGCACTACCCCTTCCATGCGGACATCAGGGTCGTCGCATACGCGGGCGCCGTGGGCTCGTGCATGAAATAGGCGTAGACGTCCTGCCAGCCGGTCGACCGCATGCGCTCCGCCCACTGAGCGAGGTCGCCGTCGGAGTAGCTCTCGAGACGCAGGCGCACGTAGCCCCACGGCGCCGTCTCGACGAGCGGCGGCGGCTTGTCGTCCTCGCGCTCGGAGAAGCACAGCGATGCGCCCGAGCCTTTCAGTGCCTCGTACACGTCGTCGGCGAACCAGGTGTCGTTGCGGAACTCGAACGCCGCGCGGTGATCCGGCGGAAGCAGCGCGAGAAATGCGGCGAGCCGGGGGACGTCCTTCTTGAGGTTGGGCGGCAGCTGGAACAGGACGGGTCCGCGCTTGTCCGCGAGCGACGCCAGGGTTTTGTACAAGTACTCCACGGAATCGGCGACCGACTCCGCCTTCAGCCGGCCGATGTGGCTGATGCGGCGCGTCGCCTTGATCGCGAACCGGAACGCGGGCGGCGTGATCTCGACCCAATGCTCGAGCATGGACGTGCGCGGCATCCGGTAGAACGTGTTGTTGATCTCGACCGACGGCAGGCGCTCCGCGTAGAACGGCAGCATGGCGTCCGGGTCCATCTTCTCCGGGTAGAACACACCCCGCCACTCCTTGAAGGAATAGCCGCTGGCGCCGGCGAACAGCCTACGGGCGGTCATTTGCTGCAGTGCGGCTTCCCACGCATGCTGCAGGATGTTACGGTATGAGCCGCCGGAACAGAACTACACAAGAGCCAGGCCGGCCTATCGAAGCCAACGACGTTGATCAATTCGCTCCGCGCCATCGCGCGCTTCTGCCAGCGTCGCATCGGCTGGCGCTACATCGGCGTCGCTCTCAGCGTCGCCATCATCGTCGCCGCGGCGGCAGTCCTCCACCGCATGCTGAACGGCATCGACGTCGACGACGTGGTCGATGCCGTCATCGCCACCCATTGGCAGAGCGTTGCGATGGCGGCTGCGTTCGTGGCGGCCGGTTATTTCACGCTGACCTTCTACGACCTGTACGCGCTGCGCACCATCGGCAAGAACGACGTGCCGTATCGCATTGCGGCGATCGCAGGCTTCACGAGCTACTCCGTCGGACACAACCTCGGCGCCAGCGTGTTCACGGGGAGCGCGGTGCGGTACCGCATCTACTCGGCGCACGGCCTCGACGCGATCGACGTCGCCAAGGTGTGCTTCGTCGCCGGGCTCACGTTCTGGCTCGGCAACGCGGCCGTGCTCGGACTCGGCATCGCGTACCAGCCCGAGGCGGCGACGGCGATCGACCAGCTCCCGGCGGAGGTCAACCGCCTCGTCGCCATGCTCGTGCTCGTCGCGCTGGTCGCGTACGTGGGATGGGTGTGGAACGGCGGGCGCGTCATCGGCCGGGGCGCATTCAAGGTCACGCTTCCGAACGGACGGCTCACGCTGCTGCAGATCGCGATCGGCATCGTCGACCTCGCGTTCTGCTCGCTTGCCATGTACGCGCTGCTGCCGCGCGATCCGGCGATCGACTTCGTGACACTCGGCGTCGTGTTCGTCTCCGCAACGCTGCTCGGGTTCGCGAGCCACTCGCCGGGCGGTCTCGGCGTGTTCGACGCCGCAATGCTGGTGGCGCTGCACTACTTCGACCGCGAGGATCTCCTGGCGAGCCTCCTCCTGTTCCGCCTGCTGTACTACATCACGCCGTTCGCGCTCGCCCTCCTCGTCCTCGGCGTGCGCGAGCTCGTCGTCGGAGTCGGCGGCGCGAAGTCCTGGATCCCGCCGCGCAAGATCCGTGCGTCGGCGCCCATCCGTACGGAGATCGACCGCGATCCGCTGTAGCAGGCCGCTACAATAAGGCGCATGCCGAAGGATGCGCTGAAGGAGTACTCCTCCAAGCGAACGTTCACCGCGACGCCCGAGCCGCCGGCTCTGGTGCGCTCGCGAAGCGGCGGGCCGCTGATGTTCGTCGTGCAGCGGCACATGGCCACGCGCGAGCACTACGACCTGCGGCTCGAGTGCGACGGCGTGCTCCTGTCGTGGGCCATCCCCAAGGCACCGTCGCTCAACCGCAGCGACAAGCGGCTCGCGGTGCCCACCGAAGACCACCCGTACGACTACGCGTCCTTCGAGGGCGTAATCCCGGCCGGCCAGTACGGCGCCGGCGAGATGATCGTGTGGGACTGCGGCGTCTACTCGCCAGACGAAGGCGGCGTCACCTATTACGCCGACCGCGAAGCCGCGCAGCGCGAGGTGCGTGCGGGCCTTGCCGCCGGCAAGTTGAGCATCGAGCTTCGCGGCGAGAAGCTCAAAGGCTCGTTCGCGCTCGTCAGGACGAAGGAAGCGTGGCTCGTCATCAAGCACAAGGACCGCTTCGTGTCGGACGCCGACGTCACGGCGCAGGACCGGTCGGTGCTGAGCGGCCTGCGCGTCAACGAGGTCAAGTTTCGCAAGGCGAAGCGTCTTGCGGCCGATCGCCTGACGCCGACCGGCGAGGTGACGCCGATGCCGGCGTCGCTGCTGCCGATGCAGGCCGAGTCGGCGGCCGCGCCGTTCAACCGCGACGATTGGGTCTGGGAGCCGAAGCTCGACGGCTATCGCGTGCTTGCGTTCGTCACGAAGGACGGCGTGCGCCTGCGATCGCGGCGCGGCCTCGACCTCACGCCGCAGTTCCCCAGGCTCGTGGCGGAGCTGGCCGCGCAGAACGCCGACGGCATGATCCTCGACGGCGAGCTCGTGGCGTTCGACGCCGACGGCAAGCCGAGTTTCAACGCGCTGCAGGATCGCGCGAGCCGCAAGACGCCGACCGACGTGGCGCTCGGCGAGCAATCGATTCCCGTCGTGATGTTCTGCTTCGACCTCCTGTACTTCGCGGGCATCGACCTCACGCGTCATCCGTACGAGGAGCGCCGCCGCTACCTGTCGCAGTGCCTGCTGCCCTCGCCGCTGGTGCAGCGCGTGCACGTGGCCGACGACGGCATCGCGCTCCATGCAGCCGCCCTCGCGAGCGGGTTCGAAGGGGTGGTGGGCAAGCGCAAGGACAGCCGCTACGAGCCGGGACGGCGGACCGCCGCGTGGCTCAAGGTCAAGCCCACGCAGACCGGCGAGTTCGTCGTGGGCGGGTACACCCGCGGCAAGGGCGCCCGCGCCCCGCTCGGCGCGCTGATCGTCGGCTACCATGCCGATGGTGCGCTCCACTATGCGTCGCACGTCGGCTCGGGCTTCGACGACCGGACGCTCACGGACCTTACCAGGCGCCTATCGAAGATGACGGTCGACGCGTGCCCGTTCGCGCAACTGCCCGAGCAGAACGGCGTGCCGACCTGGGTGACGCCGACGCTCGTCGTCGAGGTGAGCTACCACAGCTTCACCGACGATGGACGGTTGCGCGCGCCCGTGTTCGTGCGCATGCGCGACGACCTCGACGCGGCGTCGATCCAGCGCCCGGGCGCCGTCGGCTCGTCTGCGCAATCGGCGATCGACGACATCGTCGACCAGCTGTCGCGCGCCAGGGCGACCTGCACGCTCGAAGTGGGCGAGCACCGGATCAAGCTCACCAACCTCGACCGCGTCTACTGGCCCGAGGACGCCTCGCAGCGTTTGCGCGCCTACACGAAGCGCGACCTCATCGAGTACCTCGCGCGCATCTCGCCCTACATGCTGCCGCATCTCGCGGACCGCCCGCTCACGATGATCCGCATGCCGGAGGGCATCCACGGCGAGCGCTTCTTCCAGAAGCACTGGGAGCAGGCAAAGCCCGCGTTCGTCGAGTCGATCACGGTGTTTTCCGGGAGCAAGGACGAGTCGCACGACTACCTTCTGTGCAACAACCTGCCGACCCTGCTGTGGCTCGCGCAGTCGGGCACGCTCGAGTATCACGTCTGGCATTCGCGGGCCAAGCCCGGTCCCGATTCGCCGGACACGGGCACGGACTACGCGAGCTCGCTCGAGTCGCTCGAGGCCTCGATCCTCAACTTCCCGGATTACGTGCTGTTCGACCTCGACCCGTACATCTACTCGGGCAAGGAGGCGAAGGGGGCGGAGCCCGAGCTCAACACCATCGCGTTCGAGAAGGGCAAGGAAGTCGCGTTCTGGCTGCGCGAGCTCCTGCAGACCATGAAGCTCGACGCCATCGTCAAGACGTCGGGCAAGACCGGCCTGCACGTCTTCGTGCCGATCGAGCGCACGATCGACTTCGACACCGCGCGCCACGTGTCCGAGCTCTTCGGCGCGCACCTCATGCGCCTCCATCCCAAGGACATCACCCAGGAGTGGAGCATCCCCAAGCGCACGGGCAAGATCTTCATGGACTACAACATGAACGTCCGGGGCAAGACGCTCAACGTGGCGTACTCGCCGCGGGGCGCGCCCGGCGCTCCCGTCTCGATGCCGTTGTCGTGGGAAGATCTGGCAGGCGCCCATCCGCTGGACTTCACCATGGCCAACGCGCCACAAAGATTAGCCAAAACTGGAGATTTCTGGGCTAACGCCTTGACGCGCAAGCAGAATATCCAGCAGACTCTTGGCCTCGGCAAGTCATGAGCGGGAAGGGCCGCTCCCGAGCGCGAATTGCGCCCCCTTGGGGGCAGCGAGCGAAGCGAGCGTGGGGGCCGTAACGTAACCCTCTATCTGGAGAGAACATGGCTGCACGATCCATCGCGAGCTTGACCGTTTCGTTCGGGCTCGTGTCCATTCCGGTCAAGCTCTTCTCGGCGACCGAAGCGAGCAAGTCGATCTCGTTCAACATGCTGCACAAGACCTGCGGCTCGCGCCTCAAGCAGCAGTACATCTGCATCAAGGAAGAGGTCATCGTCCCGCGCGAGGAGATGGTCAAGGGCTACGAGTTCGCCAAGGACCAGTACGTGATGTTCTCCCCCGAGGAGCTGAAGGCGATGGAGGAAGTCGGCACGCACACGGCCGACATCACCGAGTTCGTGCCGCTCGACAGCGTCGATCCCGTCTACTTCGACAAGGCGTACTACCTCGCCCCCGACAAGGGCGGCGCGAAGCCGTACGCGCTGCTCGCCGCGGCGTTGCGCGAATCGAACAAGTGCGCGCTCGGCCGCTGGGCCGCGCGCGGCAAGCAATACATCGTGATGCTTCGGCCGGTCGAGGACGGCATCGTCATGCAGCAGCTCCTCAATGCCGAGGAGGTGCGCTCGATCAAGGACATCGAGATCCCCGAGACGGAAGTCAAGCCGCAGGAGTTGAAGCTCGCGCAGATGCTGATCGAGCAGCAGTCGGCCGAGACGTTCGATCCTTCGCAGTACAAGGACACGGTGACGGCACGCATCGAGGCGGCGATCGAGAAGAAGGTGCAGGGCCAGGAGATCACGCTGGCCGAGCCCGTGGAAAAGGGCGCGCAGGTCATCGACCTCATGGATGCGCTGCGCGCGTCGCTCGAGCGCAAGGCGCCGGCCAAGTCGGCGCCCAAGGCCGAGGAAGCGGCGCCGGCACCCGCGCGCAAGCCCGCCAAGCGTGCGCAGCAAGTGGAAGAGGCGCCCGCACCCGCGGCGCGCAAAGTGGCGCGCGGCAAGCGTTAATATCGGAGAGTGTCCGAAGGTTACGGCGTGCACGAAGTCCAACGCCTGCTGCGGCTGCCTCGCAGCACGATCCGCTCGCTGGTCCACGCCGGCTTCGTGACGCCGTCGCGCGGCGCACGCGGGGCCTGGCGATTCTCCTTCCAGGACCTGATCGTCCTGCGCACGGCGCAGGCGCTGGTCGAGGCCAACGTTCCCGCGCGCCGGATCACCCGCTCGATGCGCGAGCTCAAGAAGCGCCTGCCCGATAAGATGCCCTTGTCGGGACTCGCCATCGGCGCGGTTGCGGATCGCGTCGTCGTGCGCGAAGGCGGCGCGCGCTGGCAGGCGGAGTCGGGGCAGTACGTGCTCGAGTTCGAGGCCGATCCTGCGAATGGCGCGCCGCGCGTCATCGAGCGCCCCCCGCAACGCGACGCGCAGTCCTTGTTCGAGGAGGCCGCGTCAGCGGAGACCACGGACGTCGAGGCGGCGATCCACGCCTACCAGCAGGCGCTCGCGGCCGAGCCCGCGTTCGTCGACGCCGCGGTCAACCTCGGGCGATTGTTCCACGACTTGGGCGACCTCGCGGGCGCCGAGCGCGTCTATCGCGCGGCCGCAGCGCTCAGCGACGACGCGGTGCTGATGTACAACCTCGGCGTGCTGCTCGACGACCAGCACCGCAGCGCCGAGGCGCTCGAAGCGTACCAGGCCGCGGTCGCCTGCGATCCCGAGTTCGCGGACGCGCACTACAACCTGGGACTTCTCTACGAGTCGCTGGGACGCGCGCAGGACGCGATCCGTCACATGGCGCGCTACCGCGTGCTCAACGGCCGCGGGTAACGCTGGGCCAGGCGCACGCCTAGAAGAATTCCCGGGTGGCGATGCGCGCCCCTTCGGCCATCGCCGCCATCTTCGCCCACACGACGTCGGGGTCCACCGCCGCCTGCCCCACCCACGTCCCGAACCCGCAGTCGCTGCCGGCGATCACGTTCTCGCGCCCCACCAGCTTTGCATAACGCCCGATGCGCTGCGCGACGAGCTCGGGATGCTCGATGAAGTTGGACTTCGACTCGATGACGCCGGGGATCAGCAGCTTGCCCTCGGGCAGCTTCACGGTCTCGAACAGCTTCCACTCGTGGGCGTGCCTCGGGTTGGCGGCCTCCAGGGCGATCGCCATGGGCTTCGCCTTGAACACGATGTCGATCACGTCGGCGAGCGGCACGTCGCAATGGTGCGGGCCTTCATAGTTGCCCCAGCACAAGTGCATGCGCAGCTGCTCGGCCGGCACGTTCTCCACCGCATGGTTCAGCGCCTCGACGTGCATCTGCGCCTTCTTGCGCCACTCCGGGAGACTGAGGTCGGCGTACTGGATGTGGCGGCCCATGCCGAGGTCCGGACAGTCGATCTGCAGGACCATGCCCGCCTTGCCGATCGCTTCGTACTCGCTTCGCATCGCGTCCGCGATGGCGAACACGTACGCCTCTTCGCTCGGGTAGTGCTCGTTGCGGAAGAAGAGCGACACCACGCCCGGCGACGCGCCGGTGAGGAACGTCTCCTCGACCTTCACCCCCGACACCGCGGCCTTCAGGTGCTCGATGTCGACCAGCGGCGCCTGCGCGTCGCGCACGCCGATTGCCGCGTTGCACGCGGGCGTCTTGCGCCGCGACCGGCCCGGATCGCCGAACACGCGCTTGGCGAGGCTTGGGAACTCCGCGAGGTCCTGGTACACGAACGTGTTGCCCTCGCCGCCGAAGCCGCTCAAGCGGTCCTTGATGTACGTGGCGTAGCTCGGCTTGCTCATCTCGCCGTCGTTGACGATGTCCACGCCGGATTCGGCCTGCTTCCGCACGACCTCGGCGACGGCCTGCGCCACGCGCTCGGACAGCGCCGCCGGCTCGACCGGCACGCCCTCTTCCTTCGCGTACATCATGCGGATGAGATCCGGCGGGCGCGGAAGGCTGCCGGTGTGCGTGGTGAGAAAGCGTTCGGTGCTGCGCTTCATGCGCCCTCCTCCGTAACGACCCTCGCGACGCCTGCGCCGCGTCCGAGGGGCTGTCGCGCGGTCGCGCGCAGCAGCGTCCTAAAGCTTACAACCAACAGGCGGGCAGCGAACGCGCTCTGCATCGGCTCGCGGCCGCTGGCCTGCGTCCGCGTCCGCGCCAGGTTTGGCGGCGCATCGCGTCGTCAGTCGAGCCGCGTGAGTTCCGTGAGGTAGTAGCCTCGCCGCTTCCGATACGTTTCCGCGGCGTGGCGCAGCATCGCGAGGTGCTCGTCCGTCAGCTCGCGCACGACCTTCGCCGGCGCGCCCATGATCATCGAGCGCGGTGGAAACTGCTTGCCCTCGGTCACGATCGAGCCTGCCGCTACCAGCGACGACTCGCCGATCACGGCGTGGTTGAGCACGATCGCCTGGATACCGATCAGCGACCCGTCGCCGATCGTGCACCCGTGCAGCATCACCTGGTGGCCGACGGTCACGTTGCGCCCGATGTTCATGGGCACGCCGGGGTCGACATGCAGCACGGCGTTGTCCTGAACGTTGCTGCCGTCGCCGATCGTGATCGGCTCGGAGTCGGCGCGGATGACCGCGCCCGGCCACACGCTGGTCTCGTCGCCGAGGATGACGCGGCCGATGACGGACGCCGTGTCGGCGAGGTAGGCGCTGGCGGGGATCTGCGGCGCGAAGCCGCGGAAGCGGTAGCGGGGCATGGCCGGTGCATCCGGGTCGTGAAAGACGGGATGGTAGCGCGTTCGTGCAAGAATCGCGGTCCGACGTCCCCGACGGAACGAGCCATGCCGACACCTCGCCGTGCTTCCGACCCACCGGCTTCCGCCCGGCCCTCGCGCGACCAGGCCATCGAGGCGGTGCGCACGCTCATTCGCTGGGCCGGCGACGATCCCGACCGCGAAGGCCTGCTCGAAACGCCCGACCGCGTCGTGCGCTCGTACGACGAATTCTTCTCGGGCTACGGGCAGGATCCGAACGAGATCCTCGCCAAGACCTTCTCCGAAGTCGACGGCTACGACGAGATGATCGTGATGAACGACATCCGCTTCGAGAGCCACTGCGAGCATCACATGGTGCCGATCATCGGCAAGGCGCACATCGGCTACCTGCCTGACAAGCGCGTGGTCGGCATCAGCAAGCTCGCGCGCCTGGTCGACGTGTATGCGCGCCGGTTGCAGATCCAGGAGAAGATGACGGTGCAGATCGCCGACACGCTGCAGGAGGTGCTGCAGCCCAAGGGCGTAGGCGTCGTGGTCGAGGCCGCCCACCAGTGCATGACCACGCGCGGCGTGCACAAGCCCGGCGCGGCGCTCGTGACGAGCCGCATGCTGGGCGCGTTCCGCAAGGACGTGTCGACGCGGCGCGAGTTCCTGGCGATCATCGCGCGGTCGAGCGGCGGCGCGATTCCCAATACCTGAGCCTGCGCATGGAGCTCGTCTGGCCGGCCAGGCCGTATCTTGCGAGCTATGCGGCGGCGCTCGCGACCGGCTGGTCGTCCGACAATCTGCGCGGCAAGGTCGCCGCGGACGAGCACCTCGCGAAGATCGACCGCGACGCGGACGCGTTTCTCGCGAGCCTGGTCGACCGCGAAGCGCGCGGCGATCCCATCGCCCTGCCCGACGGCTCGACGGTCAAGCGCTTGCCCGGCTACGTGCGATGGATGTGGGACGGCGAGTATTGCGGGTCGATCGGGCTGCGCTGGCAGCCGGGCAGCGACGAGATGCCTGCCTACTGCCTCGGTCACATCGGATACTCGGTGGTCCCGTGGAAGCAGCGGCGCGGCTACGCGACGTCGGCGCTTCGGCAGTTGCTGCCAGCGGCGCGCGGCGAAGGCCTGCGCTACGTCGAGATCACGACCGATCCCGACAACGTCGCGTCGAAGCGTGTGATCGAGGCCAACGGCGGCGCGTTCGTCGAGGAGTTCGTGTCGCTTCCGGCGTACGGCGGCAAGCCGAAGCTGCGCTACCGCATCGAGCTCGCAGGATGAAGCCGGACGTCCTCGTCATCGGCGGCGGCATCGGCGGGCTCACGCTCGCGCTGTGCCTGCACGAGCAGGGAATCCCTTGCCGCGTGTTCGAGCAGGCCGCGGCGTTCCGGCCTCTGGGCGTGGGCATCAACATCCTTCCGCACGCGTCGGCGGAGCTCGCGCGGCTCGGCCTTTCCGACGCGCTCGCGCGCGTGTCCGTCATCACCCGCGAGGCGGTCTTCTACAACCGCTTCGGCCAGCTCATCTACGCCGAGCCGCTCGGCCGTTACGCAGGCTATGCGCACCCGCAGTATTCGATCCATCGCGCGCGGCTGCACGACGTGCTGCTTCACGCAGTGATCGAGCGTCTCGGGCGGGATGCGGTCGCGACCGGCGCCGCGTGCACGCACGTCACGCAGGACGGCCAATCGGTCACCGCGCACTTCGAAGACCGGTCCTCCGCCAGCGGCGATGCGCTGGTCGCATGCGACGGCCTGCATTCGGTCGTGCGCAAGCAGCTGCACCCGAACGAAGGGCCGCCGCTCTATTCCGGCGTCAACATGTGGCGCGGCGTCACGGTGTGGCCGCGCATCCTCACCGGCGCGAGCATGATCCGCGCGGGATGGCTCGCGACGGGCAAGATGGTGATCTATCCGATTGCCGACGACGTCGACGGCGAAGGTCGCCAGCTCGTCAACTGGGTCGCCGAGGTCGAGACGCCGCAGCACACCACGCGCGACTGGAATCGCCGCGGCGAGCTTCGCGACTTCATCGGCGCTTTCGCCGACTGGCGGTTCGATTGGCTCGACGTGCCGTCGATGATTCGCGCCGCGGAATCGATACTCGAGTTCCCGATGGTCGACCAAGAGCCGCTCCCCTTCTGGACGGAGGGGCGCGTGACGCTGCTGGGCGATGCAGCGCACCCCATGTATCCGCGCGGATCCAACGGCGCGGGGCAGGCGATCCTCGACGCGCGGGCGCTGGCCGATGCGCTGGGGTCGCATGACGGCGTGGAAGCCGCGCTCTCGGCGTACGAGGCGGTGCGCCTGCCGTTCACGGCGAACGTCGTGCGCATGAATCGCACCAATCCGCCGGACGCGATCCTGCGCGAAGTGTGGCAGCGCACGGGCGACAAGCCGTTCGCCAACATCGACGACATCGTGTCGCGCGAGGAGTTGGTCGCGCTGTCCGACGGCTACAAGCGCGTCGCGGGGATGTCCGCCCCGCCGCGCAAGGAGGAGACGCAATGAAGGCGTATCGACTGGCTGCGGTGGCGCTGTGCGCGGTTGCAGCTTCGACCGCGTTCGGGCAGGAGTCCTACCCTTCGCGCCCGGTGAAGCTCGTGGTCCCGTTCACGCCGGGCACCGGCATCGACATCCTCGCGCGGACGCTGGGGCAGAAGCTCGGCGAGGAATGGAAAGTCGGCGTCGTGGTCGAGAATCGAGCGGGCGCGAGCGGCAACATCGGCACCGAGGCCGTGGCGAAGTCGCCGCCCGACGGCTACACGCTGCTCACCACCGCGCAGACGATGGTGGTCAATCGCGCGCTCTTCGCGTCGCTGCCCTACGATCCCGTGAAGGACTTCGCGCCCATTGCGCCGCTCGCGGTCGGCAGCCTCGCGCTCGTCGTGCATCCGTCGCTCAACGTCAAGACGGTGAGCGAGCTGGTCGCACTGGCGAAGGCGAATCCCGGCAAGCTCAACTACGCGTCGCCGGGCAACGGGACGCCGCACCACCTCGCCATGGAGCTCTTCAAGTCGAAGGCCGGCCTCGACATCGTGCACGTCCCGTACAAAGGCACGGCGCAGGCGGTGCAGGACCTCCTCGGCGGCCAGGTCGGCGTCATGTTCCTGCCGGTGCACGTGGCGCTTCCGCAGACCGATTCGGGAAAGCTCCTGATGCTGGCGGCCGGGGGCACGGCGCGTGCGGGCGCGGCGCCGAACGTGCCGTCGCTCGCAGAGGCCGCCGGGATCCGCGACATCGACACCGACATCTGGTACGGACTCTACGCGCCGGCGCGCACGCCGCAGGCCGTGATCGATCGCGTGAATGCCGACGTCAATCGCCTGCTCAAGCAGCCGGACGTCGCGGATACGCTGGCGAAGCAAGGCTTGCAGCCCACCGGCGGCACCCCCGCCGCGCTCGCCGACCTCACGAAGTCCGACCTCGAGCGCTGGACCGCCGTGGTAAAAGCCGCGAAGATTCAAGCAGATTAAAAAGGGACAGTCCCTATTTCAAGCTTGTAATAGGGACTGTCCCTATTTCAGGTGCTTGCCTGGTCGAGCTCTCGCAGCGCTTCGGCGTCGAGGGTCAGGCGCGTCGACGCGAGGATGTCCTCGAGCTGCGCGAGGCTCGTCGCGCTGGCGATCGGCGCGACGACCGCCGGGCGCGTCATCAGCCAGGCCAGCGCGACCTGCGCGGGGGTGGCGCCCATCCGCTGCGATACGCGGTCGAGTGCGGCGAGGATCGCATGGCCGCGCGGATGGAGGTACTTCTTGAGCCCCGGACCGCGCTTGCTCTTCGCGAGATCGTGCTCGCCGCGGTACTTGCCGGTGAGAAAGCCGGCCGCGAGCGAGAAGTACGGAATGACGCCAATGCCTTCCTTGACGCAGAGGTCCTGCAGCGGCCCTTCGAACGACGCGCGCTCGATCAGGTTGTAGTGCGGCTGCAGCGTCGCGTACGACGGCAGGTTGCTCGCGCGGCTGACTTCCAGCGCCTGCGCGAGGCGCGCGGCGTTGAGGTTGGATGCGCCGATCGCCTTGACCTTCCCCTGCTGCATGAGCCGCGAATACGCTTCGAGCGTCTCCTCGAACGGCGTCGTCTCGTCGTCCCAGTGCGACTGGTACAAGTCGAGCGCGTCCACACCCAGTCGCCGCAGCGAATCTTCGGCGGCGCGCATGACGTAGTCGCGCTTCAGGCACTTGTAGCCAAGCCCCATGTCGGAGCCCACCTTGGTCGCGATCACGACGTCGTCGTGACGCCCGCGCTTCGCGATCCAGCGCCCGATGATCGTCTCGGACTCGCCCCCCTGGTGGCCGTCGACCCAGCGCGAGTACGAGTCGGCAGTGTCGATCAAGTTGAAGCCCTGGCCGACGAACGCGTCGAGCAGCGCGAACGACGTCGGGTCGTCCGCCGTCCAGCCAAATACGTTGCCGCCGAAGGCCAGCGGCGCCACTCGATAGTCGGTCCGTCCCAGCTTGCGTCGTTGCATGCGTGTCCTCGTCAGTCGGCCATCTTCGCCGCGCGCCGCAAGTCGGCGACGAGGAAGCCGTGGAGCTCCTGTCGCCGCTCTTCGTCCGGTGCGCGCAGCACCGCAGACGGATGATACGTCGCGACGACGCGCACGCCTTCGGCGTTGCGCAACTCCGCGGTCGCCCGCGCCTCGGTGATCGTGATGCGCTTGCCCATGACCGCGCCCAGCGCCGTCGCGCCCAGCGCGACGATGACCGAAGGCCTCACCGCGGCCATCTCCTGCTCGAGCCAGACGTGGCACGCCGCGACTTCGCGCTGCGCAGGCGTCTTGTGGATGCGCCGCTTGCCGCGCATCTCGAAGCTGAAGTGCTTCACCGCGTTCGTGACGTAGACGTCGTCCTCGTCGATGCCGGCGTGCTCCAGGGCGCCACGCAGCAGCCGCCCGGCGGGACCGACGAACGGGCGGCCCTTCACGTCCTCTTCGTCGCCCGGCTGCTCGCCGACGAGCATCATGCGCGACGCGCGCGGACCTTCTCCGGGCACGCCCTGCGTCGCGATCTCGCCCAGGCGGCATCGCCGGCAACGGTCGAGCTCGTCCTTCGATGGGGGCTTGGGGGTCGGGGCCATCGCGAACGGATAACTGTCGACGCTGCGCCTGCCGCAGGAAAGCGGCCGCCCCCGCAACCGCGTGTCGGTCGGACGCGGACACGCATCTTGCATTTCGGTGGCGCGTCTCCTATGGTGCGCGGCATGGACCAGCGCTTCGACCGCACCAGCCAGGACGTCGGCAACATCGTCAAGCTCGAGCACGTCAACGTGACGATGCCCGACCAGCGCCTGGCCACGCTGTACTACATCAGCGGCCTCGGCCTCACGCGCGACCCCTATCTCATGACGGGCGTCGACAACATGTGGGTCAACGTCGGCGAGTCGCAGTTCCACTTGCCGACCAACCCACCTCAGATGTTGCGCGGCACCATCGGGCTCGTCGTCCCGGACCTCGCGGCGCTGGCGGCGCGACTGCGCCGCGTGGAGCCCCAGCTGCGCGGCACGCGATTCTCGTTCGCGGCGCACGACACGGTCGTCGACACGACGTGCCCGTGGGGCAACCGCGTCCGCTGCCATGCGGCGGACGCGCAGCTCGCAGGAACCCGCACGCTCGGCATGGCGTACGTCGAATTCGACGTGCCGCGCGGAGCCGCGTCGCGCATCGCCGCGTTCTATCGCGAGGTGCTGGACGCGCGTGCGCGAATCGAGGACGTAACTGCCGTCGTCACCGCCGGCGCGCGCCAGTCGCTGCGGTTTCGCGAGACGGACGCGCCGATCGCGCCTTATGACGGGCACCACATCCAGATCTACCTCGCAGACTTCTCGACGCCGTACGAGCGCCTTCGCGCGCGCGGCCTCGTCAGTCGCGAGACGGACGAGCACGAATATCGCTTCATCGACATCGTCGACCCGGCAACCGGCTCGCTGCAGTTCCAGATCGAGCACGAGGTACGCAGCCTGCGCCATCCGCTGTACGGACGGCCGCTCGTCAACCGCAACCCGGCGCAGACCAACCAGACCTACATTCCGGGAAGCGACTCGTTCCGCTGATCACTCGAAGGTGATCTTGGCCGCCTTGACGACGGCGCTCCATCGGCTGACGTCGTCGGCGAGCGTGCGCGCAAAATCCTGGGGCGTGCCGCCCGCGACCTCGTAGCCCTGCGCGAAGAACGTCGGCCGCGTCTCGGGCTCGGCGAGCACGGCGTTGAACTCGCGGTTCAGGCGCTCGACGACCGCCGCCGGCGTCCTGGCGGGTGCGGCGACGCCGGAGAAGCTGCCGATGTCGACGCCGGCGACGCCCGACTCGGCCATGCCCGGCACGTCGGGAAGCATGGGCGTCCGCTTTGCCGACACCACCGCGATCGGCCGCAGCGTTCCCGCATCGAAGTGGGGCTTGAGCGCCGCGATGGCGTCGAGGCCGACGTCGATGTCGCCCGCGATCGCCGCCGCCGCCGTCTGGGCGGTCCCTTTGTACGGGACGTGCACGGCGTCGAGACCCGTCTGCATCTTGAGGTATTCGAACGCGAGGTGCGGCGTCGAGCCCGTTCCCACCGATCCGTAGTTGAGCTTTCCCGGGTGCGCCTTCGAATACGCAACGAGCTCGGCGAACGTCCTGGCGGGCACCTTGGGATTGACGTAGAGCACGAACGTGAAGTGCGTCATCTGCACGACCGGCGCCACGTCCGTGCGGATGTCGAACGGCGGCGGGCTCTTGGCCGACGAGATCGTATTGCTTCCCGACAAACATACCAGCGTATATCCGTCGGGCCGCGCGGCGATGGCCTGCTTCACCGCGATCTCGCCGGACGCCCCCGGCCGATTCTCGACGACGATCGGTTGCCCGAGGCGCGCGCCGGCGCGCTGCGCCCAGTGCCGGCAGCTGATGTCGAGGCCGCCGCCCGGCGAAAAGCCGACGATGAGCTTGATCGGCTGCGACGGGTAGTCTGCAGCGAGCGCGGACGCGGCGAGCGCAACCGCGAACAGGAGGACGAATCGAGGCTTCATGCGGGCCATTGTCGCGCACTCTCTGGACCGAGACGAGGTTGTAAACTCGCAAGATGAGCGTCGTCTTCCGCCAGCTCTTCGACCCGCAATCGTCGACCTACACGTACCTGGTCGGCGATGCGCCCAGCAAGCAGGCGCTGCTCATCGATCCCGTGTTCGAGCAGGCGCGGCGCGACGACGCGCTGGTGCGCGAGCTCGGCCTCACGCTGGTCGCCACGCTCGACACCCACGTGCATGCCGATCACGTGACCGGCGCCTGGCTGTTGAAGGAGGGTCATGCGAGCGCCATCGTCGTCTCGAAGGAAAGCGGCGCGGCCGGCGCGGACCGTTACGTCGGTCATGGCGACCGGGTGGCGTTCGGCGATCGCTACGTCGAAGTGCGTGCGACCCCAGGCCACACGCAGGGCTGCGTGACGTACGTGCTCGACGACGAGAGCATGGCGTTCACCGGCGATTGCCTCCTGATCCGCGGCAGCGGCCGCACCGATTTCCAGCAAGGCGACGCGCGCACGATGTATCGCTCGGTCAAGAGCCAGATCCTGTCGCTTCCGCCGTCGTGCCTCCTCTATCCCGCGCACGATTACCGGGGCCTCACCGTCACCAGCGTCGGCGAAGAGCGCAGCTACAACCCGCGCCTCGGCGGCGACATCAGCGAGCGCGACTTCGTGGGTTACATGGAGAATCTCGGGCTGCCGCATCCCAAGCTCATGGACATCGCCGTGCCGGCGAACATGAAGTGCGGCGAGCCGGCGCAAGGCAAGGCGCCCGCCGGCGATCCTCAGTGGGCGCACCTCACGTTCACGTTCGCGGGCATCTGGGAGCTTTCGCCCGCGGTCCTCGAGGAGCATCAGAACCGCGTGCAGATCGTCGACGTGCGCGAGCGCGACGAGTACGTGGGGGCGCTCGGCCACATCAAGGGATCGCGCCTCATTCCGCTTGCGGAATTGCCTTCGCGCGTCACCGAGCTCGCGCGCGACACGCCCGTCGTCGCGGTGTGCCGCTCGGGCGCGCGCTCGGCGCAGGCCGTCGCGATGCTGCAGAAGGCCGGATTCACCGACGTCGCCAATCTCGCCGGCGGTATGCTGCGCTGGCGGGCCGAAGGGAACGCCGTCGAGTCGGGAAAGTATTAGTCGACGGGCACTGTCCGGTATTTCGCGACCTCGACCGGACTCACCGCGCTCGAGCGGTTGCCCCACGATTGACGCATGTAGGTCACCACGTCCGCGACTTCCTGGTCGCTCAGCGTGTAGGCGAACGGCGGCATGCCGAACGGCCGCGGATTGCCGCGCGTCGACGGCGGGAATCCCCCGAACAGCACCATGCGGATCGGATTGACCGAGTACTCCATGTTGATCGCCTGGTTGTTGGCGAGCGGCGGATACATGGGCGGAACGCCGAGGCCGTTGGTGCCGTGGCACGACTTGCAGTACCGGTCGTAGATCTTCGCGCCGTTCTCGTACGACGCGCGACTCTGCTCCTCGGTCCGGCGCAACTGCCCCGGGTCGGCCGGCGCGTCCGTGGTGGCGAGCGACTTCAGGTACACCGCCATCGCCTGCGTATCCGCCTCGGTGATGTACTGAAGGCTGTCATGGACCACCTGCGCCATCGGCCCGAACACGACGCCCCGATTGCTGATGCCCGTGCGCAGGAGCGCGACCACGTCGTCGACGGGCCACTGCCCGAGGCCTGCTTCGCGGTTGGAAGTGAGCGACGGCGCGTACCAGTCCTGCAGCGGAATGAGGCCGCCCGAAAGCTCCTTGTCCTTCTGCGTCGCGCCGAGCATGTTGCGGCTCGTATGGCACGCGTCGCAGTGGCCGAGTCCGAGCACGAGGTACGCGCCGCGATTCCACTCCGGCGACTGCTTCGGATCGGGCTGGTATTCGCCCGCCTTGAAATACAGCGCGCGCCAGCCGATGAGAAGGTTGCGCTGGTTGTACGGAAACTTCATCGCGTGCGGCTTGTTCTTCTTCTTGACCGGCGTGATGGTCTGGAGGTAGCCGTAGATGGCGTCGGCATCCACGCGCGTGACCTTGGTGTAACTCGGGTACGGGAACGCGGGATAGAGGAGCGAGCCGTCCTTCGACTTGCCTTCGTGCAGCGCGCGATAGAACTCGTCGGCGCTCCACTTCCCGATGCCGGTCTCCGGGTCCGGCGTGATGTTCGGCGTGTAGATCGTGCCGAAGGGCGTAGGCATCTCGAGCCCGCCCGCGAACGGCTCGCCGCCCCGCGCCGTGTGGCACGCAACGCAGTCGCCCGCGCGCGCGAGGTACTCGCCGTCGGTCTGCGCGGGAACGCGCGTCGCGCTCGGCGTGCGCGCCTTGGTGGCCTGCGCGAATGCGCTCGCCAACGTCAGCGAAGCGCAGACGGCGACGGCTATCCGAAGGAAGATACTTGCGCGGCGGCCCTGCGGTGTCATGTCACGCCTCCTATTGCGGCTGGCTGCCGCAATTCATCGGCAGCTTTTGCTTGGCGGCCGGCGCCGGCAGCGACGTCGGCGTTCCGGGAAGGCTCGCGAGATACGCGGCGGCCGCGGCGCTGTCGGCGCCGCTCAACCGTTGCGCGATGCGTGCCATGCAGTCGGGCTCGGTCGCATGCCGCAGGCCGCTTCGCCATGCGCCCAGCTGACCGTTGATGTAATCGGGGAACAGTCCCACCAGGCCCGGGATGCCGGGCACCATGCCGGTCAGCGCCTTGCCGTGGCAGGCTGCGCACGCGGGGATGCCCTTCGCCTGGTCGCCGTTGACCACGATCTGCTCGCCGCGCGCGAGCGCTTCCTTCGTCGCCGAGGCCTGGATCGGCGTGGGATACGGCGGCGACAGCTTCGAGTAGTAGAGCGCGATCTCGCGCAGGTAGTCGTCGGAGAGATGGCGCGACATGTACACCATCTGCGGATACGTGCGGCGGCCGTCGCGGAAGTTGAGCAGCTGCCGGTACAGGTATTCGGAGGGCTTGCCGGCGATGCGGGGGTAGTACTCGTTCTGCCGGTGGCCCTCGCCTTGCTTGCCGTGGCAGTACGAGCAGGCGATGAGCCTCTGCTCGATCGTGTCCGCGAACTCGGTGCCGGCGTCCGCCGCCGCCCACGCATCGAGGGCCAGCGCCGACAGGGAAAGTGTGATCAGGCGCGCGATGCGATGCATGCTCCTCCCCTCTTCGAGTTCGAATGCCATCGTACAGCACCGCATTATCCTGCGCGCGCTCGCCCACCCCCGCTAGGCCTGTCCACGCCGGGCCTGCGCGGGAGCGCGCGCCGAGTTTGGGTCGTTGTCCGATAGGCGCTCGAGGCACTTCGCCTACAGCCCCGGCAGGGCCGCAACGCCTACATTAGGCCACCAACCTGGCCACACGATGCGCGCTCCTGCCTTGACCTTGCCGAAAAGCCGCGCCGGCCGCGCCGGCTTGATCGCGGGCGCGGTCGCGCTCGTGCTGGTCGTCATCGTGCTCGTGTTCCCATGGAATGCACTGCGCGGTCCGGTCGCGAGATACGTCAGCGGGCGTCTCGACCGCCCGGTCACCATCGGCGCGCTGGACGTGCACCTCGGGCGGCGCATTCGCGTGGATGCGCAGCAGGTCACCGTCGCGAACGTCGATTGGGGTACCGCGACGCCCATGGTCGACGCCGGACGCGTCGTGCTGTGGTTCACCTGGGGCGGCCTCTTCACCGGCGCGCCCGCGAAGCTGCGCTTCGAGGACGCGCAACTCACGGCCGAGCGCAACGCGGCCGGCGAGGACAACTGGCATTTCGGCAAGCGCTCTGGCGCCGTGCCGCGGATCGGCAACATCGAGGTCGCGCGCGGGAAGCTCCATTACCTCGACGCGAAAGCCGCCGCGGACATCGCCCTGACGCTTGACAGCGCGACCAACGGGACGGCCGACGGCGCGCAACTCAAGTTCGCGGGCGAAGGCAAGCTGCACGGCGAGCGCATCGTGCTCGAGGGAACGAGCATGGGCCTGTCGCAGCTGCAGGACCTGGACGATCCCTACCACTTCAAACTGCACGCGGTGAACGGGCGCACCGTCATCGACTTCGACGGCACCGTCGTGCCCTCGGACAGCGAGGACCTCGACGGCACGCTCGCGATTTCCGGCACGGACATGTCGAAGCTGTATCCCGTGGTGCCCACGCCGATTCCGTGGACGCCGCCCTACAAGCTCGTCGGCAAGCTCACGCATAACGACGACGTCTGGACGTACAAGGAGTTCAAGGGCGTCGTCGGCGCGAGCGACCTCGCCGGCGACCTCAAGGTCGACACGCGCGGCAAGCGTCCCGCGACCACGGCGCAGCTCACGTCGAAGCGGTTCGACTACAAGGACCTGGGCGGCTTCATCGGCCTGCCGCCCGGCAGCAAGGGCGTCGAAGAGCACAAGCGGAGCTCGGCCCGCGCGCTGCCCGACAAGCCGCTCGAGCTTGCCAAGCTGCGCGAGCACGACGTCGACGTCCAGTTCCGCGGCGAAAGCGTGAAATGGGGCCGGATCCCCCTCGACAACCTCAAGACGCACTTCGTACTGAAGGACGGCGTCCTGCGCCTCGCGCCCGCCGACTTCGGCCTTGCGGGCGGTCACGTGCTCGTCAACCTCGCGGTCGACGTCTCGCGCGACCTGGCGCACGCCAAGGGCGACGTCACCGCGAGCAACGTCGAGCTCAAGCGCATCTTCCCGCAGCTCGCCTCGCCGCGCGGCAGCGCGGGGCGCGTCGGCGGGCGCGCGAAGTTCGAGACGCGCGGCAACTCCGTCGCGGACATGATGGCCGGCGCGGAAGGCGAGCTCGCGCTCATCATGCGCGGCGGCGAAGCGAGCACGCTGGCGCTGGTGCTGACCAACCTCGATCTCGCGCGGGCGGCCGAGCTCATCCTGCGCGGCGACCGGACTGCCGAGATCCGCTGCGCCGTCACGTCCATGCGCGCGCACCAGGGCGTGATGACGCCTGACCTGTTCGTCGTCGACACGTCGGCCGTGCTGATCACCGGGGAGGGCAGCATCGACTTCCGCGACGAGCAATACGACGCGCTGCTGCGCGCGAAGTCGAAGCAGATGAGCCTGCTCGCGCTGCGCGGGCCCATCGTCGTGCAAGGCACGTTCAAGCAGCCCGTGGTCCGGCCGGCGATCGGTCCCGTCGCGCTGCGCGTCGGGGCGGCGATCGGGCTTGGCGCAGTCGCGCCGCCGCTCGCGCTCCTGCCGCTCATCGACTTCGGGGGCGCGCCCGACGTCGATTGCCGCAACCTCATGCAGGAAGCTCGCGTCGACACGGCGCGCGACGCCGCCGCGCGCACGTCGGTGAACTAGGCCCGGCGCGCGCGGATCGGCAGGCCCAGCTCCACGACGAGCGCCATGAGGTCGTCGAAGTCCACGGGCTTCGTGAGATGCCGCGCGAACCCTGCGCGCATCGCGTCACCCTTGTCCTGCTCGGTGCCCCATCCGGTCAGCGCAATCATCGCGGGCGGATTCGGCGCGACGCGCAGCGTCTCCGCCACCTGGTAGCCGTTCATCACCGGCAGGCCGATGTCGATGACGGCGACGTCGGGCCGGAAAGCGAGCGCGCTGTCGACGGCCTTCCCGCCCTCGTAGGCCACCGCGACCTCGTGGCCGAACAGCCGCAGGTTCTGCGCCACCGAGTCGGCCGCATCCTTGTTGTCGTCGACGACCAACACGCGCAGCGCATTCACGGATTCGGAGGCGCCCCGCTCGCGGTGCGCGTCGCTCGCGACGACGTTGACCGACGCAGCGGCAGGCAGCGTGATCGCGAACTCGCAGCCGCGGCCGCGCCCGTCGCTGCGCGCCGCGATCCTGCCGCCGTGCGCCGTGACGATCTCGTGCGCGATGTAGAGGCCGATCCCGAGCCCTTCCACGCTCGCGTGCCGGGCACTGCTGCCGCGTCCGAAGAGCTCGAACAGCATCGGCATCTCCTCGTCGGTGATGCCGATGCCGACGTCGCGCACGCGCACGACGATCGAACCGTCCTCGCTCGCGACCTCGACGTCGATGCGCGAGCCCTCGGGCGAATACTTGCTCGCGTTGACGAGCAGGTTGGTCACCGCCTGCTCGAACCGCGCGCTGTCCAGCATCGCGGTGAACGGTCCGTTCTCGGCCGACAGGACGACGGCCTGCCGCCGCGCGTACATGTCGGCCCGCGTGGTCTCGATGGCGCCCTCGACGGCGCGGGCGACGTCGGAGGCGGTGAGCCGGAATGCGGTCTTGCGCGACAGGCTCACGAGGTCGAGGAGCTCTTCGAGCAGGTTGGCGAGCTTCGCCACCTGCCGCTCGATGGCGTTGGCCGCGCTCTCGCACGCCTGCTCGAGCGCCTGGGTGCGGATCACCCGCGCGTTCATGCGAATGGCGTGCACCGGGTTGCGAAGCTCGTGGGACAGGATCGCCAGGAAGTTGCTCTTGGCCCGGTCGGCCTGGGCGAGCTCCTCGCTCTGCCGCTCGAGAAGGTCGTTGGCGACCCGCAGCTCGCTCGTGCGCTGCTCGACGCGGACCTCGAGGTCGCGCCGCGCCTCCTCGACGGCGGCCTCCGCGTCGCGCCGCTGCGCGACCTCGCGCTCGAGTGCGGCCTTGGCGGCCTCGAGCTGGGCGATGCTCGGCAGCGCGACGGCTTTCGGAATGAGCATGAACAGGAGGATCGCGGTCGGCACCGATGCGGCGGCGGTGATGGCCTTCACCGCGCCGGCGACCCAATACGCGGGCGTCCAGACCGTCAGCACCTCCATCCAGTGCGTGGCCCCGCACGCGACGATGAAGAGGCCGAACAGCAGGAACATCCAGTTGAACGGAATGTCGGCGCGCCTCCTGATGAAGTCGACCAGCGCGACCGGGATCGCGAGGTACGCGAGGCCGATCAGCACGTCCGACACGAGGTGCAGGCGGATGAGTCCAGGCTGCCAGGCGTAGCACACGCCGTGCGGGAGGTAGCGATCCATGCCGCCCTGCAAGGCTGCGAAGACGACCAGCGCCGCGGCGGGAATGCCGGCCAGCGCCACGAGCGTGACGGGATGCGTGGGCTTCGTCATGTTCATGGGAAAATCGTAAGGGCGGGACGCGACGGGCAAAACACTAACGGCTTTGCCGCGCCCGGGCAACCCGACAGACCGGAGGACAGGACATGCGATGGTCGTTCCGAGTTGCGATCGCGCTGGCGGCCGCGAGCTTCGCTGCAACCGGGGGCGCGCAATCGTTCCCCAGCCGGTCGGTGACGCTCACGGTGGGCTTCGCACCGGGCGGCGGAACCGATACCGCGGCGCGCGTCGTCGCCCAGAAGCTGTCCGAGAACATCGGACAATCCGTCGTCGTCGAGAACAAATCCGGCGCCGGCGGCAATATTGCCGCGCAACAGATAGCGCTGGCGCCGCCGGACGGCTACACCATCCATCTCACGTCCGTGGGTCCGATGAGCGTCGCACCGCATCTCGTGAAGAACCTCGGCTACGATCCGAAGCGCGACATCGCGCCCATTACCATGGGCGTCATGTTCCCCAACGCGTTCATCGTCAACGACGCCGTGCCGGCCAAGACGCTGCAGGAGTTCGTCGCACTCGCCAAGCAGAAGCCGGGCCAGCTCACGTACGGGTCCTCGGGCATCGGCGGCGCGGGCCATCTCGCGGGCGAGCTCTTCCGTGAGCGTGCCGGCATCGACATCGTGCACGCGCCGTACAAGGGCGGCGGGCCCGCGACCGCCGACCTCCTCGGCGGTCGCATCCAGATGTACTCCGGCGTCCCGTCGACGCTGCAAGCCCATATCGACGCCGGCAAGGTGCGCGCCATTGCGACCACGGGCGCGCGGCGCAGCGCAACGCTGCCTAACGTCCCGACGGTCGCCGAGTCCGGCTATCCCGGATTCGAGGCCACCAACTGGTACGCATTCGTGGCGCCGGGAAAGACGCCGAAGGAGATCCTCGACTACTGGAACCGCGAGATCGGCAAGGTGCTCGCCGATCCCAAGGTGAAGGAAGAGCTCGCGCGGCACGGACTCGATCCGATGCCCGGGACGCGCGACGAGCTCGCGCAATATATCGACCGCGAGACCGCCAAGTGGGGCAAGGTCGTGCGCGAGGCGAAGATCACGGCGGAGTAGAGAGGCTTACGTGGACGGCGTGCTCCGCTTCGGCAAGCGGTCCGTCACGGTGTCCGGCGCCGGCCAGGTGCTCTACCCGGCCGCGAAGTTCACCAAGGAAGCGGTCGTCGCGTATTACCTCGCCGTCGCTCCGTTCCTGCTGCCGCATCTTCGCGGGCGGCCGGTGTCGCTCAAGCGCTATCCCGAAGGCATCCACGGCGAGTCGTTCTGGGAGAAGGACATTCCCGCCTTCGCGCCGGAATGGATCAAGACCGTTGCGGTGCCGCGCCGCGACGCGTCGGCCCCGCCGATCCGCTACATCGTGATCGACGACCGCGCCACGCTTGCGTGGGTGGCCAGCATCGCCGCCCTGGAGATCCACCCGTTCCTGCATCGCAAGGAAGCGCTGGACGTTCCCACGTCCGCAGTCTTCGATCTCGATCCCGGCGAGGGCCGCGACATCCTCGCGTGCGTCGACGTCGCGCTGCTGCTGAAAGAAGTGCTCGACCGCCTTGCGCTGACCGCATTCCCGAAAGTCTCCGGCTCCAAGGGACTGCAGATCCACGTCCCGCTCAACGGCGATGCGCCGTACCGCGTCGTGCAGCCGTTCGCCAAGGCGGTGGCCGAGCTCCTGGCGCAGCAGCACCCGAAGCTCGTCGTCGCCGACATGGCCAAGGCGCTGCGCAAGGGGAAGGTGTTCATCGACTGGAGCCAGAACGCGGACCACAAGACGACGGTCGCCGTGTACTCGTTGCGCGCGAAACGTCATCGCCCTTACGTCTCGATGCCGGTGACGTGGGATGAGCTCGCGGCCGCGCGCAAGGACGGCGACGCGCAGGCCCTGTACTTCACGGCGCCCGATGCGATCGTGCGCCTGCGCGAGCGCGGCGACCTCGCGGCACCGCTGCTGACGCTCGCGCAGTCGCTGCCCGAGGCCTTCGTGTCGGGCCTGCGTCCTGCGCCGTCGCGATCGCGCGCGCGTGCACCGGCGCCGGCAGGTTTGCCCGTTCCGCGCCGCAGCCGGCAGGGCAGCCGGCGCCGGTTCGTGATCCAGAAGCACGCAGCAAGCCACTTGCACTACGACCTGCGGCTCGAGTCCTCGCAGGGTGCCCTGCATTCGTGGTCGGTCCCCAAGGGCATGCCCTACAAGGAAGGGGAGCGGCGGCTCGCGGTCAACACCGAGGATCATCCCATCGAGTACCTCACTTTCGAGGGCGTGATCCCGAAGGGACAATACGGCGGCGGAACGGTGATGGTGTGGGACATCGGCACCTGCGACATCGTCGAAGGCAACTACTGGAAAGGACGCCTGCGCTTCCACCTCCGCGGCCGCAAGCTTGCGGGCGAGTGGCTGCTCGAGCGCGATCCGTCGCGCGGCGACAACGCCTGGGCGCTGTCGAAGGTCGCGGGCGCGCACAAGCCGCCGGCGGCTGCGCACGAGGACACGTCGGCATTGTCGGGCCGCACGATGAGCGCTATCGCGCAGGCGCGCGACGCGGTCTGGCAGAGCAACCGCAGCGACGCCCCGAGGGCCGCGCTCGAGTTCGTCGAGCCCATGCACTGCAAGCTCGCGCAGACGCTGCCCGAGGGCCGCGAGTGGGACTACGAGATCAAGTACGACGGCTATCGCGCCCTCGGCGCGCGCACGTCGGGCGGGGTCCGGCTCTGGTCGCGGCGCGGCAACGACCTGCGTTCCCGCTTCGCGCCCGTCGCGGATGCCCTCGCCCAGCTGCCGATGGACACGATGATCGACGGCGAGATCGTCGCGATCGGCGACGACGGACGTCCGAGCTTCAAGATGCTGCACCGCGCGGCCACGCCTCCCGACCGCATCCACTATTACGCCTTCGACATCCTCGCGCACGAAGGGATCGACGTGACGGGCCTCCCGCTCGCCGAGCGCGCGAAGCTACTGGAGGACGCGCTGCGCGAAGCGCGCCCGCCGCTGCACCGCTCCACGCCGATCCGCGCGTCGGCCAAGGACCTCCTGGCGGCCGCACGCGAACAGGGGCTGGAAGGCATCGTCGCCAAGCGTCGCGACAGCAAGTACGAGCCCGGCATGCGGAGCGGATCGTGGGTCAAGACGCGCGTGAGCCCCGGACAAGAGCTCGTCGTCGGCGGTTACATTCCAAGCGGCGACTCGTTCGATGCGCTTCTCGTCGGGTATTACGCGGGCCCACGTCTCGTGTTCATCGCCAAGGTGCGCAACGGATTCGTTCCTGCGACGCGGCGCGAGGTCATGGAGCGCATGCGCGCCCTGGCGACCGCGCGTTGCCCGTTCGCCAATCTTCCCGAGCCGTCGAACGCGCGGCGCGGCATCGCACTCACGGCCGAGGTGATGCGGCAATGCCGCTGGGTGAAGCCGCGGCTCGTCGTGCAGGTCGGCTTCACGGAGTGGACCGAGCAGGACCACCTTCGGCACGCGCGGTACCTCGGCTTGCGCGACGACAAGAGCGCCCGGGAGGTCACGCACGAAACCGTCGACGCGTAGCCTTCAGGCGACGTCGCACGGCTTCCGACAATGCGAGGCGCAACAGGCCGACACCCGCGCCTCCTCCATGCCGCGACTTGCACGCTTTTCGGGAACCACCGCGCGCGCACGCTTACCAAAGAACGTGTGCAACCAAGGAGGTTCCTGTCATGAAAAAAACTCTCATCGCGCTGGCGGCTGCCGGCATGCTCGCTTCGACGATGGCCGTGGGCCAGCCCTATCATCGCGACGACCCGCAGCGCTACGCGCAAAACGACCGGGTCGACCGGTGGGATGACCGCTCGGCGAGCATCAACGAGCGCGAAGCGCGCATCAACTCGTTTATCCAGCGGGGCATGAGCGACGGCCGCATCAACGACCGCGAGGCGCGCAGGCTGCATCGCGAGCTGCGCGACATCGAGGCCAAGGAGCGGTCTTACATGAGCGACGGCCACCTCAACCGCAGGGAGACCGAGGCGTTGAACCGCGACCTCGACCGCCTCACCGACCACGTGCGGCAACAGATCCGCGATTAAGCCGGGCGTCGTCGAAAGTCGTCGCATAGTACGAAGTGAGCCGGGCCGCTCGCGCGGTCCGGCCACCCGACCCGGGATCGTCGGGGCCTTCCACACTACGTGACGAAAGGGTGAGGCATGAAGATCAAAGGCGCATTCACCGGCGTGCTCCTCGCATGCGCAATTGCAGGCTGCGCGACCACCGGGACCAAGACGAGCACGGAGTCGGCCGCGTACAAGGACCTCGCGCGGAGCCAGCAATGGTGGTGCGGCAATTTCCAGAGCTCCTGCACCTGCTCGATCGACGGCATGCAGACGACCTGCTCGCTGGTCTACGCGTGCCTCAACTCCGGCAACTGCAAGGCGGCGCCGTAACGGCCTAGCGCCTGGGCCGTCTCTTGGCGAGACGGCTCTGCAGATCGCCCTGGAATTCGATGGGCTTCGTGCCCTTGCCGCGCAGCCACTGCGCGGCACGCTCGGGATTGAGCTCGAAGTAGATCGAGGCGCCCGCGTACACCGCCACCAGCACGAACCCGCCGACGCGCGGCCCGAGGAGGTTCGCGACGCCCGTGAACATGGCGATGAACAACGCGAGCCACCTGGCGGCGAGGAACAGCGTGCGCGCGGCGAGGATCTTCTCGTCCTCGTGCGTTGCCTGCAGCAGGCGGTGCAAGCGCACCGCTGCGTACGCCGACATCAGCACCTGCACCGCGAGTGCGAGCAGGAAGTCCGTGTCGCGCAACAGCGCGTGCGTCTGCGCGTCGTCCGCGTACAGGACGAAGATCGGGAAGGCCAGCGGGAACGCCATGATCGCACCGAGGATGCCGAGGCCGGCCAGGGCCTTGGTCCACCGCCTCCAGCCCACGATCGGGCCCTTCCGGCCGTCGCCCGTCACGTGCACCATGACCATCAGCATGACCACGCCGAACCCGACGAAGGTGTCGACGAAGTAGCTGATCAGCACCGCGCTCGGCAGCCATCCCAGGAACACGATGCCTGCGATGGGCGTGATGTTCACCGCGATGAGCGAGGCCAGTGCCTCCGGGGAGCGCAGCGTGGGCGTCGAAGGCTCCATGGCACGAATTATGGAGTAGGACGCCGCCGACGTGTGCAATGCGGGCCGGCCGATGCCGGCGGGTCGCCCATGGTGTCACGCTCCACTTTTAACCAAGGAGTGGACCATGGCGAGCACGACCTCGATCCTGAACAGCCTCATCGAAACGTCGAAGGACGGCGAAAAGGGCTTTCGTTCGTCGGCCGACAATGCGAAAGATCCCGAGCTCAAGGAGCTCTTCCGCCGCCGCGCCGAGGATTGCGCGCGAGGCGCATCCGAGCTGCAATCGCTGGTCGCGCGCATGGGCGACGAGCCCGAGCGCAGCGGCAGCGTGGCGGGCGCCATCCATCGCGGCTGGCTGAACATCAAGGCCTCGGTGACCAGCGAAGACGACCTCGCCATCCTCGAGGAAGTCGAGCGCGGCGAGGACGTCGCGAAGGCGAGCTATCGGAAGGCGCTGGACAGCGGAGAGCTGTCCGCCGACGCACGCGCGGTCGTTCAAAAGCAGTACGACGGCGTGCTGCGCAACCACGACCAGGTGCGGGCATTGCGCGACCGCTTCCGCAACAGCACGCATTGATCCTCGGCGCAGGGTTCCCGGCCACGCTCTGGCGGGAGCTGACGGAAGACAACGTCTGGAACGGCGCCGCGGCGCTGGGGTTCTACCTCACGCTCGCGGTGTTCCCGGCGATGATCTTCGTGATGGCGCTGCTGCCGTATTTGCCGATCGCCCACGTGGACCAGGCGATCATGGATCTCCTGCGCCAGGCGCTTCCCCCGCGCAGCGCGCAGATGTTCTCCGGCGTCGTCCAGGAGGTCGTGAGCGAGCGGCGGGGCGGCGTGCTTACGTTCGGCATCGCCGCCGCGCTGTGGGCCTCGTCGAGCGGCATGTACGCGATCATGCAGCAGATGAACGTCGCCTACGACATCGAGGAGACGCGCGGCTTCCTGCGAGCGAGGGCGACGGCGCTCGCCTTGAGCCTGCTGTTCGTCGTGCTCGTCATCGGCGCGTTCTCGCTCGTCGTGCTCGGCGGCGTGATCCAGGAGTGGCTGGGCGTGCGCATGGGCGTGAGCGACACGCTGCTCTACGTCTTCATCGTCTTCCGGTGGGCGGTCATCGTGCTGGCGCTGCTCTTCGCCATCGCCCTCATCTACGACAAGGCGCCGGCGCGCAAGCGGCGGTTCGCATTGATCACGCGAGGCACGGTGACGGCGACCGCAGCGCTGATCGTGACTTCGCTGGGCTTTCGCCTCTACGTCGCGAACTTCGGCAACTACAGCGCGACGTACGGCAGCATCGGCGCCGTGATCGTGCTCATGCTGTGGTTCTATCTCGCGGGTCTCGTGATGCTGGTCGGCGCCGAGATCGACGCCATCAACGAATCGGGTACCGCAACGGCGCACGCAGGCGTCAGCGTCGCGTGAAGTCTCTGCGGTCGCGCGCGCGGAGGCGTCGTCATTCCGGAAGCGGAATGAACTCGTCGTGATCGAGGTCGGGAAGCTTCATCCGCCCCGCGCGCCAGTCGGCCTTGGCCTGCTCGATGCGCTCCTTCGACGAGGAAACGAAATTCCAGTCGATGAAGCGCGGACCGACCGGCTCGCCGCCGATCGCGAGCACGATGGACGGCGCGCGCGCAACGAGCTCGGGCGAAGCTCCGTCGGAGATGACGGCCATCTGGCCTGCGCGCAACACGTGGCCGGCCACGGCGATCTCGCCGGCCGCCACGTAGACGGCGCGCTCGCGGTGCTGCTGCGGCAGTCCGACGCGTGCACCCGGGGCGAGCGTCCAGTGCACGTAGAACATGGGCGAGTGCGTGCGAACCGTCGACATCGCGCCGTACGCGGTTCCCGCGATCAGGCGGCCCTGCGCGGCCTCCTCTTCGAGCAGCGGCAGCGCCGCGGCGTCGTAATGGGCGAAGTCCGGATCGGTCTCCTCGTACTCGTCGGGCAGCGCCACCCATGCCTGGATGCCGTGCATGCGCCCGCCTTCGCGCCGCGCGCGCTCGAACCGCTCGGAGTGCGTGATGCCGCTGCCCGCCACCATCCAGTTCACTTCGCCGGGGCGGATCGGCTGCTCCGAGCCCAGGCTGTCGCGGTGCATGATCTCGCCGTCGAACAGGTACGTGACCGTGGCAAGCCCGATGTGCGGGTGCGGCCGCACGTCGAACGTGCGCGGGATGCCCGCAGGAAAATCGACGGGGCCGATGTGGTCGAAGAAGACGAAGGGCCCGACCATCCGATGCTGCGCGAACGGCAGCACGCGGCCGACCTCGAATCCGCCGAGATCCCGCCGCCGCTGGTCGATGATCAGGTCGATCATTTCAGTTGCCATACCCCTCAACCGCCCTGTCGGGCACCCTCTCCCCGCGAGCGGGGAGAGGGATGGGGTGAGGGGGCATTCGTCACGTGGTCAACGCCAGCGGTGTGCCCACCAGCTCCGGCGCCGGCGGCAGCCCGGTCACCTCCAGGATCTCGTGCTCGCCCAGCGTCTCGCGCGCCAGCAGCGCCTCCACCAGCGCGTCGAGCGACTTCCTGTGCTGCACGAGGAGACGCTTCGCTTCGGCGTGGCATTCGTCGATGATGCGCTGAACCTCGACGTCGACCAGCCGGGCGGTCTCGTCGCTGAACGGCTTCTCGCCGCCGAAGCCCGCCGCTCCGCCGAGGTAGGGATTCTGGTGCGGCGCGAGCTGCACCATGCCCACCACGTCGCTCATGCCCCAGCGCGCGACCATGTTGCGGGCGAGATTGGTCGCCTGCTCGATGTCGTTCTCAGCACCCGTCGTGCGCGTCCCGTACACGACTTCCTCCGCGGCGCGCCCGCCGAGCATGCCGATGATCTTCGCGCGAAGATACGCCTCCGGATAGTTGTAGCGATCGGTCTGCGGCCGCTGGTACGTGACGCCCAGCGCCTGGCCCCGCGGCACGATCGTCACGCGATGCACGGGGTCCGCACCCGCCACCACGAGTCCGAGGACTGCATGTCCGCTCTCGTGGTACGCGATGCGCTCACGGTCCTCGCGGGTCAGGAGCAGCGGGCGCTCCGGTCCGAGCACGATCTTCTCGAGCGAGTCGAGCATGTCTTTCTGGCGCACGTCGTTCTGCTCGCGGCGCGCGGCAAGGAGCGCCGCCTCGTTCACGAGGTTCTTCAAGTCCGCGCCGGAAAAGCCGGGTGTCGCGGCCGCCAGGTCGGCAAGGACGACGTCGCTCGAAAGCGGCACCTTGCGCGTGTGCACGCGCAGGATCGCCTCGCGGCCCGCCTTGTCGGGCAGGTTGACGACCACGCGGCGGTCGAAGCGCCCGGGGCGGAGCAACGCGCGGTCGAGCACGTCCGGCTGGTTGGTCGCCGCCAGCACGATGATCCCCTCCCGTCCGGTGAAGCCGTCCATCTCGGTGAGGATCTGCTGCAGCGTCTGCTCCTGCTCGCTCGATCCGCCGATCGCGATCTGGCCGCGCGCGCGGCCGATGGCATCGACCTCGTCGATGAAGATGATCGCGGGCGCGTTGTCGCGCGCCTCCTTGAAGAGGTCGCGCACGCGCGCAGCGCCGACGCCGACGATCATCTCGACGAACTCGGCCGCGCTCATCGAGAAGAACGGAACGCCCGCCTCGCCCGCGACCGCGCGCGCGAGCAGCGTCTTGCCCGTACCCGGCGAGCCGATGAGCAGCACGCCCTTCGGCGCCGTGCCGCCGAGCCGCGTGTATTTCTCCGGCGACTTCAGGAAGTCGACGATCTCGACGAGCTCGTTCTCGGCTTCGTCGATGCCCGCGACGTCGTTGAACGTGACGCGGTTGTCCGCGTCGGCATCGTAGCGCCGCGCCTTGCTGCGGCCGATGCCCATGATGCCGCCCAGTCCCATCCCGCCGCCCTGCTGCGCGCGACGATAGAGCCACACGTAGAACGCGATGATGAGGATGGCCGGGCCGAAGCCGTAGATCAGCGTGGACATGAGGCTGCCCTCGCGGATGGGCACCGCGCTGATCTCGACGCCGTGGTCGATGAGGAACTTCTCAAGGCCCGGGTCGACGAACGCGGGGAGCTCGGTGGTGAAGGTGTCGCCCGTGCGCGGCGCCTGCGGAAGACCTTTCGAAGGCGCGTCCGCCTTGGCCGCCTTCTCGTCCGTCGGCCACGTGATCGAGGACTTGAGACGCCCCTCGACGCTCGTGCCGCGGCTGTAGATCGAGGCGACGTTGCCCTTGTTCACCTGCTCCTTGAAGATCGTGTACGGGATGGTCAGCGGGTCGCCCGGCCCGGGGAACAGCGACCGCACCAGGAAGTAGTTGGCGAGGATGATGACGACGAACACGAGCCAGGACTTGCGTCCCGGAAGTGGCGCGTCCGCCTTGGGCGCGGTCCTGGGGGTCGGCTTGCTGTCTGCCATGGCGCTTCCGTCACTCATAGTGATACCACAAGTGGGGGCGGCGGACGCCAAATGCCACTGCGACTGTCTCGCGACGGTCAAAAGGGGACTGTCCCTATTTCCCGAAATACCGCTCCACGGCGTCGATCGTGCGCACGGCCGGATCGATGAGCGCGATGTCTTCGTCGGTCATGTGGCATCGCATCGCGTAGTCGACGACGACCGGCCGGCCGTCGAGGTAGCCCCATTCGCCGAGCTTGCTCTCGTAGAGCTCGGGATCGGGCTGGTGAATGGGATACGCCTCACTCTCGCTGAACACGCGAAACTCGGCCGGATTCATGAGCTTGACCGCCGGCATCACGAGTCCCACGCCGAACGGCAGCAATGCGAGCACAGGACAGAGCTCGGGATAGAAGCGCTGCCAACCCTCGCGCCACAGGCGCGCCTCCTCGCGGTTGGCGCGCGCGGCTTCGCGCAGCCGGCCCCACCGCGGCAGCTTGATCGCGATGTTGCCGATCACGAATGCCCGACGGTGGCTTCCCCGCAGCCGCATGCCGGCAATGCTAACCCGGCACGGGGCGCGTTCTGCGCTAACGCCGGGCTAGCGGTTCGCGACGACGACGGGGAAATCGCTCGCGCCGAACTCCGGCACTTGCGACTCGACCGCGAACGGCAGCATGACGAGTGCCGAAAGGGCAAGCGCGGACAGCACGAACGCGGCGACGGCGAGCGGGCCGCGGGGACGACGGGGACGATAGTTCTTCATGGCATTCCATTGGATCGTGGTTTCGACACCCACGAGTCTAGGTCGCCTTCGTTTTCCGCGTGATTCGTCCGCACGCGGGAATTGTTTCGTATGTTGCGGCTAGCCGCCCGGCACTTCGCCGACCGCCAGCTCGCCCACGATGCGCCGGACTTCGCCGGGCAGGAACGGCTTCTCGATGACGGGGCGGCCGCTGTGGGTGACGAACTCCCGCAGCGCGGGGGTGAGCGTGTCGCCGGTGACGAACACGACGCGCGTTGCAAGCCGCGGCCAGCGCTCGCGGATCTGCTGGAATAGGGCGCGGCCGTCGATGTCGGGCATGCGGATGTCGGTGACGACGACGTCGTAGCGCTCCGAGGCAATGCGCGCAAGCGCCTCGCGGCCGGACGACGCCGTCGCCACGTCGTGATCGGCAGCGCGCAGGATCTCCGCCAGCATCTCGCGGATCTCGGGCTCGTCGTCGACCACCAGCACCGCGTGGTGCGGCTCGCTGGTCCGCTCGACGACATCCTCGGTCGACGGCGGCCGCTCGGCGCCGCCGACCGGCAGCGCGAACGTGAACGCGGCGCCTCCTTCCGGGGCGCAGTCCACGCTCATCGCGCCTCCGTGCGCCTCGACGATGCCGAGGCTCACGGCGAGCCCCACGCCGGTGCCCGACGGCTTGGTCGTGAAGTACGGCTCGAACACGCGGGCCCTGACGTCCGGCGGAATGCCCGGTCCGTTGTCCGCCACCGTGACGCGCACCGTCTGGGTCACCGCGTCGAACGCCGTAGTGACTCGGATGCGCCGCTCGCCGACCTTGTCCTGCAGCGACTGCTGCGCGTTGATGATGAGGTTGAGCAGCACCTGGTGGAGCTGGTCCGCATCAGCCTCGATCGCCGGGATGTCGGGCGCCAGGTCGAGCACGACCTCGATGCTGCTGGTGCGGACCGGGTACGCGGCGAGGTCGAGCGCTTCGGTCACGACGTCGTTCATCGCCACCGGGCCGCGCTCCGGCCGCTGCTGGCGCGCCATCGCGAGGAACGTGCGCACGATGCGCGCGCAGCGCTCGGCGGCGACCCGGATCTTGCCGGCCGCCGATTGCGTCGCGGCGTCGCCGCGCTCCTCGAGCAGGACCGCCCGTGCGACGACCACCGACAGCGGATTGTTGAGCTCGTGCGCCACGCCGGCGAGCAGCGATCCGAGTGCTGCGAGCTTCTCGCGCTGGTGCAGCGACTCGCGCTGGCGCGCGAGCTCCTCGGCGGCCCGCTTCTTGTCGGTCACGTCGCGGGCGATGGTCAGCACGTGCGGCTGGCCGCGGTACTGCATCGGGATGCCGTGCAGCTCGATCTCCATGACGGACCCGTCCTTGCGCACCGTCCGGATGTCGCGGTCGCGCGGCTCGCCCGCGGCGACTGCAGCGATGAATTCGGCCGGATACGAAGGCCCCGCCCATTCGCTGTGGCGCAGCGCCGACGGATCCGGCTCGCCGTAGCCGTACATGCGCCACAGTGCAGGGTTGGTGTCGACCAGCTCGCCAGCCGCGTCCCACAGCGCGAGGCCGTCGATGGATGCGTTGAACATCGCGCGGTACTGCTCCTCGCTGGCGACGAGCGCCTCTTCCGCGACCTTGCGGTCGTCGATGTCGCGGGCGAGCGAGAGGATGCGGTCGTGGCCGCCGATCGTCACGCGCTTGGCCACGACCTCGAACCAGCGAAGCCCGCCGCTCTTGGTGCGGCTGTGCCACTCCACGCGGATGTCCTCGCCCGTGCGCGTTCGCTCGAGCAGGTCGTCGGCGGCCGCGTCGTCGAAGCGACCGACGCCCGAGCTCAGCGCGCCGAGGTCGAGCTCGCGGAACTCGTCGCGCGTGTAGCCGAACGCACGGCATGCCGCCGGGTTCACGTCGACGATCGCGCCGGTGTCCACGTCGCGCACCAGGATCGCGTCTTCGGCGGAGTCGAAGATCGCGCGATAGCTTTCCTCCGACACGCGCAGCGCTTCGGAGGCGCGCTTGCGCTCGGCGATGTCGTTGCGCAGCCGCGTTTGCGTCTGCGCGACCTCGAGCGCCATCGCATCGAAGGCGCGCCCGAGCCGGCCGAGCTCGTCGTTGCCGTGCAGGCCGCTGCGCACGTCGAGGTTGCCCGCGGCGAGCCGCTCCGCGGCGCTCACGAGCTTCGCCGTGCGCCGCGTGAGCAGGAAGTGGAAGGCGAGCCACATGAAGAGCGCGAGCGCGGTCACCCACCCCGCCCAATACAGCGACTGCTCGAGCACCTGGTGGCGCGCCTCGGCCTTGCGGCGCGCGAGGTCGTAGGAGACGAACAGGCCGCCCACGTGCGACGGCCGCAGCTCTCCGCCCTTCACGGTGAGGATGCCCGTGTATCCCAGGTACTCGTCGCCCGACGGGTCGAGGCTCATGCCCGCCCGGCGCGCGCGGATCGCTTCCGCTGCCGCGCCCACGTCGAACTTCGGGAGCACTTCCATGATCGGCCTGCCGATCCACGCCCTGCGCGTGGCGACGATGACGTCGCCGCGATCGTTGGTCAGCGCCGCGAAGTTGACGTCGTGGTTGTGCGCGAGCGCCTCGATCTCGTGCTCGGCCACGGCCGTCTCACCCTTGAGGGTGAGGTACTCCATGGTGCTCTGCAGGCGCGACATCTCCTGCGCGAGGCGCTTCGCCGTGTCCTCCTCCACAGCGTGCTCGACCTGCGGCACGTAGTGGAGCACGTTGACCACGCTCAGGATCGCGGCGAATCCGAGGAGGATCAGCGGGACCGTGAACTTCAGCGACACCGGCTGCGCGTCCTCGTTCAGCGCTCCATCGAGACGATCGGCGCGGGCGCCAGGACCTTCTCGATGGGGACGCTCGAGCGCAGGAGCTTGGCGTCGACCATCAGCGTCATCAGCTCCTTGCCGGTCCTGGCGAGCTCGGGAGACTGGCCTCCGATCATGGCCACGTTCTCCTCGCGGGTCGGGATGTGCAAGCCGCGCAGGGCTGCCGCGAACTGCTCGCCGCTCGTCTGCTGGCGGATGCCCATGCGGCGGGCGGCGTCGGTCGGCTCGCGCTTGAGATACGCGATCGCCTCGAACCAGCCCTTGAGCAGCGCCTGGATCGCCTTCGGCTTGCGCTCGAGCATGCTCGCCCGCACGGCGATGAGGTCGACGATCTCGCCCGGGATCTGCGTGCTGTCGAACAGGACGCTGGCGCCGGCCTTCAGGAACTGCGCACGAAAAGGATCGAACGTGACCGCGCCGTCGACGCGGCCCTCGTTGAACGCGCGCGGCTGCTCGTTCGATTCGAGGTGCACGACCTTGACGTCGGACGCCTCCATCCCGTTCTTGGCGAGCGCGCGGCTCAGGACGAACGCGCCCAGCGCGCCGCTCTCCACTGCGACCGCCTTGCCCTTGAGGTCCTTCATCGATTTCATCTCGCGCCGCCCGACCACGACGTCCGCACCGTGCGAGACGTCGACGACCAGGATGACCCGAGGATCGAGCCCGTCGACGGCCAGGCCGAAGAGCTCGTCGAGGCTGATCACCATGCCGTCGATGGCCTCGTTGCGGAAAGCGCGCAGCACCTCGCTCGCCGACGGATACTCGACCAGCTGCACCACGGCCGGGTCGAGCTGGCCCAGCTCGCGCGCGAGGTAGAGCGGCTCGCTGCCGATCCAGACGTTGGTCCCGATCCGCAGCGCGGTCTCCGGCGCGCGCATGCACGACGCGAGCACGACGGCGGCGAAGGCCGCAGCCGCGACGGCCAGCAGTCGTTGACGCATGGTCGGCAGGCGCATCGTCAATTCCCGTCGGGCACGAAGATGTAGCCTTCGTTGCGGATGGTGCGGATGAAGCGCGGCTGCGCGGGGTCGGGCTCGATCTTCTTGCGCAGGCGCATGATGCGAAGGTCCACGCTGCGATCGAACGGGTCCCAGTCGCGCTGGTTGAGGTTCAGGATGCGCTCGCGCGACAGCGGCTGGTTGGGATGCTCCGCCAGCGCCTTCAGCAGGTCGAACTCGAGCGGCGTCATCGGCACCTCCTCGCCCTTCTCGTCGACCAGCCGGTGCGCGGTGACGTCGAGCACGCACCTCCCGATCCGCACGCGCGCATCGCCCAACTCCCCGCGCGCGGATGCCGACGTGCGGCGAAGCACGCTCTTGACCCGGGCCAGGAGCTCGCGCGGGTCGAACGGCTTGGCGATGTAGTCGTCGGCGCCCATCTCGAGGCCGACGATGCGGTCCACGACCGTGTTGGCGGACGTGACCATCACGATGGCGATCCGGGGATACCGCTCGCGCAGGTGGCGCGCCAGGCTCAAGCCGTCCTCGCCCGGCATGCGGATGTCGAGGAGTGCCAAGTCGAACGCGTTCGCCGCCGCAGCCTCGCGGGCGGCGGCGGCGTGCTCGGCGACGACGGCGTCGTAACCGTGGCCCGCCAAGTATTCCTCGAGCACCTCGCGGACGCCGGGCTCGTCGTCGACGATCAGGATGGTCGCTTTCGGCATTTCGTACGTGGGATTCGCTCCGCGCGAACCCCGCATCGTAGCGCCCGATGCCGCCAGTGTCGTGGCCTGCGTTGACATGCCGCCCCCTATCCATCGCGCGTTGCAACGGGGCAAGGATACGGAAACGACGCCCCTTGGAGGCCGCCTCGAAACAAACGAAACAAATCCCCGCGTCCTTCGAAATCGCCCGGCGGCGGGCTCCCGTTACCTTTTCCGAACCTCCCCACGAGCAGCCGCCATGCCCCACGTATTCGAGACCGTGACCCTTGCCGCCTCCGCCTTCGCCGCGAGCGCGCGCACGCCGGTCGTCATGCTCCACGCGTCCCTGTCCTGCAAGTCGCAATGGGACCCGCTGGCGGAGGCGCTGGCGGCGCGCTACGAGCCGATCGCCCTCGACCTCGTGGGCTACGGCGGGCAGGCGCTTCCGCCCCCGGCGCCCGCCTTCACCATCGACGACGAGACGCGTGTCGTCGAGCAGCAGCTCAAGGGACTGGTGGGCACGCGCCCCTACCATATCGTCGGCCACTCGTACGGCGCGCTGGTGGCGCTGCGGCTCGCGCAGCGGCAGCCCGCGCGCGTTGCCAGCCTCTCGCTGTACGAGCCCGTCGCGCTGCGGCTGCTCGGCGACGACGACGCTGCGCATGCGAGCCTGCGCGACGTTGCGGAGCGCGTGCAGCGCCACATCGGCGCCGGACGCAACCAGGACGCCGCGCAGGCGTTCGTGGACCACTGGAACGGCGGCGGCTACTTCGCGGCGCTGCCGACGCCGACGCGTCATGCGATCGCGAGGCGCGTCGCCAAGGTGATGCTCGACTTCCAGGCTTCGCAGCGCTGGCCCGCGCATGCGTCGGAGCTGCGCGCGATCGCGACTCCGACGCTGCTGCTGGTCGGGACCGAGGGCCGGGCCGTGACGCAGCGCATCGCCGCGCGCGTCGTGAGCGCGATGCCCGATTGCCGGTTGCGTGCGTGCGAAGCGGGACATCTCGGGCCCATCGCCACGCCCGAGAAGGTGAACCCATGGATCGAGGCTTTCATCGACGAGTGCGAGCGCCATCCGCAACGGCGCGCGCCGGCCGCCGCGATCGCGTAGCGGCGAAACAAAGGAAACAACAAAGCCGCCCGCGCGAAATCAGATCGTTGCATGGCGTCTCTAGAGTTCGAAGCGTAGTCCAACCACTCGAGGAGATCCACATGCAACGCAAGCCTTCGTACTACGTGAAGAAGTCGTTCGCCACGGCGCTTGCCGGCGCGACGGGTCTCGTGCTGGGCATCCAGATCGAGACCAGCCAGCTGGCGGTCCAGCGCAACGCCGAGCCGATCTTCGTGATGCAGGCCTACGCGAGCGACGGATTCGTCAAGTTCGCCCCCACGCAGTCGCTGGCGATGCCCGACCCGAAAGGCGCGGACGTCTCGCGCGAGTGCGGCGCGGGCGTCGACACCGACTGCACCTATCTCTAGAAACGGAGGAGCATCATGAACGAAGCCTTCACGTTGCGGCGGATGCGGGGCGAAGCGACGCCGGCAGGCTCGCCGCTGTCCGGCTTGCCCGCGGCACTGCGCCGGATGCTCGCGCGCTACCGCGAGTACCGCGCTGCCCGCGAGACGATACGCGCGCTCCGCGGACTCGACGACCGGACCCTGCACGACCTCGGCTATCACCGCAGCGAAATCGAGTCCGTCGCGCTCGAGGTTTCCATCTCGCACGCCAGGTAACGTCATGAAGATCACGATACGCGCCGCCTCGGCGCGCGATCAGGAGGCGATCGTCGCGCTGGTGCGCAGCGAGAGGATGAATCCGTTCGATCTCGACTGGCGCCGCTTCCTCGTCGCGGCCGACGACCGCGGACTCGCGGGAACCGTCCAGCTGCGCAACCACTTCGACGGCTCGCGCGAGCTCGCCTCCCTGGTCGTTCGCCCGGACGTGAGGACCCGGGGCGTCGCCGCGCGCCTCATCGACGCGATGATGCTGTTCGCGCGCGGACCCCTGTACATGATCACCGGCGCCCGCTTCGCGTCGCACTACGCCCACTGGCGCTTCGCGCCCGTCGAGGCCACGCGCGCACCGCTCGGCATCCTGCGCAATTACGTCCTCGGCCGCCTGGCGGGCGTCGTATCGCTCGTCACCGGCCGGACACCCAATCCGCTCGCAGTGCTCGAGACACGGGCGTAACTCCGGTACGGCTCTTGCAACGGGTATCGCAAAGGCGGCCACCCGGTGGGAAAACCACCGGCGCCGCGTAACGCTTACACGTTCGCGTTGCAACATTTGCGCTCGCGTGCGAATCGGAGAGCCCGGGCAATGAGAGATTCGATCCTGTCGTTCGCCAACCTCTGGTCCATGGTCAAGGAAACGGTCACGGCATGGATCGACGACTTCGCGCCCAGCATGGGGGCCAGCATCGCGTATTACACCGCCTTTTCCATCGCGCCGCTCCTGATCATCGTCATCGCGATCGCGGGACTCGTCTGGGGGCAGGAGGCGGCCAGCGGGTATCTGTACGCGCAGCTCTCCGGCATTCTCGGCGACGAGGGCACGAAGGCGGTGCAATCCATGGTGGCGAGCGCCGGCAACATGAAGGAAGGCGCGATCGCGACCGTCGTGGGCGTCGTGCTGCTCATCATTGGCGCCACCACCGTGTTCGCCGAGCTGCAAAGCGACCTCGACCGCGTGTGGAAGGCGCCCGCCGTCAAGAAGCCGGAAGGGCTGTGGGGGATGGTCAGGAGCCGCGTGCTCTCGCTGGGGCTCGTCGTCAGCATCGGCTTCCTCCTTCTCGTATCGCTGGTCGTCAGCGCCGCGCTCGCCGCGTTCGGCAAGTGGTGGGGCGGCATCTTCGGCGACATGGAGTGGCTTTTCCACGTCCTCGACTTCGTGGTCAGCATCGCGGTGATCGCCGTGATGTTCGCGCTCATGTACAAGATCCTGCCCCGGGTGAAGATCGCCTGGCACGACGTCTGGATCGGCGCCGGCGTTACCGCCCTCCTCTTCGCTATGGGCAAGTTCCTGGTGGGTCTGTACGTGGGCAAGACGAGCGTGGCGTCGAGCTTCGGCACGGCCGGGTCGCTCGCGGTGCTCCTCGTGTGGGTGTACTACTCGGCGCAGATCTTCCTGCTCGGCGCCGAGTTCACGTGGGTGTACGCGCACCGCTTCGGCTCGCGCCGAGGCCAGGACAAGCCGGCCACCGCGAAGGAATCGGTCGCCACGACCGACAAGCCGCAGGGCGATCGCGCGCCGCGCGCGCCCCGGCCTTCGGGCCCGCAACGTCCCGTTCCCGCGGGCGTGATGGGCGTCGTGGCGCGCAACACGGCGGCATTCACGGCCGGCGCCATCGTCCTCGGTGCGCTGGCCGGGCGCCTCCTCGATCGCACCGATCGGGCCTAGGCGCCCTGCATCACGCGATCGAGCGCCTCGAGCAGCCGGTCGGGGTCGACCGGCTTGACGAGGTGCTCGTCGAACCCCGCTGATAGCGCTTTGTCGCGGTCGTGCGCGGTGCCGTATCCCGTCAACGCGAGGAGGTGCGGCGGATGCGGCATCCGCCGCACCTGCGCCGCGAGCTCGTAACCGTCCATGCCGGGCAGGCCGATGTCGAGGATCGCGACGTCCGGTATGAACGACGGGATCAACGCCAGCGCCTGCGGAGCGTCCCCCGCGGTCTCGACGACGTAGCCGTGAAGGTCGAGCAGCGTCGCGAGCGTGGTCGCCGCGTCGCGGTTGTCGTCGACGACCAGGACCCTCGCGTAGCGGCTTGCGCGCGCGGCCTCGACCGTCGCCGGGCGCGGACTCGCTTC
>JADMIO011367040.1_pt1 | contig 72731 bp, 73 predicted proteins | sample 8958161 | NCBI WGS metagenome assembly JADMIO01 (sample SAMN16585339, study PRJNA669376) | soil metagenome | isolation source: Crop rotation soil | place: USA: Cullars Rotation, Alabama | collected 2011 | reverse complement strand
AAATGGCCGCCGATAAAAGTCTCCCGATCTTCTTGGAGGCGGGGCTCTTCTCGCGCTACTTGGCCCTGCCTGAGGAATTGGATCCCGATGATTTTCTCCGTAAGTATGGGGTGGAAGAATTCAAAAAGGTCTCAGGTCAGGCGCCGGATCACTTCCTCAGCCTCTTGAATCGAAAGCTGTCACGTTTCAAAGGGTTACCGGCGGAAAAAGTAGAAATCCTTAATGCCTTTACGCCAATTTTGGAGCGTGTAACAGATCAACGGTTGAGAATTCTTTACCTACAAGAAGTGGCCGATCGCCTCGATGTCACCATCCGTTGGGTTGAGCAGCAGCTAAGAAAGCCTATTGCACAACCCATTGATATAACTAAGAAAAATATAGATTCAAAGCTTGTGCCTAAAATCCCTACCGATGAATCGATGTTGGTTCAATTTATGCTACACAAACCGGAGTACCTGGAGCTCATCACCAAAAGTGGGAGCATTGAAAAGTTTGTGAGTGATGAGGCCCGGGATTTGGCCCAGAAGATTGTGGAAAAATATTGTCAAAATCCAAGTGATTTTGATAAATTGGCTGCTTCGCTTATGAGCCTAGAAGACATTCAGGGAGTTGCCCGGCAAGTGCTCAATCATTTTTTCAGTTTTAGAGAGCTGAACAGTGGTTTAGATGAGGCCAGTGAGCAACAGATGATTCAGGATTGTCTGGCTCGGGTGAAAAATAGAGATTTGGATATTCGCAAAAAATCTCTCTTGAATTCACTGAAGCTCGAACAAGATCTCGATTCAGAGAAACTGGAAGTTTTCCTGAAGATCGCCAAAGAGCAAAAGGGACCAAAAGCTCCGTGAGGAATTATTTAGCTCCACCGGCACTCAAAGGAGGCCTTTTTTAACATGGCTAAAAAAGAAAAAGAAAAAACTAAGAAGTCCGCAACGGAGACTAAATCCGCCGCTAAAGATAACGGTTCTGCCGTTAAGGCGAAGAAAGTCAAAGGCGGCGAAATTGAAAAGCTGTCGCTGAAAGAACTTCAGGAAAGAATTCAAAAAGAAATCATGCGCTTTCTCAGTATGGGAAAGAGCCGTGGTTACTTAACCTACGAAGAGCTTAATGATTTGCTTCCTCCGGAGATCGCATCTCCCGAGATGCTCGATCTTCTCATGGAAGCTCTTGAGCAAAATGACATCAAGCTCGTAGACAATACCAAGAAATCTAAAACAAAAGACGCCGAAGAATTTCTTCGCGAGCCCGAAGCCGCCGAGGAAGAGGAAGAAGAAGAAGAGGAAGAAGAGGACGAAGGCGGAAAAGGAAATGACCCCGTTCGCCTGTACCTGCGCAAAATGGGTAGCGTCAGCCTGCTGACCCGTGAAGGCGAAGTCGAGATCGCCAAGAAAATTGAAGAGGGCGAACTTGAAATTTTAAAAGTTATCCTCAGCTCCCCTCTGGGTACGGCTGAAATTATCAATATTGGTGATCGCCTGCAAAAAGGTCGCATTAAAGTTAAGTCCATTTTTCGCGGCCTTGAAGACGAAGACACGACGTACGACGAAAAAGAGTACGTTCAAAAAATTCATGATCTCATCGGTCACGTTAAGGGTTTTAGAAAAAAAGGTCAGAAGCACTTTGACCAATTGAATAAGACCGGCCTGACTCCCCAAGCAAAAGAAAAAATCTTTGAAGGCCTCGATAAATATAAAGAAGAGGTTTTTAAGAACTTCCAGGACGTCAGCTTTAACCGTAAGACCATCGATCGTATCGTGATCAAGTTTAAGAATCTTGTTCATCGCATGAACTATCTGCATGACATGGTTAAAAATGGCATCCGACGTGCCAAGGTCGTCGATCTTAAAGAACTCAATGCCCTTCATAAAAATTTGAAGAACAATCCCAAAGACCGCGCCAAATTCATGCGGGATACCAATATGACTCCCGAGGCCCTCGAAGTTCTCGTGGAGCAGTTGAATAAGGCCCAGGCCCGTATCGATCGCGTTGAAGAAGAAGCCCAGATGCATACCCAGTGGATCAAAGAAACCTATTGGGGCATCGAGGCCGGCGAAAGAAAAGCGGACAAAGCGAAGTCCGAGCTTGTTGAAGCCAACCTTCGTCTCGTCGTCAGTATCGCCAAGAAGTACACTAATCGCGGACTGCAATTTTTGGACTTGATCCAAGAAGGCAATATCGGCCTTATGAAGGCCGTAGATAAGTTTGAGTACCGCCGGGGTTATAAGTTTTCAACTTACGCCACCTGGTGGATCCGTCAGGCCATCACCCGCGCCATCGCCGATCAGGCCCGCACCATTCGTATTCCGGTGCACATGATCGAGACCATCAACAAACTAATTCGTACCTCCCGCTACCTCGTTCAGGAGATTGGCCGTGAACCCACCCCTGAAGAGATCGCGGTGAAGATGGAAATGCCCATCGATAAGGTGCGTAAGGTTCTGAAAATTGCGAAAGAACCTATTTCTTTAGAAACTCCCGTTGGTGAAGAGGAAGACTCGCACCTTGGAGATTTTATTGAAGATAAAAAGGTCATCAATCCTTCCGATGCCATTATTAATCTGAACTTGGCGGAACAAACCCGTCGGGTCTTAGCGACATTGACCCCCAGAGAAGAAAAGGTTCTCCGGATGCGTTTCGGGATCGGCGAGGAGAGTGATCATACTTTGGAAGAAGTTGGTCAGGACTTTAACGTTACCCGTGAACGTATCCGTCAGATCGAGGCGAAAGCTCTCCGAAAACTGCGGCATCCGTCACGTGCTAAAAAGTTGAAGGCCTTTATTGATAGCTAGGGCCTATAGCTCAGCTGGTTAGAGCTCCCGGCTCATAACCGGGCAGTCCCAGGTTCGAATCCTGGTGGGCCCACCACTTTCGCCCGTTGTTGGAAGGTGGAAACGTTCGAAGAAATGGAAGTAGTTAAGAGATGATTTCGGTTATTGAAGAATTAGCAAAATTGACACGTTTACAAGAACTCGATTTCAAGATTGATCGGGCCAAAAAACTCGTAAGTTCCGGTCCCCAGGCGTTCGCCCTTTTAGAAAAAGAATTGGGTGCCGAGACGGCCAATCTCAATTCCGCGACCAATCAAAAAACGGATATGGAAAAACAAAAGCGGCAACTTGAGACCGACAACTTAATGGATCAAGACCGCATTAAAAATATCGAGTCCCGCCTAGGCGCCGTTACCAATAATAAAGAATTTCATGCCGCCTCCAAAGAAGGCGATAAGGCCAAGAAAATGATCAGCGACCGCGAAAAGATGATCGCCGATCTCGCAGAAAAAATTGTGGCCCAGCAAACTAAGATAACCGAAATCCAAACCCGCGTTGATGCCCTCAATACCCAGCTTGAACAAAAGAGATCAGAGGTGGGAAGTGCCGCCGGTGAAGCTGAGAAAGAAATTGCTGCATATGCGGGAGACCGTAACGCCATCGTTTCGGAAATTGCCCCACCTGTCATAAGCCGATACAACCGCATTCGTACCCGCTATAGTGACGCTTTAGTGCCCGTTATCAATGGCCGTTGCACTTCGTGCAATATGGTTTTGCCGCCCCAGCTTTATATACAAGTGCAAAAGGGAGTGGATTTTATTTCGTGTCCGAGTTGCCAACGCCTTGTGTATCATAAGCTCCAATAGCTGATTCCGTGACCGCGAAACTCCCCCGAGAAGTGATTATTTTTACGGATGGTGCTAGCAGGGGAAACCCCGGACCGGCGTCTTTTGGCGTGGTCATTACGGATCCTAAGGGCAAAGTTCTTCTCGAACATAACAAGGTATTGGGGAGTCAGACCAATAATTTTGCCGAGTACACGGCTTTATTAGAAGGCTTGCTAGCTGCCGCCGAGGGTGGGGCTAAAGTTGTCACGGTCAAAGCCGATTCCCAGTTTATGATTCGCCAGATGAAGGGGGAATATAAAGTGAAGGCCCCCGGAATTATTCCCCTCTACCAGCAATGCCAAAAAGTTGTACCTATGTTTGAAGCCATTGAGTTCATTCATATCCCTCGCGAAGAAAATTCCCATGCAGATCGTCTTGCTAACGAAGCTTTAGACCGTAAATAGGTTGTAAAGCCGTCATAAACTTAGTCAGTCATTTTTCTATCGCCTCTATATTACAGATGAAATCTAAAATGGTGATGCGCATTGCGACATTATTGCTGACCGAGCGGATGGAACCGCTGGGGCTTTTTTGTTATAATAGATATTCCTGCACACGCTGACCGTCTTTTACCGCTGGTATCTTTGTCGTTTTTTAAGAATTAAAATTGGGGATAAGGAAAATCTGATGACTAAGAATACAATGACGTTTTTTAAGTTTATTTTTTCGTTGCTGTTGGGGGCCACGGTATTATGCGCTCCGGCGGCGGTTTTGGCCCAGTCCACCCAGAACACCATCCGGGTGAATGTGGGAGGTACGGCATTTACCGACTTTTTGGGTCAGCCTTGGCAGGCGGATAACTCTTTCAGTGGCGGGAGTATTATTTCTACCACAAAAGTTATTTCTAAGACCCTGGACCAGCCCCTATACCAAAATGCCCGCACGGGGGCTTTTACCTACACCTTTAAAAATATTGTGCCCGGTCCGTACGTGGTGATTTTGCGATTTGCGGAAATCCAATTCACCCAAGCGGGTATGAGAAAATTTGACGTGCTCATTAACGGGCAAGTCAAACTTTCGAATTACGACATTTTCGCCGCCGCCGGAGGGGCCAATTCCGTCGTGAACCGTTCTTTCTCCACGGGCCCGGTGAACGGCCAAATCGTGGTGACGACCGTCGGTGCCGGAAGCATATCGGGTATCGACATCGTACCCAATATCAGCTCTGGCACCACTCCCGCCCCCACGCGTACTGTCAGTTCAAGTGAAGTCGGGGCCCTGATGGCGACGCCGAACGGTCTTGCCGCGAATCAATTGGGCGCCGTGGTTGCCCCTCCTAATTCTTTGGTGTTCGCTGGATCTACGCTTCCTGATTCTACGTCGAAAATTCCTCACGGAAGATTTCATGCCTTTGCTTCGGGCGAGGGTGGGACCTGGCCGTGGTTCCCGTATTCATCATTTAAAAGCTACGAATCTTCGATGGTGGCCTCAGGCGGAAACAAGATGTTCGTTACGGCGACTTACGCCGGTAAGTCCCGACCGGTTTATTTTGTATGGTCGCTGGGATTGAATTCATCCAATATGCCCACCACTCCTCCCAGTGCTTGGCAACAGGCTTTGAATGTATCCGATCCTAACTATATAAAATTTTGGGCGGCCAATTACGTGCGCACGGTTCTTTGGCAATTGGCCCAGAACCCTTCGAACCGTTGGGTGGGGGCGGATGCCTGTGCTTTTGACCTCGCCCTATATGGCGTCATCGATGACAATGGGAAGTACGTCCCTAACGTCATGTGGGATAAACCATTTCCGCAGACGCCGACACAGTACTACGCCATGATCTTATCTTTCTTCACCCAGCTTAAAACTCTGGCCCCGGATATCAAAGTCATGTGCAATGCCGGAAGTCTGGGGGATCCCAATCAGTTTAAGACGATCTTCGGTGCCATGCCGGGGCTGATGCAGGAAAATATTTACGACCCGACATGGAATACTAATTATACCCGACAGAAATTCTTCGCCCAGGTTACTAATTACGACTGGTTTGGTTCTACGGGAAAGGTGGCCGTACTGAGAGCGATCGTGTCGGCCGGAGACGTCAAAGCCATGAAGACGTCCTACATGATCTATCTCTTAGAGAGAGGCGCGAATTTTTTCTTCGCTCCTTCTTATAAGGGAACGACGACGACGGCGAATCCTCAGGATTACGCGGCCTATTCCCGTGACCTCGGGTTGCCCACGGCTCCCTTGCAAACGAAGCAGCTGGGTTCAACGGCGGCCCACGTCCTTTATTCACGGGTGACCCAGAAGGGTATTGTCTACGTCAATTGGTCGGGGCAAACGCAGACCATTACGTTGCCTAAGGACCACGCTTATCTAAGCTCCAGTGGGCTGCCCGTAACCCAAATTACCCTGCCGGATTTGACGGGAGATTACGTTCATTATTAAGGCGGAACTAGCTTTTGGAAGACTGGTTTTTGGGGCCGGCTTCTGGTATAAAAACAGGTCTCAAAAGCAAAGCGGATGATCGCTGCTGCTCGCCGAAACTGTAAAAGGTAGAGGCAAAACAGGAGAGGAAAGTCCGGACTCCATAGGGTGATGCAGGGGTTAACGACCCCCCGCCGCAAGGCGCGGAACAGTGGAACAGAGAGAATGTCTGAGTAACGACGATCCAGTGGGCGGGAACGGGAGCCCATCGGGGAGTGAAAAGAGTGAAAACAGCCAAACTCTGCATGGAGCAAGATCAAATAGGGGAGCATAACTAGGACGACCCGTCCGCGGCTTCCGGGTAAGATCGCTGGAGCTTGGGAGTAATCCCCGGCCTAGAGGAATGATCGTCGAAACTAAAATTGCAGCGATGTGATTTTGGTTTTACAGAATCCGGCTTACAGTTTTGCTTGAAGAGAAAATGTGCGGGCTTGGGCGCTTAAACGCTTAAGCCCGCTTTTTTTTGCGGGCGGCAAATCGCCCTAGGGCGGTGGGTGCCAGGTTGGCGGCTTATACTAGGTCGTCGAGGGCCCTGACCAAATTCCCACCTTCAATCACCTGACTAATAAAACCTTCAACTAAGGTGTTGGGATCTTTCCAGGCTTTGTGAGAAAGCTGGGCCTTTTCGCAACAGGCTTCTAAGAACTGTTCAGCGGACCAATTGTTTTCTATGGCCACGTTAGGAAGGAGTACGGCCTGCTTTTCTCCACGGGCAATAATAAGTCCCGTCTGACCTAACTTAATGTCTTCCGGGTTTTGAATTTTTTTGACGTCCTTTAAGAGGGTGACTTGAATTTCCAGATCGTGAATCTCGTTGTCCCGAATCGGCGGAAAACGTTGGTCATGGGTGGCAGCGGTCTGACCGGCATCAAAAAGGGCCTCCGGTAAAACCATATTGGGTTCAAGTACCCCCATAGATCCCCGGACTCGATTTTGAAGTTTGAGAGTTACGAACAAACCTGTTTTTTCTTCCCAACGGGGATCCTTCACTTGTTCCAGGCGCTTTTTCATCGGAAGGCCGGTGACCATATGCCAGACGCCAAGGGAGGCAATTTGTATAACTTGTTTTTCAAAGAGGTGCGGAAGCTGTTCCATGGAGCCAGAAGTTAATGACTTTGCGAGTTAAAGACAAGCCGAAATGTGCCTTATAGGGGCCCTGGGGGCCATGGACATGGCCAGAAGACAGAGGTATGATTTCCCACCTAAAGGAGTGTTTTTTTGGACTACAGACGACCGCTTTTTCAGTTAGAGCAGTGGAGCCCTTTTCTTGCGCGAAAACTCTGGGGTCTGACTTCGCTTTTTGAGGCTCCCCTGAATGTGGCTTTGGGTCTCAATGTTAAGGCCCTCAGCGATATTAATGTAGAAGTGGAAGTTCCTTTGACCCCTCTTAATAGTGAAAGCGGTCAGATGCGCCCATCAGCCTTGATCGCCGCCGGCGAATTTGCATCCCGGGTTTTGTGGCAAAGGCATTTGACTCCGGGTCTTGAAGAGCTAACATTGAAATCGGTTCATTGCCGCTTTCTTAAACCTGCGCTGTCTTCAATCCGTGCGCGGGCAGAAATTTTAGAGCCCGAGCGTGAGAGAATATTAAGAAAAATTCGGGCGGGTGAAGAAGCCGAATACGAGATGCCCGTAGTGTTTATAGATTCAAAAGATCAACAGGTCACCAACCTCAATTGCATTTGGGGTTTGAAGCCTTTGAGACCTGTGGCCTTAGGGGCCGGGAGGATGTCATGAGCAATACTCTAATTGGGGTGGACTCTGTTGAGTTTGCCGTTAAATCCATTATTGATTCTGAAGCCCTTTTAAAGCACTGGGGTTTTTCAAAATTAGGTGAGGGACGAAATGGTCCAACCCGTCACGCACTTTGGGGCCAGGGCAAAATTCGAATATTGCTGTCTCAAGGTGATGACAAAAACAGTTACGCCACACAATTTGTGCAAGTGCATGGAGACGGAATTTGCAATGTCAACTTTCTGGTGGACGATGCCGAAAAAACTCTCAATGAAGTGAAGCGTCGGGGAGCGACCGTCGCCCATGAATTCAAAGCCGAAAAGACGGGTGGCGGAGAATTTCGCTACGCAAGCATTCGGGCCATGGGCGATGTTTTGCATACCTTTATTTCTAGACACGGAACTAAAACCATCAGCCCTTGGCTGCAGGTGGAAATCGAGAATTACCCCGAAGGTTTTGGCATGTTCGCCGTAGATCATCTCACGTGCAATGTGCCTGTAGGGGAGTTAGAAAAGTGGGCTGATTTTTATCAAAAGATTTTTGATTTTAAGGTGACCCGATTTTTTAATATCACCACCGGGAGAACGGGCCTCATCAGTAAGGTTCTTGAAAATAAAGAAGGGACCGTTAAAATTCCCATCAATGAACCCACGGACAAGAAAAGCCAGATTCAAGAATATTTGGACATTAATAAGGGACCCGGAGTTCAACACTTGGCTTTATCCACGGGCAATATTTTGGACACCTTACCCCGACTTAGAAAACAGGGACAAAAATTCTTGGATGTGCCGGATACCTACTATGATGAGGTCCCTAAACGGGTGAAGGGTATTAAAGAGGATATGAAACACCTCAAAGAACACCGCATTCTCTGTGATGGAGATTCTCAGGGGTACCTTTTGCAAATTTTTTCGGAAAATGTCGTAGGCCCATTCTTCTACGAGGTTATTCAGCGCTGCGGTAATCAAGGTTTTGGGGAGGGAAATTTCAAAGCCCTTTTTGAAGCCATTGAGAGAGATCAAGAACGCCGGGGCGTCCTCTAAAATGGAAAAATTAAAGGACTTTATCGGTTGCCGTTGCCACGCCCAGGCGTCTTGGGGTTTTAAAGGACCAGACGAGGCGAAGGCCCATGTTCCCGCCCATACTTTTCCGTGGGCGACATTACAATATCCCGAAGAGAGACCCGTTATTCCTACAACCCAAAGTTTGGATTTGGTTTTAGACATTGATAAGGAAGAATTATCCGGAAGTAATACCATTCAAATCCGGGCCCAGCATAAAGAAGTGAGTTCTTTTAAAGTCGATGCCGTGGATTTGCAGATTCATGATGTGCAGTTCAATAAAAAATCCGTCAAATTTTCGGTGGGCGCCCAAGCTACGGAAGTGAATTTATCTCGGCCCCTCCAGCGCGGAGATGTGGGCGAGCTTAAAATTGTTTACAGCGTTAGAAAACCTAAGGCCGGCCTCTATTTTATTAAACCCGATAAAGAATACCCCCAGCGGCCCGTGCAGGTTTGGACTCAAGGGCAAGATGACGACGCCCGATTTTGGTTTCCGTCTTTTGACGAACCACGAATCAAGTGCGCCTTTGATTTGAAAGTTGAAGTTCCTTCGGGTTTTATCGCCACGAGTAATGGCGCCCTTCATTCTGAAACACGGGGTGGAAAAACTTGGACATTTCACTGGAAGACCTCCTTCGCAATTCCCAGTTACCTGGCTACTTTGACCGTGGGACGTTTTTCAGAAATTAAAGAAGACTGGAAGGGAAAACCCGTCGTTTATCTTTGCGAAAAAGGACGGGAAGACGAAGCGCGGGTTAGTTTTGGAAAAACCCCCCAGATGATCGATCACTTCAGTCAGATTTTAGGGGTGGATTACCCTTACGAAAAATACACCCAAGTCGCCGTGAGCGAATTTATTTTTGGCGGCATGGAAAATACTTCGGCTACGACCCAGACCGATTCCACCCTGCATCCTTACGAGATCGAAGAAGATTATTCCAGTGATGATTTGGTGTCCCATGAGTTGGCCCACCAGTGGTTTGGAGACTTAGTCACTTGTAAAACCTGGTGGCATGGATGGCTTAACGAAGGTTGGGCCACATTTATGGAAACGGTCTTTAAAGAACATGATCGGGGCCGGGATGAAAATGATTATTACCGGTACGAATTATTAGAGATGTACTTAGGTGAAGATCGGGGCCTCTATCGTCGGCCTATCGTCACAAATTTCTTTTCAGACCCGGGCGAAGTTTGGGATCGGCACACTTATGAAAAAGGGGCCTTGGTTTTAAATACTCTCAAGGGGGAATTGGGTGACGAAGATTTCTGGGCGGGCACGCGGCACTATCTTCAGACCCATAAGGGCGGGATTGTCGAGACCGTAGATTTTCAAAGGGCTATGGAGCAGGTTAGTGGTCGCTCACTGCAGGAGTTTTTTGATCAGTGGATTTATAAATCTGGTTATCCTGAGCTGAAGATCGGTTTTACTTGGGATGATAAAACCAGAACCGCCGAAGTGAAATTTGAACAAAAACAGAATCTCACGACAGAAACTCCCGTCTTCAAATTGAATTCAGAAATAGAATTTATTTTAGGAGACGGAAAGAAATTGGCTTTTCCCGTGGCCTTGACCCAAAAAGAGCAAAACTTTTATTTTCATCTGGATGCCAAACCGAGCTACTGCCGTTTTGATGTGGGAAATAAAATTTTAAAGACCCTGGAATGGGCCATCCCCCTGGAGATGGCGAAAGAACAACTCAAAAAAGATGGGGACGTGGTCGGAAAAATTTGGGCCATGAAGCAGTTAGCTAAGGACGCTTCAAAAGAAGGGGTGGAGGCATTAGTAGATCGGCTGAGGTCGGATAAGTTCTGGGGACTGCGCGCTGAAGCGGCTACATGTCTGGGAGAAGCCCGTACCGAAGAGGCTTTGAAGGCTTTGGTTTCGGCTCTAAATGAAGAAGGCACCAGTAAGGTGCGTACGAAGATTTGCGCCGCTTTGGGTGAGTTTCGGGATGAGCGGGCGGGGGAGGCTTTAATGCAGACCCTGGAAAAAGACAAAAGTCTTTTTGTAAAGGGAGCGGCGGCTTCTTCTTTAGGTAAAACAAAATCACCGAAGGCATTCGACGCGTTAAAAGGGGCTCTTCGTCATAAGACCTGGAATGATTGGCTGGCGGGGCAAGTTTATAATGGGTTGAAGCAACTGAGGGATGAACGCGCCTTGGATTTATTTCTGAGTGGTGCCCAATATGGCGCGCCTAAATTTTCTAGGATTTATGCCGTGGCGGGACTTGGGGAATATGGTTTAAACCGTCCGGACGTCACAGAATTTTTGCAGCAGGCTCTTTCTGATCCCTATTTTCGCGTCCGATTTTTTGCGGCAGAAGCTTTGGTTAAGCGCAAAGATCCGACGGCCGTGGGATCTCTCGAAGAGACGGGCCATAGAGCTAATGATGGACATCTAAAAGCCGCCGTATTTCGTGCCGCAAGAAGATTACGCGACGGATTGCAGCGTCCCGAAGAGTTGAATGTCTTTAAAGAGAGCCTCGACAAGCTCAGCGATGAAAATCGTAAACTCAAGGATCGTCTTCAGCGCCTCGAAGAACAAAATAAAACTCATTAAAAATTTTTATTCGACGAGAATGGCGCCCGCCATGCCGTTGCCGTTTTCATCTCCATGGTGGGTACAGAAGTAGCCGTACACTCCCGGTTCGGAGAGAGTTTTGGTTACGGCTTCCACCGCCCCACCGCGAATATCGGTGAAGGGATTCTGAACACCATTAATAGGGCCCATACCTTGAACGGGGTGAATGGCGCTCCCAACGATCGTAACCTGAGTGCCTCTCTGAACTTTGAGGCATTTGGGAGAATATGTTCTGCCAGAGGGGGCGATAGTTGTGGCGCACACGAGCACACTCTGGTAGTCCCCGGGCTGACATCCGGCGACGATGGGAATGGGAGCGGGAGTTTGCGTTTCTTGGGCTTGGGCGAATTCAACACCCACGGTCGCTAAAATTATTAAGCCGGCTAAAATTTTAAAAATCATGAACTTCTCCTTCTGTAGAACCCGGGCCTGAGGGTCAGGGGTCCCGTTAATACATGGGGCAATATAAGACTTTTCTCTAGACGGCGGCATCGGCATTATGAGAATACCAGGTATTCTATAGGGGAATAAATAAATGAGAAAACATGAAGTAACATCCCATATCGTGAACCCTATCGACCGGGACCTAGAGTATTTTATGATCTGCGCTGAGCTGAAGAGTGTCTCCAAGGCTTCAGAGAAACTTGGCATTCAACAAGCAGGTCTTTCTAAGGTGCTGTTAAAGCTAGAGGGACAGATTGGTCATAAACTTTTTGCCCGGAGCAATCGGGGCTTAGAGTTGACCGACTACGGTAAGGGACTTTTTCGCACTCTCCAGCAGACTAAAGTTTTTTGGGGTGAGAACTACCGCACCAATTTTGATGGACTCAATGTTTCAATCGGGTCCGTGAAAATCGGCTGTCATCCTTCTATCGCGGCCCATTCTTTTGGACGTCTCTATCCGGCGATTTTAAGTCGATTTCCTTCTCTGCAAATTGAATGTGAATTTGCAACTTCTCTTGAGGTCACCCGTCGGGTATCCGATCTCAGTTTGGATGTGGGCCTCGTCATCAATCCGGTGAAGACCTCAAATTTAGTGGCCCGAGTTCTGAGTCAGGAATTTGTCGCCGTCTGGGGTGCACGGGAAGAAAACAGCGGAACCATCATTTATAATCCAGAAATGTATATGGCTCAAAAAGTTGTGAGCCGTTTCGCGGGCCAACGGATTTTAGCGGTGCCTAATTATGAAGTGATTGCGGAGATGGCCCGGCAAACGGGATATCTAGGAATTCTCCCAAACACTTCCGCCGAACGTCACGAGCTTAAGCAAGTAGGGCAAATCCTCTTTGGGACCAAAGTTTCGTTGATCTATCACAAGGATAAATTTCAAAGCCAAATCAAGTCGGAACTCATTCAAGAAATGGTTAAAGCACTGAAGGCTTAGCTTGGAGTTCAGAGCGAATATGTGTCCATATTTCGTAGTAGCGCCAAGCATCGGCGGCATCGGCCTCAGCAAGATGATCGGGTTTTAAAATTAAATCACCCGTGGCGAGAAGAATCCTTTTTACCTCGGGATTTTGTTTTACCTTTTCCCACATGGCTTCAACGATGATGCGGTAGTGCTCACCCGGTGTCTTCGGCCGATACTCCATTTTGCGACCTTCAAAGCTCACCCAGTTAATATTCATCTTTTTCATCACCTCACTGCCGTAATCCCCGGCGTGTTTCGCTTCGAAGGCCGTCATCTGGGAAACTTGGTCCCGGGTGAACTTCCATTGAACGCCAGGAAATGTCGCCCGGGGATCTGTGGAGTTTTCCGGGTACTTCATCATCTGCCAAAGCCCTTCGACGCTGGCGTAGCTTTTGCCATGGTAGATGAAGGGTGTGGGGGCGAAGTTGGAAAGAATCCCGAGTTCCGTGCGCTTAGAAAGGATGACTTCTCCGGGCCCCGCATCTTCGGGAAGTATTTCCCATGATGCCGCTGTGTCCCTGGGGAACTTCTGCCACCATTCTGGAGGATAATTGCCTGGGTGTTCAGGGTTTTTTGACACACCGGCGCAGGCGCTAGTGGCCACAAACGCCAATGGTAGAAAAAAATTAAGAATAAGTGACAGACGAAAGTTTGCTTGCAAGGTTCCTCCGGAGTCGGCATGTATATGGGCCAGTAGGGGAGAAGAATCAATGAAAAAAATAATGTTTTTGTCCGTGCTCTTTTTTGGGCTTTCGGTGGGATTTGCGGCGTCTGCAAATTCTGCAACACCGCGAGGGTACTTTATCAGCGTCGACGGAATGCGCTGGGATTATTTGAAGGCCATGGCCACCAAGGGAGAGCTCAAGGCTTCGCGGGGTTTAGGTTTTCTATATAAGGACTCGCTCACCGGTGAAAAAGCTTCTCCCGTCGACATCACGCTGACGGCGCCCAGTCACACTTCTACCATTACGTGTAGCACGCCGGCCACCCACGGGATCGTCGCCAATTCTTTTATCCTCAATGGACAGATGGTGAATGGTTTTGAAAATGACGTGCGCTCCGAAACTTTGGCCCAATCGGCCAGGCGCCAAGGCAAAAAAGTAATTAGCATCGGATACGTCAGCGTCGATGGTCGCACACCTGAACGCTCCGTGGATTACGGAATAAGTTTTCCGTCAGATGCCATGTTGGGTAAAAGCCAATTTATTCAGTTAGACGGCAGCAAACTTATCGCCGCCACGGACTGGAAATTATCGGGAAAATTCAATACCCTGGTTAAAAACGGCGCGGCCGTTGAAACGGCGGTGGATCTTGAAATCAATTCCACCACCCACGAGACTAAGCACATCAATATTTTGATTTCTACCCGTCTCAACCGAATTATTTTTGACGACAATAAAGATACCAGCGACGGAATTTTAGATGAAATTCCCGTTCGCGATTCAGTTCCTCGATTTGCCAATCTTTATTTTTTGGAGCAAGATGCCGCCTCACCTTTAAGAGGTTACAAGCGTAGGGTTTTTGTGCGTAGCCTGAACGCGGCTGAAGGCCAAATCGCCCTTTATTTTTCTAAGGTGACGTACAACAAGGCTCATCCCGAATCTTATCGGAAGTGGCTCGATGACATGAATCTCGTTTGGCCCGATGAAGATATGCCTACAAAAAATGGGGATATTGAAATCACGCCCCTTGAATTTGTCGCTTCCAGTAACGTTTTATCCGAGACCATGGCCCGGATGGCCGCGGAAACGGCGAAGAAATTTCCCCATGATTTGGTTTTGTTTTATCAGCACTTGATCGATAGCCTTGGACATAAATATGAAGCATCGCTGCCCCAGCCTTTCAACCCCAAGGCGAAAGATCCCGTGACCCTTGCCTATGTTGAGGCGTACCGCATCGTGGATCGCAATATTTCTATGTTGTTAGAGCATACCACAGACAACGACATTAAGGCCGCCATGGGAGATCACGGCATGCAGGCCATTATCGGCAATATCAATATGGCCTCACTTATGGACGCTAAGCTTGGCGACCAAATTAATTTTGTGACCAGTGGCGCTTTGGTGCTTCTCTATCCTAAGGTTTTGGGAACGGATATCGATGCTCTCGGAGCGGAGTTAGTGGCGAAATTAACTACGACCCGTCACGACGGTCACGAAGTTTTGGGTTCGGCTTACAGAAAATTGGACGCTAAAGGCCCGTGGAGTTATGGCGAAGCCCAGTGGGCCCTCACTTCGGCCGCCGGTTATCTCTTAAAATACAATGCCCAAGACAGTCAGATTTTCAGCCGCAGTTCAATGGGTGGGAATCATGGCTACGATATGGGCCTTGTGAATATGAATACGAGCTTTCTCTTGAAGGGTCATGGAGTTCATTCCCGCATGATTCCTAAAATGAGTTTGATTGATGCCGTACCAACATTTGCAGCGGCTTTGGGGTGGTCTGTTCCGAGGGACTGTCAGGGGAAATCGCAATTACGTTGAAAAATTTTAAGGCAGCCAGGCAGCCAAGGCAAACTTGGCAGTCTAGGTTCAAGGCTCAAAGTATCCTGGCACCTAGAACCTTGATGCCTCGCCCCTTCGGTGAGCGACAAAAAATTACTACGAAAGGGACCGATCATGAAGTGATTACTCAGATTTTTTGGCTCAAACTGGCCTGAAGATAGCGGCTCGGCAATGTTTTACCGAGGACACTCTGGATGTAAGCGCTGGCTTGGATGTGTTTTTCTAGGTTGATGCCGGTTTCGATTCCCATTCCCTCTAACATGTAGAGAAGGTCTTCGGTGGCGACGTTGCCGGCGGCGCCGGGGGCGTAGGGGCAGCCGCCAAGACCGCCGCTGCTGGAATCAAAGATTCTCACGCCTGTTTGCAGGCCTGCCAGGATATTGGCCAACGCCGTACCGCGAGTATCGTGAAAATGTAGGGCCAATTTTTTCGCGCCGACCAGTTTCAAAAGGGACTTAGTGAGTTTTTCGACCTGCCTCGGATTTGCTACACCGATGGTATCGCCGATGCTGATTTCATGAATCCCCATTTTCAGTAAACTTTCCGTAACTTTCAAAACGGCTTTAGGATTGACTTCGCCCTCGTAGGGGCAACCGAAGCAGGTAGAAACGTAGCCCCGCACGAACATCTTTCTTTTGCGGGCTTCGGGAATAAAAACGGCGAAGCGTTCGAGACTTCCGGCAATAGACGTATTGATGTTCTTTTGATTAAAAGTTTCGCTGGCGGCGGTGAAGACGGCGATATGGGATAAACCTGCGTCGACGGCATCCCGAAAACCTCGCTCGTTGGGCACGAGGGTAAAGTAATTAACCCCAGAAATTTTTTTCAAACTTTGGGCAAGCTCTTTAGTACCCGCCATCTGGGGAATTTTCTGGGGATTGACGAAAGCCCCCACTTCAATATTTTTATGACCGGCCGCCACTAGGAGTTCGATAAATTTCTTGCGTTGCTCGATCGTAAGGGACTGACTTTCATTTTGCAGGCCGTCGCGGGGACCCACTTCCATAATCTTGATTTTCATCGCGCTACATCCGCCACTTTCTCGTCCAAAGACACTAGGTCTCCGGGATTTTTATAAACGCCCTTAATCTTACCATCGAAGGGGGCTTTGAGGGCATATTCCATTTTCATGGCCTCAATCACGCAGACCGTTTGCCCCGACTTGACGTGGTCCCCGGTCTTTACGTTCACCTTCAAGATTTTTCCGGGCATGGGGGACTTTAAAAGACCCGATGCGCTAACCCCCGAGGCCGTAGGGGGCCTCGACAAGGGATCGATTTCGGCTTTTAGGGAAACGGTGTAGGTCTGTCCTTGGTAATGCACCCAAAGAGTATCTCCCAACTTTTTATAAACTCCCGATTCCTTTTTCGGCTTATTCATAGGTGCGTCTCATAAAATCCACGGGGACTGATATCTCAGTCCCGATTTGGGTGAAGACGGCGACCCGAGGCCAACTTCTTTTGCGGCCTCTTGAGCGTAAGCTATTTGTGCCGGTGAAAGGGGAGGAGGCTGGTATTCCCCGGCGAACTCCTCTTGGAGAAAATCCGTACTGATGTTATTGGTGACAAAATTTTCGCTTTTTAAAACAGTTTTTAGAAATTCTATATTGGTGTGCACACCAAAGATCACTAGTTCGGAAAGGGTATTGTACATGCGGCGAATATTTTCAGCCCGGGTTGGGGCCCAGGTGATCACTTTGCCGATCATGGGATCATAGTAAGGGGTAATTTCGTCGCCGGCCTCGTAGCCAAAATCAAAGCGTCGGTAGGGACCCACGGGGAGTTTTAATTCGGCGATAACCCCTGTGCTGGGAAGAAATTGTTGGGCCGGATTTTCGGCGTAAATTCTGACTTCCAGAGCGTGTCCTCGAGGGAGGACCTGTTCCTGAGAAATTGTTAAGGGAAGTTTTTGGGCAATTTTAAATTGTTCGTGAACGAAATCCACTCCGCAGGTCATTTCGGTCACGGTATGTTCGACCTGAAGGCGGGTATTGAGCTCCATAAAGTAGAAATTCCCCTGATGATCCAGAAGGAATTCGACCGTGCCGGCATTTTTGTACATGGCCTCGTGGGCAATCTTCAATGCCGCCTCGGTGATTTGCTGACGAAGCTCATGGGTGAGGGCCAGAGAAGGAGATTCTTCAAAGATTTTTTGGTGGCGCCGTTGGATGCTGCAATCCCTTTCAAAGAAATGGAGTCCGTTACCGTGGGCGCCGAAAAGAATTTGGACTTCGATATGCCGTGGTCTCTGTATGAATTTCTCTATGAAGACCCTATCACTACCAAAAGCATTCAGGGCTTCTCTTTGGGCCGAAGCTAAGAGCTCGATGAATTCCGTTTCGTCCTGGACGAGCTTCATGCCTTTGCCACCGCCGCCGGAGGCTGCCTTGATCATGCAGGGGAAACCGACCTTCTTGGCTTCTTGCAAAAGTTTTCTTGGATCCGTTTCGTCGCCCGTATACGCCGGAATAACCGGAACGCCGGCCCTCACGGCTAGTTCTTTCGCTTTGATTTTATTCCCCGCAAGAAGAATGCTGGTGGAGGAAGGCCCAACAAAAATCATTTTCGACGCTTCAACCAGGCCCGCGAAATCGGGATTCTCACTGAGAAAACCGAAGCCGGGGTGAACCATGTCCGCTTTCGCCTGGGTGCAGGCGTTTAAAACCTTGGTCACGTCCAAATAAGTTTCTGAAGGGGTATTGCCCTTAAGTTCGATAGCTTCATCAGCCAGGCGATAGGCTGGGGTGTTTTTATCGACGGTGGAGTGAAGAAGAATGGATTTAAAACCCATCTCCTGACAAGCCCGAATAATACGAACGGCTACTTCTCCACGGTTAGCGATGGCTACGCGCAAATTTTTAAACTCCTTTTTTCCAGGAGGGGGAACGTTTTTCAAAAAAAGCGTTCATTCCTTCTTGGCCTTCTTTAGAGACGCGCTTCTGGGCGATAGTTTTTACCGTGATTTTACGGGCGTTGGGCCAACTTGAAGTTTTTATTTTTTGAACGAGATCTTTGGTGATACGCATGGCTTCGGGGCCGTTATTCAAAATGAGTTTTAATTTCTCTTGGATGAAACTATCACAGGCATTGCGATCGCCCACGAAATGGACAAGGCCCATTTGCGATGCTACCTGGGCCTTAAAGATTTCTGCCGTCAGCATGTAGGGCCGAATGGCGCTTTCCGGAACTTTTCTCAATACGTAGGGTGAAATAATACTGGGTACTAAGCCCAATTTTACTTCGCTTAGACACAATTTCGTTTCGGTCTCGGCAGCTACGATATCGCAGACGGCCGTCAGCCCCACGCCTCCGCCCATGACGCTGCCTTGAACCACGGCCAATACGGGAACGGGGCATTGAAACATGGCTTCGTACATATCCGAGAGTTTTTGGGTATCTTTAATATTTTGGGTCAGAGAAAATTTCAGGGTGCTTCGCATCCAGTTCAGATCACCGCCGGCGCAAAAACTTGGGCCGTCGCCTCTAAGGACAATGGCCGCCACCGAATGATCCTTACGTACACCCGAAAAAATTTGCGTGAGAGATTTTATGATTTCCGGGTTGAGGGCGTTATGAGCCTCGCCCCTATTCAAGGTCACGTGAAGAACGCCACCCTGTTTTTCTAATTTCACAAATTCTTTTTTTTCCGACATGGTCTTCTTTCCGCAAAAGGTACGGCGTACTTTTTTACATCCTGAAAACACCCAAATTAGGTGACGCAATTTCTTTATTTGTGGCGGCCGCTAACCCTAGGGCCAAAACTTTGCGAGTCCGGGTGGGGTCGATGATACCGTCATCCCACAGGCGCGCGGTCGAAAAGTAGGGACTGCCTTCTTTTTCGTATTTTTCAAGGGTGGGTCGCATAAAATCCGCCTGCTCTGCCGGCGCCATAGCTTTTCCTTGGGCCGCAAGCTGATCCATTTTTACCGTCAATAAAACACTGGCCGCCTGTTGACCCCCCATGACGCTGATGCGGGCATTGGGCCACATCCATAACTGCCGAGGCCGGTAAGCGCGGCCGCACATTCCGTAATTTCCGGCGCCAAAACTCCCACCGATGATGACGGTGAATTTGGGAACTTGGGCATTGCTCACGGCCGTGACCATCTTGGCGCCATCTTTAGCGATACCTTCGTTTTCATATTTTTTGCCAACCATAAAGCCCGTGATGTTTTGTAAAAACACCAGGGGAATGTAGCGTTGGCAGCAGAGCTCAATAAAATGTGCGGCCTTTAATGCCGTTTCACTAAAGAGAACGCCGTTATTGGCGATAATCCCCACGGGAAAACCCCAGATCCGCGCAAACCCACAAACTAAAGTGGGGCCGTACAAAGCTTTAAATTCTTGGAAGCGGCTGCCATCGGTGATGCGGGCGATTATTTCGTGGACGTCATAGGGTTTTCGAATGTCTCGGGGAATGATTCCGTAAATTTCTTTGGGATCGTACAAAGGCTCTTCTTTTTCAATGGCGCTTAAGGCAAGTCGAGACTGAGACAACGCAGGTCGATTTAAATTTTCAACAATATTGCGGGTGATGGCCAAAGCATGTTCGTCATTTTCGGCAAAGTGATCGGTCACGCCACTTTTTTCACTGTGCACGCGGGCGCCACCCAAACTTTCAGCATCCACAACTTCGCCGGTGGCCGCTTTTACCAGCGGCGGCCCGCCGAGAAAGATCGTGCCATTCCCTTTGACGATGACCGATTCATCACACATGGCCGGTACGTAAGCGCCGCCTGCCGTACAAGATCCCATGACCACGGCAATCTGGGGAATGCCGGCCGCGGACATACGGGCTTGATTATAAAAAATTGCGCCGAAGTGATCACGATCCGGAAAAACTTCGGACTGCAGCGGCAAGAACGCGCCCCCCGAATCAACTAAGTACACGCAGGGTAAATTATTTTCTAACGCAATTTCTTGAGCGCGGAGATGTTTCTTTACGGTCAAAGGAAAATAAGTTCCACCCTTCACCGTGGCATCGTTTGCCACCACCACCACTTCGCGGCCGTGGATGAGGCCTATGCCCGTGATGATTCCTGCTGCCGGCGCTTCATTGTCGTACATGTCCCAAGCGGCCAGGGCGCTCAATTCTAAAAATGGAGTGCCAGGATCGATGAGACGTTTGATACGTTCCCGCGCGGGCATTTTGTTACGGGCTCGGTGTTTTTTTAAGGCTTCTTCACCTCCGCCGGACTCGATCTGTCGCAAACGGAGGTTAAAAATTTTCAGAAGTTCTTGAAAGGCTTCGCTATTTTTTTCGAAGTCTTCAGAGCTTGTATCTATCTGAGATGCAATGGATTCCACAGAATGGCATTGCATCATATTTTTAGGCACATTTCACGGATTGCTTGGAATGCGCCGCGCCATGATATAACACTAAGAATATGGATTCGGAGTTTCAGAAATTCGGCGCCAAATCAGAGCCCCCACGGAATATTCATATCCCAGGACTCCCTTCGTGTACCCTGGCCGAAACCGTGGCCCGGGAAATTCAAGATGGGGCCCGAGCCCAGTGGCTTATCTCCTTTGGAGCTGTGTATCTTAACCATATACGACAGACGGATGGCTCCGTCCCCGTGATCCCCACCGATATTATTCGGGTGCACTTAGATCCCAAACGCTACGGGGTAAATCGCGACGATATTCGCAATCGTATCGTTTTTGAAAATGAAGATTTTGTGGTGGTGGACAAGCCTTCGGGACTCCCCATGCATCCCACTCTGGACAATCTCCAAGAAAATTTAATTTCGGCTTTTGATTTTAAGGCCTACGTCACTCATAGATTGGACGTTCCCACTTCGGGCCTCGTGGTCATTGCCAAAACAAAAACCTACCAGACACTTTTTAATAATCTGGTTGCTCGTAGGGAGCTGAAGAAAATTTATCAGGCTTTTGTGAAGACACCGCCGCCACGATTGGGAATATGGCGTCACTATATGAAAGTGACGGATCGGGCTCCTAAAGAAGTTCTGGGGGTGGAAGAAGTCCCTGAAGGCGATCATGAAAACTATGATGAGTGCCTCCTTGAAATTTTATCGACGGTGCCTTACCGCAGTACCAAAGAGATGGACGGTACGGGCCACCTCTTAACCATCGAACTGTTAACGGGGCGCACCCATCAAATCCGGGCCCAATTATCCAAAATAGGTTCACCTATTTTGGGTGATGAACTCTATGGAGGAACGCCCGCAAGGGAATTTGGACTGCATGCGGCGAAAATTCAGTTCATATGCCCTAAATCATTGAAATTACATAGCTTTGAGAGATGGCGAATATTTTAATCTTGCCTCACTGGACGCAAAATGCTACCTGCTTACCCAGTGAGCACGATTTATCGTTTTTCATTTATTCTGGCTCTCACATTTTGGTCCCTTAACGGGATAGGCTCAACTCCGCCCCACATGCAAAATCCCATTGAACCTTACAATCACGATCTAAAAAGGGAAGAGGCCCGGAACCTTGTCAAAAATCAATGTGGGCATTGCCATACACCTAATTCCCCGACGGCTATTCCAAAGGCTCTTAAAGTTTTCAGTCTCAGTGATGCCAATTGGACTCAGCATATGAGCATTCGACAATTGGATCGGGCGCTGTGGATGATGCGGGAGCGACTGGCCATGACACCTAAAGAATTAGGTTACCTCGTTCCCATCGGAACCAAAATTCCCAAACCTCCCACCCGCGTAGCCGTGGATAAATTTGAATCTTTCATTCACGATGAAATCGATGCCCGCCAAAGACTCCCGGGCTCCGATCACGAAGTTCCGTCCGATTCGTTGAAATTTCACGGGCACTGATCAACTGGATTTAGGTAGGCGCAGAGCCTGCCTCAGTTGTTGATTCTGTTCTTCCATAATAATGGCCATAATTTTGACCGGATCTAATTTCAGGATCGTGATGAGCTTTAGGAGCTTTTTGAGAGGGGGTTGGGCTAATCCCCTCTCCCAGTTTGAAACAAACTGGGCTGACCGATATCCTAAGCGTCCGGCCAGTTGGAGCTGGGTCATCTTGAGTTTAATTCTTTGGTCTTTTACTATTTTTGAAAGTTTGCTGTTCCTCATACCTCATAGTTCGGTAAATAAATTATATTGATTAGAAAGATCGTCATCTATTCACCATTGTGAAGGATTCTTCAAAATTGAAGAGCGGGGAGAGCCTATATTATCCCTGGGTCCGACTTTCGAGAATTTTCTTAAAAGACCGGAGGCGGATTTCTTGAGAGGATAGGCCCGTTGCCAAAACTTCTTCTTCGGTGATGGCGCCGCAGTTTAGGGCCCTTAGAAAATAATTGAGGAGGCCCTGACCGGTGGCGGCGTCGTCGAAAACATCGCCTACCAACGTTGCTTTAGATGCCGCGTGAATGAAGTTTGAGAGTCTCGCCGTTGCCGAGTCTAAACCCTTCAGAAAAAATGTGTAGAGAGAGGCGTAACGGACGGGAAGTTGCCCGGGATGCAAATCCCAGCCCTGATAAAAAGCATTTTTTAAAGAATACATATTGTGGTCAAAAGCCAGGCGCCAGGCCCGATGGATACTCTCGATATTTTCTTGTTTCTCTTTTTCAGACTTGGGACTTTTATGAATCTCCACGGGCATAACATTGGTCGCGCCATCGGAGAGCCAAATGCCGGTACCGGCCAAAGAAACCTTCATCATATGCTTAGCGAAATCACAGGCTTCGTGAACCATGGTCTGATGTTCGGCGGTAATGGATAACGATGCCGTATAATCATAGGTACCAAAATGGGCGGCCACACATCGGCCCTGGGCGGCTTCAACCATTTTAGGAATAGCGCAGTGACCCACCATATCTAGTACGGACTGGGGAGTTTCGATCATGAATTCCATGACGAGACTCTGGGGAGTTAATTTAAGATCTTTTTCTAGAGCTTCGAACGCCTTCACGAGGGCCGTGACTTGGGCTGGATGAACGATCTTGGGCAATGTTACGACAAAATTATCGGGGAGTTTACCCTTGGTCTCTCGAGCTAAAGTGCTGACGAAAAGATTGAGGGTGCGGAGAGCGCGACCTTTGAGTTCTTCAGATAAAGTTTTAATGCGAATTCCGACAAAAGGGGAAAGAGTCCCCGCGGCCATACCTTGGACCACTTCGTGGGCGGCCTTTTTCGCCGTTTCATCTTCTTCAGCATCGGGGCGATAGCCAAATCCGTCTTCAAAGTCGATACGAAAGTCTTCAACGGCTTCGCGTTCTAGTTTACTGTTCACCCGTGTATAGATTTTTTCGGCGAACTTCGGATCTTCCAGACCAAACGCCTTAGAAAAAGTTTTAACGTCGGGGGCGTAAGCCTGAAAATTTCTAAGGGCCAACTCTCCAAGCTTCTGGGTGGTGTTGTGTTTAAAAAGATGGGCGCCGCCGTAGACCGTATGCACCGGCTGTCTTTTTTCAGACTCACCAGGATATGTTTTTGCGTATTGGCGATTGGGAGCTTCGAGTTCTTGAAGAATATTAGAGAACGGGTCCATTCAACTTCCCCTGTAGGTCGTAAAGCCAAAGGCGCTGATAAGAAGGGGCACATGATAGTGGGCCTTTGGGTCGGTGATTTTAAAGACGATTTGGGCATAGGGATAAAAAGTTTCTTTCTTTTGATTTTTAAAATAATTTTCGATCTCAAAAGTCAGACGGTAGGTGCCGGTCTTAAGCCCTTGGTCTGCCGGTAGAAGGTCGGCGACGCGGCCATCGGAATTGGTTGTGCTCTGGGCTAGGGACTGCCAGCCGGAAGATCCAGAGGCACCTGCCGCCGTGTCTGAGATTTCTAGTTTAACGGCCACTCCGGCAGCGGGTTTGCCGGCAGAAGTATCAAGAACATGGGTCGTGATGGGGCTCATAATATTTTCTCTAGCCTCAGTTTGGTGATTTTATTTTGCTCCGTAGCGGCATTTTTTAATTCGGCGTCTACGTCATTCTGGATGCGTTTTTTGAGGATTTCAAGCATTTCGGGGGCCGACTTGCCCGTGGCGCATACAATAAAAATAAAGCCGAACTTATCTTGATATTGCTGGTTAATGCGGGCTAATTCCTCAAGGACCTCATCTGGGGCTTGCTTAACTTGACCCTGTTCACTCTGGGCCCAGTCTTTGGTGTTTTGAAATTTCTCTTTAAGGGAGGCCACATCCCCGATTTTGGGATGGGCCGAAAAAGCTTCGAGCCAATCCGGACTTTTTAAAGAAAACCAAATGTCCTCGGAGGTCTTTAAAAGGGCCGGGACCGAAATAAAAGGTTGGCGCTTAAACATTTCATCAATCCAAGCTTTTGAAGCACAACACTTCTCAAGATCATTGCGGGAGAGCTTTTTCAAGCCAGGACCCCGAAGCATCTGAAGCGACTGATTCCGCCGTCGGGAAAAATATTAAGCTTCACGTGGGTCACGGGCCCCAGAGACCCAAGTTCTTTTTTATAATAGTGCTGTTTATTGGGATAGAGTTTGGTTTCGTTGAGAAGGGTCTTCCAGGGAAGTTTGTCGGCGTCGGGAGCCAATACTTTTTCTCGGGTAGAGTTAATGGCCAAAACCGAACAGCGGTCGGGATAATTTCCCTTGAAGTGGGCGGTGTCGACGACGAGAGCTTGAATAATACCTTTATGCCCTAATTCTAAAATGACCCAATCAAATCCCGGGCCCCGTTTTCGCTTAGTCTCCCAACCGTCTCCCATGTTCACCCCGCGACCGGGCATAATGAGATTGTCTTTGGGGCCAAAGAACATGTCGTTACAGGTGAGAACTTTACCGCCGTTTTCTATGGCCACTAAATCCAGGATACTTTTCTTTTTAAAACGGGACCAGTCCACCGTCACTTCGCCATAGACCCGAAAGCGAGCCACACCCCCATCGGGATAAATCTGCAAACGCAAATGGGTCCAAGTTTCTGGGTTTTGAAGGTCAAAAAGATTTTGGCTTCCGGGGTTGAGGGGGACTTTGGGAAGAATTTCTGTCCATTTGATTTTATTATCGGGTTTGCCGTTTACGACGGGGTTGCCCCGAGACATATTGCAGGCGTCGACGGAAGCATGGGGAGGATGATTTCCTAAGAAAAAGTTCGTATCGATATCAAATCCATGGATCACGCCGGGCAGACCTAATTTGATAATGCAGTAATCATTGCCGGGAGTGCGTTTACGCCGGGACTCCCATCCGTCCATCCATTTTCCCCGCACCGTATATTTATCAGGAATAAAAACTCCGCGCCCGGGCTTAATGAGATTTTCTTTTTCCGCGAAAAAATCATCGGTGGCGTACAAAACTTTGGTGCCGACCCGTTCTTCAGCCAGGTTGATCCACTTTGAAGAGAGGACATTGGAATTTGAATGGGCTTCAGCCATAATCACGTCCGTAAAAGGGTTTGTCCAAGAGGTTTGGCCGCTACTTTGCCATTCTCAAAAATCTTTTCCCCCCGAAGATAAGTCCGATGGATACGGCCTTGCAAGCTCCAACCCGTATAGGGACTTTCTTTATGGCGATGAAGGGTCGTGGTTTTTTCAATTTTAACCGGCTCCGACGGATCCCAGACAACCAAGTCAGCGTCGTAGTTCTTGGCGATCTTTCCTTTCTTGTGGGAAAGGCCGGCCATTTGGGCGGGTTTCAGGGAAAGCCAATGAGAAAGTTCGATTTCGTCCACGAAATGTTTTTTCCCATGGGTCCAGAGGAGGGGGAGGGTGAATTGAAGTCCGGAAATCCCTCCCCAGGCCTGAGCAAAGTCATTTTTCTCCAAGTGCTTTAACGATGGAGTACACGGAGAATGATCGGACACGACGAAATCCAGTATCCCATCTTTAAGTCCTTGCCAGAGAAGATCTTGATTATGTTTTTCCCGGATGGGAGGGCAGCATTTAAATATCGTATTGCCCGCCTGGGCATTTTTTTCTTCGATGGCTTCACTGTTCAAAACTAAGTAATGGGGGCAGGTTTCGGCGGTGATCCGCAGACCCTCACCTTTTGCCTCTTGAATCATATTGAGAGCGTCGGAGGAAGAAAGATGCACGATATGGCTTTTGCCGCCAAATTTTTGGGTCAATTGAATAATCAAATCAATGGCGTGATTTTCCCAAGATCGGGGACGGGAATTCAGAAAACTCGAATAGGTATCCCGTGCCTCAGGAGCGGGTTGGGGACCGGGGAGTTCGGCATGAAAGAGATAGGGGATATCGGCTTCTGCCAAGAGGGGCATGGCCTTTTCTAAATCCTCTTGATTCATGGGAGGAAATTCTTCAATGCCCGAATCAATGAGAAAAGATTTAACTCCAAGAACACCAGACTTAAGAAGTTTGGGGAGATCTCCCAAACTCTTAGGGGTGACACCACCCCAAAATCCCGTATCGACCCATAATTTCCCCGCGACACTTTTTAATTTTTCTTCTAAGGCCTGGAGGCTCGTGGTGACGGGAATACAGTTCAAGGGCATATCAACCACCGTGGTCACACCGCCGGCGGCGGCGGCCCGGGTGGCCGTTAAAAATCCCTCCCAATCCGTACGTCCCGGTTCGTTGATGTGCACGTGGGTATCGCAGAGGCCGGGCATGACCAAAAGATCACCCTGATCTTCAACGACACCGTCAAAACCGGAGGGAAGTGCGGGAAGTACCTCTTTGATTCGGCCAGTGTCATCAACGAGAATACAACCTTGAGAAATATAACCATCCCTTAAAATTTTATTTCCACAGAGAGCTTTCATTCGGTGACCGTTGCTCCCTGATCCACCCACTGGCCCAAGATCGACCGCTCTTCTTCGGTAATGGCAGTTTTATTGGCAAAGGGCATGGTCTTGGTTGTGAGGCTTCGAAATTTGATACGCTCGGCGTATTTTTTGATCAGACTTGCGTCGTCAAACATTACGCCATTGGGAGCCGCAACGAAAGTGTCGTCGGTGGGATGGGCCGAGTGACAAGAGGTACATCGGTTTTGAATAATACTTCGCACGGCATGAAAAGTAACCGGCCCTGAAGAATGACCGGATGAGTTGGCGCCATTTTTTTTCCAGGGAAAAGAAGTCAGAGCAACGATGATGGCCAAAACCACGAGGGCGGGAACTAGGGCCCCCACACCAGATTTATTATAATTCCAGGACATCATCATGTGGCGGATGAATCCGCCCACGATGCACAAAAGTAAGAGGATGATCCAGCCGTAGGGATTCCCGTAAGCCAGGGGAATGTGGTTGCTGATCATCGTAAATAGAACGGGAAGAGTCACGTAACTATTGTGGGTGGATCGCCACTTCGCTTTCTTCCCTTCTTCGTAATCGGGAATTTCTCCCCGCTCTGTTGCCTGGATCATGCGGCGCTGGGCGGGTAAAATCCTGATCCAGACGTTGAGAACCATGATGGTCCCGAAGATCGCTCCCAAGTGAATGAAAGCGCCGCGACCGCTGAAAACTTGGCAGAGTCCGTAGGCGAGGGCCGAAACCAAGCCGAGAGAAATGATTGTAGTTAGAGTTTTTGATTTTTGGGCAAGCTTGGATTGCCAGAGGAAGTCGTAGACAAACCAGGAGCCCACGAGAAGTCCTAAGCTCAAGAGAACGGCGCCTCCCGGGCTCAGCGCGAATGCGGGATTGACGAGATAAACACTGCTACCTAGGTAATACACGATGGCTAAAAGGGAAAATCCACTGATCCAGGTGAAAGTGGCCTCCCACTTAAACCAGTGAAGAACGGCGGGCAGCTCTCCCGGGCGCATTTTTCTTTTTTCGACGAAGTAAAATCCCCCACCGTGGGTCATCCATAGTTCGCCCTCGATATGGGTCTTACTTTTATCGGCCGGTGGGGACTGAATGATGGTGCTGTCCAGCCACATGAAGTAGAAAGAATTGCCGATCCATGAAATTCCGGCGATGAGGTGGATCCAGCGGACGAGAAACTGCAGCCATTCCGTAAGTACGAGGCTCATTTCTTGTGCCGTTTATCTCAGCATATTCATAGTGGCCTTAATAGAGCGGGCCAGACCATGGGCATTGAGAGCATGTTTTTCGTAAAGATCTTCGGGAGTACCACTTTCGCCGTAAGTATCTTGAACACCCAAGCGGGTGAGTTTTTTACCGATACCTTCTTCAGCCAAAACTTCGGCCACGGCGCCACCCAGTCCGCCGATGATGTTATGATCCTCGGCCGTAAAGATGTGGCCAACTTTTTGACCGTAGTGGGTCACCAGTTCACGGTCGATGGGTTTAATGGTGTGGATATTAATGACCGCCACTGACAATCCTTCGTTAGACAAAGCGAGAGCGGCATTTAACGAATGAGCCGTAACTCCGCCCGTGGCGAATACGGCACAATCCGTACCTTCTCTTAAAACTACACCACGGCCGAATTGAAATTCGTAGTCGGGCGTATTGACGGGTTCAAGGTTTTGCCGGGTCAGGCGAATATAAGCTGGGCCTTGATGATCGGCCGTGAGGTAGCGGATCATCTGCTTCGTCTCAATTTCATCGGCGGGCTGAAGAACCGCCATACCCGGAAGGGTCCGCATACAGGCCATATCTTCAAGGGCCATCTGGCTATAACCGTCTTCGCCAATTCCGATACCGGCATGGGTACCCACGAGTCGGACATTGGCTTGGCTGTAACCGATAGAAACGCGAATGGTATCAAAGCGGCCCGTGAGAAAGCAGCCGAAGGACGCGCAAAAAGGAACTTTACCGGCAAAAGAAAGACCGGCGGCAACGCCGATCATATTCATTTCTGAAATTCCCATTTGGTAAAAACGCTCGGGATATTTTTTGGCAAAACTATCAGTCTTGGTGCTCTTACTGAGATCGGCATCTAAGACCACAAGATTTTTAAATTCTGATCCCAGCTCGGCTAACGCTTCACCGAAACTGGCCCGTGATGCTTTTGGTTTTTGGGTCGCTTTTTCCGTCACGTTCAACCTCATCCCTTGTAGGGGCTATCCGCCCCCGCACGTTCGAGCTCAGCCAGAGCTTTTTTCAGCTCTTCGGCATTTGGGGCTACACCGTGCCAGTGATTTTCATTCTCCATGAAGCTCACACCCTTGCCCTTGATGGTATGGGCGTTTATGAAGGTCGGTTTGGATTTTTCACCCCGGGCTTTTTCAAAAGCTCCCAGAATTTCGTTCATGTTGTGTCCATCGATTTCTATGACGTTGAAACCAAAGGCTTTCCACTTATCGTTGACGGGTTCGATATTCATGATGTCTTTCACGGCGCCATCGATTTGATAAAGATTGTGGTCGAGAATGACGACCAGATTATTGAGTTTGAATTTGGGAATGGAGAGGGCCGCTTCCCAGACCTGCCCCTCTTGAGATTCGCCATCACCAATGATGCAGTAGACACGTTTGTCTTGATGATTCAGTTTTGCCGCCATGGCATAACCTTGGGCGATAGACAATCCCTGACCCAGAGAACCCGTACTGGCTTCGATACCGGGGCAGCGGACGCGATCGGGATGGCCCTGAAGGCGGCTACCGATCTTTCGCAAACTCATCAATTCACTTTCGGGAAAGTAACCGGCCGCGGCCAAAGTGGCATAGAGGGCCGGTACCCCATGACCTTTTCCCATAACGAAAATATCCCGGTCTTCCCACTGTGGATTTTGGGGATCGTGTTTCATTTCGTGAAAGTAAAGGGCGGTGACGATGTCGATGGCCGAAAGACTTCCGCCGGGGTGTCCCGAGGCAGCTTCAGATAACATTTTAAGGATAAGTTTTCGGCTGTTTTTGGCGCGGCTTTCTAACTGGGAAATATTTAATTTCTGCATGGCCCAATATTATTCAGATCTCGGTCCGGGTCAAGGCTTTCTACAGCCGGAAATGGCTGGAATTTGTCACCTTTTTGGTAAAAATAATAGGCTGGGCAGCCCCCAATAGGGCGGGGACTCGGCATCGTCTTTTGCAAGCTCCCGGGATATGGGATCTCGATTAGGCCTTATATTTATGCTCATTTTTCTGAGTTCTGGCGTATTTGGAAGTTCAACTTCCCCCGGCGCCCTATGTCAGGCTTTTTTTGCTCCGCCTAAAAATCAGAGCCAAGTGGTTCATGCATCAAAAGAGAAACAGATCAATGTGGTTCAAATGACTCTTCATGGCCTTGAAGAAAACATTTCTGAAAACTTGGGCCGGGCCCAAGAGACCAAGGCCATGGTGGATACCGAGCAAGAATTGGTTAATTCATACCGCCAAGCCCTCATTGAAAAATTTGGACCGGATATTCTTAAAAAAACACGAACCTTCTTTGCCCAATTAGCCGTGGGACAGAGTTTTGCCGAACCTCCCACTCCTGAATATTTGCAACTCATGACTCCATGGCTCTACCATACGAAGGCACTGGCTCGGGCCCGCTTGAAGATGTCGCGGCGACTGATGGTGGCCAGCAAAGTGAAGCGGAATTGGTCTGAGCGACGTATGTATCTTGAGACTCTTGATCCGAATTCAACTGTCGCTGAAGACGTGGCTCCGGGACTTAAGAGTTTGCAGAGTCTTAAAAATGAAGAAATGGACTACGAAGTGCAGTACACGCAGGCTGAACGCAATCTCATGGCCCTCAATTTGAACTATCCTGAGACAAAACCCCTTGTAGACTCCGAAAAGAAGAAGAATAATAATGCCCCATGACCCCACTGCGAAAGATCAAAAAAGTTGAGTTGCATCGTCACCTTGAAGGTTCTGTTCGCTTACAGACGGTTCTAGATGTGGCTCAAGATGCGGGAATTCGTTTACCCACCACCGATCTCGAAGAACTCAAACACCATGCCCTGATCATCGAAAAAATGGCCGATCTAGAAACGGTCCTCAATAAATTTATGTTGGTCCAATCCGCCCTGGCGACTCCCGCCATTATCCGACGGGTTTCTTATGAAAACTGCATTGATGCTTTTAACGATGGTATTCGGGTTTTAGAATTGCGGTACTCACCAAGCTTTATCAATTTGAATCACCCGAGCCTTGATTACGACATGATTCACAAAGCCGTGGTCGACGGCGTGGCCCAAGCCGAAAAAGAACTGGACGGCAAAATGGCCGTGGGTCTGATCTGCATTATCAGTCGGGACCAGCCCCCGGGAGAGGCTACGAAGACCGTGGATTTTGCCGCGGCCCATTCCCGATCCTTCGTAGGATTCGATTTGGCCGGCAGTGAAGTGGGATATCCTGTCAGTAGCTTTCGCAAACATTTCGATAAGGCCAGGCGAGCGGGGTTGGGCATCACCGTTCATAGTGGTGAAGCTCGGGTGAATGAAGCCCCGGGATGGGTGAAAGAAGCGGTCACAGAACTGGGAGCTTCGAGAATTGGTCATGGTGTTCAGATCATTCATTCCACTGAAGTCATGGATTTTGTGAAGAAGAATGATGTGACCTTAGAAGTTTGTCCCACAAGCAATATTCTCACCAGTGCCTTTGATACTTTGAGTGATCATCCCATCCGAAAATTTTTAGACTACGGAATTCGCGTGGCCCTGAGCTCCGATGACCCCCATATTTTTGGTATTGATCTCACCCATGAATATGAAGTTTTAGAAAAAGAATTAAAATTCACTACTGCCGAATTTGATCGCATGAATGCTTATGCCCTTGAGGCATCTTTTATTTCCGATAAACAAAAGCTTACGGCCTGGAACGCGTAACCATGACCACAATTCACCGAGCCCATTGGATTTTCGACACTCCATCGGCGGGCGAGCTGAGGATGATTGAAAAGGGTGCCTTGGTGGTCGACGCTCAAGGAATCATCACGGCCGTAGGTCCCTATACAGTGATAAAGAAAACTCACCCCCGAGCGAAAGTCATAGACCACGGAAGCTACACCATGATCACCTCGGGATTTGTGGACGGTCATGTCCATGCCCCCCAATTAGAAATGATGGCTGCTGCCGGCTACAGTCTTTTGGAGTGGCTTAATAATCATACTTTTCCCACTGAAGCCAAATACGCCAATGTCAGCTACGCCGAAAAAAAATATAAAGAATTTTGTCGGGCCCTTTTGAAATGCGGCACCACTCTGGCCGCCGTCTACGCCACCTCACATACCAAGGCGACGGCCAAGCTTTTAGAAGTGGCGGCGAAGTCAGGGTTGCGGGCCCATATCGGAAAAGTTCTTATGGACCGCAATGCTCCCGAGAATTTGATTCAACCGGCGGATCGAGCGTTGAGGGATCTTGAAGGGCTTATTAAAAAGTGGAGAAATCATGAGCGGGTGCGGGCTTCTCTAGCCATTCGGTTTGCGCCCACCACGACAGATGAGATGTTTAAGGGGGCCCAAGAAATTCTTCGCGAACATTCAGACTTGGTGGTGCAAACCCATTTGGCCGAAACCCAAGAAGAAGTGCAGTGGGTGAAAGAACTTTATCCAAACTCATCCCACTACACCGATGTTTACGACAAGTACGGCATTTTAGGGGCGAAGACGGTTTTGGGTCATTGCATTTATTTGAGTGACGAAGAGCTTTCTGTTTTGCGAGAGCGGGGAAGTCATCTCGTTCACTGCCCCAGTAGTAATTTCTTTTTGGGGAGCGGACTTTTTCCTTATAAAAAATATTTGGATCGCCGCATGTCGGTGGCTATGGGTTCTGATGTGGGGGCCGGTTGGGATTTATCTCTGCAGACCACGGCCCGAAGTTGTTATGATGCCCAAGCTTTGCAAAAATATTTTATGAAACCCTCAGAACTTCTTTACTTGATCACCCGTGCGGGCGCTTTAGCCTTGGGAGAAAGTGATTTGGGACTTCTCCAGCATGGATATAAAGCTGATTTTGTCGTGCATGATTTACGGGGACGAGATTTGGCTTTAGAGCGGGTGAAATGCAGTGAGTCACCGGAAGAACTTCTCTCCGCACTTTTATTCTTAGGCGGTGAATTGACGGTGAGTGCCACTTATATTCAGGGTAAAGCTGTTTATAAGAATTCGATTTGACCCCTCTGGTCGGCCAAGCCAACGATTTCGGATTATTTATAACCTCATTAGTTATTAAAAGATAATTGAGCACTTGGCTTGGGCTGCAAGATCCTGTTAGAAATCTAACCAAGGAGCCAGTTAATGTCCAATACAGCCCTAGCCAAAGAAATTACTCGGGATGTGCTTCATGCCATCGTTCCCCTTTTTGATGGGATGAAATCAGATTTTGATAAGAGGTTTGATTCTTTCGGCATTAGATTCAGTTCTTTAGAAAACAAGGTAGATTCTTTAGAAACTAAGGTCAATTCTTTAGGAACTAGGGTCAGCTCTTTAGAAACTAAGGTGGATTCTCTGGAAACTAAGGTCAATTCTTTAGGAACCAGGGTCAGTTCTTTAGAAACTAAGGTGGATTCTTTAGGAACTAGGGTCAGTTCCTTAGAAACCAAGGTTGGATCCTTGGGTACTCAATTCAATACTTTAGAGCTCAAGGTCAGTGGTCTTGGTATTCAGATGGATCAGATGAATTTGAAAATCGATACGGCTTTAGAACTGACCGTTATGATTCCTAGCCATGAGACAACTATCAGGAACTATGGAGAACGGCTCAAACGAATTGAAACGGATCTTCAGGTTCTTAAACTCGCCTTAAGCAGTCCAAAGTCATAATATTTAAGTTAATAATCCTCTTGGGTATTCTTATTTTCTAGAATCCGAGAATCTAAAACCTCAATATTTTTGAATTTGCTCTTTGAGAGGCCGTGGATTTGCGTATCAAGGCGCGCCTGTTTTTTGCGCGGGTCCAATTGGAGAAGTCCTTGGGCAAAGTCATAGGAGAGGAGGATAGGATGGCCTCCACGCCCGTTGAGTGTTGGCATAACGGCCGCAATGGTTTGGATGTCTTGATTTAAACCATGACATAATTTTTCCCACACTTCTTGGTGGGGAACTGGCACATCCACCGGAAGAATAAAACATGCTTTATCTTCGGGTTTCAATGCCTGAAGACCAGTCTGGATGGATGAGAATTGGCCCAGTTCAGAATTTTCATTTTTGATGATTTTTATTTCTAGATTTTGAAACCTGGATTTTGAGAGCCAGGGTAAGGTTTTTTCGTATTGGTCAGAGTTAAATCCTAAGACGAGATAGACGATTTCGCCGCCGCAACCTTGAAACTCCGTGAGCTGGTGTTCAATCCATGTTTTGTTCTGGTAAGGAATGAGTCCTTTGGGTTGCCCGGCGCGGCGGGACTGTCCCGCTGCCAGAAGGATCAGGGGATAGATTTTTCGAGTCATATATTGAACTTTCCTGATGAAGATTTCTGTAATGCAAAGAAAGCAGCTCGCAACTCAGGCTTATGGCGACTTCTTGGGGAGACTTGCCGCCTTTAATAAGGCCGATGGGGCAGGTGACCCGTTTTAATTCTGGGGGAGAAAATCCCCGGGCCAAAAAGCGCTGGGAAAACTTCTTCCATTTGCTATCGCTGCCGATGAGTCCGATATAAGCGGCCGGACGTTTTAACAGAGCTTCAATGATATCTTGGTCGAGACTATGGCTATGAGTCATGACCACGGCAAAAATTTTGTCTTCGGTCCAGAGAGCTTGAGAAATAAAATCTAAGGGATGGCTTTCGTGACGGCTCACGGAGGTAGGTAAATCAGAAGCGTTGATCCACTCGGGGCGTTCGTCAACAAGATGTACGTTAAAGGGTGTGCCCGCTAAAGTTTTACAGACGGCTTGGCCCACATGGCCCCCACCAAAAACATAAAGCTGCGGGCCACCATTGAAAACTTCAAAGAAAAGTTCCATTTGACCCCCGCAACACTGACCTGTCTTGGCGCCGAGGGGGTAAGTGATTTTTCGAGAGACATTATCTTTGAGGATCCGGGAAGCATCTTTTAGGGCCAGTTCTTCCAAGTGTCCTCCGCCGATAGTGCCGAAAAAATTTCCCTCACGGTCCACCAACATCTTAGCGCCGGCTTCGCGGGGCGTGGAGCCTTTGCAATCTATGACCGTAACGAGAACGGCGGGAGCACCCAGGGCTTTCAGTTCTAGAAGTTTTTCTAACCACGACCAATGGCTCATCCCAGAGCCCTTAAGAATTCTAAAAGTAAATTTTGCGAAACAGTTTCACGATATCTGCGGGTGGATCGAATGTCATCGATGGGGGCAATGTCTTTCATCAGGGCAGCCTGACATTCTTTTATACCGGCCACACTCAAAATAGTTTTAAGACTCTGGTCTTGGAGAGATTTCTCGGCATTTTTACAGCGCAAGGGCAGGGGGGCTACGCTACCTAGAGCAATGCGGGCCAGATTTATTTTACCCTTTTCAATTTTAGTCACCCCCGCAAAACAAACCTTTGAAATGGCCTGGGCCTTTCTCGTGCCCACTTTGCGAAAATATTGGGATGAGAGCTTTTCACCCCGACGTAGACGAATATGGGTTAGAAGTTCTCCCGGTTGCAGGGCCGTTTTTTTATATCCTAAATGAAATTCGCTATAGGGCAACCAGCGTACGCCGGCGGCCGAAGTCAGTTCAATGTCGGCATCATAGACCAACAAGGCCGGAGGAGAATCGGCTGCGGGAGAGGCGTTGACGATGTTTCCGGCAATGGTGGCCCGATTCTGAATGGCTACGGCGCCAATTTCTTTGGCGGCCAAAACAAGAAGGGGGAATTCTTTTTGGATAATGGGGTTCTCCTGGATTTTTGTAAAGGTTAAGAGGCCGCCCAAAATAATCTCGGTTTTTTTGGCGTCGATTTTTGAGAGTTCTGGAAGTCCCCAGATATTAAGGTATTGGCCCGGAGGAAGTTTTCCGGCCTCATACAAAACCATGAGGTCCGTTCCGCCGGCGAGAGGTTTATAGACGCCAGGATTTTTTTGTAGAACCGCCAAGGCCTCCTTCAGGTTTTTGGGTGTACGCACTTCGTAGGATGGAACATAAGCTAACATTTACTTCAAACCTCGGGAGCTTCGGGTCGTAGGGGCCGATGACGCAGCGGCGGCCAAGACCGAATCTAAAATTTTCGTATAGCCCGTGCACCGGCAGAGATTGCCGGCCAATCCCTCTTGCACGTCTTTTTTATTCACCCGTTTTTTCTTGCTTAGAAGATGGCTTGCGGCCATGAGCATGCCGGGCGTGCAAATTCCGCATTGGGCGCCGCCATGTTTTAAGAAAGCGTCTTGAATTTTATTGAGTTTCGAACCCTGGCTCAAGCCTTCAACGGTTGTGATTTTTGCATCCACGACTTGGCAAACGGGAACCAGGCAGCTATTGACCAAAACGTTATTCACCAAAACTGAACACGCCCCGCATTCCCCTTCGCCGCAACCTTCTTTGGCTCCCGTGAGTTTGGCCTCTTCGCGTAGAACATCGAGAAGTCTTGCCATGGGATAGGTTTTAAAAACTTTTCTTTGTCCGTTCACCGTGAAGGAGACATTGATTTTTTTGGCCTGCTTAAGACTTGCCTTTGGGTCAGACATTATGGGCCTCATGATTTTTGCGGAGATTTTCAAAAAGTATTTCTGGGACCAGGGGAATAGAATTCATCGCGACTCCCGTGGCATGCTCGATGGCATTTAAGATGGCCGGTGCAGGACCATCCATGGGGAGCTCCCCAATTCCTTTAGCCCCTTGGGGACCGTACCTGCGATTTTCTTCTTCAAAGTATACGCGAATATCAGGCACGTCCATGGACGTGGGCATAATATAGTTGGTCATCTGGTTATTGATCATGCGGCCGTCTTTCCAGACCACATTTTCGTAGAGAGCATAACCAATAGCTTGGGCTACACCTCCCTCGATTTGTCCCGCCGCTAAAACCGGATGGACCACCTTTCCCACTTCTTGCACGGCGACGAAATCATCCACCCGAGTTTCAAAGGTCAGGGTATCGACGGTCACTTCCGCGACGTACACCGCCCAAGCGTAAGTGGCGTAGGCATCGCCCTGATATTTTTCATCGTTCCATTCAATGTCCTGGGGTTGTTTGTACTGACTGTAACTTTTAAGAACGCCAAATTTTTTCAAATAGTCCCGACAAGCTTTAGCCCATTCTTTAGAAGTATACTTGGGTTTCAAAAGCCCAGACTGAATCAAGGTTTGCTTCAGGCCCAGGGCCGCTGTCTCTATCAATTGCCCTACGATCATGCAGGTCCTCGAGGCCACCGTCGGTCCACTATCGGGGACAAAGCGGGTGTCGGGGATATCAACTTCGATCATTTCAAGGGGCAAACCCAGAGCCTGGGCAGCCACTTGAGAAAAAATTGTATTGGTTCCCTGACCAATTTCAGTACTGGCTGAAAGAATATGGACGATGCCCTTTTCATCAGCTTGCACCCCGGCCACCGATGCTAAATGTTTTTCGCCGGATCCCGTAAAGCCTGCGCCGTGCATAAATGTGGCAAAACCAATTCCCTTTTTCAAATGGGATTTCTTGTTCTGCAGGGGAAATTTTTTGAATTTCTTTTTATAGTCCGTAAGTTTGAAAGCCTTGGCCATGAGGCCTTCGAAATCCACTTCTTCTTTGATCAATTGGCTCGTTGCCGTGGTTTGGCCTTTTTTAAGAAGATTGCGGCGGCGGAATTCTTCCGGCGATAGATCCAATTCTTTAGCGATTTTATCCATGTGGCGTTCCAGGGCGAAAATACTTTGGGGTGCACCAAATCCACGGAAAGCTCCATGGGGCGGGGAACTGGTCGCCACGGCCCGACTTTTAATACGCACGTTTTCGCAAAAGTAAGGACCGGCAGAATGAATAGTGCCCCGAGACAAAACGACGGAAGACAGTGTCGCGTAAGCCCCGCCATCGATGGAAAAATCAATTTCCATGGCGAGAAGTTTTCCGTCGCGGTCCACGGCGGTTTTATGCTTTGTCCAAGAAGGATGCCGTTTGGTCGTGGCCACCATGTCTTCGGAGCGGCTGTAGACGATCTTTACGGGTTTGCCGGACTTCCAAGCTAGCAACGCCGCATGACCTGCTAAAATTGACGGGTATTCTTCTTTACCGCCGAAGCCCCCGCCGGTTTCAGTCTGGATAATACGAATTTTTTCTTTAGAAATTTTGAAAAGGGGCTGCAGGGCTTTTTGAATGTAGTAGGGGCATTGCATTGAACCCCAAATAGTCACGCCTTCTTCGGCATTGGCCACGGCGATCATTCCGTTGTTTTCGATATAGAGTTGTTCTTGGGCGCCGGTGAAATAGTCCCCCTCAATAATCTTATGGGCCTTATTCCAAACTTGGTCCACGTCGCCCTTTTGTACGAGGTAGGATTTAAAAATATTATCGTTTTCCCAGATGATTTCTTTTTTATTTATCGAATCCGCGATGGTGAAGACGGGTGGCAATGATTCAAATTCGATGCGAACATGCTTGCGGGCTTCTTCGACGAGGTATTTGTCGTGGTGGGCGATCAACGCCACGGGTTCTTCGGGATGATTGAAAACTTTGTCCGCCAAAAAAGGCTGATCGTAAAGAATAAGGGCCACATGATTTTCGCCCGGAATATCTTTGGCCGTAACGACTACAAATTCATCCCAAGGAATAGGTCCGCCGAAAGAAATATTTTTGATACGGCCCCGGGCCCCGGGAGAACGGATCGTGGCTCCATGAAGCATCCCGGGAAAAGTAATGTCGTCCACGTACTGAGCGCGGCCCGTGAGTTTTTTAAAACCTTCTTTGCGGGGAACGACTTTTCCCACCAGTGACGATGCCAAAAATTTTACCTTTCTTGCAAACTGCGCAGGGCGACTCGGAGAGATTGACCAAAGTTTTTGAACCGGGACCTCTCAAGTCGCAGCAGAATAGCTTCAAACGAAATCAGCCTCACTGCAAGAAAAAGGCAAAAACCCAGGGCCAGGGGCCTTAAAACCGCGAGAATAGCTCCAGACAAGCTGGATTCGGCATAGAAATAAAACAGAAAAACCAAAACTAAGGAAACCACAAAAAGGGGGGAGAATAAATCTCTGAGGGCTAGGCCCATGTTGGCGGCTAGATTTTTTTTTAGCCCCAGGTCATGGCCCTTACGATTCTTAAGATCAGAGCGAGCTGTTTTTGCCGATATTTTTTTTGCATAAACCTCCCAGGCTTGGGGCGAGAGGCGTAGGGCAATAAGTGTTGTTAAAAACGCTAAAATGAGTTTTACGCAGATGGCCCCCGCAATAACCAGAATCAAAGTTTCAGAGGTAAAGGGGAAAATCTTATTGAGTTTTTCAACCAGGGACTCGGCTACGGTTAGAATCTTTTGACCATAAAGCAGATAGTAGAGCAGAAAAGGTTGGGCAAAGGACCAAAGGGACAAAAGAAGACTTCCTAAGAATATTCCCGCAAAGTTAACCCCTAAAATAAAGAGTCCCGCGCTGTAGAGAAAACCTTGGGCACTGATGGCCAGCATGGGCGTTAATTTTTTTCCGGCGGGGGCCAGGGATTTCAAAAGGGCCGCAACGCTGGAGACTTTGAAAGGAAGGGATTTCATACCCTGGGCATTTTTATTTGTATGAACGGCCCGGGTCAGAAGAAATCCCTGATTGAGGGAGAGAAAGTCACCACTGAGAGGAATTTTTAGACCGTGAAGAATGCTACCGAAGCCCACCTCGGCCAGAGCCAAAAGGGCTCCTTCACGGCCACAGATATCGACTTGTGATTCACCTTTCACCATAAGAAAGGTGATAGTTCACTTCTAGAGGCCTTTCAACAATCACTGCCCTCGGCCTAAAAACAAATCCTGGAGACGTTTGCTCTCGGCGGGATGTTGAACCCCTAAATCATGGGCAGCTTGCAGAATAGCCAAGCGTGATTCAGGCTTGGTCCCGTTCAGACCCCAAAGTTTCGCGATAATGGCCGCAGTATTTTCGGCGCTGCATCCGCTGAAACTTAGGATCATGCCAAAGACGACGGGGCCACGGTGGGCCATTCCTTGACAACCCATGGCAACATAACCTCGGTCGTTAAAACATGATAAAAAGCTGGGGGTAGATTTGAGAAACTCATCGGTCAAAACACTCATATATTCTTTTACGGCTTGGGAAGGCACCTTATTAGGCCTGGGGACGTACTTCCAGTTGAAAGCCTTTTCCGCCTCTTTGCTATTGTCGTTGTGATACCAGGTGCAATAGCCCTCCTGGGCCGTGGCGGAAGAATAGTATTGGGCCAGTTTTTTAACGGAATCGACGCCAGAGCTTCCAACGGCCAAACCCGCTATGGTCACGTTACCAATTTTATAAATATGGGCTTTATCCAGTCCGCTTACGGGGGCTTTTATTTCGAGTTTACTCAATTCAGCCAAAGTACAATAGTTTGGCTCGGCAGCCCAAACCCACTGACCTAAAAGCAATCCCAAACTAAGAACGGATATCCACTTCCCCAAGTCCTTTTTCATGTATCCCCCAAGTTTTAATTTGCAGTACGCGATTTGTTCTGAGACTTTTACCCCTGGGAGAAGATAAGGCTATGGGGAAGAGGACCTACGTTACTAACGACCGGAATTCCGCTAGTTTAGGAAAGCCCCATAGGTCAAATGGCCAGGCCGACATTGATCAGTTATCTATTATTCATCGGGAATCGGATCTTTCCCTGCTCGAAAAATCACTCCTATTTATTCTCTTACTCGTTATCATTTCGTTTTTTACCTACGACATTTTGGGTGATTTTAGGGATGGCATGCCGGCAACCCACATCACCATAGATTTTTTCATGGGATTTGGCGGCGTCAGTGGCGTCTTTTTTGCTTGGATCTATTTGGGAAGAAGTCGCGTCAAATTGAAATCCCAGCTTTCCCAAGTCTTAGAGAAAGCCCATGTCTTTGAGTTGAAGTCCCAACATGTCAAAGAAGGATTGGCCACAACCATTGATTCTGAATTTTCAAAATGGGATCTGACTACGGCGGAGCGAGAAGTGGCCCTTCTCCTTCTCAAAGGATTGAGCCTCAAGGAGATCGCCGTTCTTAGAGACACCACGGAGCGTACGGTGCGCCATCAGACATTTTCTGTATATCAAAAATCTGAGCTCTCCGGCCGCGCCGAACTCTCCGCCTATTTTCTAGAAGACCTCTTATAATTTTACTGAAAATCAATGAGCAAGGTGATGTAGGGAAGAAAATCACTTTCCGTGATGACGGGGCTGCATGCGCTCATGGAGCCCGTGTTCAAATCGCGACAAGAGGTGTAGTTGACGGCTTTGTAGGTAATCACCGGGGCAAGATCAAGAATAGTATTGAGATGAAATTTATAACCAAGTGAACCCCCATAACCCGTTCCCGTGCGAACATTGGTGTAAGTGCTGGGTCCGTCTCCCGTAACCGTGTCCCTTTGTTCGGCGGCGGCGAAGTAGTGTCCTAAGAGAAACCAATCTTCTCCCATCCATCCCAAGGAAGGTCCGTAATACTGAAATATATTTTGATGGCTCACTTTAGAAATAGAATCATCGGTGGTTTCATTGACGATGGTGTAATTAAAAATGGCGCCCAGATAAAACCATTTTCCAAAAATGTAACCGAGGCCCGTTTCTGAGGACATGAGTACTTTTTCTTGAACGGCGGGAGAACCCGAGCTGTAGCGTTGGGTGAATCCGATGATGCCCTCACTGAGAAAGATCCCTTTTTTATCGCTGGGCTTTGCGGCAAAAACCGAAGACGAGAGAAAGCTTAGAATTAAAATAAAGACCAGATAGATTTTCAAAACCGTCCTCAAGCATGAAATAAAACGAGGTGCTCTGGATGGACCTTGATGTTGGCAGTTTCTCCCAATTTCGCGGGTGAACGTCCCATAGCTTTCAGTGTCTGGCCATCGATGAGATCCACAACGTACTTGAACATGATTCCGTCATCAACTATTTGTCGGATTTTTCCTTGGAGGGATCGTGTACTTTCTTCAAGGCGATCGCCGATTACGATTTCAAAACTCCAGGGCTTGGCCACAAGAACCGTGGGTCCGTCGTGTTTAATCTGAGTGGGAATTTGGACCTCCACCCCACCGAGCCGAAACGGGGGACGGTCCCCTTCCAGCTTAAGAATTTGATTTTCCGAAACATTTTTGGCCGCTTCTAAGGTCTTAGGTTTATAGAGAATTTCGGCCGTGGGACCCGAATCAACCAGACGACCCCGAGAAAGGAGAAGAACCGAAGAACTGAGGGCCCGCACGTCTCGCAAGTCATGGGTGACGAAGATGAAAGGGACCCGAAAATCCTGACTTAATTCAAAGATGAGAGTGCGGGCTTCATCCCGTAATTTTTCATCCAAGGCACTGAGAGGTTCGTCAAGGAGGAGCATCCGGGGCTTGGTAACCAGAGCCCGGGCGAGGGCGACCCGTTGTTGTTCGCCTCCAGAGAGGGTCTGGGCTTTTTGAGACTGAATGCGTTTGAGATCCAGACGTTCTATGAGGCGCCGCCCATGTTCTTGCCATGAATTCTCGGGAACTTTTCGGGCTTGGGCGGCGAAGGCGATATTTTCCCAGGCCGTCATGTGGGGAAAAAGTCCGTAGTCTTGAAAAACAAAACCGAAGTGGCTCACCTTCTCCCCGCCAACAGTAAGCTTGAGAGTGGGGCACGGAATAATACCGGCCAAAATTTGAAGTAATGTACTTTTGCCCGATCCGCTCTCACCTAAAACACAGGTGACCCCTTCATCAGGAAAATCCCACCGGGGAATTTCTAGTTTGAAACCCTGAGAATCAAAAAGAATATTTTCAGCCCAGGCCATCGGTTAAAACCTCAAACATGGTGAGAGATGCCACGCTCAGTACCAATAAAAATACCGAAGCACCGGCGGCTAGTTCTAAACGGTAACTTCCTAAAAGTCCCTGAATAAAAACGGGCAGGGTCGCCGACGAAGTCCCAACCATGCTGGATACAGAAAATTCACCGATGGACCAACAGCCCGCTAAAACGGCGCCGGCCACGTAAGTTTTCATTCCTAATTTTAAATAAACCTTTTGAAAGGAAAGGCCAGGGCTTGCGCCTAACTGATGGAGAACTTTTTCAAAACGGTTTCTAAGATTTCCCAATTGGGGAGCGGAGAGGCGTAAAACTGGTAAGAAAACCACGGCGATATGTCCCCAGAGTAAAGCCAAAATCATAGCCCACCTAGAGTGAAAGGTGAGGGTGCGGAATAAAAGAATTCCCCCGACGCCTACGACGATGCCACTTAAGGCCGGCATGTTGATGAGCTGGCGATGCCAACCCCGGGTGGTGAGAAGGCTCAGTAAAATAAAAGTGAGGGCCGCCGTTCCCAGGCCCACCATCAGTGAATTTTGCGTGGCGTGGGCGAAAGAAGTGGTCTGGGCCAATTCCAAAAACTTTTCTCCCTGACCTAAGGCCATGCGGATGAGTTGCAAAACGGGAATGAGATTTATGGCAACGACTAAAAATGTTCCCAAGATTAAGGGTTTAAGCCTTGGGGGAGAGTAGGTGCTTCGCGAATACTCTGTTTTTAAGAGTATTGGTCTTAGTATCAGAATGAAAACGGCGAATTGCCCTAGACATTGGGCGAGGCCAATGACGATGGCCGAGGTGATGTCGGCATCGGTATGGATTCTTTCAAAAATTAAAACTTCCAGGGTGGAATTTTGCGGCCCCCCGCCAAAAACCAGGGGAATGGCGAAGCTCGTAAGACATAGAGAAAAAATAACGGCGAAGGTATTGCCGATCTGGGGCCAAAGCTGGGGAAAAATAATTTTCAGATAAAACTTCCCTATCCCTCCACCCATCGTGGCATTCACCGGGCCCCAGCGCTCTTCGAGCTCAAACCATTTTTCGCCAAGCCATAGGGCGGCAAGTCCGCTGTTGAGAAAAACATGACCGATGATGATTCCCCATAATCCATAGGGAAAAACGGGAATGGTGAGAAGGAGGCATAAAACCGAGAGAACGGGGGACATCATATTGGGAAATAAAAATACCCACCGGAGAATCCTCCGAAAGCGCCCCAAGCTTGCAAAACCCGGAGCGGCGAGAAGACCCAGAACCACGCCAAATAGAGCGCTTAAGAATGCTTGGTAAAAGGTGAAGCCCAGGGCATTGAAGAAAATATTCGGGGAGGGAAGTTGCCCCGTGAGACCCCAGGGCAAGCGATAAAGCAAAACGGCGAGGGCATTAAAACATAGAACAAAAATAACGAGGGAGCTCATGAGAAAATATCACGCCACTTGGTAAGCCAAGTCTCCAAGTTCTGCAGATCTTTCTCCGATAGTGGGGAAAGAAGTTTGGGCATGCCTAGTTGTTCAAAAGCTGGAGTGAGTACGGTGTTTTTTATGGCCGGGTACATGAAGTTTTTCTTGGGCATCAGCTCTTGGGCGGGAGGGGATAACATGAATTTTATGAAGGCCGTTTTCAAATCCTTCTTTTTGTCGCCGGGGATGGCCACGAGGTATTCCGTCTGCATGTAGTGTCCCTTTTTAAATTCCGCACCCTTGTACTGTTTTTTATTTTCTTCTTGGATATGGTAGGCGGGAGAAGACCAATAACTGAAAACCAATTGGCCCTGATTTTTTTTGAACATCCCGTAAGCCAGATCCCAACTGGGTGAAACCACTTTGATCTGGGGTTTGAGCTTTTTTAAATAGTCCCAAGCTCCTTCGCCCTTTTCTTTCACAACCCAGAGAAGAAAACCCAAGCCCGCCGTCGAAAGTCTGGGATCTTCGAGGAGAATTTGCCCTTTCCACTTTGGCAATAATAAATCATCCAGGGATTGGGGAGGATCTTTCACGATTTCAGAGTTATAGATAAACGCGTAGGGTCCAAAATCATAAGCTTCAAATTTTGTTTGGGTCGGCCAACCCAAATCTTTTTTCACTCGGGGAATGAGCGTCTCATCAATGCCGATGACGACGTCGGCTTGGGAGTCTTTTCCTTCGAGTTTTAATCGGCTGATCAGGGCACCACCATCACCGCCGTCCACCAAGCGGACTTCACACTTGCAGTTTTCCTCAAATTTTTTGGCGAGCTCGGGGCCGGGACCCCAAGATGATGTAAATGACGAATAGGCATAGACGATGAGGGTTGCGATACTCTTGGTCACAGAACCTCCCAGAGGCTACTTAGCCTTTTTTATGGCTTGGACGGAATAGATCCGCCGACCTTTCAAAGACTTCACGATAAAGCTGAAGTTTTCAAAGTCCACGTGATCACCCACCTTAGGTAAGCGCCCAATTTTAGATAAGACCGCACCGGCGATGGTGGTGTTGTCTTGTTTTTCAATGCGGATGCCGAGTTTTTCTTCAACTTCTTCGATGAGGGTCGATCCTTCAATAAGGTAAGTCCCGTCCCGGGTGAGTTGAATTCTTGAAACTTCTTGATCGTACTCATCTTGGATTTCGCCCACCAGTTCTTCAAGGACGTCTTCTAGGGTGACGATCCCCACGGTGACACCGAATTCGTCGATGACACAGGCCATGTGAATTTTATTGCGCTGAAAATCTTTGAGAAGCTTGGTGAGGGGTTTATTTTCAGGAACGAAGAGAATATCCCGGCGGATTTTTCTTAGGTCCATGGTTTCTCGGCTAGACTCGCTCTGCCATAAAATATCTTTTAAATTTACGAGACCGACCACTTGATCCAGAGACGCTTCTACTAAGGGAAAGCGGGTATGATTATAGTGTTTAGCCTTAGCTAAATTTTCTTCGATCAGCACACCCAGATCTAAAGTCACGACGTCATCGCGGGCGATCATGATGTGTTTTGCCGTCTTTTTTGAAAAATCAAAAACGTTATCGAGTAAATCTAGTTTGGTGTCGGCCATGGCACCTTTACCCAAACTGTCTTGCATCACCAAACGAATTTCATCTTCGCTGTATTTTTCGTGCAGGCGGGTGCCCGTAGTAATTCCGAAAATTCTTAAGAATAATTTCGCCGTGGCTTCGAGGATGAGGAGTAAGGGCCTAAGAAACTTTCTCCACCAAAATAAAAAAGGCGCGGTGTTTAAAGAAAACCGTTCGGCAAAGCGGATGGCCATTCCCCGGGGAATGAGTTCTCCAAAAACCACGTGAAGAAAAATGATGATGGCAAATCCCAAAGTGATGGCGATGGTGTGGGCCACGGCATGTTGCCCGGCCAAATCGGGGGGGAGGAATCCTTCCACGAAGCGGGCGAAGGCCGGTTCCCCGATCCACCCTAATCCCAAACTCATAACTGTGATGCCGAACTGGGTGGCGGCAAGATAACCGTCGATGTCTTCGAGCATTTTCAAAACGAGGGCCGCCCGTTTATTTCCGGTCTCGGCTAAATGCTGCATTCTTGAACCGCGGATTTTGACTAAAGCAAATTCCGTCGCGACGAAAAAGCCATTAAGAATGATAAAGGCTATCGCAAGGAGAAACTCAGAACTAAAATCGCCAAAGAGGGGTATCACCATAAATTCACATGGAATTTTAGGTCGCCCCAGCCCCGAGAATCAACGTTATTCGGCGATTACCTTCCATTGGGTAAGGCCCATGCCCACATCACCACCCATTTTAATCACTTGGCTCGGGGTTTGGATCCGCACGGTGTAGTGACCGGGGTCCAAGATCTTAAAAAAGCGACCATGGGGATTAGTTTTAAAAATTTGTGTCATGGATTTTTGGTGGGCGTCCATGATGGAAAATGTGGCCAAAACCGGTTCATGGCTCGCATTGACCACAGAAACCGACAGCATATTTTCAAGGGTACGGGTCAAAAAGTACTTCCATGCCTCGCGGTGTTTTACGAGGGTGGGTTCGCGGAGGCTGTAGTCAGGATGAAAATCCTGGTTCACCTCAAACGTGTAGGCGAATGCGCCGTACTTTCCGTACATGAAATCCATGGAAGATCCGTCTACGGCGTAGAGAAGTTCCCAGGGTGTGCCGGGAGTGTAATCTCCTCTTCCGTCATCGGCAGGCAAGCGTTTAGAAAGTTCGGCGGCCACCTGCTTGTACATTTGGTGGTCGGGGGAATAAACTCCGCGACATCCGAAAGGATAGAGCACGAGCTCGCTATAAGAGTGATAGGAAAGGGAGGCCGTTGGGTGAACCCTTGCAGCTAAGTTTTCTAGAGCCACGGTTTCTGGTTCGCTAGACGCGGCCGTTCCGTGATAGTCGTCGGCACCTTTGTAACCGGATGAACCATTACATGTATTCCATTTGTAATCGTAATTGCGATTGATATCGACGCCGAAGGTGCTACCCGCGTCGGAGTGGGCGTTTTTTCTCCACCAGGTGTCTTGGGTCCAAACAATATTGGAGCCGTCGGGATTCACCATAGGTACGAGCCAAATATTCCACTTAGCAAGAATGGTTTGAGCCGTGGCATCTCCGCTGGCATTACCTTTTAAAAGAGTTTCTGCGACATCCACCACGATTTCGGGAGTCATGATTTCGCGGGCGTGATGGAGGCCATCAAAAATAATGGTGGGCTTATCAAAGTAATGGGGATCGTCCACACTGGGAGTCGTTGAAACCAGCAAGGCCTGAATGGGGCGACCCTGAAGGGTGGAGCCGATGGACTCGAGATGGGCCAGTTGGGGATAAGCCTTCACGAGATCCTGCAGTTTTAAATTGAGCCGCTCGGGATTTAAGAATCGGGGATCGAGACCAATCTCCGGAAGTTTTTCGGCACGCACAAAGCCCGTATAGCCCTGATGGCTGAGATACTTTATGCCTTCATTATCGGTGATGACCTCGACTTGACCTTTTGGAATACTTACGCCCGCGACATCGTAACCATGAGTTCGAATCCACTGAATCGTCTCGGCGAAGGAGCCCTGATCTTTGGCTTGAGTTTGGACGATATATCGAAAGGGTCCGGTTTTTAAGAGTGTGGGTGCTTGGGTTGATAAACCCCATTGACCCAAAGTTCCGATAGCGAGGACGACGAGAAAAATTTGGACGACGCGTTTCATAGGTATCCCCTCCCTGAGATACTAAAATCTTAGGAATGGATTTCCGTGGCGTCAAGGGCATAACATTGTTAAACCGAGAGCTATGCAGATTCCTGTTTCCGGATTGACATGTCAGAGCTGTGCCAATTCCATCACCGACGCCGTCTCCAAGTTGGATGGGGCCAAAAATGTCTCGGTAAACTTTGCATTGAAGCAACTCAATTACGAAGGCGTCGAATACGATGAAGTTTTACGCACTCTGCATGCTTTGGGGTATGATTCACCAGTTCGTTCTTCTTTAGATTCATCGACGCCACCTTTTCAAATTCCCCAAATTGACAAGATAGCTGCTGAAGAAACTCACGGGGCGCTCCGGCGTTTTGTTTTCGCGGCGATCTTCGGTATTCCTGAATTTTTCATCGGCATGACTTTAGGAATGAATTCTCCCGCGTTACGGCCCCTAGAAGCCGTTTTGACGACCGCCGTAGTTTTCGGGGCGGGTTTGAATATTCATAGAAGAGCGTGGGGGCAATTTCTCAAGGGCCAACTCACCATGGATACCCTCGTCTCCATGGGAAGTCTCGCGGCCCTCTTGCAAAGTTATATTTTCTGGTTTCGGGGAACCCACCATGTGGGGTTTGAAACTGCTTCTACCATCATCATTTTTATTTTGTTAGGTCGCTACCTTGAGGCTCGGGCCCGGCGCTCCACGTTTAATACCACGGTCGAACTTTATAAATCCTTAGAACAACCCGTAACTCGATTGGGCCCTCAGGGAGAGGAGTGGGTCGTGGGTCTTGAATTGCACCCGGGAGATCGTATTCGACTCAGGCCGGGAGAAATTTGTCCCGTGGACGGGGTGATCGTCGAGGGTGGGGGCCATGTGGACGAGTCTTCGATTACGGGAGAATCCCTTCCTCAGAAACGCTCCGTGGGAGAAAAAATTCTTTCGGGGAGTTCTCTGGTGGATTCAACCCTCACAATTTTAGTGAAACAGGTGGGTACGGAAAGTTTTTTGGGCCGACTAATCTTAGAACTTCAAAAATCCCAGTCCAAACCCGTTCCCCTGCAAAGGCTTGCCGATCGGGTGACGGCTTATTTTGTGCCATTTGTCATTTTGGCCGCGACCGCCGGGGCGTTGGTACAGTATCTGGCCTATAATAATCCCGAATTCGGATTTTCTATTTTTCTTTCCGTGCTTTTGATCGCCTGTCCTTGTGCCTTGGGGTTGGCTATTCCGACGGCCCTGGTGGTGGGCGTCGGGGCCAGTGCTCGTCGGGGAGTACTCTTTCGTGATCCCTCGGTCCTCGAACTTTCGGCTAAAATAAAAGATATTTACTTTGATAAAACCGGCACGCTCACTATGGGAGCTCCAAAAATATCAGAAATTTCGGTGACCCCCGGATTTTCTGAAAAGGACTTGATCTATTTTGCTGCAAGTCTTGAGCGCAATTCCATCCATCCTTTGGCCAGGGCCATACTTGATATTGCCTTTCAAAGGCGAATCTTGGCATTGCCTCCCGTTGAAAATTTTAAAGCTATCCATGGTAGGGGAGTGGAGGGTTTGGTGAACGGGAAAGAGGTCCGCGTCATTCGTAGCGGACAGAACCGAGAAAGCCGGGGACAAACCTCCAGCGATGTTTTTATTGACGGAAAATTTGCGGGAGGCATGACCTTCGCGGATGCACTGCGACCTGAGGCATTGTCGATTTTAAAAGATCTAAGAGACTGGGGATTTCACCTTCACCTTTTGACGGGGGATCACCCCGAGGTGATTGAAACTTTGGGGGTCCGTAGTTTTTTTGATACGGTCCATGCCGATCTACTTCCTCAGGACAAAGAAAAAATTGTTCGGGAAGCCCGTGAAGTTCGTCCCCAAGAAATTGCCTTTGTCGGGGACGGCGTCAACGATGTTTTGGCTCTGAGTGCGGCTACCGTAGGTTTTGCCGTGGCATCGGGAACACCGGCGGCATTGGGAGCGGGAGGAGTAAGCTTGGCCCGTGGCATTGCGGATTTGCCCGTAGCTTTTTTATTGGCCCAGCAGACGTACCGGCAACTGAAGTTTAATCTCTTTTGGGCCCTCGCCTATAACGTGATCATGATGCCCGGAGCATTTTTAGGTAAGATCTCGCCGGTATGGGCCAGTTTTGCCATGGCGGCCAGTTCGATTTCGGTGGTGTTAGGAAGTCTTTTGCTAGGCCTGCGTTTACGCCGTATTCAATTTACGGAAAGCTTCCCGCGATTGCGTTATCTTTAAGGTACTGCCAGATTTTCTGGCCCCGTATTTCGAGGGATGATTCTTCAAGAACTTTTTGTTTGGTCTCAATGTCTTTTAAAAAATAATAGCTGACAAAATTGCAAAGGGCCTCGAGGTTAGAGACGGTTTGAAAAAATTGAATGGGCCGTTTGGAATCATTCATGTTGGCAAAAATCCAGTTAATCAACATCTCACGGATTTCGGTGAGGAGGGCTTGCTCCGTTTTTTCCGGCATTTCTCTCTGGGTTTCTAAAATTTCTCCCTCACCGATGAGAAAGGGTACTTCTTGTAAGTACTTGTTAAACTTCACACGATGGGTACCAAAAACAATAATGTCACATTCTCCCGTGTCTTCGTAACGGCGGATGACCCGCATGGGACCCGCCCCGCAAATCATGCTGGGATAGTGGCGACCGGGTTGGAGTTCCGGAGAGTAGCTAATGGCCAGAGGAATATCCTCGGCCTCCACCTTCTTAATCATGGTTTTGTAACGTTCTTCAAAAATATGAAACGGAATCGAGATGCCCGGAAATAAAATGGAGTTGGGCAGGGGGAATATGGGTATTTTTACCACCAGATTCCCCGGATGCGCTTGTAGAAGTGATAGTCAAATCCCAAGCAGCGGCCCGCGCCCACCATGAGGAGGGCGGCGTTGACGGCGATAAAGACCTGATTGACGGCAGCCACTTCGGCTCCACCGGCCAAAAGAATATTGAGATTTAAAATAATCGCGATGATGGCTGCCGGACGGACAAAGAATCCCAAAATATAACAAATCCCGATGAGCACTTCAGCCGAAACGACCATGTAACTGAAGACCTGCCAGTGGGGAATGACCCAATTCTGCAGAAACTGGGTATATGAATCCTGATGGGGGGCGGCTTTGACCCAACCATCCAAAATTGTTTGAAGAGCGGGCGTAGTTAAAAAGTCGTGTTTAATTTTATAAATTCCCGCTTGAAGGAAGACATAGCCAAAATAAATCCGCAGGAGGGCGATGGGCCAGAGATGCCCCAAATACTTGAAGCTCTCAAAGAAGGAAATGAACATGTTTACTCCAAGTCAGGTTTATCGCCCAAGTGGTAGCGGCGAAATTCGTCCAAGAATGCTAACTTGGTCGTGTCTTCAACGCGATCCAAGAAAATTTTCCCAAAAAGATGATCGGTCTCATGCTGAATGGCCACGGCCGGAAAACCTTCATACTCCTGATCAATTTTATTGCCCTTACGATCCAGGGCTTGAAGACGAATCTTATCGGGGCGGTATACTAGCCCCCTAAGACCTCGAACACTAAGGCAGCCTTCCCAAACTCCCATGGTTTTTTCTGTGAGGAAGGTGATCTTCGGATTGATGAAAACCGTCGTGGGCACAGCGGCTTCGTCGGGGTAGCGGGGATTGCCATTAATTTCCATAACGGCAATCTGGAGACTCTCATGGACTTGGGGGGCCGCTAGACCCACGCCGTCATATTCCCGCATGGTTTCAATCATATCATCGATGAGCTTCTGAATTCTGGGGGTGGCAATATCTTTGGGCGAAACCTCTTTGGCGACTTGCCTTAAAATAGGATGACCCAGCTGGGCAACTTTGAGAATGGACATTTATTAAAGCTACCATAGCTGCCGTTTAACGTCCAGGGCCGGACCCCAAGGCCGGACCCCAGGGACTGGCCCAGGGGCCGGAGATCGGACCCGCCATAGGTTGGCGCCCGCGTTGACTCGGGTGCTGCCTCGATCTTTCTTTGCTACTTCGTTTTGGTATGAATGCCTCATTTATTGAGTATCAAACTTGTGAAGGTCGACCACCACCCTCCCGACTCCTTGTGACTTTTAGTGAACCCAAAGGTTGCCTGATATGCGAGCGCCTCGGAATTCTCCTGAATCTCTCGAAAATAAGTGAACCTCCGAGTTGCCTAAAGTTGGGCATTTCGAAGTTCTTCCGAGGTCCCCATAACCCAGTGACCCTAAACTCCAAGGTTTCTTGGGGATCGGATCCTAAGGAGCTTAGAAATTCTAGGGAACTTAGGAATCTTGGGAGCTTGGGGAGCTTGGGAATCTTGGGGAGCTTGGGAATCTTGGGAGCTTGGGAATCTTGGGGAGCTTGGGAATCTTGGGGAGCTTGGGAATCTCAACGAACTTAGGGATCTTGAGAACACTGAGAGCCTTAAAGGTCTTAAGGCTTAGTGAACCTTTAGGTTGTCTGATGCTTGAGGATCTTTAATTTGGGGGGATGCTGGAAGTTTAGTGAACTTATGGGTTGTCTGAAAATCCATGGTGCTCGGGAGGGGGTGTCCCCACCCTCGATTTTGGGCATAACTAAAAAGGAGTTTTTGGTGGAAATATTAGATGGGCTAACGCGCCTGCAGATTTTTGAAGGATATCAAATTTGGTGCATGTACTTTGATCATCGCCTTGCTGACGAGAAAATTGAACCTTTTCTCAGTGAAGATATCCAACCGATGAAAGATGGATGGCTCAGAAAAGCCAGGGAAGCCCTTTTCTTATCCACGGGAGAAATGGCGAAGAGGCTTAAAGTTTCCCGTTCGGCCTATTCTAAGTTAGAGAGAAATGAAAAAGTGGGGGGAGTCCTCCTTCGGACCTTGGCTGAAGCGGCCGAAGCCATGGACTGTGAATTGGTTTACGCTATTCGACCCAAAAATCACCTTAAATTTTCCCAGGTCATTTGGGAGAAGATTCTTCCGGAGGCCCGACGTCATCCTTGGGTCAAATCCAGCATCAAATATCGAAAAGCCACAGCCCTGGCGGGGATCGCCCGTTACACCATGGGAAAAATCAAATTTAGGCGTCAGCATAAGTGGATTGAGCGGTAACCCCCTGGCCGGGACCTAGTTACTTTTTCAAGGGGTTTCGGCAATTTATGCATTCCTTTAACTTCGGAAGCGACGGCTAAAAAGTTAAACTCCAATTTTGGGGCAAAGTTTGTTCACGGGACAAACGGCGCACTGGGGAGAGCGGGCCATGCATATGGCCCTTCCGTGAGAAATAAAGAGATGGGCCAAGAGGGTCCAATCTTTTTTATCCACCAAATCCATCAACGCAAATTCGATTTTCACGGCGTCTTCGGTTTTCACTAGCCCCATGCGATTAGAAAGTCTCGTCACGTGGGTGTCTACGACCATTCCCGGAATATCAAAAGCATTTCCTAAAATAACATTGGCGGTTTTTCTACCGACGCCGCTGAGGGCCGTGAGTTCTTCCAGTGTCCCTGGAACTTCTCCGCCATGTTTTTCGAGGAGAGAAGTGGCCATGGCCTTGATGTTCTTCGCTTTGTTTTTATAAAAGCCCGTGGAGCGGACCATTTCTTCAAGATCATTGATATTGGCTTTTGCAAAATCTTGGGGAGTTTTAAAACGCTTGAAAAGGGGAGGGGTCACCATATTCACCCGGGCATCGGTGCACTGGGCGCTCAAGATGGTCGCCACCAAAAGTTGGAAGGGCGTCTCATGATCTAAAGCGCAGTGGGCATCGGGATAAGTTTTTTTGAGAATTTTAATGATCTGCTTGAGGCGTTTTGCGGTCTGATCTTTAGTTTCTTTTGCCATGCCGAGGTGAGCCTAGTGATTCTTAGCCCGGCGTAAAGCTCCAAGCACTTTCGTCGCCGGCAGCGTATTGACGATATTTTCGGGTCCCAGCCAACCTTTGCGGGCGATGCCGATACCAAATTCCACATCTTCAAGTCCCGCGATGCTGTGGGCGTCGGGATTAATACTGACCCGGGCCTTTTTCTCTTTGAGGAATTTGCCCAGGCGCCAATCCATATCCAACCTGTTGGGGTGGGCATTGAGCTCTACCACCACGCCGGTTTTTGCCGCGGCTTCGATGACCTTGTGCATATTGATTTGAAAACCTTCGCGGGCGAGAAGTAAACGTCCCGTGGGGTGCCCCAGAAAATCCAAATAGGGATTTTTAACGGCATTGAGAACCCGTTTGGTCATCTGTTCTTCGGTCATACCGAAAGATGAATGAACGCTACCGATAACGAAATCAAATTTCTTAAGGACGGAATCTTCGTAGTCCAGATCACCGTCGGTGAGAATATCGGACTCCACACCTTTAAAAATCTTGATCTTGAATTTCTTTTGTAAAGCCTCGATGCGCTTGAACTGATCCATGATGCGATCTTTTTTCAACCCGTTGGCGTAAACGGCCGAGGTGCTGTGATCGCTGATGCCGATGTATTCAAATCCTAATTTTTGGGCAGCGCCCACCATATCTTCGAGACTATTGGCCCCGTCACTCTCCGTGGTGTGACAGTGGAATACGCCACGGAGCTGATCTCTTTCTACCAGCACGGGAAGTTCGCCAGCCCGGGCCGCCTCAATTTCGCCGGTATTCTCTCTAATTTCGGGCGGGATATATTTTAGGCCAAGCTTTTCGTAGATCTCTTCTTCGGATTTACACTTAATGAGTTTCTCGCCCTTAAAAAGTCCGTACTCGTTGAGTTTATATCCTTTATCCTTGGCGATACCTCGGAGGGTGGTGTTGTGATCTTTGTTGCCGGTAAAATACATCAGGGCGTAGGGAAATTCTTCTTCGCTCACAACCCGAACATCGCAGGCCATTCCGTTTTGCAATACGACGCTGGTTTTGGTTTCACCCGAACCCGTGACCGATTGAATATTGGGAATGGCTAAAACTTTTTTCATGACGGCGGTGGCATCGGCGGGCTTGGCCACGGCCACTACGACGTCGATATCCCGGACGATTTCTTTACGGCGCCTGAGGGAGCCACCCACTTCAATTTGCGTGACACCTTTTACGGATTTTAGAAGGCCCTTGATAATTTGGGCTTCGAGGGCGGCGTCGGAGTATAAAAAACTATTCTGGTATTTTTTCAAAAACTCGATGCTGCCGAGAATTTTCTCCTGGGTTTTTTGGCCGAAGCCCGGGAGATTCACCAGGCGATTTTCTTTGCAGGCGTACTCCAGTTCGCCTACGGAAGTGATTTTCAATTCATCGTAGATGGCCTTAACTTTTTTAGGACCCAGGCCGGGAATACGTAAAAGATCTAAAAGTCCCGGCGGAATTTTTTTCTGAAGCTTGTCGTGTTCTTTGATAGCGCCAGTTTCGAGGTATTCTTCTAGTTTTTCTTTGAGGGCCGGACCAATTCCTTTGACCTCGCCAATAGTGCCGGTTTTTACGGCCTCGGTTAAATCACCTTCAAAACTTTCGATGATGCGGGCGGCGTTGGAATGGGCCCGAACTTTAAAGGGATTTTCTCCCAGGAGATCCATGTAGAGGGCAAGTTCGTTGAGGAGGGTGGCGAGTTTTTCTCGGTCAATCGTGCGGGCCATGTTCAAGGCCCGTCATTTCCGATGGCTTCGACGGGACAACCTTCCATGGCTTCTTTGCATTGAACTTCTTCTTCGGCATTCTCGGGTTGTCTCGCGACGAAGGCATGGCCTTCTTCGTCATTCATTTTGAAATTGGAAGGGGCGGTGGTGCAGCAGGCGTCGCAGGAGATGCATTGCTTATCGACGTAGAATTTGCCTTCGCTGTTTTGCTCGTATTTATTAGATTTATCAGCCATTTGGGGAACACTCTACAAATCTATTAAAACCCTGTCAATGAGTCTGGGTCCAAAATTTACGGAACAAGGTCTCTTCAACTTTATGAATGGACCCATCAGGAGCATAGGCAAGTTTCTTGAAAGCCCCGAGGAGATCACGGGGGGTATCATCGATTCTAGCTATAAAATTTTGGGCCGCGTCTAAGGTTTGGCCTTTGAGGACCACTTGATCGACGAGGCCACCTCTTAAGGCTTCGCTGGGGCCAATACTCCTTCCGCTTATAAGCCAATCTAGAGCTAGCGGGGGGCCGACCCGCTTTAGAAGTCTTTGCCCTCCTCCCCAACCCGTCGTGACTCCCTGACCCACCTGGCGAAAGGCAAACTGGGCCCCTTCGCCGCAAATAATGCGGTCACAGGCGAGGGCCAATTCACAACCGCCCCCAATGGCCTTGCCCTCGACGGCGGCGATGATGAGAAGGGGAGCCGTGGCGAATTCTGACAGTAGAGCCTGGATTTTTTTATTCTGGGCCAAACTTTGGGCGGAGGATTTCATTTTGGAATAGGCCTTCAGATCACCACCCGAACAAAAAACCTTGGGATGTTTGGAGGTGATGATGAGGCCCGCACGTTTTTCTTGGACGGCTTTTTTAATTGTGAATTTTAAATTCTGCGCCGTGGGGAGATCCAGGGCATTGGCCGTTTCGGGTCGATCTAGATAAAATATTTCAGCCGATGACTTCAATGAGGCCTCTTTCATTTCCCATGAGAACTTGTCCTACGACCCAGGTTTCTTGGCCATATTGTTTCATGCGTCTTTGAAAAGCGGCCACGTCTTCGGGGGGCATGGAGATGAGAAGTCCTCCGCTGGTTTGGGGATCAAAGAAAATCTTCTGTAGTTGGGACGAAACTTTTTTAAATTTCACGGGACCTGCGTACTTGCGGTTGGTGACGTCGCCTCGGGTGATATAGTCTTGATCGATCAACTCAAAGAGTCCGTCATAAAAAGGAACGGCATGGGCATCGATGCGGATATTGACCCGACTGGCCCGGGCCATTTCGGAGAGATGACCCAGAAATCCAAAACCCGTGATGTCGGTGCAAGACGTGGCCCGAGTTTTCAACATCTCTTCGCAAGCTTTGACGTTGAGGGTGGCCATAGTTTCAATGGCTTCGTCCAGAATACCTTTGGGGCAGTCTTCCCACTTGGCGGCGGTGGTGATGATGCCCGTACCGAGTTTTTTTGTGAGAACGAGGCTATGGCCGGGAAGGGCCCGGTCGTTTGAAAAAATTCTCTGGGGATCGATGAGGCCCGTCACCGAAAGGCCATACTTAATTTCGCTATCCTTCACCGAGTGTCCACCCACCAGAGTGCAACGGGCCTCGATGATTTTTTCAAGTCCCCCTTGCAGGATTTGTCTCATAAGGGGTGCGCCTAGTTCTTCCGGAAAACAAAAAATATTCAGGGCCGTAAGTGGTTTTCCACCCATGGCATAAACATCGCTCAGGGCGTTGGCCGCGGCGATGCGGCCATACCATGTGGGATCGTCTACAATGGGAGTAAAAAAATCTACGGTTTGGACTAAAGCCAAATCAAGATTGAGTTGGTAGACTCCCGCATCGTCGGCCTTATCAAAACCCACAAGCAAATTGGTGTTGAGGGGTTGCTTCATTCCGAAAACGGCTTCTCTAAGTAACGTGGGACTGAGTTTTGCCGCACATCCGGCGCAGGACACGGCTTGGGTGAGACGAAATTTTTTCTTCTTTGTTTTTTTCTTCATGGCTGGCATTTTCCTTCAGCAAAGTTTTGGTGACAAGGTGCCATTTCTAGTTTAGCTCTTTTGTATGGGCACGACGCATCATCACCATCATCATGGCGATCATTCTCATGATCATAGCCATGGTCATCACCATCATTTTGGCACCAAGAATATTGAGAGCCGCAAACGTTTGAAAGTCGTTTTGCTCATGACCCTGGCCTTCATGTTTGTTGAGGCCATCGGTGGTTACTATACTAATTCCTTAGCCCTGATGTCGGACGCCGTTCATATGTTGACGGACACCGTTGCTCTGGGGCTGAGCCTCTTCGCCTTTTTCATGACGACAAGGCCCGCCACCGACGTTCGGACCTATGGTTTTTACCGAATGGAAATTCTGGCGGCCTTCGTGAACGGAATTTTTCTCGTTCTTTTATCCCTGGCCATTTTTTTCGGCGCTTGGGAGCGTTACCACAATCCCGAGCACATTCGCGCCATCGAAATGTTTTGGATTTCTCTTGTGGGTTTTCTCTTCAATCTCTTTGGGGCCTGGTTTTTATTGCGAGGGGCCGATCGGGAAAATCTCAATATCCGGGGGGCCCTATTTCATATTCTGGGCGATGCCCTAGGATCCGTCGGCGCCATCGTTGCGTCTTTGGCCGTTTTCTTTTTTGATTGGACCCGGGCTGACGCCATTGTCTCCGTAGCTATCGGTTTTATCATTATTGCGTCGGCGTTCCGGCTTATCTTAGATACGGCCCACGTTATACTGGAGGCTGCGCCCCATCATTTGAACACCGATGAAATTCGTAAGGCTATTTCTCAAGTCCCAATGGTCTGCGAAGTTCATGATCTTCATGTCTGGAGTATCACTTCGGGAATGGTGAGTCTCAGCGTCCACGTTGTGGCGGGCGAGGGCGGTCCGGGGGCTGGTGGTTCTCGTCACGGCCTCTTAGTGGCTATTCGGGATATGCTTCGGGATAAATTCCACATTGAACACGTCACGATTCAAATCGAAGACGAGAGCCTCAAAAAACAAGAACCCCATATTTAGAGTTTATTGAGAAGATCCCGGTAAACGTCCTGGGACCTGATAAATTTCAAACCCAGGGAGGGTTTGGTGTCGGTAAAACCGTTGGGTGTGGCCCAGACGACTTGGGCGTCGACGTTATAAGAACGGGACAATTTATCTAAATTAATGGTGAGCCGAAAAAAATCACCGGGCTTCACCCTTCCGGAATTGGTGAGCTCCATGAAGGCTCCGCCCTTACTGAGATTATAGATTTTGCCCGTGAGGCGTTCACCACTGGAGCGCTCTAGATGGGCGGGTTGCATGGTGTAGTAGCGGCGAAAAATACGTTGGTTCACTTTGCGGCCCTGGAGAAGCTTCTGACAAATTCCCCAGACGTCTTTGGATTCATAAGGTTTTTCGATGATGACTACGGCTTCCATATTTTTTACGATGTCCAGAGACTCTAAATCGATGTTGTTTGCAAACACGATCACCGGAAAATTATAGCTAAGATCGCGGAGGTCCGTGATGAGCTTGACCTGGGTCAAAGAAATTTGGTCGAAGTTGAAAACCAGGCAGTGAATCCCGCCCTGTTTCATGCGCACGAGGGTGGCCGGCGCTGTCTCCACGTGTTCGATGGTGTAAAGGCGATTTCGTTCAAGCTCGCTAATAATCCCATCGCATTCTTCAGTTTTCTTGGAAATAAAAAGGAATTTAAAACTTTGAACCATCTGCGCCCTCAGTAAGTTAGCCCATATAATTATTCGGCACCTGGACCTGGAACTTGATGAATAACTCGTTGAAAAATATCGGGTTTTTTTGACTAAGGATTAGACGTTATGGACGGACTTAGTTGGCGGGGTCTTTAGGCGGGTCCGCGGGCCAATTCATTTCTTTTAGGAAGGCGCTAGACAAAACCGCCGCCGGGAATTCTCTGTAAACATATCCGACATAACCTTGATAGTAACTCGCAAAGTTCGGAGGGGAGACGGGCCGACTTGAAGTGGACATACGGTAGGTAGGATCCCAGATATTTGAAGTGACTTTTTTGACGCGAATTTCCATAACTGGGCTATGACCGTCTGGATATTCAAAATAGTAACGTCTCGAGATTTCATCGGGACTTATTACGGTCTCTCTTATGTTCAAACTAACCCGCGCACTGAAGGTAAATTGACTTGAAATTTCATCTTTCTTCTTCTGAAGACGAATATCGGTAAAGATTCCTTGAAAAACAATGTGGTAGGTCTCGGCTGAGTCTGTGGGAGGAACCTTGAGTATAAAGAGATCTTTGTCAGGAGTGGGTTTGAGGTTTTTCCCGGTTCTTTCAATCTGCAGGGTACCAGCCCCTTTCCCATTGACCGAAATCACCACGGCTTCTTTTATCGTATCGCCAATAATTTCTCGATTAATGCGAAGGCTGAATTTTGTCGTGACGTCTTGACGTTCGCAAAAGAAGTTTTTTGTGGTGGGACTGGTAATATCCACCCGACAATCTAACGCCCGAGACGCAAAGTAGAATTTAAAGGAATCAAAAAATTCGATGATCATTTCTTCGGTGCCAATAAACCCTTCAGGAAAAGGGTCTGGAGTCTGGGCGTTCACCAAAGATGACGTCAGAGTCAGAGCTAAAATGCATAAAATGAAATAATTTTTCATGTTATGGGCGCCGATCGTCGATTTTGATTTGATCGAGGTCGATGGCCTTAAGGTAAGTATTGATAAGAAGTCGTACGGCATTAGTATCTTTATTATCCAGTTGAATGAGCGCCAGTTTTAATTCTTCCACAACCCTTCGGCTCTGTCCGCCACCGGTGGACACGAAGGTGGTAGGAGGAAGGTCGGTTCGGAGAGTTTGCAGTCCCATTTTCATGGAACCGGTGATCGCCGTCACCACGGCCATGTTAAATCTTTCTTTAAATGTTTTAAAGTCCGTGGGTTCTTCTTTGTTAACGCGATAGTAGATTTGCTCGTTAGGTTGGACGGTAATAGTCAGTGTCGTAGTGGCAAATCCCCATGAGGTCGTTGAGTTGGATTTCGTTGCGGCCACGTTGAACGCGAAATCGCGCATTTCGTACATCAGTTTTGATTCTTTAGGGCCATATGTTTCGGTCACTCGGAGAGCAGGTTTGCCGTTCATCGAAAAAAAAGCCACGGTTTCATCGGTGCTCTTGCGTCGTATATCGACGTACATTATTTCTTGGCCATCTTTATCGTGGTATCCAACATGCCGGTGAAATTCATTGGGAGCCAGGGAAAACGTTCGCTCTCCTGAAAGGACCTGGGCGAAACTGAGTGGCTTTAAGTTTTGTCCGTCGGTGGTGACCTTTTCTGTAAGAGCTCGGGTACCATTACAACCCACATAAATAACCGACTCGACCAATCTTACGGGAGACGGTTGTACAAGCTGAAGGAGTGACGCGACAGGCTGACCTGGAGGAATAACTTGCCCATTGCAGGTTACGTCCGCATCGCTGAAAAACATCGCTTTAATTCCGGCCGTCTTTCTTATGTAGGTGCGGGAGAGATTGTCGATATCGGCACGAAAAAATCCCCGGAATTCTTCGGCCAATGCTTCTAAGGTATAAAGGTGTTTGGGGAGGGGAATATTGGGCACCGCAACCTGGGCCTTTACTGAAGTCAGACCCGAAAGGGTCAAGACGGCAAAAGTGAATGCTAGTATTAATGCCCTAAACATAATTCCTCAGGGCACAAAGTCGTTGACTTGGGGATTGTAATGAAGAGGGATAACCTTCACGATATTGGGAGATTTTGCTGTCGTCGTTGAGTACGCCTCTAAGGTGACCGTCAATTCTAGCATATCCAATTTCAGTTTCTTGAGTATCTTAACGGGAATCTCAAATGTATATCCACTGATTGCTAAGACATCGACCCGTCGGACTCCACTTTGCTTATAACCACCGTCTGCACTGACCGTCACGCGAACTTGTTGATTATAATTCTGCGACGAAAGAAGATCTTTATCTAAGTAAAAGGTTGTGGACTTGTTACCGTTAAGACCCGTCAAGGCTTGGGGGGTGATTTTCTCTAATATCTTTTCGAGGGAAACATCTTTTTTAAGTTTGTTGATTTCAGAGCTCACCAATTTCTCATTGATAGCATCGTGCATGCGCAGTTGTTGCTGCATAGACGCAAATTCTGCCAAACTCATGGGAGTGGCCTGAACAACAATTAAGAATTTATTTCGGGTTGTTTGCGTAGATTTACCAAAGGATAGAATGCCGAAACTTTTTTTCTTGATCGTGGTTTCTTCATTTGTTCCTACGACCGCATGAACTCTTCCTGGTTCTAAAACTATGTAATTTTCTTGAAATCCGACGTTCCTGACGTCCGGGTTTAGGACCGTGGAGCCAGGCATTTCCCGACCGTAAGTGACTTTAAAGTTTTTCAGCATAACGCGATTGTTGTCATTGCCCGACACCGTAACGGTCGCATCAAACTTGAGACCTTCCAACATTTCTGCCGGCGAAGCGGCGGAGTTAGGAAACGCCCGATGAAGGGTGCGGCCATCTACAAAAGGTATGGTCTGCATATTGCCCACAATAATGTGGCCCTCTTTGGCAACGCTTATTTCTTGTCGATCTCGTCCCATACGGAGCAGAGATCCAAAGGCCGCCGCACCCATATTGATCTGACTGGTAAGGCCCGCGCCGCTGGTCAAATCGAAAACTTTATTAGTTCCAAGATCCTTGCTGGCGTCTATTTTTAAAGCCGCAGCCTGTATGGTGTTAACCATATCTTCAGTCGAGGTATAAACGTCAACTCTAAGGTCTACAAGGTAAGTGGGCGCGAAATTATCGCAGTGATCAAGACCAGGTATTGTAGCCGCAATTATTTTTCGTAAGTCGGCGTTCTTATGCCAAAAGGAAAATTCCCGCTCTGCAACACCATTGGTGGTGATATGGGCATCTTCACTAAGCTGGGACGTACCCCCAAAAAATCGGGTTTCCAAACGGCGGATGAGTTCTGCCGCTGTTGTGTTTTGAGTAATATAGGTGCACTCACCGTTGTCAATTTTGCCGTCTCCGTCAATATCGACTTCATCACACTTGACCTCGTCCGGAGGCTGGTTGCAATCCGACGTAAACTTAGGGGTTGTGTCGGCGAAGGCAATATTTAAGGATAAAAACGAAGCCAATAAAATTGAGAAAGCGAAGAAACCTCTGACGTTCATGATCTAACCTCACGTACCAAGTGTATAAGTTCAAATGATCTAGCGGTGACTAGAGCAAGGCATATGCCCGTCTTAGATCGTTTTTAGCCGTGAAAAAGGGACAATCCTATGACCAAACTTTGGACACTGGGCCTTGGTGGGTCACTGCAATTTTCTTGCGGCTAGCGATGTGCCGGCCATAAAGTGAGATTCGCTATCAACGAAATGGGGAGGCTTCATGACTTCAAAAAATTTGATTTTAGCTTTGGCGGTAACGGGTTTCTTTGCCTTTTCTCCCCTGTCTTTTTCTAGAGCGGCGGGCCACGATTTTAATTTTAAGAATGCGGATATTTACGTCGTGACCCAGGATCTTTCAAAACGCCTGAATAAAACATTCGTCATTGATCCCAAAGTTGAAGGAAAAGTTACGATCATTGGCGATATCAAAACCAATGAAGAGGCCTACAATGCCTTCCTCATCGCCCTCGCCCAAAATGGATTGACCACCGTTGAGCAGGGGCCGGTGATCCGGGTTCTTTCCGCCCTCAATGCCAGCCGCTCCAATATGGACGTTCTCGAAGACGTGCCCGATATTAAAACGGAGAAATTCGTCACGGTGATTTTCAATTTGAAAAATGCTGAGGCCAAGTCGGTCTACAATGAATTGGGACCCATGCTTCAAAGCCGATACGGCGAGATGCGGGTCATTGAAAGAAAGAATGCCCTGGTGGTCACAGATTTCGTCTCGAATTTACACCGTGTGAAAAAGGTAATCGAAGCTGCCGACGCAAAAATAGCCAAGCCCGCAAAGTAAAATATTTTTAAGGTGTCCAATCAACATTAGGATTTACACCTTTAGGCTTATTGGCAATGGATCGGCTTTTAGGATTTATCCAGGTGATCGATTCTACTCTAGTAGTGGCTTCTTTATATGAAATTTCGATACCTAAATTATTATCGGAGTAGATAATTTCATCGGGTATGAAATGCGGATTGGTTTGCTCAGAAGGGTGAGATGAGAAATGGGCATTAGGATATCTTTTTTTTGCTTCTGCTAAATTATATTCAGTATCTCCAGGTTGAACATTCCATGTTAGTTCTTGAAGTAATCCATTTGATTTGTCAAAAACCAAGGAAAGTCTGGGGATTGCCTTAAATTTACCTCTAAAATAAATCCAGATCTCTTCATCTATCGAACCGGGAACAGATATTTTTTTATTGGGTTCACCAAACTTTTCAGCGGCCATCGTCATAGTTGACGAAGTTACTTTAAGCTTTTCAGCCTCTTCAATTTTTATGTCTGTACTGTGACTGGGAAGAGAGGAACAACCTGATATTGCCAAGAATCCAAGGACTGCACCACCACAGATTGTTCTTTTCATTTTTTGAATTACCGTTGTTCGGGCGGAGTCCACTTGAGATTCAATTGACCGATGTACTTGCCCCGGGGCCGGTAGATGCGGTTGTTGGCGTATTGCTCAAGGGAATGGGCAATCCAACCGGAGATACGGCTCACGGCAAAAATCGGCGTGAAGAGATCCAGTGGAATATCCATGCAGTAGTAAACACTGGCGGAATAAAAATCTACGTTGGGGAGTAAGCCCTTTTTATCCTGCATGATATCGTCGATCATGACGCTCATCTGGTACCACTGGGGTTCGCCGCGGCGTTTTCCTAATTCTTCAGACATCGTCCGCAAGATTTTTGCTCGGGGATCACCGTTTTTATAAACTCTATGACCGAAGCCCATGACTTTGGCTTTGTTATTGAGGGCGTCTTCGATAAATTTTTTGGCGTTTTCCATGTTGCCAATTTTCAGGAGCATTTTCATGACCTGTTCGTTGGCGCCGCCATGCAGGGGTCCCTTCAAAGTACCAATTCCAGAAGTGACGGCAGAGTGCATGTCGCTTAACGAACTGGTGGTCACGCGAACGCTAAACGCTGAAGCATTGAGTTCGTGATCGGCATGGAGGATCAAGGCCGTATCGAAAACTTTCACTTGGTACGGATCCGGTTCTTTACCACTTAAGAGATAAAGAAAATTCCACGCGATGGTTTTATCTAATTTGGGTTCAAGAATTTCTTTGCCCGTGCGGATTCTTTCGAAAGCCGCCACGATGGGACCCATTTTTGCGGTCAAACTTAGAGCCTTGCGTTGATTGGCTTCGGCTTCGATGTCGTTGGCGTCTTTATCCCAGAGGGCCAGGGCCGAAACGGCCGTGCGCAGCCACTCCATGGGATGAACATTTTTTGAGGGCAGGGTTTTTAAAAAGCTCACATACTCTTTGGACAAAGTCATTTGGCTGGCGAGATTTTTCTTCAGAGCGGCGAGTTCATCTTTCTTCGGAAGTCTTTTATTCCATAATAAGAAGGCCACTTCTTCGAAAGTAGAATTGGCGGCAAGATCTTCGATGGTATAGCCACAGTAGGTGAGGGTGACATCGATGATCGACGAGATGGCCGTCGTACATGCGACAACACCTTCGAGTCCTTTATCAACTGCGCCTTCGTAGATTTGTGGTGCTTCAGCCATGGTCTTGCCTTTCTTGACAGATATGTCTTAGCCGGGTAGGGGCTATCCGCCCTCGCACGAACATTCATCATATCGGAACTTTAAAGGCAAATCCAAAGGGCTCTAAGTGAGAATGGCTCGGGTAACCGCATCAAAAGCTTCTTTGCTATAGAGAAGCCCCGTGTGGCCTACATATTCGACGCGGATATTTTTGAAATTCTTCATGGGTCGGCCCACACCGATGGCATTTTCCGTGGGCCAAACGGTCCAGTCGAAAGGTGAATAAACGCTCACAATCTCGCTTTTTTTATTAATGGCCGTATTATTGAGGAGGCGGATCAAATAGGAATTCACCCGCAGATCACCGTCTAACGCCCCGCGAGACAATCCCTTCACCATAAAGCTCAATTGGGTTCCTTGATGCGGCGTACCCAAAGTGACGAGACGGCGCACAACATTTCGGCCCTCACCCAAAGTCATAAAAGTGCGGGCGACAATTCCTCCCAGAGAATGGGCCAGAATATCCACTTGAGAAGCGCCGGTCTTCTTCATAACCATTTCCACTTTGCGGCTGAGCTCTTCTACCATTTGCAGAATATTGCCGTGGAAGGTGCTGTAGTTCAGGGTAAAAATATTTTCCCAGCCCTGCTTTTCCATTTTTCTTTTTAAACGGATAAAGGCCGAGCGATTATGAATGATGCCGTGGACCAAAATGATGGGACGGGGATTTTTCGCAAGCTTGGAATGTTTATGGGCTACGACTTTGCGTTCTTGGAAAAGTCCCAAGGGATAGAGTTGGGCGGCCACTAAGTTAGCCCCCAATTCACGGAGAGTGCCGTGGATAATGCGTTTGCCCCGTTTGATTTTTTGCCCGATCATGGGCAGAGATTAACAAGAGGTAATGACGCTGGTCAACCCTTGCGCAGTTTGATGACCTTGTCCTTAACTTCCATAACGATTACGCTAAGATCTCGGGGGTAATCCCGACCCTCCGAGTACTTTTCGACCTGAAAGAGGATCTCATTACGCAGCGTATGCGGGTCTGACGTGGCGTGTTCAACTAGGTATTCTAAGAGCCGATCCTGGCCAAAGGGCTTGTGTTCTTCGTCAACGGCCTGAATGACTCCTTGGCTAGCAAGAATGAATTTATCCCGGGGATCTAGGCTGATCATTTCTTCTTTGAATTTGCCCGTGGATTCTTTGCCGATGGGCCCTGACGTACTGTCGAGAGTCACCAGTTTATCTTCGGCATATTTATAAATAAATGCGGGGACCGTTCCGGCGCAGGAATAAGTCAGGGTGTATCGTCTGCGGTCCACCAGGGCATAGAAAACATGGGCCTGATCTTCCGTTTTGATTTTTGTCTGCACTTCATGGGTCATGTGTTTGAGAACTTCGGACGGTTCCATTCCTTTTTTGGCTTCGATTTGGGTGGTGAGTTTTAGAAGCACCGACATGAAAAGGGCCGCCATGCCATGACCCGTAGAACTGGCCAAAACCGTACCGAAACGCATTTTGTCTTCCAGTTCAAAAATATCGAAGTAGTCGCCGCCCTTAAGACTTGAGGCAATAAACTTTGTTGAGAAATCAAAACCGGGGATGGTGGGAATTTCTGTAGGCACCAGGGTCTTCTGAATCAGGGCCGCAAGTTTTAGCTCCTGACCGATTTGGCCAATGAACTTTTCTAATTCCCCATTGATCGTGGCCAACTCTTTTCGAAAACTCATGAGTTCGCGGTCTTTATCGGCGAGCTCACTTTCAAGTTCACGGATTCTCTGTTGTGGATCTCGGGGATCTTTGCGGGCCATTGAAGAATTGTCTTGGACTTGCTTTAGCGATGTCAAGGTCGGTAGACTTGGGTTGTGGAAATAAGTTTCAAAAGGTACGGCAACATCCAGTTGATTCAGATTGTTGGGCCCATAAGTGAGATGGAGGCCGCCGCCATTCGCTTCAAACTAGACGAAAAGATCAATACGGGCCGCCGCAAGATCCTCTTTGACCTGGGACGCTTTGATCTCAATGATGAAGCGTCGCGTAAATACCTGCTGAGCCTTATCGTCTACACGATCAACCGGGATACATTGACCGTCTGTTGCGATGTACCCGCAGAACAGTGGCCGGGGTTTCTTGTTCCGGGTGATCGGCAAATCAAGATGATGGCCACGGTCAATGAAGGCCTGACTTTTCTTAAGGCAAATGAGCCCCCTTCACTTGAAGAAATCAAGGCGGCCCTGGCAAAGAAAAAATCTCCCGATGCCGAAATCAAAGATCGGGCCCTTAAACAACTTTTGGAAAAATACGACGTCTACCAACACTCCAACGAGGATGATCCCCATCGCCTGCAGTTCATCGCCCAGCAGTATCGAACCACTCCGTCGACCGAAGCTTTAGGGGTTGAACGTAAGGCCATTGAACATTTTGTACAGCTCCAAGATGAAATTAAAATTATGGATTCTGAATGCGAAAAACTCTCAGGCCGCGTGAAGGCCCTGATGAGGTATCGTAAAACTCCGCTGAGTCCTAAAGAACTCAAAGTCAAAGAAGACAGTCTGATCAAAGAAATGGATCAGCTCAAAAGCGATATTCGTGGTTTAGAAAATGAAATTCAGCGCACTCGGGGAGAGATTGCCGAAGCCGTTGAGGCGGACCGAGAATTTACCGGCTCCGTGGATAAAGAATTGCGGGAATTAGAAGCCAAAGTCGTCGCCACGGAACAAAATTTTATTAAAGAGCAAGAGACCCTTGCCCTCCAAGACGCCAAAGAAGAATCTGAGTTTCAAACCAAGATAAATGCCATTCGATAATTTTTTACTGCTTGTCGGACGAGAGATCTTGCATTAATTTATGGGTCTGATGAGGGCGGGGCGCTTCGATCTCAAAACATTTCAAGATGTCGTCATGGGAGTGTCTCCTGGGCCATCCGCCCTTGAGCTTATTCTACAAATTCAGGACATGTTATCGTTGGGAGAATTGTCGTCCGCACGGTCGAAGCGGCGACTTGATTTTCTCTTTCATGAATTTGTTGCCACGGCCCATCCTTCGGGGGATGTGCTGGAGGCTATTTCCGCCTTAAACGACTTTCTTTTTAAAACAAAGTATTTTGAGTGTGTGGATGATGGTGATGCCAAGGCGGAGGATTATTTTCCGGGACGAACTATTGAGAGTTTGCGGGGAGCTCAGCATTCGTTGGGCCTTTTGTACCGGGAATTGATTCAGAGACTACAAATGGTCGATGCCCAGTTTATTAATTTCCCCGGGGCTTGCCTTGTTAAGGTTTTGTATAAGAATCAGCTTTTGTTTTTGGACCCGGGAGAGCAGGGACGGCTTTTGTCCGTGGCCGATTTGCAGCGGCGTTTGAGCCGGCGGTATGGGAAGAATACTTTTCTCACGGGGAGTTATCTTGAGACACCGTCAGAAGTGCAGATGGCGACGCGATTTCTCGTGAAGTTGAAGAGTATTTATTTTCATGAGCGTCAGTGGAATTTGTTGATGGGGGTTCTGGATTTACTGCTTGCTCTGAATCCGGGGAGGATTGGGGAGTATAAAGAGCGGGGGCTGCTTTTGTATCAGTTGGGGCTTTTGGAGGAGGCTCGGGATGATTTGAGGTATTTTATTTCGAAGTCACATCCTTCGGTGGAAACGGCTGAGATACGGCGGCTGGTGAAGGAGATTTCGGGGCCTCACATTACTCCTGTTGTTTAATTGATTTCGTCGGGTATCTGATTTCGGTTTTCTGTTGTCTGTTTTCTGACCTGTTGGCTGATTCTGTTTCTGTTTCGGACCTGTTGTTGTGTTTGGAACCTATCTTTTGTTGTTTCATTTCATCTATATCGCTCCTTTCTTCGTAAATTTTTTGCCGCCCTCTCTGTGAGCGGCAAAAAATTTACTGCGAAAGGAGCTTCGTACATGTTGAAAAATTTTAAAACTTATCAGCTTTCAATTCAGTTCTATCAGGGGTGTGTTCGGTTGAAATTGCCTCGGCATTTGAAGGAGCAGTTGCTGCGGGCATCTTCGTCTATTGTGTTAAATCTTGCTGAGGGGTCGGCGAAGCCTACGCGGCGAGACCAGATGAAATTTTTCTTTATATCATTTGGTAGTCTTCGGGAGTGTCAGGCTATTTTGAGTTTGTGTGGCGTAGCGCCCGCCGATCTTGTTGCTTTGGCGGATCAGATGGGCGCTTACCTTTATCGACTGACGCGATGACAAATAAAAATAAGAAGAGTGGCTTTCACTTTCTTGATGCGCTTGTGATGGTATGTCGTTCATAATTTCCTTATGGAATGTATGGTCTGCGATAAGCACAAAAATTTTGAAATGAGTACGGGGCGGCCCATTATGGAGACGCCGGAGTATTTTGTTTCCCATTATCCGGTGGTGAATAGGGAGATGGCTCTTCGGGGGCATTTGCTGATTGAGCCTAAGAGGCATGTTGTGGATGCCGCGGAACTCAGCGATGGCGAAGCTCAGGGTTTGGGATTGCTCATTCGCGATAGTATAAAGTTACTGACCAAAGAATTGGGTGCGGAGCATGCCTATGTGTTTCGCATTAATGATAAAGTTCCCCACTTTCATGTGCATATTGTTCCGCGATTTTCAGGGACGCCCAAAGAATCTTGGGGTCATAAAATCACGGAGTGGCCGGGAGCCGTGAAGTTAGATCTTCCCGGCGTTCAGGCGGTTTCAGGCAGGTTGCGCAAAAATAATTAGGGTGTGGGAAATGCCCTCTTCTCCCTAGCCTTTTGTGCCAGAAATTGGCTGGTAAGCATTAGATTCTGTAGCAGTAACAGAATCATTATCGGAAACAGTTCAGCTCTCAGACGCAGGAGAATGAGGTGGAAGTTTTTTGCGGGTTAAGGTGTACAGAATTGCAGCTAATTGATCCGCTACTTCGTTTAATATAGGGTCGTTTATTTTTTCAAGCTCAAGGATTGTTCGACATTCTTGAAGGCTGCCAAAAGCAATTGCAAATTGCCTCCGTTGATCTTGTGGTGTCCGTCTACCGGAGCCTTCGGATAGATTTAAAGCCACTGACGAACTTGCTCTCAAAAGTTGATCTTGAAGAATCCTATTAACTTTCAAGGTTTTACATCCCCAATAAAATTCTTTTGCCAATTGGTAAGCCTTAAAATTATTAAGCATTATATTCAACTGAGCAATTCACGGACCACGACTTTGTTAATAACTAGCTTCCATATCGAATCTCAAATATTATTCGGCAATGCTAAATAATATCCCTTCTCCCGAAGCTCTATCCGTCATCACAGAAAGGCTATTTGCCTATAAGATTGATTTTGCTTTGGGTGGAACGGGTTTATTGTATGCGCTGGGCCTCATTGACGAAGTCAAAGATTGGGATATGGCTGTCGATTGTCCAATTGAGAAAATAACTGTGGCTTTAAAGGGCTTGGACTGGGTTCAATTACCACAAACAGAACTCTTTAAATCTAATTACCTATTGAAAGTCCTAATAAAAACTACCTCAATTGATTTAATAGGAGGTTTTTCAATTTCGACTTCAAATGGGATTCATAAAGTGCCTGTGAAGATCTCAAAGTATTGGAACAATACTCCTCTTGCAGATCCAAAAGATTGGCTCATCGCTTATAAGCTCATGGGCCACCACGACAAAGCCATTCGTCTCGAAAACTTCCTCAAAAATCACAGTGCTGCCTCTGAAAACTGAACTGTCTCTGCAACTGATTCTGTTACTGCTACTTAAACTCTTGATATCGATTCAATCTCTGAACTGAAATTCACAAGGTTTGGTATCATTGAAACATTTTAGTCGGCTATCTTGCGTTTAAGCTTCCGTAAGGTTTGCAAATGTGGACGCTGCTCTCGGAGTGGCCACCAAAGACTATGGTCTTTTCGAAAACGGTGTTTCCTTCGGCATTCACGTAAATTCTCTCATATTGTTCTGTCATCGCGCTCGTGGAATGGGAAATAACGCCATCAATGCACGTCCCCTGATAGGTTGCCCGATGGATTCGGCGGGCTATGCCGTCGGTGTAATACTGGGCTGAATCGATTTTTCTTCCGGAAGGCCAGGTAAAAGAAAAATCATAGTAATATCCATTGGGCACAGGAGAAACATTCACTTGCATTATGGTCGTTGAGGCGTATTTGTCCGGGCATTCAAACTTCCCTTTAAATGTGGGACAAATATTTTCTCCGAAAGATATGGACGAGATGAGTAATACCGAAAATGCCAATGCGATTCGAATCATGATTGCCTCCCCTTTATAGTATTCGTCTCGAATTCTTTGTTAAGTGTCAACTTCATCTTGTTGTGGCAGCGTAATCTCTGATAGATAATGCAAGTTATGGGCACCCATTCCGTCGAAGATCATTTGAAGTTAGATGTTAAAGATTATGACGTCATTATCCGGACGTTGGTTCCTCATTATGCCGAATTGCTCTCCACCGGTGTGGAGATTCTTGAAAAGTTTGTCGCTAAGAATGCCCGGATTTTAGATTTGGGATGCGGGACGGGGCGCCTTTCCGAAGCGATCTTGAAGCGATTACCAGAATCGCGGCTTGAGCTTTTAGATATTGATCCAAAAATTCTGGATCAGGCTCGCGGGCGGTTTGGCCAAAAGAATTCAAAGATTAAATTCAGGTTGGGGAGTTTTTTTGATCCCCTTCCTCCATCTGAGGCCATAGTGGCTTCACTTTCTCTGCATCACGTGTCAGACGCCAAAGAGAAATTGAAAGTTTATAAAAATATTTATTCTTCCCTGGAGCCTGGCGGACTTTTTCTAAATCTAGATGCTTCGGTCTGTGCTGATCCCAAAGTTTCTGGGGTTACTTTTGAGCGGTGGACGGAGCATATGGTCAAGCACGGTATTTCTGCGGAAGAAGCCCATAGACACCTCGCCAACTGGAGAGAGGAAGAACATTACTATCCCCTTCATGAAGAGCTCAATGCCTTGGCCAGTGTGGGGTTTAAAAATCCGGAATGTTTTTGGCGCCGGGAGCCCATGGCTATCTACGGCGCTTTAAAAGAAAATTAGTCGTCCATGAAAAAGATTATGCGTAAGACTCAACGTCTTATCCTCAGACCTCTTGAAATCAAAGATTACAAAGTTTGGTGGGAGGCCCATTCCCGCATGCTTCCTCCGCAGAATTTATGGGATCGGGGAGCCCGCAAGAAAAGTGAATTGACCCCGACGGAGTATAAAAAAATAGTTCAGCGTTACCGAAACCTAAGTCAACAAGACAACCTCTACAATTTTGGTATTTTTGAACGGGTCACGGGTCGTCTTGTAGGAATGGTCAGCGCCATGAATATTGTGCGGGGAGTGACCCAGATGGGTTATCTAGGTTACGCTATTTATAATAATTATTGGGGAAGGGGATTTGGCAAAGAAGCGGTTTTGACCATGGTCGAGATTGCTTTCAGGGATCTCAAACTTCATCGCTTTGAGGCGGGGGTTGAACCCCATAACC
>JADMIO011486895.1_pt1 | contig 72744 bp, 79 predicted proteins | sample 8958161 | NCBI WGS metagenome assembly JADMIO01 (sample SAMN16585339, study PRJNA669376) | soil metagenome | isolation source: Crop rotation soil | place: USA: Cullars Rotation, Alabama | collected 2011 | reverse complement strand
GCCGCGACTTCAAGTCACGTGAATTCCAAGCTTCGGATCCCACTGTGCTGGAAAGGATGATGAGCGATGCGCTGATCGCCGAGGAGATCGGCGGCCGCTTCGATCACGTCCTGGTCGACGAATACCAGGACACCAACCGCCTGCAATCCTCGATCCTCCTGGCGCTCAAGCCCGACGGCCGCGGCCTCACCGTCGTCGGCGACGACGCCCAGTCGATCTACTCGTTCCGCGCCGCCACTGTGCGCAACATCCTGGAGTTTCCGCAGAGCTTCTCGCCCCGCGCCGAGATGATCACGCTCGACCGCAATTACCGCTCGACCCAAGCCGTGCTGGCGGCAGCCAACGGTGTCATCGGATTGGCCCGCGAGCGCTTCACAAAAAACCTCTGGACCGACCGCACGTCCGGACAGAAGCCGCAGCTCGTCACCGTGCACGACGAGGCCGACCAGGCCCGCTACATCGTCGAGGAGGTGCTGGCCAACCGCGAGCAAGGCGCACTGCTCAAGCACCAGGCGGTGCTGTTCCGGACCTCCTCGCATTCGGGGCCGCTGGAGATCGAGCTGACCCGCCGCAACATTCCCTTCGTCAAGTTCGGCGGGCTGAAATTCCTCGACGCCGCGCACGTCAAGGACGTGCTGGCGCTGCTGCGCTTTGCCGAAAACCCGCGCGACCGCGTCGCCGGCTTCCGCATCCTGCATCTGTTACCGGGCATCGGCCCCGCGACGGCGCAGCGCGTGCTCGACCAGATGGCGGAGAGCAGCGATCCGCTTCATGTGCTCGGCCAGCTTCCGGTGCCCGCGCGCACCGGCGCCGACTGGACCGACTTCGTCCGCACCGTCGAAAACCTGCGCTATTCGGAATGGCCGGCCGATCTCGAACGCGTGCGGCTCTGGTACGAGCCGCATCTTGATCGCATCCACGAGGATTCCGAGACGCGCCGCGCCGATTTGATGCAGCTCGAGCAGATCGCGAGCGGTTACGCCTCGCGCGAGAAATTTTTGACCGAGCTCACGCTCGATCCGCCGGATGCGACCAGCGACAAATCCGGGCCGCCCCTGCGCGACGAGGACTATCTGATCCTCTCCACCGTCCACTCGGCCAAGGGTCAGGAGTGGAAGTCGGTGTTCGTGCTCAACGTCGTCGACGGCTGCATGCCCTCCGATCTCGGCGCCGGCACCAGCGCCGAGCTCGAGGAGGAGCGCCGCCTGCTCTATGTCGCGATGACGCGCGCCAAGGACGATCTCCACCTCGTCGTGCCGCAGCGCTTCTTCGTCCACGGCCAGGCCGCCAAGGGCGACCGCCACGTCTACGCCTCGCGCACCCGCTTCATCCCGGAGCAGCTGGTCTATCTGTTCGAGCGCACCGCTTGGCCGAAGGCCGCCACCGGCGCGGGCCGCGCCGCCGCGCAGGGCCCGAAGATCGACATCGGCGCGCGGATGCGGGGGATGTGGCGGTAGAACGGCTTGTTTTGACGCGTTTTCTTGACGCGAACCGGTATCCCACTTCGCTCGAAAACGCTTTAGGCGTTCAACCTGTCGAACTGGACCTTGCCTGCCTTCATCACCAGCGGGATGCGCTCGCCCTGGCCGAGCAGGCAGGCGACATCGCGTAGCGGGTTGCCGTCGACCACCAGCAGGTCGGCGATGGACTCGGGCGCGATCCGGCCGAGCTTGCCCTCCATGCCGAGCACCTCGGCGCCGATCAAAGTTGCGCTGGCGATGACGGCGCGCGGCCCGAGAATCTCGGCACGGATGCGGAATTCGTCGCTCTGAAGACGCTGGGAGGGCCCAAGCAAATCGCTGCCGAAGCCCATCTTCACGCCGGCGTCGCGGTAGATCGCGAGGGACCGCAGACCAGCGTCGCGAACATCGGCGATCTTGGCCACGCTCTCGGGCGGCAGTCCATATTGGGCACCCTCGTTGGCCAGCGCTTCATAGGTAACAAGCGTCGGCACCACATAGGCGCTCTTCTCGGCCATCAGGCGCGCAGTCGGAGCATCGACCAGGTTGCCATGCTCGATCGTGCGCACCCCGCAGCGAACCGCGCGTTCGATGGCAGCCGCGGTGTAGGCATGGGCGAGCACGTAGGTCTGGCGCCCGCGCGCCTCCTCGACGATGGCGCGGATCTCGTCCTCGGAGTAGCCGAAGGCGCCGACCGGATCGGTCGGCGACGCGACGCCGCCGGACGCCATGATCTTGATCTGGTCGGCGCCCATCTGCAGCTCCTCGCGCGCGGCCCTGCGCACGCCGTCGACGCCGTCGGCAACGCGCGCCAGCGCGCCGACACGCACGCAGCACGGACACGGCGCGTCGCTCGCCAGATAGTCCGAGCGCGCCCGCATGTCGCCGTGCCCGCCGGTCTGGCTCAGCGCGCGGCCGGAGACGAACAGCCGCGGGCCGTCGGTGAGGCCGGCCTCGATCGCCTGCTTCAGCGCATGGCCCGCACCACCGGCATCGCGGACGGTGGTAAAGCCCCGCCGCAGCATGCCGCGCAGCAGCAGGGTCGAGCGCAGCGTCACCAGCACGTTCGGCATGTGCACCTGCTGTGACAGGTTGAGCTCGACCGCCACCGCATGCACATGCAGGTCGATCAGGCCGGGCATCAGCGTCTTGCCCTTCAGATCGATCGTGCGGTCGGCTGCGGCCTTGAGCGGCCGGTCGGAGACCTCCTTGATCACATTATCCTCGACCAGCACGTGATGCCCCTCCAGGAGGTCGGGCTGGAGCGGATCGAGCAGAGCGGCATTCTTGAAGAGCGTACTGGGCATGATCGTTTCCTGTCTGGTCAGGACTTATCCGATGAGGACTTGGCTGTCGTCAGCAGCGCGGGTAGCGCGAGCTGGGCAAAGGGAAGACAGGCGGCGACGTCGTCCTCGCCGTACCAACCGGCCTCATGGAGCAGGTTGAGCGAGCCGAGCGTGCGGCCGCGCCACCGCACGGGCATGTTCAGCACGCTCTCGCAGCCGAGCGAGGCGATCAGCTCGTGGTCGGGAAACACGCAGCGCAAATCACCGCGCGTCCGGCCGACATAGGCCTCGCCGCGATCGAGAACGGCCTCGGTCCACGGTCCCGGCGCCAGACGCTTGCGTCCGCCGGTCGGGTACGGGCCCGGGAGATTGGAATAGACCCGCGCCGCTTCGCCGCTGTCGCCGTCATAGGTCAGGATCGTGAACAGCTTGTGCCCGATCGCCGACCTCGTGGCTTCGTCCAGCGCCGAGAATAGCGCAGCCGGCTGATTCACCCTGCCCTGCGCCGCGGCGACGGCGTAGAGCCAGGGATCGGGCTTGCAGAGATCGGGCTTGGGTCTGGTCCGAGTCACGCCACTTCACCCGCTGCAATTTCTTCCAACGAGCGGCCGCGCGTCCGCACGCCCATCAGAACGACGGTCACCGCGCCGACCAGCAGCACGCTGGTGGTGATGCCGAACACGCCGGCAAAGCCGAAATTGGGATAGAGATAGCCGACCAGGATCGGCGAGACGATTGCGCCAATGCGGCCGATCGCCGAGGCGAGGCCGGCGCCGGTGGTCCTGACCGGCGTCGGAAACACTTCCGCCGTGTAGGCATAGACGCCGGCATAAGTGCCGTTCATGAAGAACGACAGGCAGATGCCCGCCGCCATGATCTGCTGGTCGCTCTGCGCGAAGGCGAGCCCGAGCGCGCTGGCGCCGCCGAGCACCATGTAGGACGCAATGGTCGCCTGGCGGCCGATGCGTTCGTTGAACCAGGCGGCGCTGAAATAGCCGGGTATCTGCGCGCAATAGATCGCGATCGAATAGGCGAAGCTCTTGGTGATGCTCATGCCGTTCTGGACCAGAAGGCCGGGAATCCAGACGAAGAAGGAATAATAGCTGAAGGTGATCGCGAGCCACATGATCCAGGTCATGATGGTGATGCGCGCCTGCCGGCCGGCGAGCAGCGCGGCGAAATTGGCCAGCAGCGTTCCCCCGGCGACGGGCGCGCTGACCGCCTCGGCGACCGGCTGCGGCAGCACGTGACCCTCACGGGCAAAGCCGGCTTCGATCCTGTCGAGCACCGCTTCGGCTTCCTTCTGCCGGCCCTGGCTTTCCAGCCAGCGCGGCGATTCCGGCAGCGCCCTGCGCCACCACAACAGCATCACGACCGGCACTGCAGTGATCACCAGCACGATACGCCAGCCGTTCTCATAGGCGGGAACGATGAAGTAGCCGAGCAACGCCGCCGCGACGAAACCAAAGGAGAAGAAGCCGGCCAGTGAGCCGGTGAAGCTGCCGCGGAAGCGTCGCGCCACGAACTCGGCGAGATAAGGCGCGATGATCGCGCTCTCGGCGCCGGTGCCCATGCCCGCAACGACGCGGGCCGCGAAGAAGGACGGCCAGCTGTCCACCGCCGCGCTGACGATGGACGCGGCACAATAGAGCGCCAGCGCCGACATCATCACCGCCCGACGGCCGATCAGATCGCCGAGCGTGCCCGCCAGCAACGCGCCGAACAGGAAGCCGATATAGGTGCTGCTGCCGAGCACGCCGATCTGCACGCTCGACAAGTTCCAGGTCGTGCGCAGCACCGGCAGGATGAACGCCAGCACGGCTGCATCCATCGCGTCGAACATGTAGCCGAGCCCGCCCATCAGCAGCAGATGCGTGTGGAAACGTGCGAATGGAAGGCGCTCGATGCGCGCCGATATCATCGACATGAAAGTCCCCGTCAGTCTGGCGGCCCGGCGCTCCGCGTGTCGCTATGGGGAACCATAGACAAAGAGATATTATCGTCATAATTTATAATCATGATCTAGTACATCACCGTGGTGAATGTTCTGTCGTTTCGCTCGCTCGACCTCAACCTGCTGAAAGTCTTCGAGGCCCTGATGACCGAGGGCAGCGTCACGCGCGCGGCCAACGCGCTGCTGATGACGCAGCCGGCGGTCAGCAACGCGCTTGCGCGCCTGCGCGACGCGCTCGGCGATCCCCTCTTCGTCAGGTCCGGCACCGGCATCCGTCCGACCCAGCGCGCCGTCGTGCTGTGGGAGCCGATCGGCGAGGCGCTCGAAAGCGTCCGCGGCGCGCTCGACGAGCAGGTGTTCGACCCGCGCCGCGCGCAGACCGAGTTCAGCCTGTCGATGTCGGACTATGTCGCCTCGCTGGTGATGCCGAACCTGCTCGGTCATCTCGCCAAGGTCGCGCCCAAGGCGCGCGTCCATACCGTTCCCAACACCATTCTGGAGATCGCCGACCAACTCGAGGACAACAGGGTCGATTGCGTGTTGAGCGTCTACGTCAACGAGGCGCAGCAACCGGCCGCCATTCGCTCACGCTCGCTGTGGACGGTCGACTACGCCTGCTTCATGCGGCGCGGCCATCCCCTCGCGGCGATGAAGCGGCTCGGCACGCGCAGCTTCCTGAACGCGGGGCACGTCGATGTGAGCCTCGCCGGCAAGACCCTGCCGTCCTACGATCTTTTCCTGGCCTCTCGCGGGCTGTCGCGCAATTTGGTCGCGACCGTCAATCACTACAGCGCCGCCTACGAGGTCGTGCGCCAGTCCGACCTGATCGCCGTACTGCCGGGCGACCTGCGCTCGCAATCCCGCCACGCGCCGTTCCTGCACGCCATGCCGCTTCCACTTCGCGCGCCGACGCGCATCGTCAGCCTGTTCTGGCACCAGCGCAACGACACCGTGCCGGCACAACGCTGGCTGCGCGAGACCCTGGTCGACATGTTCGCCGAGGCCGGCTGACCGCGGGCACGGGCTCGACATCATTCAAAAAGGGAAACGATGGGTTTCTCGGAGCAGCATTGCTGCGCCTGTCTCAGCGGCCTAGCTCCACCGCAAACGATCCCTTCCCGTAAATGGCACAACCCGCGCCCGCAGAGACCCCATCAATGACCGCACCGCTTCAATTCGGCCTGGATACCTTTGGCGACGTCACCAGGGATGCCTCCGGCGCCATGCTTCCCCACGCGCAGGTGATCCGCAACGTCGTCGACGAAGCCGTGCTGGCCGACGAGCTCGGTCTCGACTTCATCGGCCTCGGCGAACACCACCGCGCCGATTTCGCGATCTCCTCGCCCGAAACCGCGCTCGCAGCCATCGCGGCGCGCACCAAGCGCATCCATCTCGGCTCGGCCGTGACGGTGCTGAGCTCAGACGATCCGATCCGCGTCTTCCAGCGCTTCGCCACGCTGGATGCGCTCTCGAACGGGCGCGCCGAGGTGATCCTCGGTCGCGGGTCCTTTACCGAATCCTTTCCGCTGTTCGGCTTCGACCTGCGCAAATACGAAGGGCTGTTCGAGGAGAAGCTCGACCTGTTCGCAGCGCTATTGTCGCAGAAGCCGGTCAGCTGGGAGGGCAAGCTGCGTCCGCCGCTGCGGGATCAGCTGGTCTATCCGCCGGTCGAGAACGGCACGCTGAAAACCTGGATCGGCGTCGGCGGCAGTCCGCAATCGGTGGTGCGTGCCGCGCATTACGACCTGCCTTTGATGCTCGCGATCATCGGCGGCGATCCCGCGCGCTTTGCGCCCTACGTCGATCTCTATCACCGCGCTTTCAAGGAGTTTGGCCGCACCGCGCAGCCGATCGGCGTGCACTCGCCCGGCTATGTCGCCGAGACCGACCAACAGGCGCGCGAGGAGCTGTGGCCCGACTACAAGGCCATGCGTGACCGCATCGGCAAGGAGCGCGGCTGGCCGCCGATGGGCCGCGACGAGTTCGTCAGCGAGGCCGAGCACGGCTCGCTCTATGTCGGTTCGCCCGAGACCGTCGCGCGCAAGATCGCCAAGACGGCCAAGGCGCTTGGTATTTATCGGTTTCAGCTGAAGTATTCAGCAGGCCCCTTGCCGCATGAGAAGCTGATGAAGAGCATCGAACTCTACGGGCGCAAGGTGGTGCCGATGGTGCGGGATATGATGGGGTGACTCGCGCTTAGAGCCAGTCGGCCTACGCCCTCCGGGCTACGGCGGGACAGCCTTCGCTAGCTTCGCGTGACGGCGATTTGGGCTGGCTTGCCTAGCCGAAGCTCGCGAAGCGAGCGAAGGCTGGTGGGGGAGGCAGGACTCGAACCTGCGAAGCCATGAGGCGGCTGATTTACAGTCAGCTCCCTTTGCCACTCGGGACACTCCCCCGCTCGACGGCAGCACAATCGGGCCGGACCTTGCCGGCGGACCGAAGACGGCCATGGAACGTGAAGGCCGCGACAGCCCGGATGGGGGCGCGACCGGGCGCGTTTATGGGCGATGCGGTGGGGCAAAGTCAACCGAGGCGAACAGCTAAAATCGCCCTCGCCGGCACCCAAATTGCCATATTCCGGGACCCGTGACACAAGCGAGCCCATGAAGGATCGAAAATTCACCCCCAAGGGTCCCCGCGGTGGGGCTAAGCCCTTCAACAGGCCCGGAAAATCGGCTGGCCGCCCGGCCTGGCGCGACCGCGATTCGCACCCCGACGGGCCGGTCATCCTCTATGGCTGGCACACTGTCACGATGGCGCTCGCCAACCCTGCGCGCCGGATCCGCAAGCTGACGCTGACCGAGAACGCAGCGAAGCGGCTTGCGGACGAAAATATCGAAACCCGCGTCGCCCCCGAGATCGTCCGGCCCCAGGAGATCGACCGGCTGCTCTCGCCCGACGCCGTGCACCAGGGCCTGCTCGCGGAGGCCGATCCCCTGCCCTCACCCGACATCGAGACGCTGAAGCAGGAAGGCATGGTGCTGGTGCTCGACCAGATCACCGATCCCCACAATGTCGGCGCCATCCTGCGCTCGGCGGCAGCCTTCGCGGTGAAGGCGATCGTCACCACCGCGCGCCACAGTCCGGAAGCAACCGGCGTGCTCGCCAAGGCTGCCTCCGGCGCGCTGGAGCTGGTACCGATGGTGACCGTACAAAACCTCGCTCGCGCGCTGACCACGCTGAACGAACTCGGCTTCCAGACAGTCGGCCTCGACAGCGAAGGCAGCGAGGACCTCTCGGACGTCGCGCTGCGCGAGCCGCTCGCGCTGGTGCTCGGCGCCGAAGGAAAGGGTCTGCGGCAATTGACCCGCGAGACCTGCAGCGTCGTGGCGCGGCTCGACATGCCCGGCGAGATCAAGAGCCTCAATGTCTCGAATGCCGCCGTGCTCTCGCTCTATGTCGGTGCGAGCCGGCTCGGGCTGATGAAGCGGTAGTGCCATCTCGCCCGCTTGCATGAAATCCGGGCGCGAATGCCTCCGCATCGTCATGGCCGGGCTTGTCCCGGCCATCCACGCCTCGCCGCGCGGTTCAAAGAACGTGGATGCCCGGGACAAGCCCGGGCATGACGGCATCACGTGGGTCCGTGAACGCGATCCAAAAAGCAAAACGCCCGTCCGCATCACGCGAACGGGCGTCTCGTTGGTTCAACCGATCAGAGATCAGTAATAGCGGCGCAGCACGCGATGGCCGCCGTAGTACGGCGCGTGGCGATGCGCGTAGCCGTAACGCGGACCATAGCCATAGTGCACGCGCGGCAGATAGCCGTAGCGCGGGCCGTAGCCATAGCGATACGGACGGTAGTACGGGCGGGGAGCCACGGCGGCGCGATAGCCATAGCCGTAACCGTAATTGGCGGGCGCGACGACCGCGTCTTCACGGTAGGTCGGATACGGCGCGAAGGCGCCCGGGCCGGTGTAGGTCGGACCCTGGTTGACGTAATAGTACTGCGTGGCCGGATCGGCGAGGCGCTCATAGGCGCCATAACCATAGCCGTAGCCGCCGCAGCCGGTGTTGCAGCCCGAATAGATCGGCGCGACCGGCGCGCAGGTGGTGAAGCCGCAGGCCGCGGCGGGCGCGGTGGCCGCGAACATCACGGCAGCCGCCGCGACCAGTCCCGAAATCATTTGACGCATTACTCTCTCCTGTTGATTTCCGTTTTTTGGAATTTCACGTCTCTCAACCCGGCGGCTTGCCGGGTATCTCTGTGTGCGGCCGCGGCCGCGGCGGCCTCGGGCGGTCGTTGATTTCAGGCGCGTAGATCACCGGCGGCGGATCGACGGGCACGTCCATCTGCGGCGGCAATGGCGCGGACGACGCGCCCCAGCTCTGGTGGTAGCCCTCGGCGGGTTTTGGCAATTTGCGGTTCGCGGGCGGCTCGACCTCGAGCCGGCCGTAGCCGGGCCGCAGGCCAAGTGTCGGGTAATAATGGCCGACGTCGTCGGGCTGCCGCTCGGCGATATAGCGCCCGCCATAGATCGTGGGCTGCACCTGCTGGTTCTTGCCAAGGCCCCAGACGCCCTCGACCACCGCATAGGACGCGTCGATGTTATTGATAATGATCGGCACGCCGGGACGGCCGGGAACGACGATCTCGAAGCCGCCGGCAAACGCCGTCGCGGGCAGTCCGATCAAGAAGGCGGCGAGCGCCACGGCGCGCATGAGGAGACCCCGGTTATCCGGCGACAACCTATCCGATCGCGACCCAGAGAGGGTTAAGGCCTGCTCACCAATTTCCGGTAAGCCTAATGTGCTGGGATTTCGCGCCGCTCAAATGCTCCAGAGCGAGCTAGCGAAGCGTTAACGGCGTCGCGCTCACCGAGCGGAACTATGCCCGTAAGCTCACATCCGTGTGACCGTTCCACTGTGAAAATCGAGCGGTTTCACCGGAACGTCCGGCGCGCTCGGCATTTAGCCCCCGTCAATCACAACGGGAGCCAACAACCATGAATATCAAACTCCTCGGCGCCGTCGCGATCGCGACCACCACTCTCGCGGCCCCCGCGATGGCACAGACCGTGGTCAATAATCCCGCCCGCTGCTCGGCCCAATTCCCCAATGCCAGCTGCCAGAACCTCGGACCGGGAAACACGTCTACCGACAGGGATTATCGCCATCGTCGCATGTCGTACCGCCAGACCAACAATGGCGACTGGAATAACGACTGGAACAGGAGCCGCACCGGCTTCTGGCCGACTGATGTAGCCGCCGGCGTGGCTGGCGCTGCGATCGGCACCGCGGGCGCGATCGCAACCGCTCCGTTCCGCGCCTGGGACAATTCCTACGCCTACGACAATGGCTGGAATAATGCTTGGGACAATCGCGGTTGGGACAACCGCAGCTGGGACACCCGCACCTACGCCGAGCGTAATGGTTTCGTCTGTACGCCCGGCACCTGGTTCAAGGGCGCAGACGGCCGTCGGCACATCTGCCAGTAAGCGGCTCCAATCGAACGCGACACGTCAGGCGGCCCCAGGGCCGCCTGATTCATGTCTTGCGACGACGCTCGCGGTTCTGGCACTTTCCCATCAAGTCTGATATTGCGGCCCGCACGGGTGGACAGCGCCGGCATGTGCCGGCCCCTGCCTGCTCCTCCAGGCGTCGCCGGCTTAGCTCAGCGGTAGAGCAGCGGTTTTGTAAACCGAAGGTCGGGGGTTCAATCCCCTCAGCCGGCACCAGCGCTCGATGCAGCTTCCTCAGCTTGAAATCTTCGGCGCGGTGGCTCGTTGCAGATGCTCGACGCCGACGCCTGTGATCTCGACCCACACATGTTTCGATCGCTCGAACACGGATTTGCTCGGCGCCGGAAATTTCGGGTCCGCGATCGCGCCGACGGCAACGCCAATCATTCCGGGGAGCTTGTCGGGCTTCCAAAAAACCGTCGAGCCGCAATCCGAGCAAAAATAGCTGCGGACCTTGCCGCCGCTCTCGCCCGAGCGAACATATTCCTTCGGCGCTCCTGAGATCTTGACGACCTCGACCGGATAGAAGGCACCGACGCCGAACGGCGCGCCGGTTCGGCGCTGGCACTCGATACAGTGACAGGCGGCCACGAGGCTGGATGGTCCCGGAAGCGACAGCGCGACAGCGCCGCAACTGCATCTGGCGTCGATCATGGACCCTCGTTCTCACTCCTTCCCCACTTCGAACGCCAGCAGCACGTTGCCGGCAACGCCGCTCCATTGGCCGTAGCCGGAATTGGTGTAGAGCATGCCGCCGGCGATGACGGGTCCGGGGCCGTCGATCGCGCCGCCATGGGCCGGGACGCCGTTCACGGCCTTGAAATCCTGCACGGTGTCGAACTCCCACAACAGCTTGCCATCGGCGGTATCGTAGGCACGCAGGAAGCCGCTGACGCCGCCGGAGAATACGACACCCGGGATCAGGCTCACCGCCGCCGACAGCGCGGGGCTGCACTGCGGGCGATCGCCGCAGGCGACCGGCGGCACCTCCATCGCGATCTTTCCGCTCACGAGGTCGAGGCCGAACAGGCCGCCCCCTTGCGCGGGTTCGAGTTGCCGCGTGCCGTCACGGGTAAAGCGCACGTCGGAGTTCGCGACATAGATGCGATCCTGATCCGCAGCCGAACCCCATTCGCTGCCACCGAGCGGACCGCCCTTGCCGATCCGCGTCTGCCACAGGATCTTGCCGCCGTCATCGGGCTCGAGCGCGTGCACGACGCCCGATTTCTGCGCGATGACGAGCACGCGCCTGCCGTCGCGCAAGGTCACGAGGATCGGCGACTGGCCGAAATCGTGATCGGGTCCGTGATCGTCAGGACAATTGGTCCTGTCTACGCCGAAGCACGCGACGACGAATGCATCCTTCGGCGTCGCCTGCTGCTTCCAGAGCAGTTTTCCCGTCGCAAGATCGAAGGCGAGGATCGCGTCACTCATTTCCGACGGCGGATCCGAATAGGAATTGCTGGTCGCGACATAGATCGCGCCGCGCTTCACGTCGATGGTCGGCGCCGACCAGATCGCGGCACCGGACGGACCGAAGAGCTGCGTACCCCGCACATTCTTGCCGGTCGGCTGGGGCACCTGGGGAATCGTATAGGCCTGCCAGACCGGCTTGCCGGTCGCAGCCTCCAGCGCCACTACGCTGCCGCGGAAGGTGCAGCATTCGTAGGAGGGTTGCGAGCCGGCAACCTCCTCGATCGAGGAGACCGGCACGTAGAGCACGCCGGAATGCAGCACCGGCGCGCCGGTGATGCGCGCGGCCGCGTGCTCCTCGACCTTCGTCTTCCAGATCAGCGCGCCGGTCAGCGCATTCACGGCATAGGCATTGGCGCGCAAATCGCCGAAGAAGATCGCGAACTGATCGGTGCCGGCAAGCGGCGCGAAGCTGATCGCGGCGCGCACGGCCGCATCTGTCGCGAACGTCCACAGCGTGCAGCCGCTGCGCGCGTCGAGCGCATGCACCTTGCGGTCGGTGCCGCCGATGAACAGCAGGCCGCCCACGATGGTCGGCGGCGCAAAGGACACCGACGCGCCGGGAAACGCATAGGCCCATTTCAGCCTCAGGCGCGGCACCTCTCCTGCGGTCAGCCCCGCCATGTCTGCCGGCTGGAAGCGGCTGTTGCCGGCGTCGACGCCCCATCCGTTCCAGTGCGGCCCGTCGAGCGGCTCCGGAAAGCCGCTGACCTGCTGCGTACAACGGCCCTGCGTGTCGGCCGTGCTGCCACCGATTGCGGTCTTGCCGGTGACGAAGGCCGCGATCGCGCGGCGTTCTTCGTCGCTGCGTTCCTTCGCCATCGCCGCCATGCTGCCGGAAGTCAGCGTTGCCAGCACATGATCGAACGCCATGGCCTGCATGGCACTACGACCCGGCACACGGCTCTGGGCATCGCCGCCATCGTGGCACTGCGCGCAATGCGTGGCGTAGAGCGCGGCGCCGTCTTGCTGTGCTGCCGCCGGAGCGCAGCACGAGATCAACAGGGCGGCCAGGACAGCACTCGCTCGCATGACGTGCTCCAGCATGATCGCGTTACACAACCCAAAGTGTAGCGGCGGAGCGATCACCGAAGCAATGGACGTTCCGTCCGCGCCTATCACACATCCGTGGCAATGCGGACACGATCGGGCAACTGGTCAAGCCGCCAGAGCCCGAGGCTCTTGTCGCGCCAGCCGCCGCCGCCCTCCCCGCAACGCTCGTTGATCAGCGCGCGCGGCGCCGGCCAGTCGAACGGCGCCTTCTCCATGTTCAGCGCCCGCCAATCGCCGTCCTCGCAATCCCGGTTGCCGTCCCATTCGGGGAAGGTGGTGACCAGCAGGAAGCGCGCACCGCTGTCGCGGAAGCCGGCGACGGCGCGGGCGATATTGTCGAAGCTCAAATGAACCAGGCAGTCCCGGCAGAGAATGACATCCGCGAGCGGCAGCGCATCGCGCGTGACGTCGGCAACGAGAAACCGGCCGGACAATTCGCCGCGCGCCACACGCTGGTTGTTGGTCTCGATCAGCGACGGCACGATGTCGATGCCGGTGTAATCGAGATCGAGCTTGATGCGGCCGATCCACCCGGCATCGCCGCAGGGCGCATCCAGCAGCGAGCGCGCGCCGAGCCGTTGCAGTAGTGGCGGAAGCGCCTCCCGGATCGCGGCCGTCGCCGGGTCCTCCGAGCCGAGGCCGGAGACCGAGCTCGCGGCGCCCCACAGGTTCGTCCGCTCGATCCGCTCGAACCGCGCGGCGAGATCGAGGCCCTCAAATTGCTCGCGATCGGCGAGGAAACGCTCGTGAGCGAGCACCGGTGGACGTCGGGTGATCATGGGACTGGGCGCGAGTCAAAATTCCGTCGCAACCTTATCATAAAGCCCGCGCGCCATCTCCGAAATCTCCCTCTCGTGAGCACAGCGATGATCACCCGACGAACGGCGCTGACCGCCATTTCCGCGCTGCTGACGCCCGTCACGGCGCATGCCGCGCCGAGCGAGGAGTTCAGCGTCACCTCCGGTCGCGACAACCTGGCGGTATCGCGCCACGCGGCGGCAACGGCCGGGAAACGCCCCGCCGTGATCGCGCTGCACGGATCGCGCGGCATCGAGCTCAGGGCGCGCGCCTACGAGCGATATGTTGAGGCGCTGACCGCCAAGGGCATCGACGCCTATCTTCTCCGCTACATGACACCGGCCGATACGGCCACGCTGACGTCGAAGTCGAGCACGCATGAGAGCCGCGATGCCTATTACGCCGCGCGGTTCGACGGTTGGGCCGATACGGTCTCCGCCACCGTGACGGCCATCCAGGGTCGATCCGAGAGTTCAGGACATCTCGGCCTGCTGGGCTTCTCGCTGGGCGGCTACATCGCCGCCGACGCCGCCGCACGCGACATGCGCATCACCGCGCTCGCCGTGCTCTATGGCGGCATGCCCGACGCAATGGTCGGCAAGGTCAAGCACCTGCCGCCGCTCATCGAGCTGCATGGCGAGGAGGACCGGAACGTGCCGATCGCCAAAGGACGAGAGCTCGTCCAACTCGGCAAGGCCGCCGGCGCCGAAGCCGAGTTCGTGCCCTATCCAGGCAAGGCCCACGGCTTTGACTTCTCCGATACCGACCCGGCGACGCCGGATGCCATCGAGCGCGTCACACGGTTTTTCCAGCGAAAGCTCGCCGCCTGACCGAACGGCGCTGCAGGAACGAGCACCCGGATTGGACCTTCGTTCGACATGAGATAGCATGCAACCGACATGCGTCCCACCACAGCCAGAGAGAAGGCCAAAATCGCCGCCGGCGCGGCGACGGCCGTCGTCATGACGGCCGTGCTGTTCGTGCTCGCGCTCGGTTTGCTACTGGCGCGATAGGAGACGCGGCGGACGAGCGCCGGCGCTTACGCGGCGCGCACCGTCCGCAGGAACTTTCCGACTTCGTCCTTCAGCCGGTTGCTGTCGCTCGCCAGCATCTTCGCAGTCGAGAGCACCTGCGAGGAGGCCGAGCCGGTCTCGGCGGCGCCACGCTGCACGTCGGTGATGTTGGAGGAGACCTGCTGGGTGCCGTGGGCGGCCTGCTGCACGTTGCGCGAGATCTCCTGAGTCGCGGCGCCCTGCTCCTCGACGGCCGCGGCGATGGTCGAGGACACTTCCGACAGCCGCTCGATCGTCGCGGAGATGTCGCGGATCGCGTCGACGGATTCCTGGGTCGCGGTCTGGATGCCGGAAATCTGCTGGCTGATCTCGCCGGTCGCCTTCGCGGTCTGCTCGGCCAGCGTCTTCACCTCGGAGGCAACGACCGCGAAGCCGCGGCCCGCTTCACCGGCACGGGCCGCCTCGATCGTGGCATTCAACGCCAGGAGGTTGGTCTGGCCGGCAATGGTGTTGATCAGCTCGACGACATCGCCGATGCGCGTGGCCGCGACCGAGAGCTCGCTGACCCGCTCCGTCGTGGTGCGGGCCTGGGTGACGGCTTCGCCCGCCATCCGCGCCGATTCCTGCACCTGCCGGCTGATCTCGTTGACCGAGGAGGACAGCTCTTCCGTGGCCGTCGCAACCGACTGCACGTTGCCGGTCGCTTCGCCCGACGCGACCGCAACGACCGAGGTCAGCTGCTGCGCGCGCTGCGCGGTGGTGGCCAGCGTCGAGGACGACGCCTCGAGCTCGGTGGAGGCGGATCCGACGGTGTCGATGATCTCGCCGACCGCGCGTTCGAATCCATCGGCCAGGTTGACCATGTCACGGCGACGCTGCTCGGCAGCCTGCTTCTCGGCTTCGATCTGCGCGGCCTTCAGGCGTTCCATTTCCAGGGCGTTGGTCTTGAACACTTCGACGGTCTTGGCCATCTCGCCGATCTCGTCGCGCCGATCCTTCTCGGGCACCTCGGTCTTGAGATCGTTGCGGGCGAGCCCTTCCATGGCGAGCTTGAGACGAGCAATGGGCTGCGACATCGCCTTGAGGCCGATGAACAGTGCTATCGCGATGCCCAGGATCAAGCCGCCGGCACTGACGCCGATCACGGTCCAGGTCGCGGATTGGGCGTCGCGGTTGATGGCCGCCTTGCGCTTGGCAACCGCCTGGGCGCTCTCGGTCACGAACTGGGCGATGCGCGCCAGCGCCGCATCCATCACCGGATCGCACTCCTTGTGCGCGCGTTCCGCGGCCCTGGCATTATCCTCCGTGCTGCTCGCCTGCGCGCCGGCCCGGAGCACCGGGTCGCAGCTGGCGAACACAGCCTTCAATTGCTCCCCGATGCTCTTGATCTGGCTCGCGCGCGACGGATCGTCCTGCTCCGCGACATCAAGGAATTGACGGATTTCGTCGCGGTTCTGGTTCGCGATCTTGAGACGATTGGCGTTACCCGCCTCGGTCGCCTCGGTGAAGACCGCGTAGAGCGCGGCATGATAGGTCTCGGCGCGGCGCTGAGCCCGCGTCAGGTTGAGCGCCGAGGATTGCGCGGCGGAGAGCTCGGCAAATCCGTCGACCGTCGCGGAGAGTTCGCGCGCGCCGAAGCCGGCGACGGCGAGCATCGCGCAGCCCATGACGGCCACGATCAATGCAACCTTCCAAACGATTTTCAGATTGTTCAAAAAGCTCATCCCCAGCCTTCCCAATGATTTCTGTCGAGGCGTAATCCCAGCACCGTGCATTGGAACCGGCGGACGTTAAGATTTGATGCCACTTGACCGGGGTAGTCTTACTGAAAAATAACCTTAAGGTGCCTCGCCGTAAGCTTCGTGTAAGCTTCGGCCAATTTCGGCGGCGATCCGGGCCTTCCCAGACGCGGAACCGAGCCCCGGCATCCGCCGTTGTCGATCCATGCGGATCAAGGAAGAAAACCGAAACATGCTTTTGCTGGCGACGGTGGCGCTATGCTGTGGCGTCGTGGCCGGCACATTGATGCTGTTCGAGCCGGTGCTTGGGCAGGCCCCGCAAAAGCCGGTCGCCGCGCGGGCGATGATCGACGACACGGCCCGAACACCAGTTCGGGTTGTGGGCGCGCCGTTCGAGCCCAACGTCAATCCGCGCGAGCGGTAGCAATCATCTCGGCGATGCCTCCGTGCCCTGCTCGGGCCGGCCACGGGCACGCGCCAACTCCTCGACGAACGCGATCACCTCCGCCCGCTTGTCGGGCGGCAACGACAGGAACGCTCGGACGAGCCTCAGGCCCTCCGCCTCGTCCACCCGTTCGTCTTGGGCAACCATGCGCCCAATGTCGGATGATCGGGAAAATTATGCAATGGCTTTGCGAACAACCTTGATTCGGCCCAGCCGCTTTGCTGGAATGGGGCGCGGCTGAGGTGGATCATGAGTTGGATCAGAGAACGCGACGCGCTGATCGCGCAGACACTGGCCTTCGTCCAATCGGTGACCGGCAGGAAGGATGACGTCCTTCAAGACGGCGGGCCCTCGGATTCACCGGCGGCAACCGTCGAGATCGTCGCCGTCGAGGCGCTCGAGGTCGAGCCGCCCCAGCCTCTTCCGCCGCCCCAGCCTCCTCCACAGCCTCAGCCCGTCCAGCTCACGCGGGCAAGCGGCGATTTCCGCAGCGAGATGCAGAGCCGGATCGCCAACTTCCGCAGGCATCAGGAGCGGTTCGAGCGCGAGCGCGAGGAGTATTGCGCGGCCACCCTGAGCAAATTGCGTGCTGCCATCCACGACGGCTCCCCCCGTCCACCGGCCAAAAAGTAGGGCCGGCCCGCCAACAGGGGCTTACAGCCAGGACCACACCAGCCAAAGATTGGCCGCGCAGGCGCCAAACAGCGCCAGCGTCAGGGGCAGAAGCATGTGCCCGCAGGAGGTTTTCAGGTCGCTCGTCATGGCCGAAAACATCCGCTGATTCCGGCCGGAGAGTCCCAGGGATTCTTTTTTTTGGGATTCAGGACTCGTTTACGACTCAGGGCCCTGCGCCCCGATCACGGCGCCGTGATCGAGCCGCAGGCTGGGAACCCCGCACCAGCAAAGCCGTTAACGGGCTTTCCTGGAGCGGGATGAATGCCCTACGCCCTGTTCTGTAATGACGCCCAGATCAGCAAGGCCTATCCTGATGAATCCGACGTCTGGAAGATGGCGCAGCGAAGCGGCCTCGTCGTGGACATCTCCGCGGACGATGAGCGGCCGGGACCGCGCCGGGTACTCGACAACGACTACGAGATCAGGCCTTGCCGGGCAGCCCAAGGCGAGGACCCCGTCAAGAACAAGGCGGAGGCCGAGTGGGCGTCGAGGATGGAGCTTGAGCTGAATTCCTGAGGCCCGGCCGCGGGAAGCCGCGAAGCCAAGTGTCGAAGCCAAGTCTCAGGGGATCGCGGTCGCGAGCGACGCCTGTTCGCCCGGCAGGGTCACACAGGCTTTCCGGCGATGCAGCCCGCGGATCGCGCCGGTGACCTTCATCACCTTGCCCGACGGACATGAGGCGTCCTTGACGAAGGCTACCTCATAGGGGGACAGCACCAGAGGCTCGGATTTGAGGATTGTCTGTGCAGAGCACGGCAGGCAGGTGAAGCACGAGAACACCACTGCCGACACCAAGATACGCATGTCCGTCGTCCCACCAGCCCGTAATTCTCATATAACGCGTTCCAGAGCGCGAGTTCCGTAAATTGCAAAAATTATTTTTGCTTTACCTCGGCCCCATGACGCGCGTGAGAAGGCGCGCCTGCTCTGTTTGCAAGCAAATGATGCGCCAGATGGTTCACGCAAAGCAAACAAAAGGCTCGCAAGACGGGCAAAAGAAAGGCCCGCGAGAGCCGGCCTTTGTCAGATCCTGGGCGTTGGCGGCAGGTCAGTAGCGCGAGGCCGACGGACCGCCCCAGCCGAACCGGTAGTTCACACCGACCTTGACGGTATGCTCGTCCTCCCGGCCGCGAACGCCGACGACGTCGGCCGGACCGGAGGTGAAGGTGGTGCTGCCAAAGTTGTAATACTGGTACTCGGCCTTGGCCGACCAGCTCGGCGCGAACATGTATTCGAGGCCGGCGCCGACAGTATAGCCGTCCTTGCTGTTGCCGGTGGTGGTGAAGGTCTGCGGCACCCCGGCGATGTTCACGCCAAGGCCGTTATTGCGCCAGGCATAACCGCCCTTGGCGTAGAGCAGCGTCGGTCCCCAGGTGTAGCCGATGCGACCGGTCACCGACCCGAGCTGGTCGGTGTTCGACGTCACCTGCGTGCCCAGCGGGAACGTGACGCCATTGTTGTTGGTCGGCAGCCAGGAATACTGGGCCTCGATACCCACCACCCAGTTGGGTGCGAACTGATAGTCGAAGCCGCCCTGCACGCCGCCGAGAAAGCGGGCGTCGCTCGACTGGAAGCTGCTGTCGCCGGCAAAGGCGCCGCCGACATGGCCGCCGATGTAGAAACCGGTCCAGTTGTAAATCACCTGCGGCGGCGTATAGGCCGGCGCCTTGGTGTAGGGGCGCGGCTGCATGTCGGCTGCAGCGGCGGGCACGGCCAGCGCCAACAGAGCAACTGCACCGAGCAAAATAGACTTCATGATCATCCCCGTTCTTTCAAATTCGACCCTCAGCAAACAACGTGGCGTGAATTTGGTTGCTTCGCGGCGATGCCGGAACGTTGATCGTCGGTTACTGTGACGGGGTGGCAACAACGCGATTTTGTTCCGCCCCGTCGCCTTGCATCGGCTGCTCTCGTCGCCCGCACAGGGCCTGCCGTAGCAATTTGTCGCGAAACGAAACCACCCTGTTCAAAGCTCGCCAAAATGTGATCCAGCGGCTCCGGCGCCGTCCGTCTTAGCACGCGGCGATGAAGGCGGGATTTGCGCTACCGCGTCATCTTTTCGAGTTCCGGAAAGGGTGCGTAAACCGCACCGGCGCAGAGCTCGCTCGTCCGATCGACGACGCGGTCGCCCCGCCCGTTGACGAAGATCGCGGCGCGCTCGCGCATGCCCTTGTAGCTGCCATCGGTCTCGCGCGGGGTAAAGTGCAGACAGCTCACGTAGAACTGCCGCCCGCCTACCTCACGCAGCACCGGATCGGCCATGCCGGCGTCGCGCACGCCGACCGGATTGTTCAGATAGCTACGCATCAAGGCCAGCGTGTCGCTGCGGAAATTGTCGGGAAACGGCTGCGGCCCGCCGGCCTGGGTCCCGCCAAACACAGTGGGACGATCACCGTCACTGCCGAAACATGCCGCAAGCGCCAACGGCAACGCCAGGATCACCGCACATCTCGTCAATCGCCCCACAGGCCCCGCTCTCCGCTCGATCAGATCAGGAGATGTTCTAGCCCCAAGCCTGCTCGAAGGGAATTCGCCAGCAGCGGTGCAACAGCGCACCGGCCCGCCACCGCGCCTCGGGCTTCCGCACGAGGCAGGACGAGCGGGCCGGGCCTGAATTCCGCGCGGCGGCGGGCAATGCCAGGGATGCCGCCGCGCGGGAACAGTCGTCAGTTGCGCTTGTCTGACGTCGCCGGCTTGGTCACGTCCGGCTGCGCCTTCTGCGACTCCTTGGCCGAGACCTGCTTGTTGTGATGGCGATGCTTGCGCACCGTCTTGTGCGCGTCGGGCGTGACGGCGGCGTTGGCGTTCATCGCGCTCGACTTGCTATCCACCTTGGCACCGGCCTTGACGTCAGCACCCTTGACGTCAGCACCCTTGGCGTCGGCCTTGACGCCGGCATCCGGTTTGACGGCAGTGTTCGCCGCCTTGGTCTGGCTCTGGTCGGCCTTGATCACCGGCGCGGTGGTGGTCTTGCCGGGTTCAGTGGCGAAGGCCGGGGCTGCGATCACGGAAGCTGCGAGCAAGGCTGCGGAAATGGTCTTCAACATGGTGGTCTCCTCTTGGAAGGATCTCGAGGCGGCGCCCTCTCGCCCCTCTTCGATCGTGGGTGGGAGCCTAGGGACTGCGCACTGAACCCGGTCTGAAGGCCGTTGCAGGCTTCCGTTCATCTCGATGACAAGTTTGTCATCTGCGGCAGGACGAATAGATCGTGCGAAGCGGGAATGTTTTTGCCCCATGGGTGTTCCGGTCTTCGGGCAATCGTGTAGGATCGCCACGTTCCATACGGGAGAACATAAATGCGAAGACTCTCAATGCTTCTTGTGCCGGGGCTGGTCTCGATGGCACTGGCGGCCGGGCCGATGCTGACCAGCGCCTATGCCGCTGGCAGCGATGAACCTTCGTCGCCGCCGAAGTCGGACACCTCGACCAAGAAGGGCAAGAAGAAGAGCTCATCCGTCAGCGATCCCAAATTCCTGGCGGCCTATCGCACCGCCTACACCACGATCTACGACCGGCACGACTACACGGACGCGATCGAGCAGCTGAAATCGCTCAAGCGTGACGACGTCGCCGATGTCGCCAATTTGATCGGCTATTCCTATCGCAAGCTCGGCGATTATCAGTCGTCGAAGACCTATTACGAGCTGGCGCTCAAGGACGATCCGAACCACGTCCGCACCTGGCAATATTACGGTCTCTGGCAGCTCGAGCAGGGCAACCGCGAACAGGCGCAGTATCATCTCAACAAGATCGCCTCGCTCGCCGGCACCGACAGCTCCGAATATCGCTCGCTTGCCGCCGCGCTCGACAAGCCGACCGGCGCGACACTCGTCTACTAGAGACATCGCATCTCCGAACGAAGCGAACGGGCACAACCTTTGGGTTGTGCCCGTTCCGCTTTCTCGGCTAGCTTTGCGCACCAAATCTTCCCCTCGCAAACCGGTAGCGCAATGGACAATTGGCTGCGATCCGCGATCGACTACATCGGGTTCTGGATCGAATTTCAACAGACGATGGTCCAGCAGCCGGGCGTCATCATCGCCTTCGCCCATCGCGGCGAGGTCGTCGCCGAGCATGCGTTCGGCCTTGCCGATCTCGACACGGGCGAGAAGCTCACCCCGCGCCATCGCTTCCGCATCGCCTCGCATTCGAAGAGCTTCACCTCCGCCGGCATCATGAAGCTGCGCGAACAGCACAAACTCCGGCTCGACGACACGATCGGCCAATATGTCGGCGGGCTGCATCCGCGCGTCGCCGAGACGACGATCGCGCAGGTGCTTTCGCACACCGCGGGACTGACGCGCGACGGCGCCGATTCCGGCCAGTTCATCGACAACCGCCCCTATCTCGACGCCAGCGAGCTGCTCGCGGACTTGAAGCTGCCGACCGCGATCGAGCCCGGCACGCGCTTCAAATATTCCAATCACGGTTTTGGCCTGATCGGCCTCGTGATCGAGGCGGTGACGAAGGAGCCCTACCCCGTCTGGATCAAGCGCGAGATCATCGAGCCGGTCGGCTTGCGCGAAACCGAGCCGAACGCGCCGCTTGCCAAGGGCACTCCGTTTGCGCGCGGTCATACGCGAAAGCTGCCGTTCGGCGAGCGATGCGTGATCCCCGGCGACAATCCCGCGCACGCATTGGCCTCCGCCGCGGGCTTCGTCGCGACCGCCGGCGACACCGCGCGCTTCTTCGCGCAGCTCGCGCCTAATGCGAAAAGGAGCGTGCTCTCGGTCGCGAGCCGCCGCGAGATGACGCGACACCATTGGCGCGTCCCGCAGAGCTTCGAGGGCCATTACGGCCTCGGCGTCAATGCCGGCAAGACCGACGGCTGGGATTGGTTCGGCCATGGCGGCGGTTTCCAGGGCTACATTTCCCGAACCTGCTCCATCCCTGATTGCGAACTCGCGATCAGCATCCTCAGCAACTCCATCGACGGCGCGGCGCCGTTCTGGATGGACGGCGCGATGCAGATCCTGCGCGTGTTCAAGACCCGTGGCGCACCGGACCGCCGTGTACGCGAGTGGACCGGCCGCTGGTGGACGATCTGGGGTGCGACCGATTTCGTGCCCGCGGGCAACCGCGTCCTCGTCGCCAATCCGCAGTTCAACAACCCATTCATGGATGCCGCCGAGATCGAGGTCACCGGCCGCGACAGCGGCAAGCTCGCATGGGCCGCCGGCTACTCCAGCCACGGCGAGCCCGTCCGCCGCATCCGCGACAAGCGCGGCAAGGTCAGCAACATCTGGATCGCGGGTGCCAACGTGAAGCCCGAGCGCGTCGTGGCACGCGAGATCGCGCGGCGATACAAGCCGCGCAAGCGCAAGCCTTAGCTCAAGTATGATCTTGTCGGAAAACCGCTACGCACTTTTCCGGATCATGCCCTACTCCCTGACCAGCGCCTCGACTTCACTCCGCAACGCCTGCCGTGAGCCGTCGCGCGAATAGAACATGTGGCCGCCGGGATAGACGACGAATTTCACGCGCTGAGTCGCGAACGCCGGCAACTGGTCGAGCGTCCGCTTCGTTCCGAAATAGGGCGTGGCGAGATCGAACAGGCCGTGCGCCACCAGCACGTTCAGCTTCGCATCGGTGGCGAGGATCTGGCGCAGCTCCGACACCGATTGCGGCGGGTTGATGCCCCGGCCGAAATCCCAACGGCCTTCGACGGCGCCGTTCAGGACTTCATAGGAGCCGTCCGGCCGCCAGTTCAGCTTGCGCGTCAGCACGTCGACGGCAGCACTCGTCAGCGGCGCCTGGAGCGCATCGCCCGAGGGATCGCCGAAACGCGAGCTGCTGGAATCCGGATATGGATCGAAGCCGCGCACGGAGGCATCGTAACGTCCCGTCACCTTGCCGTTCTTGCGGTCGAGTTCGCGGCGGAATTCACTGATGTCGAAGCGGCCGGCGAGCCTACGGCTCACCGCCTGGTCGATGCCGGTGAGTTCGGCGACCTTGTCGGCGAGACGATTCGTAGCTTCCTTGTCCGCCTCGCCCTTGACGAGGTCAGCCAGGAATTCACCGCGCGCGTAAGACTCGACGTCGGCGAGATCGGCGCGCTTGACCGGGCCCTTGGCCTCGCGCGCCACCGCGACATAGCTCGGCAGCGTCGCGACATATTGCAGGAGGCTCGTGCCGGTGAACTCGCGGAAGTCGAGCAGCGGCGACACCAGGATCAGTCCCCTGACGCCGACGCCGTGTTGAAGCTGCAACTGGCGCACGACCTTCGGCCCGCGAATACCGCCATAGCTTTCACCCGCGACGTATTTGGGCGAGACCAGCCGGTCGTGCTTCTCGAGCCAGCGGCGGATCACGAGCGCGATCGAGTTGACGTCGCCGTCGACGGAATAGAACGACTTGCGCGCGTCCTCGCTGCTGGTAACGAAACGGCTGTAGCCGGTGCTGACGGGGTCGATGAAGACGAGATCGGTGAAGTCGAGCCAGGTCTCCGCGTTCGGCTTCACCTCGGGCGAAGCCGACGGCGACAGGGCTTCGCCATCAAGCGGCAGCCGCCACGGCCCCGCGGCGCCGAACTGGAGCCACGCCGAAGACGCGCCCGGCCCGCCATTGAACAGGAACGTCACGGGGCGCGTCGCGCGGTCAGCACCATCGAGCGCGTAGGACGTGTAGGCGATGTCGGCCAACGGCTCGCCCTTGCCGTCGAACACGCGGATCGAGCCGGCGGTCGCGACGAAGTTGATGATACGGCCGGGCAGATCGAGCGTCTGCTTCGTGGTCGAGTCCGCAGGCAGGCGATGTGCTTCAGTGTTCGATGGCGAGGTCTGCGGTGTGTTTTGCGCGCCACTACCGCGTCCGCCTTTCTGTCCCGTCGGCCCCGTCGTATCGGACCGCGGCTGCGGCGGATCATCCGCGCGCGCAAATCCTGCGAGCGCGAAAGTCGACACCGCCAGCACCAGGATCACGCGGCGGAGTGCCGGCACATTCATGATCATGATCGTCCTCCCTGCCCGGCTGCGAGAGCCGGTGAGGCCGAAAGCCTAGCGCGAAATTGCGACGGTTTGGGGAATCATCGGACCGGCGCCCCCTCGAAGCGGCCGATCGGGCGCGAAACGCCCCGATTTGTCCTCGACCCGGCCGTCACCCGTTTGCCTTGAAGCGCGGTCGTCCTCGACAATCGAGGCCCAGGTCGTATAGACGAGCCCGGCGGAACTTACTCGAGCCAGCGGCACCTGCCCGACAAGCCATGACCAAGCCATCGCGATACGACCGGATCGCCTTCGTTGCCAGCCCGAGCAGCGAGGCCCAGACAGCCTTCAATCAACTCACCGGGCAATATGGCAATTGCGATCCTGACGAGGCCGACGTCGTGGTCGCGCTCGGCGGCGACGGCTTGATGCTCCAGACACTGCATCACCACATGCGCACGGGAAAGCCGATCTACGGCATGCATCGCGGCACGGTCGGCTTCCTGATGAACGAGTACTCGGCGCACGATCTCCGCGCGCGGCTCGAAACGGCGCATGAATCCGAGATCAATCCGCTCCTAATGCGCGCGACCGACGTCAACGACCGTGTCCACCTGCACCACGCCATCAACGAAGTCTACCTGTTCCGCCAGACCTCCCAGGCGGCGCGCCTGCGGATCCTGATCGACGAGCGCGAGCGCATGCCCGAGCTGATTGCCGACGGCATCATCGTGGCGACGCCGGCAGGCTCGACCGCGTATAATCTGTCGGCGCAGGGGCCGATCCTGCCGATCAACGCGGCGCTCCTGGCACTGACGCCGATCAGCGCCTTCCGACCGCGGCGCTGGCGCGGCGCCCTGTTGCCCAATACCGCCTATGTCGTGATCGAGGTGCTGGAAGACGACAAGCGCCCCGTCGCGGCGGTCGCCGACCACGAGGAGGTGCGCAGGGTCCGGCGTGTCGAGGTGCTCTCGGACAAGAGCATCTCGATGCGGATGCTGTTCGACCCCGGCCACAGCCTGGAAGAGCGGATTCTGCGCGAGCAATTCGGCTACTGAGCCCCGGGCAGGCCCTCCCGGGAGGCGCTCGCAACCCTTCGTTAACCCTCGCCACGATATGGTTAACGAAGGTTGACCGCTTTGGCCCGGGCGTCATGTTCCGTATCGACTTCAACAAGCTGCGCTTCCTCGTCTGCGACGACAATCCGCACATGCGCCGCATCCTGCGGACGCTGCTGCATTCGTTCGGCGCGCGCGAGGTCTACGAGGCCGAGGACGGCGCCACGGCGCTGGAAATGTACAGCCATTACGTCCCCGATATCGTCATCACCGACTGGGCGATGCCGATCTTCGACGGGCTCGAGCTCGCGCAGATGATCCGGCAGCCGGAATCCAAGGGCAACCCCTACGCGCCGATCATCATGCTGACCGGCCATTCCGAAAAGCGCCGCGTCACGGTCGCGCGCGATGCCGGCGTCACCGAATTCCTGGCCAAGCCGATTTCGGCCAAGGGCCTCTATCAGCGCATCCTCAACGTGGTCGCCAATCCCCGCCCCTTCATCAAGACCAAGACCTATTTCGGCCCGGACCGGCGCCGCAACACCAACTCCGCCTATATGGGCCCGGAACGCCGCGTCGGCGAAAAGCACGAGGTGCTCCAGCAGCCCTCGCTGCTCGACAAGGCCCGCTCCTCCATCTAGCGCAACGTCTCACACGAGGCAGGCATCATGGCGAAGAACAGCGCAAAGGACATCGAGGTCACGGCCTTCGCCACGCATCAAATCATCACGCAGCCCAACCCGCTGCGCAAAGTTCTGCGCCGCGTCGAGGAAAAGGACATGGACGATCCGGTCGCCCGCGCCGAGCAGGCGCTGGCGGGCCTGTCCGGCGAGTTCAAGGACTGGATGACGATCGAGGTCCAGAGACTGTCCGCAGCCTGGACTGCCGTGCAGCAGGATGGCTTCACCAAGAAGCTGCGTGACGAGCTGTTCCACGCCGCACACGACATCAAGGGGGATGCGGCGACCTTCGGCTTTGCTTCGGCAGCGGGGATCGCCGAGAGCCTGTGCCGTGTCATCGAGCATGCCCCAGACCTTTCGAAGGTCCCGGCCGAGCTGTTCACGCACCACATCAACGCGATCCTCGCCATCGTGCACGAGAACACCAGGCTCGACAGCATCAGCGTTTCCGCCGAGCTCAGCCGGCGCCTGCGCAAGATCGCCGACGAATATCTCGCCCACGTCAACCGCGACCGCCCCGAGCATCTCGAGGTGATCCTGGCGCCGAGCATCGCGCCCGCGGAGTAAGGGCTCTCTCCTCTCGTCATTGCGAGCGCAGCGAAGCAATCCAGAGTCTTTCCGCGGAGGGATTCTGGATTGCTTCGCTGCGCTCGCAATGACGGAGCTTGGGGCTTCGACACGAATGGAATCGTAGAGTGGGCAAAGCGAAGCGTGCCCACCATTCAGCTCGGATTACACAGACAAATGGTGGGCACGGCGCTGTACGCCTTTGCCCACCCTCCGGCACCTGACTATGCCGCGATCAGATCATCATAAACCGGATCGATCGCGTCGTCCGCGACGAGCTCGTCGCAGAACAGCCGTGCCTCTTCGCGCGCGGACTCGGTGGCGAAGCGGCGGAGCAGGACCATCAGCGGCTCGGTGGCGCCGCGGTCCGTCTGGCAATGGGTGAGCACGCGCTCGACCATGCGCCGGCGCAGCCGCGCCGCACCGTCGTCGCTGTCGACAAAGCCCTGCTCGTGACAGGCTTCGAGCGCGACCTGGAACGCCGCGAACGTCGCCTCGGGCAATCCGGCGCGGCGGAGCAGCGCGTGTAGGCTATTGCCGCCGCGGTCGTGCAGCAGCGCCGAGACGCGCGCCAGCGGCAGATCGGCGAGTTCAGCGAGGGCCGCGTCGAACAGGTCGAGATTGTTCGACAGCAGCGCGCGCAGGATCAGACCCGCCGTGAGCTGGCCGGTGATGCGCAGGTGCCGCACCAGGCCCTGCATATCCTCGCCACGCGAGCGCGCCGCGATGTTCATGGTGGAGCGGTCGCGCGCCTCCGTCGTCATGCGCTCGGCGCGGTCGGCGCTCAGCCAGTTGCGGGCGACGACGAACTGGGCCAGCGTCTCCGACAGCTTGGCCACCAGAGCCGCACGCGTCGCGGCCGGCAATTCGTCCAACATCAGCATCGCTTCGCGGATCGCGGCGAGATGGCCGTGGCGCTCGACAATACGGTCCCAGGAGAACGGCGCGAGCTCGGCATGGGGATTTTCGATCAGCTCCAGCGCCGCAGCCGCACAGCCGACCTCGGCGATGGCGGCGCCGACCGACACGGGCAGCGCGATACGGCGGGCGACCGCGCATTGCACCTCGTCATTGCCGGTCGCGACGATGTCGACGAGATCGGCATCGATCAGCAGCGGGGAATGTTCGAGCACGGGCAGCGCGACGGTCACCTGGTCCGCCGACAGCACCCGCACGATTGCGGCCGGCGCCTCGGTGCTACGCGCAAACGCCTCGGCCATCGCTTGCCGCACCAGCGGCGAGGGATCGTCGAGCAACATCAAAAGCGCGCCTTCGGCGGCGACGCGGTCGTCATGAGAAAGGTCCGAGATCAGCCAGGCCCGGGCCAACGCCCGTGTCGCTTCGGCCCGCTCGCCGGCGGGGGCCGTCCTGATCCAATTGATGAACTGCCGAACAATCATGCTGCTTCCGGCTTACACAACAAACGAAATTGGTGACGGCTCGTCACCTGCAACACAAAATAAACCACGACGCTTAACAAAGCGTTCACCATAACTGGCTGGTTTTATTGACGTTTTGTTAAGGGAACAAAGCCGCTCCGTGCGCATGCTCCGGACGCGGCGCATCACTTGCGCATAGCGCGGCAGATCCGGGAGACGAGAGCGCGTATCAGCTCGAGAACGTGCCGCTGCGATCGCTGAAGAGATCGAGCGGCTGCGGCGGCCGCACATCCGGCGTCGCCGAAGCGACTGACGTCAGCGAGGCGTTGTTGCCCCACAATTTCTGCACGGTTGTCGAGACCGGCTGCGTGGCGTCGCCGGGCTGATAGATCGAACGAAACACCGGTGTGCTCGGCGCATTGTCCGCGAGCGTCGTTGGCGACGTCGCACCGACGGGCGTCACGGCGCGTGTATTCGGGAAGGTCTGGAGATAGGCGGCGTTGTCGATCACCGGCACGGTGGGCTGCACGCCGTTGGCGCTCGCGACCTGCGTGGTCGAGGGCGCATCGCCATACATCGCCATCGCGCTGCGCGTCGATTTCGCGTTGGCCGCGCTGGCGTAGCGCGCGTCCAGCACCGAGTAGACTTCGGAGACGCTGCGGGCGCGGCCGTCCTTGGCGTAGAAGATCGAACGGTTGGCCGCGGCCGCGTTGGGAAACAGCCGCGCACCGACGGCCTGCGGATTGTCCTCGGCATTGGCGATCAGTTTCGCAGCGCCGCCGACGCCCATGAAATGGGCCATGTAGAGTTCGCTGTCGCTCGGCCTACGCCCGAGCAGGCCGGTGAGCTTGAAGCTGTTCGACTGCGTCAGCGCCGCCGCCATGCTCGATGCCGCCTCCGGATCATCGCGCAGCTTCATGATCGACCGCTTCTGCACGGGATCATCGACGGTGTAGGTGCCCGACGCGGTCTTCGTGATGGCGTCGGCGTAGCTGCCATAGCCGAGCTGGGCACCTGCCTCCTTCACCGTGCCGAGCCAGGTCTGGTCGATGAACTGGTAGAGCCCTTGCGCGGACGAGGTGGTGGCACCGGCCGTCGGATTGAAATCCGATTCCATCTTGGCAGTGGTCAGCATGTACTGGAAGCTGACGCCGGAAAGGTTCGAGGCCTGCTTGATCGCACCGGCGACGCGCGCCCGCGACGGATCGAGACCGGCCGTCTGCGTCGCACTGAAATTGTCGACCGACATGATGAAGTGCCCGCCCCGCGCGGCGTTGAGCGGCGCCGGCAATTCGGCGCCCTGTCGTCTCACCGTGGGACAGGTATGGTTAATGTGCGGTTAATTGGGCGCTCCAGCCCCACCCCGAGTCATTCCGGGGCGCACCGCAGGTGCGAGCCCGGAATCCATTCCACCGCGCGCGATGCCGCGCGATGGATTCTCAGGTGCGCAATTGCTCACCGCAGCTCGTGCTACGCGCCCCCCGGAATGACAGCTTGCTACTTCTTGTAAACAGCGTCCGGATCGAACAGCCGCTCCGCATCGACAAAGACGAGCTTGGCGCCTCCGCCTTCCCCCTCGACCTTGCGATAGAAGCAGGACCTCCGCCCGGTGTGGCAGGCCGCGCCGATCTGCTCGACGCGGATCCAGATGGCGTCCTGGTCGCAATCGGTACGCATCTCGATCACGCGCTGGGTCTGACCCGAGGTCTCACCTTTTCGCCACAAGGCATTGCGCGAGCGGCTGAAGTACCACGCCTCGCCGGTCGCAACCGTCTTGCGCAGCGCTTCCTCGTTCATGTGGGCGACCATGAGCACGTCGCCGGTGGCGACGTCCGTCGCCACGCAGGTCACGAGCCCACCCGCATCGAACCGGGGCTGGAACGAGAGACCTTCCTCGATCTCATGGGAGTGAGCGGACACAAGACCCTCGCCAGAGCATGACCCGGAAAAGTGCGCGGCGGCAAGGTCAGCGCTGCAGGCCCCGCACCAGGGACAGGAAACGGGCCTGCTCCGCCGGATTGTCGCGGAACATGCCGGTGAAGCGGCTGGTGAAGGTGGAGGCGCCATGCTTGGCGACGCCGCGCACCGACATGCAGGTATGCTCGGCCTCGATCAGCACCGCAACGCCGCGGGGCTTGAGGACCTCGTCGATGGCGGCCGCGATCTGCGCCGTCAGGTGCTCCTGGGTCTGGAGCCGGCGGGCAAAGATATCGGTCAGGCGCGCGAGCTTGGACAGGCCGACGACGCGTTCTACCGGCGTATAGGCGATGTGGGCCTTGCCGTAGAACGGCATCATGTGATGCTCGCATTGCGAGGTGAACTCGATGTCGCGCACCAGGACGAAATCATCATAGCCCGCCGTCTCGCCGAAGGTGCGATCCAGAACCTCGGCCGGGCATTGGTGATAGCCCTGATAGAGCTCGTCGAAAGCCTCGACCACGCGGCGCGGCGTATCGAGCAGGCCTTCGCGCTCGGTGTTCTCGCCGATATAGGCGAGCAGCGTCCTCACCGCCGCTTCCGCCTCGGCACGCGCCGGGCGCGGCTGGTCGGCACGGACGGCGGCCGCGAGGAATTCGGCAGGATCAAGCTCTGCGGGGCGGCTCTCCGGCTGCCGATCTGAAGGCTTGTTGGGGCGGATGGATTTGATTGCAGCGTCCATATCGACTCCGTTCGACGGCCTCAACGGCCGGAGTGTCACCGGCAGACGGGGCGGCAAGCCGCCGGACGCCTGAAGAGAACAACTGAACCCGGTGGAAGAGATCCTCACCACCAACGCGGGCCACAGGGTCTGGGCCACCCCGCTGGACTGTTTTTCCGCGGGTTCCACCCCTATATAGGACCATGGACGGCGCCCGCCAAGGCCGATCCGGTGCGGAAGTGTTGGACTCCATCACATGCTGAACGACATCTATAACAAGCGGATCATCGAACTGGCCGGGAATATTCCGCGCCTCGGGCGGCTGTCGGACCCCGATGCCTCCGCCACCGCCCACTCCAAGCTGTGCGGCTCGACCGTGAAGATCGACCTCAAGATGAACGGGGACACCGTCACCGACTTCGCCCATGACGTGAAGGCCTGCGCCTTGGGCCAGGCCTCTTCATCCATCATGGCAAGCCAAATCGTCGGCTCGACTGCGAGCGAACTCCGTGAGTTACGCGAGACCGTTCGCAAGATGCTGAAGGAGAACGGCGCGCCTCCTCAAGGCAAATGGGAAGAGATCAAGTTCCTTGAGCCGGTCCGCGACTACAAGGCGCGCCATGCCTCGACGCTTCTCACCTTCGACGCCGTGGTCGATGCCATCGGCCAGATCGAGGCCAAGGCGAAGCAGCCGGCCGCAGCGCAGGGCTGAACACTCCGCGCGTCATTCCGGAGCGTCGCAGAGCAACGAGCCCGCAATCTGGAGATTGCAGCGCGAGATTCTCAGGTGCGCAATTGCGCACCGTAGTTCGCGCTGCGCGCCCCCCGGAATGACTGCCGAGATTTCAGAGCTTACTTCTGCGCCGCCGTAGCCGGTGCTGTGCCCGTCGGCACCAAGGCTTCCGCGGTCTTGGTCGACTTGGCAGCCTGCTCCGGTTCCGCACCGAACCTGGCCTGCGTCTTCGGCCCAAGCTCCGCCATCGCCGGCGCGGAGATGTCCACGTGTGGCAGCACGTCAGCCATGAGGTCCGTCGTGACGAGATTGGTGAGCTTGAGCTCGCCGGCGTCAAGCTCGTGCAAATCTTCCCACGGCGGCACGCTGAGCGCGAGCGACAGCAGATCGCCGGCGCCACCCATGTCGAACGTGTATTTGGCGAGCCGGCCGATGTCGCGCTCCACGATCATCAGGTCCTGCGCGCTATAGCTCGCGGCCCTCGCATCGTCGGCGCGATCGCCCATCCAGATCTGGTGAACCCGGACATGAGCGGCTTCCGGCACGTAGCGCTTCTTGCCGGCCAGCAGCAGGAACACGCACATGGATTCGCAATAGGCTTCGGGCGCGACCGCCGGGCGGGCGCCCTGCCCGCCGCGGTTCTGAAGACTGATGCCGACGGTGGTCAGGAGGCCGAGATTGCGGAAGCGCCGACCGAGGGTGATCGCATCGTTGACCGAACCGCCGCTGGAATCGAGCACGACGGTGGCGCCCCCAAGCTGGCGTCCGCGCGAAAACTCCTCGAAATCCTTGGGCGTATCAGCGGTGATGATGCCGACCGCGCTGACCCAGCCGCGGCAATTCGGCTCGCAAGCAACCCAACTGAACTTCATCGGTAGCTTGCGCTCTTCGAGGGCCGCACCGGCCCGGGCCGACGATCCGAGTGTCGCGACGGCACCGGCCAGCACGACTCCACAAGCGGCGGTTCCCACCAACAACCAGCCGCGAAGGTTGAGCGACTTCAGAAGTTTCAAACTGATCCCTTCCCCAAGCCCATTGGCGCGATTATCCCCGCTTCGCGCTCGATGAGTCCATCATACAGTCGTATGTTTTCACGAGTGTCATAAAAATGGTATCCGGGGGAATACAGCTCGTCTACACGGACTTGCTGCAGTGCTCCCAAAAAGCACGTAAAATATGGCGCGAAAACAACACCTTGCTGTTCCCTGCGTCGGAACCGGGCAATACTTCGCTTAACGTCGCGGCAAAGCGCACATGAAGCATTCAGCCTGCGACCACTGTTCCAATCCCGTCGCGAGCGCAGTTCGTCTGCCGCGTCGATTCGGCCGCGCGCTGATCTGGCTCTATCGGCACACGCTATCGCCGCTCGTCGGCTACAATTGTCGGCACCTGCCGACCTGCTCGGTCTATGGTGACGAGGCGATCGAACGGTTCGGACTCTGGGGCGGCGGATGGATGACGCTCGCGCGGCTGCTGCGCTGCAATCCCTTCGGCACTTCCGGGATCGACAATGTGCCGCTCACACCACCACACGGTGCGCGCTGGTATCTGCCCTGGCGCTACGGTCGCTGGCGCGGGGTCAATGCACCCTGAGTTGTGCGGTGCTTTTTGCATCGCTGTCCTGACTGGAACCGGAACTCTCACCTCGCATTGATGTGATGCTCCCATCGGGAGGAAACAACAATGCGCTGGAAAATCAGCCCTCATTTCCACTTCGGACTCGGGCCAAATCCTGGTCGCAGAGGCCATCACGACCGCCGAACCATGGATCTGCTCGCGATTGTCGCCCTGCTGGCGCTCGTGCTCGCCTCCGGCTGGTATCTGGGGACGAGCCTTGCCACGCCGCCGAGCACGACGGCATTCATCGTGCCGAGCCAGAGCGTGCACTGGTAGCTAGCGGAACCAGAAGAAACGTCCGGACTGCGGCGGGATCGACTCGGGCGGGCGCAGCCGCTTCGGACGCGGCGGCTTTGGCGGCGGCTCGGCGAACGAGGTGGTTTCCGCCGCCGGCGCGGCCTCGCTGCCCGGCACCTTCACCGACAGCAACAGGTTCGACTCGTGCGTCCGCCAGCGATAGCCCACGCCGAAATCGATCGGTTGGGCGCGCGTGAACAGTTCGGCGTAGCGCTCCTGATAGCGCCCGGGGAATTCGTCGATCGGTCCGAGATAGCGGCCGAAGGGGAAGAACCGCCATTGCCGCGCATTGTAATTCGCGAGCGGAATGCCGGAATCATCCTGGATGATGGTGGCGCTGTTGGCGAGCAGCCAGTCGCGCACGACGGTGAAGTTGCCGGAATGCAGCAGATAGGACGCGCTCTTGAGCAGGCTGTTGCCGGGGCCGAGCGTCTCGCAGAATTTCAGGAAGCCAGCCGCGCGTGCGCCGGAATTGGAAAGATCCGTCGAGAAATAATACAGCGTGCGCGCTTCTCCATCGCTGCCGGCAAAGGTGATGCGGACACCGCGCGTCGCGTTCCGTCCCGGATTGTCGTTGCCGACATGTATCCCACCCTTGTCGTCGAGCGCGACCATCTCGACATTGCGGATGGTCTTGCCGGAACGAGCGAGGAAGACATAGAGGATCGGCAATGTACCGTTGACCCGATTGGCGTGCAGGTCGACCTTCATGTGCTTGGTGATGAAGAAGGAGAAACTCAGGATCGAGCCGAGCGAGCGCTCGACATTGTAGAGCGCAGCGCCGACCGCACTGCGCGGCAGCCGCGTCAGGTCAGGCACCGCGCCGACAGGCTCGAGCGCGCCGAGCACGTAGGTGCTGGCCTTGCCATAGAAGGTGTTGGCGTAGAGGAAATCCGGACCGCTGAAGAGGTAGAACATGGTCGGCCGGGGCGCGGCGAGATTGACATCGGCCCAGGTGCGGATCTTCGAGAGCTGCCGCTGCTCGAGCTGGGCGAAGGCGCCGTCGAAGAACTTTGCGTGACGCTGCCAGCCCGGGTCCGTCGTGAGCGGCACCAGCGGCGAATCCGCCGAAGGCTGCATGCCCGCAAGGAAGCGCGCGGTGTCGTCAAAGGTGACCTCCGCGGCATGCGTGGACGAGACGGCCATGGCCAGCAGGGCAAGGGCGACAGCCGCAATTCTCAGGGGTCGGAACATGTCTATTCGCGATGTGGTGAAGCGGCAGCGGCGACCGGCCGCCTGCGGAAAACAGCGTAAATCAACAGGCCCGAGAGCATGACGAGCATTCCCGCGAGCGACTGCACCGGCCGCTCGGTCAAGAGGTAGTACATCATGAAGGCGGTCACGAGCAGGAAAACCAGCGGCGTGAACGGGTATCCCCAGGCGCGATACGGGCGTGGCAGGTTGGGATCGGTGATGCGGAGCTTGATGACGCCCGCGACGGTGAAGAACGAGCAGAACAGCAGCGCGAACTGGATGAAGTCGAGCACCGCCTCGAAGCTGCGCGTGAACAGCAGCAGGGTCGCGACGGCTAGCTGAAACAGGATGGCATAGGCCGGCGCACCGTTCGCCGACCTCTGCGAGAACACGCGTAGCGCGGGAATGTCCTCGCCCATCGTCATCATCACGCGCGGGCCGATCCACATCATCGCGCTGATCGAGGAGATCAGGCCGACACAGATCATCGCGCCGACGATCCGGCCGCCGAGGCCGCCGAAGATGGCACTGCCGGCAACGCTGGCGACGTCGAGCTGGCCGGCCAGCGCGCTGACCGGCGTCGAGTAGAGGAACACCGCGTTCAGAGCGACGTACAGGACGAGCACGATCAGCGTGCCCACGAGCAACGCGCGCGGCAGGCTGCGCTGCGGCGTGTTCATCTCGCCGATGATATAGGTCGCAGCATTCCATCCCGAGAACGAATACATCACGAAGACGAGCCCGATCGCGAAAGGCGCGCTGACGATGTGGGCGAGATCGCCCGGCTGCGGCGTGAAGGCGATCTGCTGCGGCACGCCGATGACGAAGCCGGCCACCAGGAAAGCCACAATCAGCACGACCTTCAGAACCGTCGAGATCAGCTGGAACGTCGCGGAGTGCCTGACGCCGGTCAGTTGCACGAGCGAGACCAGCCACACGACGCCGATAGCAAGCGGGATCGGCGGCAGATCGGGCACGACCGATTTGGCGTATTCGCCGAACGCCATCGCGGCGAGCGCAACCGGCGCCGCAAATCCTACCGTCGCCGACACCCAGCCGGCGAGAAAGCCGAAGGCGGGATGATAGGCGCGGCCGAGGAAATTGTACTCGCCGCTGGAGCGCGGAAACATCGCGCCCAATTCGCTGTACGAGAACACCCCACACAGCGCGACGATGCCGCCGACCGTCCAGAGCAGCAGGATCGAGAAGCCGGACGGGATGTCCTTGACCTGGAAACCGAGGCTGGTGAAGACGCCGACCCCGATCATGTCGGCAACAACGATAGCGGTCGCGACCGGAACGGAGACCCCCGACCCGCTTCCGATCAGCCGGCCAATCCAGGGCGCGGTACCCGCATTTGATGCCGTCATCGGGGTCCTCAAGCCTCCGGCGTCACGCCTCGTGTGAAGCATTGGGCAGATTGATTCAGTCAATTCAAGCAGGGTTAACAAGGGATAAATGAGGCAAACGAAACGGGTATTTTGACACCTTTATGCATCGACTTGGGCAATAAGCCTTGGGAAACCCCGGACAATCCCGTTCTCCTCCCCCACAATCAGGACACGATTGCATGGTCCCTTTGAGCGTTCCGGATATGGGGAAGTTTCTCCGGACGCTTAACGTCGCCTAAACGCCAGTCGGCTCAATTGATCTTAGAAATTGCCGAAGGACGCGACTTAAGAGACGTGACTTAAGGGCGTGACTTGGGGTCATGGGTGGATGGTCGGGGCCGTTCCGAAACTGAGAGCTGACACGCGTGCCGACCGGACGACCTCCGGCGCGCGCGGTCGTGTGCTCCAGGTCGGTCTGATCTCGGCCTTGGTGCCGCTGTCGCTCACGCTGGCTCAATGCGGCAGGGCGCCCAATCCGGCGGCGCTCGCGGCGAACTCGCAGGCCAACGTGCAAGTGGTCGCCAAGACCAATACGCAGGTGGCAAGCGGCGACACGTTCGAGGATCGCTTCCCTGCCCCGCAGTTTAGGGAGCGTTTCCCCTCGGCGAGCGAGAGTTTTCTGCAACGGCAGATGTCGGACTTCTCGCCCAAGCACGCCGTGCAGCAGCCGCAACCGGAGCAGGCGCCCTACAAGGTGGCTTCGCTCGAGCCGCAGGTCCCCTACAAGCGTCCGCCCCGCGAGGACCTGACGACGCTCGTCAGCATGAAGTCGTCGGCCTTCCCCTATTTCGGCAACAACCCTGCCTCCGACGCCCCCTTCCTCAACATATCCAAGGGCGACCGCCGCGGCCACCGCAGCTATTCGGGGCGCATCTACTGGCAGGACGAAACCTACAGCGACAACCGCGTGCTGGTGCACGTCCCCGAGCATTTCGACGTTCGCAAGCCGGGCGTGATCGTGGTGTTCTTCCACGGCAATGGCGCCACGCTCGAGCGTGACGTGCGTGACCGGCAGCTGGTGCCGAAACAGATTACCGATTCCGGCGCCAATGCCATCCTGCTCGCGCCGCAGATGGCGGTGGATGCCGCCGATTCCAGCGCCGGCAAATTCTGGCAGGCGGGCGGCCTCAAGCGCTTCATGGAGGAGTCGGCTAACCATCTGGCCCGGCTCACCGGCGATCCCAACAGCGCGCGTGCCTTCGCCAACATGCCGATCGTGATCGTCGGCTATAGCGGCGGCTTCCTGCCGACGGCCTGGAGCCTCGAGGTCGGCGGCATCAGCGACCGCGTCCGCGGCGTCGTGCTGCTCGACGCGGTCTATGGCGAAATAGACAAGTTCGCCTCCTGGATCGAGAGCCACCGCTCAGGCTTCTTCGTCAGCGCCTACACCCGCTCCACCGCGCGGCGCGATCGCGAGCTGATGAGCATGCTCAGGCAGAAGGGCATCAGCGTCTCCGAGGACATGGACGGGCCGTTGCGGCCCGGCAGCGTGGTGTTTGTGGAGACTGGCGAGGGTATCACCCATCGTGACTACGTGACGCGGGCCTGGACGCGGGATCCGCTCAAGGACGTGCTGGTGAAGATGTCGGCAACACCCTCGCTCGCGCTCACGCGCGTGGCCTCCACCAATCCATCCGCATCGAGCCGTTAGAGCGTGTTCGAGCGAAGTGGATACCGGTTCGCGTGAAGAAAACGCGTCAAATCAAGTATCTTGCGATATTTTCCAGCCGGTATTCGGCGGCGCTGTCTGCAATCTCTAAAGCGTTGATCAAAATGTGATGTTGAATGGCCAACATCCCCGCAAGCCACCGGATTTGCTTCCGCCAACAACGACCCTAATTTGCCTGCCGAGTTGCAGTCTGGAATTCAGTGGGGACAGGTAGTGCGTCAGGGTTTGTACAAGGCCGACTTCCACACGGTTCACGGAACCGGCTGCGGCATCATCTATGTGACCGATGGCAAGATGCGCGGCGGCAACTCCGCATTCGCCTTCATCGGCACCTACACGGGCGAAGGCGACACCATCAAGGTCAAGATCTCCACGCAGCGCTATAACGACGACCCGACCTTCAAGGCACTGTTCGGCCTCGACCGGGTCACGCTGACGCTCACCGGCCGGGAGGACGGCGACACCGCGGAATTCGAAGGCAACGCGCTGCAAGTGCCGGGCGTTGCCTTCAGGGCTGTCCTGAGCCGGATCAGTGACTGAGCGTTCGCGCCCGGTCAGTTCTTGGCTCGTCAGTTCTTGGGCAGCTTCGGAATGCTCTCGGCAAAGCCGTTGAAGCAGGCCAGCCGCTCATCCTCTTCCTTGAAGAAACGGCAATCTGCGTAACCCTTGGCCTTTGCCGGCTTCGGCTTCGGTGCCGGCGGGATCACGCCGTCGTAGCAGTTGAGGCGGTCCTTGGTGCCGTCATCGATCTCGAGGCAAGCCTGGAGCCGCACCGCGATCGATTGCGGCTTGCCCTTCGGGGCGGCGGGGGGCTTGGCCTGAGCCTCTTTGATCCCCTTCGGCTTGACCTGCACCAGCGGCTTGTCCCCCACCATCGGTGGCTTGTCGGCTTGCGCAAATGCGGAGGCTGAATAGAGCACCGCGGCAACCGCCAGAATCATCCTCATTTCAGTCAACTCTCTTTGGTCCCCATGACCGGCGTTCTAGCGCCCTCACGCGCGGTTTGCCAAGCACCTTGCGCACAGGAAACCGCGGGATTCAGGCCGGTGCGGCAGCAGCCGGCCGGGTCAGAACCACCAGGATCAGCGCCGATACGACGAAACCTACCGCCACGAAGCCGAGCGTGTGCAGGAGCTCGCGGGCGAACAGCAGTCCGCCGATGGCCGAGCCGACCGCCTGGCCGACATAGAGGACGGACGTGTTGAGGGCGACGGTCGCCGATGCCAGCGATGGCGCGGCCGCCACCAGCCGCACCTGCTGCATCGAATTGGTCGAGGCAAAGCCGAGGCCCCAGACCGCGACCGCGCCCGCCATCAATGCGAGCGTGCCGGCGCCGAGCGCCCAGCCACTGATCCCCGCGAACAGCAGGCAGGTGAACAGCAGCGAGGTACGGTAAGGCCCGGAGGTGTCGACGATGCGGGTCGCGATGGCGACGCCGAGGAAGCCGCAGATGCCGTACAGCGCGAACACCATGCCGATGGCATCGGGTCCGGCGCCGGTGAGCTTCTTGAGCAGCGGGCCCATGAAGGTGAACACCACGAACTGCCCGGACATTTGCAGCATGGTGATCGCAAGCAGAAGCAGAATCGTCTTGCTGCGGCCGACCTCGGCCCAGGTCTTGATATCCACCGGCGTGCCTTTCAGGTTCGCCGGCAGACGCAGCATCAACAACAGGAAGCTGATGCAGCCAAGCGCGCCGATCTCGCCATAGGCCGCGCGCCAGCCATAGCGGCTGGCGATGAAAGTGATCAGAGGCAGGCCGACGGCGGCAGCCAGCGACCAGCCCAGGAAGATGTAGGCAATCGTGCTACCGCGCCGCTCTGCCGGCACGATCAGCGCCGCCGTGCCTGCGGCCTGCGGCGTATAGAGCGCGCCGACTGCAAGCATCACCAGACGGATCGCCAGCAGGCTCGCATAGTCGGGCGCGAAGGCCGAGGCGAGATTGCCGATGGCAAGCACGGCCAGCGTCGTCGTAAGCAGCGTCCGCCGATCGATGTGGCTGGTCAGCCAGGCCGTCAGCGGCGAGCCGATGCACAGCGTGATCGCGCCGAAGGTGATCAGGAGCCCAGCCGCATGGATGCTGACGTCGAGGCCGGTCGCCAATTCCGGCAACATGCCCGCCGGTACCAGCACCGAGCAGCCGGTGACGATGTTGCCGAGCATCAGGGCGGTTGGCGCGAAGCGGCCGGCGCGGGGTTTTTCCATGCAAGTGCATGTAGAGCGGACGTCCCGCCAATGAAAGGGCCTTTACGAAATAGTTGGCGCGGACGCCGGCCATGCGCGCGGATTTTCTTGGAAATGCCCGATTGCACAGGCCGAATCGCCTGATATATCGCTCGTTCCCGCTTACCTGCGCTCGTTCGCAGGAGTGAGCTTCAGGAGAAAAGCAATGACCGACCAGCCCAAGTCCGAATCCGGCTTCCAGTACTCCCTCAGCAATCTGAAGCCCGTGACCCCCGCCGCCAAAGTCACCCTCACCTTCCCGGACGGCGCCCGGCGCGAATACGACAAGAGCATCACCGGCCTCGAGATCGCCAAGGGCATCTCGCCTTCGCTGGCCAAGCGCACGGTCGCGATGGCGCTCGACGGCGTCATCGCCGACCTCGACGATCCCATCGAAGTCGATGCCAAGATCGAGCTGATCAACCGCGACGATCCGCGCGCGCTCGAGCTGATCCGCCACGACTGCGCGCATGTGCTGGCCGAAGCCGTGCAATCGCTGTGGCCGGGCACCCAGGTCACCATCGGTCCGGTGATCGAGAACGGCTTCTATTACGACTTCTTCCGCAATGAGCCATTCACCCCGGAAGATTTTGCCGCGATCGAAAAGAGGATGCGCGAGATCATCGCGCGCGACAAACCTTTCACCAAGGAGGTCTGGGATCGCGAGAAGACCAAACAGGTATTCCGCGACAAGGGCGAAGCCTTCAAGGTCGAGCTGGTCGACGCCATTCCCGGCAACGAGCCGATCAAGATCTACTATCAGGGCGACTGGTTCGATCTCTGCCGCGGCCCGCACATGACCTCGACCGGCAAGGTCGGCAATGCCTTCAAGCTGATGAAGGTGGCCGGCGCCTATTGGCGCGGCGACAGCAACAACCCGATGCTGACCCGCATCTACGGCACGGCCTTCGCCAAGCAGGAGGACCTCGACGCTTATCTCAAGCAGATCGAGGAAGCCGAGAAGCGCGACCACCGCAAGCTCGGACGCGAGCTCGACCTCTTCCATTTCCAGGAGGAAGGTCCGGGCGTCGTATTCTGGCACCCGAAGGGCTGGACCATCTTCCAGCAGCTGATCGCCTATATGCGGCGGCGCCTGACCGGCGACTACAGCGAGGTCAATGCGCCACAGATCCTGGACAAGGCGCTGTGGGAGACCTCGGGCCATTGGGGCTGGTACCGCGAGAACATGTTCGCGGCGCAGTCGGCCGGCGATGAGGCCGAGGACAAGCGCTGGTTTGCGCTCAAGCCCATGAACTGCCCCGGTCACGTGCAGATCTTCAAGCACGGCCTGAAGAGCTATCGCGACCTGCCGCTGCGCCTCGCCGAGTTCGGCGTGGTGCACCGCTACGAGCCGTCCGGCGCCATGCACGGCCTGATGCGTGTGCGCGGCTTCACCCAGGACGATGCGCACATCTTCTGCACCGAGGACCAGCTCGCCGAGGAATGCCTGAAGATCAACGACCTGATCCTGTCGACCTACGCCGACTTCGGCTTTACCGGCGATCTCACCGTGAAGCTCTCGACCCGGCCGGAGAAACGCGTCGGCACGGACGCGATGTGGGATCATGCCGAGCGCGTGATGGCGACCGTGCTGCGCGAGATCCAGTCGCAGAACAATCACATCAAGACCGAGATCAATCCGGGCGAAGGCGCCTTCTACGGCCCGAAGTTCGAATATGTGCTGCGCGACGCCATCGGCCGCGACTGGCAGTGCGGCACCACGCAGGTCGACTTCAACCTGCCGGAGCGCTTCGGGGCATTCTACATCGACCATGACGGCGGCAAGAAACCGCCGGTGATGGTGCACCGCGCGATCTGCGGCTCGATGGAGCGCTATATCGGCATCCTGATCGAGCACTACGCCGGCAACTTCCCGCTCTGGCTCTCGCCGGTGCAGGTGGTGGTCACCACCATCACCTCCGAAGCTGACGAATACGCCAAGCAGGTCGTCGAGCAGGCGCGGCGCGCCGGGCTTCGGGTCGAGATCGACCTGCGCAACGAAAAGATCAACTACAAGGTCCGCGAGCACTCGCTGGCCAAGATCCCGGCGCTGCTCGTGGTCGGCAAGAAGGAGGCCGAGACGCATTCGGTCTCCGTCCGCCGCCTCGGCAGCGACGGCCAGAAGGTGATGACAACGCAGGAGGCGATCGCGGCCCTCCTCGAGGAGGCCACCCCGCCGGACGTCCAGCGGGCGCGTGGTGCCGTCTGATCCCTGAAATCGATCTAAACTCGCTTCCGGTTGCGGGCGTGCATGCCTATCTCGGGTCTGCACGCCCGCCGACCAGCTGAAGAGGATATCGCAGTGCCAGACGCCATTGAACTTCTGAAGACCCGCCGCTCGGTCAAGCCGCGCGAGATGACCGGACCTGGCCCCTCCGCAGCCGAGCTCGAGACGATCCTCACCATCGGCGCACGCGTGCCGGACCATGGCAAGCTGGCGCCCTGGCGCTTCATCATTTTCGAGGGCGATGCCCGCCAGCGCGCCGGCGAGGTGATCGCGAAAGTCTTCACCCGGAAGAATCCCGGCGCGCCTGCCGCCGACGTCGAGACCGAGCGCAAGCGCCTCACCGACGCGCCGCTGGTGATCGGCATCGTCAGCTTCACCAAGCCGCATCCGAAGGTGCCGGCGTTCGAGCAGGAATTGTCGGCGGGCGCCAGCGCCATGAACATCGTCACGGCCGCAACCGCCCTCGGCTACGGCGCCTGCTGGCTGACTGGCTGGTTCGCCTTCGATCGCGACGTGCTTGACGGACTTGGCCTCAAGCCGGACGAGAAGCTCGCCGGCCTCGTCCACATCGGCACGCCGACCAAGCCGAGCGAAGACCGTCCGCGACCGTTCCTTTCGGAAATCGTGACGCGTTTTTAATCGATGTCTTGTTGACGCCCTCAACGTCTTGCGGCTTTGATCCCGGCGAGGGAGGAAGCCCGGATGAGACGGCGTGAATTTCTGCTCGGAGCCGCGATGCTCGCCGGCTCGATGGCGCGAGGCCGCGCCGCAGACATCCCCGCCCCGTCGCCCGACGGGCTCGACCGCATCACGGCCTATTTCGACAACGAGGTGACGAGCGGCCGGCTGCCGGGCGCCGTGATCCTGGTCCAGCAGCACGGCAAGCCCGTCTACGTGAAGACGTTCGGCGTGCGCGACACCAGGACCGGCCTTGCGATGACGCCCGACACGATCTTCGCCATCCACTCGATGACCAAGCCGATCACGTGCCTTGGCGCGATGATGTTGATCGACGAGGGCAAGCTCGCGCTCACCGACCCCGTGTCGAAATACGTCCCCCTCTTCGCCGACACCAAGGTGGGCATAGAGATCACCAAGCCCGACGGCAAGCTGGAGCTCGATCTCGTCCCACCGGTCCGTCCCGTCAACATCGAGGACCTGCTGCGGCACACCTCGGGCATCAGCTACGACTATATCGGCGGCCAATGGGTCGAGCAGGCCTACAGGGCCGCCAACATCTTCGAAGGTCCCTTCAACAACAGGGAATTCGCCGACCGGATCGCGAAGCTGCCGCTGGCACGGCAGCCGGGAACGTTGTGGCGCTACGGCCATTCCACCGACGTGCTCGGCGCCGTCATCGAGATCATTTCCGGGCAGACGCTCTACGCATTCCTCAAGCAGCGCATCTTCGATCCGCTCGGCATGAGCAGCACCAAATTCGTACTGGCGACGGAGGACGAGCTGGCGCGGATGGCACGGCCATTGCCGAACGATTTCATCCTGCTCGCCGGCGAGCGCGAGCGCCTTGACCATCCCGAATGGCAGTCCGGCGGCGGCGGGCTGCTCTCGACCATCACCGATTATCAACGCTTCGCGCAGATGCTGCTCAACGGCGGCGAGTTCGAGGGCAAGCGTTATCTCAGCCCTGCTGCGTTCAAGGCCATGACGACCGACCACATCGGGCCAGGCTCCGGCGTCGGACGCGACTATTTCTATTTCCCGGGCGACGGCTTCGGCTATGGCTACGGCATTGCGGTGCGCACCGATCCCGGCAACGCGAAACCGCCGCCGCCGGGCTCGCTCGGCGAGTTGAAATGGGACAGCGGGAGCGGCACCTATTTCGGCGTCGATCCCAAGCTCGACATGGTCTATCTCATGATGCAGCAGACCCAGAACGAGCGCAGCCGCATCACGCCTGCGTTCAAGGCGCTGGTCTATGACTGCTACCCCGAAGGATTACGCCGCCCGTGAGGTGCGTTGGCCGAAATCGGCGAGCAGCTTTGCGATCTCGGCGGCGGGCCGCGCCGCGCTGAACAGGAAGCCTTGCACCTCGTTGCAGCCTTCGGCGCGCAGCCAGTCGAGCTGGTCCTCGGTCTCGACGCCTTCCGCCGTCGTGGTGATGTTGAGGCTGCGGCCGAGCCCGGAGATCGCGCGCACGATCGCGCTGCAATCGGGCCGCTGCGCCAGATCCTTGACGAAGGAACGGTCGATCTTGATCTTGTCGAAGGGAAAGCTGCGGAGATAGCTGAGGCTGGAATAGCCCGTGCCGAAATCATCCATGGAGATGCCGACACCCAGCTCGCGCAACTGATGCAGGATGGCGAGGTTGGCCTCGGTCTCCGCCAGAAAGATCGACTCGGTGATTTCGAGCTCGAGCCGCTTCGGCGACAGGCCGGACTGCGCCAGGGCCGAGATCACGACCTGAACCAGATTGCGGCTGCGGAATTGCGCCGGCGAGAGATTGACCGCGACCTTGATGTCGACGGGCCATTTGACGGCTTCGGCGCAGGCCTCTCGCAGCACCCATTCGCCGAGCTGGGTGATCAGACCGATGTCCTCGGCAACCGGAATGAACTCGGCGGGCGAGATCATGCCCTTGTCGGGGTGACGCCAGCGCAGCAGCGACTCGAAGCCGGAGATGCGATCGGAGGCGATCGACACCAGCGGCTGATAGTGCAGCTCGAACTCGCCATTGGCAAATGCACGGCGCAGATCGAGCTCCATGTCGCGGCGCTTCTGTGCCTGGAGGTCCATTTCGCGCTCGAAGAAGTGGTGCACGCCGCCGCCGTCGGACTTCGCCCGGTACAGCGCCATGTCGGCGTTGCGCATCAACTCCTCGGACGTCGTGCCATCACCTGGTGACAGCGCGATGCCGATGCTGGCGCCGATCACCATTTCCTGGCCGTCGATGTCATAGGGCGCCTTCAGCATGTCGATCAGCAGGCTCGCACAGGCACTGGCCTCGTTCGGCGAGACGTCGGCCGCCAGGATGACGGCGAACTCGTCGCCGCCGAGCCGGGCCGCCAGATTGGCACCACGGACCGCGGTGGTCAGTCGTTCGGCGACCTGCTTGAGGAGGCGGTCGCCCGCCGGATGCCCGAAGGAATCGTTGATGTTCTTGAACAGATCGAGATCGATGTAGAGCACACCGACCCGCTTTCCCCCGGTCTGGTCGAGTGCTTGCTTCAGCCGCTCCTGGAAATATTCGCGGTTCGGCAGGTCGGTGAGCCCGTCATGGTGGGCCATGTGGGCGATCCGCGCCTCGGCCTTGCGACGCTCGGTGATGTCGACCACGGCGACCAGGTAGCCGTCGCGATCATCGAAGGCGACGCGTCGGCCGAAGGTGAGCACCTCGATCTCGCTGCCGTCGGCGCGCAGATGCCGCCAGTTGCGCGAGGAATGATAGGCTTCGCCGACGCGTTCGAGCGCCTCGGCGTGGCTCTCCCACTCGTCCTCGGGCCAGATCTCGTGCAGCTTCATGCGCAGGAAGCTGGCGCGGCTGTAACCGTAATGCTGGACTGCGGCGTCGTTGACGTTGAGGAATTGCTTGGTCTGCGCGTCGAACACCCACATCGGCATCGGGTTGTTATCGAACAGCAGGCGGAACGAGGCGTCGCGCCGCTTCAAGGCGGTGACGTCGGAGATCGTCAACGAGGCCACGTCGGCGAAGGCCGTGGCGCCGAGGCGGAGATGCCGTCCGTCGGTCTCGATCTCGAGCTGCTCGCCGCGGCCGCCCGAGACGGCCTTGAGCAGGAAGCCCATGATCTCGGGTGCGGCGAGCAGCGTGCTCCCCTCACTGACCCGCCGCCACAGCAGGCTTCCGGTTGCGGCCTTCAGCAGAACGCTTGCGCTTTTATTGTGGTGCACGATCTGGAGATCGAACGGCTCGCCTCTTGCGTCGCGCAGCGTCGCCAGCGAAACCACCGCATCGTCGGTCGCGGAGAAAATCGCGTCGAGGAGATTATATTGCGTCCCGCGCTCGTTGATGTAGGCGCCGACCAGCGTGGCGCCCCAGCGCGAGGCGGTCGGCAGCGCCAGCAGATCGTAAGTCCTGACCATGCCGTCGCGCACGCAATGCGCGCTCGCATGATGCGGCTGCCCCGTTGCGAGCGCGATCGCCGCTGCTTCCGTCAGCGCCGTGGCGCAATCGGGTGACAGCTCTGCGACGGGAATGTCCCAGCGCTCCTCGCCGAGCCATTTCTGCACGTAACGTCCGCTGCGCGACAGTTCGAGCGCGCCGTCACCCCTCAGCAGCGCGATATGGTCGGCGAGCCGTCCAAGGCTGCCCAGCATCACGTCCTCGTAGCGCGGCAGCCGTTCGCCCGGCTTCAACGCGGCATGCCATTTGCGTTGAAGCACCGGGATGTCATCGAACATTTCGGCGGCCGGTTTTCCCGGCATCTTCTTCGCGGCACTCATGGCAGTCCCCAACGCACTATCCCGGCGCATCCAATGCAGGTGCACTTAACGGCGTGTAAAAAGCGTGCCGGCGCAGGTTCGGTTCGGTGATTATGACAGTTTTAAGTCAGGTGTTGGTTAGTGCGTGTTAGAGACTATGACGGTTGCGTTTCGACGCGCGCCGAGCGCTAGCGACAGCGTCGCCGCGTCTCCGCTTACGCCAGGACGACGTTGGGAAGTTTACCCACACAACTGCATCAACCTCGTCATTGCGAGCGCAGCGAAGCAATCCAGAAATGCATCCGCGGAAAGACTCTGGATTGCTTCGTCGCAAGGGCTCCTCGCAATGACGGAGTATGGGGTGGCACCGTCACTCATCGTCGGGCAACGCAAGGTCTCGTAGCCCGGATAGAGCCGACGCGCCGGGCTCAAGCGGCTCGACCCCTCTAGTCCTCGCTCGAGGCGGCGGAGCGGTTGGGCAGATGTGCCTGCGACAACAGGAAGAACAACGCGCGCTCGCCATGATATTTGGCGGCCGGCCGGGTGCGCTCGAAGCCGTCGGCAAATATCCTGCCGGACTGGTCGCACACTTGCCATCGCCAGCCGAACCGCTTGCGCCTCGTGAGGATCACTTCGAACATGCCGACGGGCTTGGCCCCCTGCTCCTGCCGGTCTCGCAACGAATACGCCTGCTCCGGCCTCCCCCGTTAGAGAGATGCCCGACATATAACGCAGCGGGATGGAAAGAGAATAAAATTGATTATCGGAAATGGGTATCGTCCACCGGCTGTGTTGAAAGCGCAAGGCTTGGAATAAGCCATCGCGACAGGTGTTTCTTCACATCCGACAGGTGACTTGGTAGCGCTTGCGGGCGGTATTCAAAGCAGAATACTGCAGTTCCTGGGCCTTCTGTTACTCGCGCGCATAATAATAGACGGTATTTGGAGATGGATTAATCGTGCGCGGAATGAGAAGCATTGTGCCGAACGCAGGTCCAGCGTTTCGCGCCGGGCGACATCGCCACTCAAGCGCTACCGCGCGACGACTTCGACTTCACCGTCGACGCCGTTCACGACGTTGAAGCCACGCTCGTAGACCTTGCCCTCGTTCTTGGCGATGGCGCGGTATTCGCCTTCGGAGAGCACGACGCGCGGGAAGGCGCCGATCGATTCCTTGATGACGTCGCCGCCCGGGGTCAGCACCGACCAGGCGGTGTTGGCGAGCGCTTCGCCGCCCCTGTCGCTGACGAGCTTGAGCGTGATCACGGCGGCGCGGTGGGTGATGGTGACGTCGGTGAGCTTGCCGGCCTGGACGCGAATGTCCGAACGCACGACCGAATTGGCGTCGCCATAGTTGGAGATGATGTAGTAGGTGCCCTCCGGGATCAGCACGACGTCGCCGGCGGCGACGTTGGGCACCAGCGAGGCGCGCTCGCCGGATTCGAACTGGCTGCCCTTGTAGATCGCGAACGAGATCTGGTTCTGCGGAATACGGCTGGTGCCGACGCGACCCTCGATGCGCAGGCCCCCGGCCGGCAGCACGAACGATTCGCGGTCCGTCTCCGCCTTCAGGCTGACGGTGCGCACCGCGCTGACGAGGCCGAAGGCGACGTGCACGACGTAATTGCCCGGCGGCAGCACGATGTTGGGCGTGGCGTTGCGGTCCTCGCGGATCAGCTTGAAGGTGCCGTTCTCGTCGGGACGGTCGGCGAACACGCGCCAGACCAGGCCGCTGTTGATCGCGGGAGAATCCTTGCCGTATTTCGCGGTCAGCGACAGTACGCCCTGGCCGGGCGCGGCCGCGTTGAGTGGGGCGGCCGGCGGCACGGTCGTGACCGCGGGCGGCGGCATGCTGGGCGTCGCCGGTTGCATCAGGGTCGGTGGCAGGCTCGGGGGTCCCGCGCCCGGCCCGGAGGGCGGTGCGAGATTGATGGCGCTGCCGGGGTCAGGCACCGATGCGGGGGGGACCGGGGGCGGACGATCGGAGAAAAGCTGCGCCTGCGCGGCGTTTTGACCTGGAACTACGAGGCAGGCGGCAAGGATCAGCGCCGGCAGCAGCCGAACGCCGCGCCGCCATCCGATGATGCCGTCACCCCCGTGTGTCATGCCCCTGCTTTTCACCGAAAACGCGGCAAATTCAAGCCTCGGAACCCCCAGGAAATACGGTTCTATGGAACCCGGCTGACGGCTGCGTGATTAGGCTGACGACAACGCCCCTCGCCACACTGCTGCCCCCTGCGTCCCGAACGGTATAAACCATGGTTCGCCCTCGTTATGGCGGAGCGGAAGTACGGCGCCTACTCTGGTGGGAGCGCTGGCCGGGGTAGGAGAGAGTATCGGTGCTGGATATGTTGAAGGGGCGGAGCGCCAACGGCTCCAATAGCGAGAAGGCCGGCGAAAAGGTCGGCCTCGGCAGCATCCGCCGGCCGGTCATTGGCCTCGCCCTCGGCGGTGGCGCGGCGCGCGGCTTCGCCCATATCGGAATCCTGAGAACCCTGATCGCCAACGGCATCGTGCCCGACGTCGTGGTGGGCACCTCCATTGGCGCCGTGGTCGGCGGCCTCCATGCGGCTGGCCGGCTCGATACGTTCGAAGAGTGGGGACGCAGCCTGCAAGGCATGCGCAACATCCTCGGCTATCTCGATATCCGCCTTAACGGCTCCGGCCTGCTCGGCGGCGAGAAGCTGGCAACCCGTCTTGAGGCGGCGGTCGGACAGGCCCTGATCGAGGAGCTTCCGATCAAGTTCGCCGCCGTCGCGACCGAGGTTCGGACCGGCCACGAGATCTGGCTGACGCGTGGCCGCGTGGTCGACGCGATGCGCGCCTCCTATGCGCTGCCCGGCATCTTCGCCCCCGTGCTGATCGGTGACCGCTGGCTGGTCGACGGCGCGCTGGTCAATCCGGTGCCGGTCTCCGCCGCCCGCGCGCTCGGCGCGGAAATCGTCATCGCCGCAAATCTTTCCAGCGACATCTTCACCCATTCCACGACGATCTATTCACACGGCGCGATGCCCGCGCCAGTCGCAGTCGTATCCGAGGAGCCGACGACCAAGCGGCGTTTCCCGCGGCTCTTCTCGCCAGAGAAGACCATGAAGCGCGAATTCTTCGGCGGGGGCGGACGACCCGGCATCTCCTCGGTGATGGTGGATGCCTTCAACATCATGCAGGACCGCATCACGCGCGCCCGCCTTGCCGGCGATCCGCCCGACCTGTTGATCACACCGCGGGTCGGCCATTTCGGCTGGTTCGACTTCCATCGTTCCGAGGACTTGATCGCGCACGGCACACGCGCCGCCGAGCGCGCGCTGGAGTCGATCCAGGAGGCGATCGAGGTGCTCGCGCCGGCGCCCACCGGCAGCGCACCCAAGGCAGACGAGTGAAGGCAGTCGAGTAGCGGCCGCCTAGGGCCGATCGACATTCAGGATTCCCAAGTGGTTTGATTGCTGATTCATAGAGTTCCGTGATTCGACACGGAGCAGATGATGGTGGCGAAGCGATATGAGCTGACCGAGGCCCAATGGGCGAGGATCTCGCCACTGCTGCCGGGGAAAGCTGGCGACCCGGGGCGTACGGCTGCGGATAATCGTCTGTTCGTCAACGGATGTTTGTGGGTTTTGCGGTCGGGTGCACACTGGCGCGACCTGCCGGAGCGATACGGCAAGTGGAAAACGCTGCATCAGCGCTTCAGCCGCTGGTGCCATGCTGGCGTCTGGGAGCGCGTGTTCGCTGCTCTGACCGCCGATCGCAACAACCAGTATCTGATGATCGACAGCACCATCGTTCGCGCCCACCAGCAGGCGGCGAGCGGAAAAGGGGGGCCAAAGATCAGGCGCTGGGGCGTTCCCGAGGCGGGCTGACCACCAAGATCCACATGCTGGCCGATGCGCTCGGCCGTCCGCTCCGCTTCATCGTCACGGCTGGGCAGGTTAATGACATCACCCAGGCGCCCGCCCTGCTCGCTGGCCAGAGCGGCGATGCAGTGCTCGCCGACAAAGCCTATGACAGCAACGCCCTGCGTACGATCATCGCGGAAATCGGCGCAACAGCGGTGATCCCGTCAAACCGTACCCGCAGAATCATCATTCCGCACGACGCCGACGCCTACAAACAGCGCAACCGCATCGAGCGCTGTTTCTGCCAGCTCAAACACTTCCGACGCTTGGCAACCCGTTATGACAGGCGAACCACCAGCTTTACCGGCTTCATCCATCTCGCAGCCGCAATGATCTGGATGCAATGAATGTCGATCGGCCCTAGGCCGTCTTGATGTAGTCGCGCAGGGCTTCCTGTTCGGACTCGTATTCCTGGACGCGGCGCTTGACGATGTCGCCGATCGAGATCAGGCCGACCACCTTGCCGTTGTCGATCACGGGCAGATGGCGGAATTTGCCTGTGGTCATCATCTCCATGAGCTCGGCGACCGTATCGGTCTCCTTGCAGGTGACGACCTTGCGGGTCATGACCTCAGCGACCGGCTCTTCCAGCACGCCGGCACCGCGCTCGCCGAGCACGCGCACGATGTCGCGCTCGGACAGGATGCCTTCGAGCCGGCTCTGATTCATCACCAGCACCGCGCCGATCTTTTTCTCAGCCAGCAGCTTGATCGCGGCCGACAGCTTGGCGTCGGGCTCGACGCTCATGATCTGGTGGCCCTTGGTGTTGAGAATGGAACGTACCGTCATTGTGGCCTCCCTGAATCGGAGCCGTCCGCCTTTTGGCGGTCGGACTTGTTCGCGAGTCTTCAACTAACAGTTTGGGGCGCCGGTTTCACGCTCAGGCGCTTTGCGAAGCATCGTCGCTAACGACGTGTCGCTTCGGAACATTCTTCCCGGGAATGATGGATGAATTCAGGCCGCGCCGCAAGCGCCGCTTCAAATATGATCTGAAACGTCCCGTGATGACGCATCCGCAGCATCGCTTCGCACGCGCGGCACGGGATCGAACAGCGCGAACAGCAGGAGCCCGGCGAAGAAGCCGCCGATATGTGCCTGCCAAGCCACGCTCGTGGTCTCGGAGTCGACGCCGATCGCGCCGACGCCGAAGATAATGTTGACGCCAAACCACACCGCGAGGAAGCCGACCACCCGCCCGTCGCGCAGCGCGCGTGACAGCGGCAGCGCCGGAACCTTCGCGGCGGTATCGGCGTCCGAACGGCTGAACGACAGGAAGCTGCCGCGGGCGAACGCGAAGCGGATCGCCGCCGCCATCGCCCCCGACACCGAGGCCGAGGCGCCGATCATCGGCGCCACCGCATGCTCATGGGTGACGAGATGGGCGAGCGCGCCGGCCGCCGCCGTCACCGCCAGGAACACGAAAAACCTGATGGCGCCAAAGCGCCGCGCCAGCGCGCTGCCGAACGGCAACAGCCAAAGCACGTTGAAGCCCAGATGGGTCAGGTTGGCGTGCAACAGCGAATAGGTGACGAAGGTCCAGACCTTCGCACCCGCCCCGCCCGGGATCTGCAAGTTGAGCAGCGAGGAATCGTAGCGCTTCGGGATGAAGCCGAAGACGTCGATGGTCCAGTTCTCGATCTCCGGCGGCAGCAGCACCCGCAGATGGATCAGTGCCAGCAGGGCGATATAGGCGGTCAGCGCGCCGGGCAGCGTCAGGATCGGCTCGCGCGGAGGCTCGTCATGGACGGCCGGCAGATCCGGAGAATCCTGCGGAGAATTTGGCGGGGAATCCAAGGCAGCTTCGCTTTCAGGCGCGATCGGAGCAATAGGCTTGGAGATAGTCGCCTTTGCCGGCCTTGCGCAAGTGCACAAAAGGAAAAGGCAGGGCCCTGGGAAAGCCCTGCCTATCCGTGTCGGACTTCCGGTACCCCTGGGATCAAGGTGTATCCCCACCCCTCCCGCGGTCCCGTGACCAAACTGTTTGACGCCCAAAGTACAGGCCTCGCCGAGAACCTGGAAAAACCGGCGGGGCTTGCGACCGCGATCACCATAACAGGCGGGCCACCGACGCAAAGCGCATAGTTAATTTAACGTTAACGACGCAAAGACAGCTCCCGGGGGGCCAAAAACGCCCTCGCGGCATGGACGCTGCAAATCCCCTCCTGCACAACAGCCAAAGGGATCGCGGGTGCACTGAAGCGGGACAGGTTTGTCCCGTGAAGTTGCGCCCCGGGGTAAGCGTTCAGTCATGAAACATCCGTCGAGCCGCGCGTTCTTCGCGTATTGGGACAAGCAGCGCGGCACGGCGCGGGCCCCTGATCGGGCCGACATCGATCCGGCCGCCGTGCGCGACCTGCTCGGTGACATCTTCGTGCTATCCTGCGAGCCAAACCTCGGCTTCCCGTTCCGCGTCGCCGGCACGCGCGTCTGCGCCCTCGCGGGAAGCGACCTCAAGGACCGGAGCTTTGCGGCGCTGTTCAACGAAGCCAGCCGCGGCGAGATCGAGGAGATTACCACAATCGTCGCCGACGAGACGCTGGGCGCGATCGCCGGCGTCACCGCCGCACGCGAGAACGGCAGCAAGGCGCATCTCGAGTTGCTGCTGCTCCCCTTCAATGCCCGCCCGCATACACCCGTCAGCGTGACCGGCGTGCTGGCGCCGTTCGACGACGAATGCGGTACGCTCGGTGCCTTCACCCTCACCTCCTGGCGCTATCTGCATCAGCCGGAAAAACTGCTGCCGCGCGCGATCCGCAAATTGCAGATCGCACGCGGGCTGATGGTGTATGAGGGATTGCGGTAGGAGCGGCGCCGGATGCGCAGCTTCGCAACCGGCCAGCTCCGAAGTCCGATTGCGGTCCGAGACCTTCGCGTGCGGGCTTGCCAACCCGTTGGCGGAACCTTAACTTTCAGGAAGCGTTTGTTTCGACGCGGCCCGGTTGGTGAAGATGCGTTTGCCGGGCGTCCGTCCAGGGACGATTCCCGTGATGGAGCACGCGACCAGAGTTGGTAATCGGGTGCTAGCTGCGTTACCGCCGGCCGATTTCGCTTTGCTTGCACCTCATTTGCGAAAAGTACCACTCCAGCACGACGCAGTCCTGGTTCGATCAGGCGACAAGATCGAGCACCTCTATTTTCCCTGTAGCGGCGCGATCGCGCTCATCATGGAGTTGCCGAACGGACAGACGGCCGCAACGGCCGTGATCGGCAACGACGGTGCGGTCGGGCTCATGACGGCGCTCGGCCCGACCCGGTCACCCCTGACCGCGGTCGTCCGCGTGGCCGGGACCGCGCTGCAGATCTCGCCCGCGCGACTTTACGCTGCGCTCGAACGCAGCGCAGCGCTCGCAACTGCGGTTCAGATTCTCAGCCGGGCGGTGATGACGCAATTCCTGCACGTCGCTGCCTGCAATGCGCTGCACTCCGTCGAAGCGCGCCTCGCCCGCTGGCTGCTTCACATTCACGATCGGACGGATGGCGGTGACGTCCTGCCCCTGACGCAGGAGACGCTCTCGGAATTGCTCGGCGTCCGGCGCACCACGGTCACGCACGTGGTGAGCGCACTTCGTGCATCAAGGGCGATCAAATCCAACCGGCGTGGCCAGCTCGAGATCGACAGGCATCGACTCGAGGTCACCGCCTGCGAGTGCTACAAGGTGATGAGCCGCAGGATCGATCGGATCGTGTCGCAGGATGCGCCAAGACTTCTTCACACCGCACCTGGGCGGAATGGCTGCCCCCCGGACCTCCCGTTCGCCAAGACCGACTCGTAAACCCAGGCCTCTTTGGCGAACCATTCGTGTGTCGCCGCGCACATCCTGCAATAGGTGCGCGAAAAGAATACCGCGCTGCACCGAAATCTTTCGCGATCCATTTCGATGCCCGTCGGAATGGCATTTCCGGTTTCCGGGCACTTGATCATCACCATACCCATCCTGATGTCCTCCAGCTTTGCATCACCTCAACGATGAGCGGGCCGCAACCGGCTGGACGGCGTCTCTTCTTGCGAAGACACTCATCCAGCCGATCCGCGCGGCCAACGCTTTCGATTCAAGCAGCGCTACGCAAGACCCGGTTGAAACCCTGCTTGATCGGCTCGGCCGTTTCGGTCGCGACCTTCTGGGCAAGGTCCCAGATTTCGCGGTTCTGGGCCGAGGTTGCTTCAAACATCTTGCGGCTGTGGGAGGTGGAGAGGTTTACGACATCGGCAAACGACCTCGCGTCGGCAAGCTGTGAGAAGAATTCCAGCGTGGAGGTCGTATTGATGTGGGATATTTCGATGACCTTGGTGCCGTAATCGGCGGCACGCTTGGCATTGGTCGAGCAGGCATCGCAGAGCACTGCGGTGACCTCCTCGGTCGTCGCCTTCATCCGCGCAATATTTGCCTGGGCCCGCGCCGCGCCCTGTTCGGCGAAATTGCCGTAGATCGTCTGCATGTTGAAGAACGGGACGTCGAACTGGAGCTTTGTGCTTCCGTTGGCTCCTCCGTTCTGCGGAGCGGCATTCGTATCGGCTTTCACATTGGCATCACTCACGGGCATTCATCCTTTCAAGCGAAACTAGACAATGAAGACTTCCCGAGCATGTCCAAGTGCGTGCCGCACCAGGACACCAGTGCTCCTACCTTTCAGTACAGTGGGATTGTTGCTGCGGATAACCGCCCCCGCCCCCTTGCAGAGCCAACTATGACCGACGAAAGTAGAAGGTTCAGTTCGGTTTCGGACTCTCCAAACAAAATTTATTGAGGTCATGCGGCGAAGCGCTGCAGGCCGCATTTTGCATCTTTGAAATAGATGCGGCCGGATGCGGCAACTTGGAATCCAGCGCCGAAACCCTTGCTGCGAGGCAAAAGGCCGCGCTTGCGACATGACCTTTTTTGCCGGATTTGCGTCATTCCCGCTGCCGGTCCGAGCGGCTAGCTTCCGCCGCGTGAGACAATGACGATCGGGTGACATCATCATGAGCTGGCGCATTCTGGCGTTGAGCGCTCTCGGCTGCATGGCGCTGCTCGTGGCCATCGGCGGAACCTGGCTGTTGCTCCTGCCCGGCTCGCCGGCACGTGGAAGCGCGCCTGCAATCTCACGCGACGAGGCCGAGGCGACGCTCGCCGCGCTGAAACCGCCGAAACGAAAGCGCCCCCTGATCGCCATCGTCGGCATCAACGACATGAGCGAGACCACCGACTATCTGATGCCTTACGGCATCCTCGCGCGGGCGGACGTCGCCGACGTCCTCACCCTGGCGACGCAGCCGGGGCCCGTCACGCTCTATCCCGCCCTCAAGGTGCAGCCGCACGCGACGATCGCCGAGTTCGATGCCGCGCACCCCGACGGAGCCGACTACGTCATCGTGCCAGCGATGACTCCCGAAAACGACGCAACGGTGTTGCAGTGGATCAGGAGCCAGGCCGGCAAGGGCGCGATCGTGATCGGCGTCTGCGTCGGCGCCAAGGTCGTGGCCAACACCGGGCTGCTCGACGGCAAGCGGGCCACAACGCATTGGTATTCCGTGGGCGACCTTCGCAAGCACTCCGAAATCCGCTACGTGGCGGATCGGAGGCTCGTCGTCGACCGGGGCGCGGCAACGACGACCGGCATCACCGCGTCCATGCCGATGGCCCTCACCTTGGTCGAGGCGATCGCCGGCCGGGCCAAGGCCGAGGCGGTCGCCCGCAACATCGGCCTTGCGGCGTGGGATGCGCGCCACCGCAGCGACGCGTTCGGCTTCACGCGCCCCTTCGCGCTGACGGCGATCGCGAACACGCTCGCATTCTGGAACCGCGAGCAGCTCGGTATCGCGCTGACGCCTGACGTCGACGAGGTCTCGCTCGCACTGATCGCCGATGCCTGGTCGCGGACCTATCGCTCGCGCGCCCTCACCTTCGCCGCCACGGCGCAGGCGCAGACGAGCCGCGGAGGCCTCGGCATCCTGCCGGACCGGATCGCGGACGATTGGCCGGCGAAGCAGACGGTGCCAGCCGCGGTCGCATTGCCGCCGGCGCAGGCCCTGGACGAAACGCTGCGTGCGATCGGCGCGCGCTATGGATCGCGCACGGCCGACTTCGTGGCGATGCAGCTGGAATATCCGAGATAGCCGATCGCGATGTGGGGCCCGATGCGTCGCTCCATCGAGATGAGCGACGCGCCGGCGGCTTGCGCAGCGGTCCGTTACGGCATCGCCAGATGCCACGCCCCGTTCAGGAAGCCGTCGCCGGTGACGTCGCCGGGCTTCTGGTCCTTGGCGAAGGTATAGAGCGGCTTGCCCTTGTAGGCCCATTGCCTGGAGCCGTCATCGCGCGTGACGATGGTGTAGCCTTCGCCGGGCGCGTCGCCGGCTTCGGCCTTCAGCACCGGCCAGTTCGTCGCGCACGGGCCGTTGCAGGCCGACTTGCCGTCCGCATCCTTGTCGAAGGTATAGAGCGTCATGCCCTTGGCGTCGGTGAGCACGGCGCCCTTGTCGGTCTTGCCGGTCTTGGTCGGCGGCGCCGCGAAGGCGGCGGGAACGATCGCGAACGATGCGGCGACCGTGAGCGCGAGGCGGATCGGGGTCGTGGCCATTGTAACTCCTGTCTTGCAATTGGCTTGCATGAGTAGGACGCCGCACGAGGCGTGGTATTCCTGAGACGGTGGCAAAGATATTTTTCGCTGCGCACAGCGTCGCGGCGGAATAAACTGGAATGAATGAGACGGAACGACAGATCGACATGAGCAAGCCGCATTGGCGTCCCGCGCACGCGTCCGACCTTGCTGCGATCAGCGCGATCGCAGCCTGCATCCACCCCGATCTGTTCGAGCGCCCTGACGTGTTCGCGGAAAAGATGCAGCTTTGTCCCGATGGCTGCCGCGTGCTCGCCGCGGCCGAAAGGATCGTCGGCTACGGGCTCGCCCATCCCTGGAAGCAACATCAGATTCCGCCGCTCGACGGTTTCCTCGCAAGATTGCCCGACGATGCGGACTGCCTCTACGTGCACGACGTCGCCGTGCTGCCGGACGCCCGCGGTGGTGTCGCGCGCGCCTATATTGCGACCATCGAGCAACTCGCGCGCTCGTCAGGCATTGCGGCGCTCGCGCTGGTCTCGGTCTACGCTACGCGACCGCTATGGGAACGTCTGGGCTTTCGGCCGGTCACGACTGATACGAAATTGCGCGCAAAGCTCGCATCCTACGGCGACGGCGCGACCTACATGCTCCGCGATCTCGCTGCGACGTGACGCCCCTCCCCCGTCGCGCTCACGCGGGCGTGAAACGCCCCGCTCGAACCGGCTTCCGCCAACCTCCGTCGAAGAACCGTGCGGACCGTTCCGGTCTCGCCAACCGAGACTGGAGACGTTCCATGAAGCTCACATTGTCGAAAGTTGCCGTGATCGCATTCGTTGCGACCACCGCATTCACCGCAACCAGTGCCAACGCCGCGCAGTACCGGACCTACGGCTGCGAGTTCGCCTTCTTCGAGGGCTGTGGCCGCTTGATCGAGCAGGCGCCGAGCCAAGGCGGCGGCCGACGCGTCGTTCGTCTGACCCATGACACCTCGCCCACCTACATGAAGCAGATCGACCCCCGCTACAGTTCAGCGATGCGCGATGCCGGCGGTGGTGGCGGAGGTGGAGGCGGCGGCGGTGGTGGCGGTGGTGGCGGCCGCTGAGCTCACACCAAACTTTTCGGATGATGTCGCCGATGCAATCCGGCGGCATCATGCCTGTCTGAGCTGAACGGCGAAATTCACCCTCGCCGCTTCTTGCTCGCCCTCTTTCCCGGCGCGCCCTTTACGGGCCACGGCGTGACCGAAGGCTCTGCGTGACCCGGCTTGTTCCGATGCTTCTTTTTCTTTCCGAGAGACGGAGCGTCGTCGAAGTTCGGTCCGCGCTCGCCAAGTGCTTTGCCGCGTGGTTTGAATTCACGTGCCTCGCGCGGGCGATCGTCGCGGCGCGCGCGATGATCGCCGTCGCCGCTCCCGCGCCGGGGTGCATATGACCGCTCCTCCGACGGAACCTGGCGTTGCGGCGCATCCGCCATCGGCTCGATGCGGATGCTGTCTTCCTTGTCCGGACGCTTGATCTTCGCCGCGAAGGATTCGGCGACGCGCTCGGAGATCTCGAACTCCGTGGTGGTGTCCATGATCTTGATGGCGCCGATGTCGCGCTTGTCGATGCCGCCGCGGCGGCAGATCATCGGCAGCAGCCAGCGCGCCTCCGCATTCTTGCGCCGTCCGATGGCGGCGCGAAACCAGACGGTGGCCTCCGCCATGCCGTGCTTCGACGATGCTTTTCCGGACTTTGAACGAGGCTTGGCGGGACGATCGTCGCCACCTTCAAACCTGTCGCGTCCGCGATCGTCGCGCGGCCGGCCGCTGCGCTCGCCGGGATCGATGATGTCCTCGGGCGACGGCAGCCGCGCCCGATAAAGACGCGCGAGCGCCGCGGCGATATCCTCGGGCGAGCGCTCGGCCAAGAGCGCCTGCGCCAGCACGAGGTCGTCGGCGGTCGTCTCTTCGGTGAACAAGACGTCCTTCATGCGCGCGTGATCGAGCTTGCGGATTTCATCCGCCTGGGGCGCCGTCCCCCAGACCGCATCGATCCCGGAGAGATTGAGCAGCAACTCGGCGCGGCGCCGTCGTGCCGGCGGCACCAGGAGGACGCTTGTGCCCTTGCGTCCCGCGCGGCCGGTGCGGCCCGAGCGGTGCTGCATGACCTCGGCGTCATTGGGCAAATCGGCATGGATGACGAGGTCGAGGCTCGGCAGGTCGATGCCGCGGGCGGCGACGTCGGTCGCGACGCAAACGCGGGAGCGGCCGTCCCGGAGCGACTGCAGCGCCATGGTGCGCTCGTTCTGCGTCAGTTCGCCCGACAGGGCAACCACGGAAAAGCCGCGCTCGAGCAGCGCTGCCTGCAAATGCCTGACGGCATCGCGCGTGCTGCAAAACACCAGCGCGCTCGGCGCCTCGTAGAAGCGGAGCACGTTGACGACCGCATGCTCGACGTCGGCGGGCGCGATCCGGATCGCACGGTACTCGATATCGGCGTGGCCGCCCTCGTCACCGGCGACCTCGATCCGGAACGCGTCGCGCTGATATTGCCTCGCCAGCGCGACGATACCGCGCGGAAACGTCGCCGAAAACAGCAGGGTGCGCCGCGTCTCCGGCGTGGTCTCGAGGATGAACTCCATGTCCTCGCGAAAACCGAGATTGAGCATCTCGTCGGCCTCGTCGAGAACGACCGCCTTCAGTTCCGAGATGTCGAGACGGCCGCGGCGCAAATGATCGCACAGCCGTCCGGGGGTACCGACGACGATGTGAGCGCCGGCCGCAAGCTCGCGCTGCTCGCGCCGCGGATCCATGCCGCCGACGCAGGAGACGACGCGCCCGCCGGCGTGCCCATAGAGCCAGGCGAGCTCGCGCTGAACCTGCAAGGCCAGTTCGCGCGTCGGCGCCACGATCAAGGCGAGCGGTGCACCGGCCTGCTCGAACCGCTCGGCCTCACCGAGAAGATTTTTCGCGATGGCCAATCCGTAAGCGACAGTCTTGCCGGAGCCGGTCTGGGCCGACACCAGAAGGTCACGGCTTGTGGCTTCGTGCGCAAGCACGGCGAGCTGGACGGGGGTCAGGGAATCATAGTTCCGCTCGGCCAAAGCGCGGGCGAGCGGCGGGGTCAGGGCCGGAAAAGACACGAGATGGGAAACCTTGGTTAATTCAGGCGCGGAACGGTGAACCGGCGGACCTGAGCTGCGTGCGCGGCAACGGCCCGGCCGCACGCTGATTTGATCTGGGCGCTCTTTACGCCAAGTGCTCCGGAATCACCATGCCTATGATGCATGGCTTGGTGGAGAGGGCCGCGCCTGAAGGTTGCAGCGGATTTTTGCAGCCACCTCCGTTAGACTGAGCCCCGCCAGCTCCAAAGGGGATGACCGCGTGACGTCCTCCGTCAAACGCGCCTGCGGCGATTGCACGCTCTGCTGCAAGGTGATGGCCATCGAGGCCCTGGCCAAGCCGGTCAATGCCTGGTGCCAACATTGCAGGCCGGGCCGCGGTTGCGCGATCTACGCCGGGCGGCCCACCGAATGCGAGGACTTCGCCTGCTTGTGGCTCGCGAGCGACCTCCTTGACGAGCGCTGGAAGCCGAACCGGTCGAAGCTGGTCCTGACGACGTCGGAGGACGGCATCGAGGTCCGATGCGACCCGGGCTTTGCCGACGCCTGGCGCAGGGATCCCTACGCCGGCGAGATCCGCGCTTGGGCGGCGGAAGGCGAGACCACCAACATGACGGTGGTCGTCATCATTGGCCAGCGCATGATCCTCATTACGCCGGACCGCGAATTCGACCTCGGCATCGTGGGACCGGATGAACGCATCGTGCGCGAGTTGGACGGCTCGAAGGTGGTGGGCGCGACGGTGATGAAGGAGAGCAATTGATGCCGGCCCTTGTCGCGTCGGAAATTGGATCCCAAATCGTGCCTCACGGAGAAACAAGACTGGAGGTCACATGACCGACGGAATATCGCTGGCCGACAAGCTCGCGACCTTTGGAGATTTCTGGTCACCACGCACGATCACGACCTTCAACAATTGCGACGTGATGGTGGTGAAGGTGAAGGGAGAGTTCACCTGGCACAAGCACGACGATACCGACGATTTCTTTCTCGTCCTGAAAGGCAGTCTTGACATTGAGTTGCGCGATCGCACGGTGACGCTCGGTCCGGGCGAACTCTATGTCGTGCCCAAGGGCGTTGAACATCGCCCGGTAGCCCGCGAGGAAGTTCACCTCATGCTGATCGAGCCGACCGGTACCCCGAACACCGGCGACAAGGCGACCGCGGCGGCGCGCAAGCTCGTGTAGCGAGCAAAGCGCCTGGCGCGCCCTAATCCCTGGAGGCCGCCAGCTTGCTGAAGCTACCGACGAGCTTGGCTTTTGCGCGCGCAACGGTGTCCTTGGCCGCGCGGGCCAGGGCTCGGATGGCGCGCCAGGCTTCGGTCGCCTGCAGCCACGCCTTTGCCCCTGCGTATTTTCCGTACGCCCAGGCAAAGGCGGGAATTCGCATCAGCTTGTCGCGCGTGAGATGAAACAGGCGCTCGACCAGCACCAGCTTGAGCAATTCGCCGACAATGAAGGTCACAGCACCGCTCAGGACCTGACCGGTTGCGGCGAGGTACGCGGCAACCGGCTTGATCGGCTCCAGAATAATGACGGGCACGGAGAACAAGGCGAGAGACGTATAAGGCGGCAGCGATTTGATCCAGGCGCGCAATCGCCTGAATTCGAAATGCCGCCCGATCCAGCGCGCAATCGGCATCGCCACGGCCATGAAGACCGCATCGACCAGGAAATAGATCGCAGCCAGGATGTAAGTGACGGGTTTCAGGATTCGTTTCACGGTACCTCTCCCGCGAAGTGAAAGCCGGAACTTGGGCCTAAGTTTCACCGCAGAGTGAAGAGATCGCAGATTCCCGATGGAACTCTTTGGGCCGTTCAAATCTCCGCATAGACCTCCAGCAGATTGCCGTCGGGGTCGCGGAAGAACAGCGTGCGATGGCCAAACGGCTGGTTCGTCGGCGGCAACAGCAGCGCCACGCCCTGGCGTCCCAGCTCGTCGGCGCACGCATCGACCTCGGCTACGGACACCTTGAAGGCCAGTTGCAGCGAGGCGCTGCCCGCGGGCGTCGGCGCGTCTGCCGCGGTCCGGCTCGGTATCGCCAGGGCAAGCGTGTTGCTGCCGAGGCCATACTCGATCCAGTTCGGCGAGAGCTCGCGCAGCAGCGGAAAGGCGAGAACGTCCCCGTAAAAGCGGCGCATCGCGGCCATGTCGCGCACGAAGATAACGGTGTAGTCGATCGCACGAATGGCGCGGAAGGGAGAGCGGCGGCTTGGGTCGGATGTCTGTTCGTTTGTCATTCCATCGCTCATTCCAAACTCCGACCCGTAGCCCGTATGGAGCCGTAGCGGAATGCGGGACCGGCCACCCCGGATACGCTGCGCTCCACCCGGGCTACGGATCGTCTATCGCAGCAGCCCGCCACTATAGCGCAGCTCGTACAGCGGTGTGCCGTCATGCCGCGCGATCATCTCGATGCCGTGGAAGCGGTCCAGCGCACCTTCCACCTCATTACGATAAATCATGCCGGCCTTCTCGAACAGGCGCGGTCCGCGATACGGCTCATCGACTGAGAGGCCCAGCAACGCCTCGCGCAGGAATTTGTAGATCTCGAGAAACGTGTCCCGGTCGGTGATCTCCGCACGGGCGCCGCCGCTGTAGCTCATCGACCAGATGGCGCGATCATCGCGCGATACGGTCTCCTGTCCAACGAAAAATCCCATTCCGAAATAGATGTCGCGATAGGCATAAGGCGCCGCACGATGCTCGAGCTGTTTCGAGCCGGCAAGCAGCGGCGTGGCCACCGTGGCGTCGTCGTCCAGTCCCGCATAGGTGCGCCGCTTGGCTTCGACCAGGAACACCGCGAGATCGTGAGGAACGGAGGACATGACCTACTCCACCAGCTCCGGCCACGGCACGATGGTCGACTTCACCGTCTTCATCGCCATCGCATCCCTCACCGCCTGCGCGACGCCTTCTTCGGTGAACGGATAGATCGTCTGCATCTTCAGCCAGGGATACTTGTCGCGGGTCCGGTAGAGCATGTCGACGCCCAGCGGCAGATCGTTGCCAGTGAAGCCCCAGGATCCCAGCACGTTCAGGTCCTTGGTGCAGATCCGGTGCCAGGAGGTCTCGATCGAGCCTGCGTCGGTGAACTGGCCCATCTCGACATAGGTGCCACCGTCGCGCAGCATCTCGATGCCTTCGGGACCGGCGGTCGGATGCCCCGAGCAATCCATCACGAGATCGGCGCCGAAACCGCCGACGATTTTCCGCACGCGATCGATGCGTTCCTGCGGCGATTTGATCTCCTCGATGTTGACAGTTGCCTCCGCGCCGAACTCGCGCGCGAGCTTGAGCCGCGGCTCCTCCGGCGCGCCGATACAGATGACGCGCCCTGCTCCCATCTCCTTGGCGGCCGCGACCGCGAGAATGCCGATCGGGCCTGAGCCCTGGATCACCACCGTGTCGCCCCAAGAAAAACCGCCTGCCCGCGTGGCGCGGTTGAACGCGCGGATGCAGGAGGTCAGCGGCTCCGACAGCGCACCCAGGCGCAGCGACATGTCGTCGGGCAGTTTGTAGATCTTGGTGCCCGGCAGCATGTCGAGATCGACATAGACATATTCGGCCCAGCCGCCCCACATGTGCGGCGCCTTGTCGAAGCCGAGATAGCGGCCGTAATAGACCGGCGTCAGACACTTGTTCGCGGTCTGCGGATAATGGATGCAGTAATAGCAGTGGCCGCACGGCATCAGCGGCGGGATCATCACCTTGGAGCCGACCTCGAGCGGCTTGCTCATGAAGTCCTCGGTGAACTCCTCGCCGCATTCGACGATGATTCCGCCGAGCTCGTGGCCGAGCGTAAATGGCCAGGGCAGCGGCTTCGGCCAATGGCCCTTCAGGATGTGCAGGTCGGTACCGCAAACCCCGCAGGCGCCGACCTTGATCAGCGCGGCCTTGCGGCCGACCTTCGGCCACGCCACGGTGCGGATGACGGGCTCCGAGCCCGGCCCTGCGTGAGTGCAGACGCGGATGGATTCCATGGCTGTTTCCTCGATGCCCGCCTGTTATGATTGTTGGGTGCGGGCTGAGGCGAAGCGTATGTGAGATGAGCGCGCGTGCCAAGCGGCCAGCCTGTACCCCGCATGCAGCGAAGCGTAATGCGGGGACAGCCACCCCGGATCAGCTTTCGCTCCATCCGGGCTACGAGGACAACGCCGATGCTGCGTGACTATCGGGACGACGATGCCGAAGCCATCGTCCGCGTCGCGCTGGCCGCGTTCGCGGAGTTCGAGCAGCACTATTCCGACTGGCCGTTGTTTACGAGCCATGTTGCAAAGATGCCGGAGCTTTCCAAGACCGGCGAAATCATCGTCGCCGAAAACGGCGGCCATATCGTCGGTGCCGTCGCCTATGTCGGGCCACAAGCGCCGAAGCCGGCGTTCTTCGAGCCGGCCTGGCCGATCATCCGCATGCTGGTGGTCGATCCGGCCGCGCGCGGGAAAGGCATCGGGCGGCAGTTGACGGAAGAATGCCTGCGCCGCGCCGAGCGCGACCAGTCGCCGGTAATCGCGCTGCACACGACGCCGATCATGACGGTCGCGCTGCCGATGTATCTGCGGATGGGATTTGTGAAGGTGCGCGATGCGCCGGACATTTTGAGCGTGCCGTACGGGGTGTATGTCAAGACGCTGGCCTAGGGACCGCACACGCATATCTGCCGCATGCTTCCCCCAGTCATCGGGCTGCGATCGAAATCCCCAAAGCGTTCGATGAGGCGCAAGCCCCCCGAAGCTATCAGCAGTGGCATCTCTTGCGGGAAGATGCTGCGCATCCGCAACGGCACCTGCAAAAAGTCCTTCTCGGTCTCGCTCGACCAATACCATTCCACGTGCCTGACCTGGGTGAGCGGATCGTATCTTGCGGTCTCCTCCACGGTGATCGCGCCAAGACCGTCGTGGACCACCGTGCCGATCAGTTCGCGTCTGTCGGGGTCTACGTTGAGCATGGCGATATTAGGCAAGAACGCGTCGAACACCAGCCGGCCGGTCGGCGACAGATGCCTGCCGACCGATTCGAAGAAACCTTTGAAGTCGTCGAGGCTATGCAGGTGCAGGACCGAGTTCATGGCGACGATGACGGTGTCGAAGGTCCGCCCGCCGAGATCGAAATCGCGCATGTCCAAATGGACGAAGCCGGGCTCGACCGCGTGCCGTCCGGCGTGATACCGCGCGCGCTCCAGCATCGCGGAAGACAGATCGCCTCCAAGGACGTCAAGGCCCGCCCGCGCCAGCGGAATGGTCAGGCGGCCGCTTCCGCAGGCTAGATCAAGCACGCGTCCGCCACGTTCGCGCGCGATCTCCACGTAAAAGCGTTCGAGCGTCGGGTCCGGCGAAGCCATCAAGTCGTAGAGATCTGGGCGATCGTAGAGGCAGCTCTGTTCCATGGGGGGCGATCGTAGTGGATAATCTTGTGACCTGCACGAGGGCTTGTCCGCCCTGGCCCAATCAGCGAAGGCGGAAAAGAATACGGGACGGCAGTCCCGATGTCGCTGCGCTCCATCCGGGCTACATCCCTGCCACAAACGCCGCCCGCACCTCGGATGACGGTAGAGTGTGTGCCAGCAGTGCATGGCAGATGCCCACGCGCACCCAATTGTCTTGAGCGCTCATTAACGAGCGTGTATGGCCGGATGAAGTCTCACCTCGGGTAACCCCTTGAATCCCCTTCCCCAAAATCCCGTGGCCGCGTCCGGATCGTTCGCGGCGATGAAGTCCGTGCCCTACCGCCTTCAGTTCATCGCCTACGTGCTGGCGATGATGGCCGACAATATCGAGCATGTGATCAGCTACTGGGTGGTGTTCCAAAAATTCCATTCGCCGACGCTGGGCGGTTTTGCCGTGCTGTCGCACTGGCTGCCGTTCCTCTTGTTCTCGGTGGCCGTCGGCGGGCTTGCCGACCGGTTCGATCCGCGCCGCATCATCCAATGCGGCATGCTGCTGTTCATCGTGGCATCCGCCGGATGGGGCTTCTTCTTCATCACCGATACGATCCAGATGTGGCACGCGATGCTGCTGCTGGTGATCCACGGCTGCGCGGGCGTCTTATGGCAAACGCCGAACCAGCTTTTGCTCTACGACCTCGTCGGCCCGGCCGATCTGCCGAGCGCGGTGCGGCTCAACGCGATGGCGCGCTATCTCGGCATCCTGGTCGGACCTGCCGTCGGCGGAATCATCATGCTGACGCTCGGCACCTCGCACGGCATCATCTTCAACACGCTGTTCTACCTGCCGATGCTGCTCTGGCTGTTCTGGGCGCCGATACGCGACAGGAGCGTCGCGGTGCGGCGCATCGCGGTCCGCGGCCTCGCCGACATCGTGCTGACGATGCGTGCGATCGGCACGCAGTCCGTGCTGTCGGCGATGACGTGGCTTGCCGGCCTCACCTCCTTCATGATCGGCAACGCCTATCACGCCCAGATGCCGGGCTTTGCCGGCGATCTCGGCCATGGCGATCCCGGCGTCTCCTACAGCGTGCTGCTCGCGGCGGATGCGGCCGGCGCGCTGCTCGCCGGCATCGCGCTGGAATCCTGGGGACGCCTCAAGGGCACGCCGCGCACGGCGATCACGCTGGCGATGCTCTGGAGCGTGGCGCTGCTCGGCTTCGCCGTGGTGCATATCTATCCGGTGGCGATCGTGCTGTTGTTCTTTGCCGGCTTCTTCGAGCTGTCGTTCAACACCATGGCGCAGGCGCTGGTGCAGCTGAACGCCCCGTCCGACATCCGTGGCCGCGTCGTCGGCCTCTACAACATGGCCGGGCTTGGCATGCGGGCCTTCAGCGGCATCACCGTCGGCGTAGCAGGTGCGGCGATCGGCATTCACTGGTCGCTCGGCCTGTCGGCCGCCGTGCTGCTGGCGCTGCTATGCCTTCTGCATCAACGCGCGGCGAAGAAGACGTAAGGACGCGAGCCGGTTGACTCCGGCATCTCCCCACCGCACCCTCGGCGCAGAGGCTTGGGAGATGAAGCGATGCGCAATCGCTGGGGTATTCTCGCGATCCTGTTTCTCGTCCGGCTCACCATCGCGTTTCAGTTCCAGAGCGTGGCCGCCGTCGCGCCGCTGCTGCAACAGACGTTCGACGTCGGCCTTTCCGATATTGGCATGCTGATCGGGCTCTACTTCACGCCGGGTGTCGTGCTCGCGCTGCCGGGCGGCGCGATCGGGCGGGCTTTCGGCGACAAGCCGATTGCGATCGCCGCACTGCTGCTGATGACGGCGGGCAGCCTCGTCATGGCCACCACCGATCTCTGGGGCTGGCAGATGGCGGGCCGGCTCGCCTCTGGCGCCGGCGGTGTGCTGCTGACGGTGCAGATCACCAAGATGTGCACCGACTGGTTCGCCGGCAAGGAGATCGCAACCGCGATGGCGATCTTCGTCAACTCCTGGCCGACGGGCATTGCGATCTCGCTCCTGGTGTTGCCGGCGATCGGCACCGCCTATGGCGCGGGCGCCGTATTCCTCGCCGCCGGCGCACTGACGGCGATCGGCATCGTGCTGATCATGTTCTACCAGCCGCCGCCGGACGCGACAGCCACCGCAGCCAGCTCCTCGCAGCTCGATCCCCTGGCGCTGCTGGCGGCGATCGTCGCGGGTATGATCTGGGGCCTCTTTAATGTTGGCTTCGCCATGATCTTCTCGTTCGGGCCGTCCCTTCTGGCCGAACGCGGCTGGAGCATTGCCGCGGCAGGCTCCGCCATCAGCCTCGTGCTGTGGCTCTCGGTGGTCTCGGTGCCGGTCGGCGGATTGTTTGCCGACCGGACCGGGCGGCCGCTGACGCTTGCGGTCGCGGCGAGCCTTTTGGTCGCGCTGCTGGTGGCCTGGCTGCCCCGATCCGACGCGGTGATCACGATCCTCGTTCTGATCGGCCTGGCCAGCGGCATTCCGGCCGGCCCGATCATGAGCCTGCCGGCTCGCGTGCTGGCGCCGCAGACAAGGGCGATCGGCATGGGCGTGTTCTACACTCTCTTCTATGCCGCGATGATGCTGGGACCGGTGGTGGCCGGCCGGCTTGCCAAATCGGCCGATACCGCCGCGGTCGCGCTCGATCTCGGCGCGCTGACGGTGCTGGCCTGCCCGCCCTTGATGTGGCTTTTCGAGCGCATTGTGTCTGTCCGTGTCCGGCGCGCCCGATCCTAACGCGGCATTAACCCTATGCACCTTAGGGTCGTGCCGGACTCCGCCCGGGCGGGGGGTCGGGTGTTGAAAATGGCGTTGGCGAACAAAAAATTTCTTCCGGCCGCCGAGGAGCGTCGGCGTTTCCAGCGGGTAAAAGTGCACCTGCTCGGCCGTTACATGCTGCCCGACCGCCGCGAATTCCCCTGCCAGGTGATCAACATGTCGCCGGGCGGGCTGGCCCTGCTGGCCCCCGGCATCGGCAATGTCGGCGACCGCGTCGTCGCCTATCTCGACCATATCGGCCGGGTCGAGGGCAAGATCACGCGCATCATCGACAATGGCTTTGCCATGACGATCGGGGCAACGCCGAGGAAGCGCGACAAGCTCGCGGCCCAGCTGACCTGGCTCGCCAACCGCGATATCCTCAACCTGCCGGAGGACCGCCGCCACGACCGTATCGTGCCGCGCAACCCGATCGCGGTGCTGACGCTCGAGGACGGCACCAAGATGACCTGCCGCATCATCGACCTCTCGCTGTCCGGCGCCGCCATCGCCGCGGAGAACCGCCCGCCGCTGAAATCGACGGTTTTCCTCGGCCGGGTCCAGGGCCGCGTGGTCCGAAACCTCGAAGACGGCTTCGCGCTGGAGTTCATGCACGAGCAGCCGATCGAGACACTCGAAGAGAGCGTTACCGCGCGGTAAAGCGCGACGGCGTCAAAATCACTGTATTTCCAGCTTCAAAGGCGGCCTCCGCGATGCGGACGCCGCCTTTTTCATTCGTTGCGGTCGCCGCCACGCGGGTTAACGCGAGGGGTGTACATGCGCGCAAACAACAGTTCCGCCAGCGTTTGCGCGTTAATAGATAAAATTTGAATCAACTGCAGTCATTTCAAATTTTATGAGAATTCGATTCAAGTATAGATCGAATTCGCTGCGCCTTTTACTTGCATTCGTCTCGACTTGACTTGGCCGACTTAGCGGCAACTCAAAAGCTCCGTGCGAAATGTGGTCCCAACAAGAAACGGGGGCCGCAATGTTCAACTTCAGGGGACAGGGGAAAGGGCTGGCGCTGGCCGCCATGCTCTTCGGGATCGGCGCAGCAGCGCAGGCCGGCGAAAGCCGACTGCTCTATGCGAGCCTCGGCGATACCACGCGTGCGCCGATTGGCTGGGTCGAGTTCTGTTCGGACAATGCCGCTCAGTGCCAGGGCGGGCCGACGCAGGCACGCGACATCGTGATGTCGCAGACTGCATGGCGCGACCTCGTCAAGGTCAATCGCTGGGTCAACGAGACCGTGAAGCCTTTGACCGACCAGGAGCACTGGGGCGTCATCGAGAAGTGGTCGCTGCCGACGGACGGTTATGGCGACTGTGAAGACTACGTGCTGTTGAAGCGCAAGATGCTGATCGATGCCGGATGGCCGCGCGAGGCCCTGCTCATCACCGTCGTGCGCGACAAGAAGGGCGAAGGCCACGCGGTGCTGACGGTGAAAACCGACAAGGGCGAGTTCGTTCTCGACAATCAGAATGAGAGCGTCGTTGCCTGGACGGAGACCGGATACCGCTTCGTCAAGCGCCAGTCGCAGAGCGATCCCAACGTCTGGGTCTCGCTCGGCGATACCAAGCCGGCGGTCTCCACCGCCAGTGCAAGAGATTAGCAGGAACGAGACAACGAGTTACGCGATCCGGTCACATCCCCACCCCTCCCCGTCCCAGACCGGTTCGCGCGCGGCCAGGCTTCCCCCAAAGCCTGGCCGCAACTTTTTTGGGCACGCGCGCGCGATCGGTCCTGCTAGGCTGACGCCCACGGCACGCGCGCGGCGGTGAAATCGCGCCACGTGCCTTGCAGCGACGGCTGCACGCCGATCGAGGCGCGTGCCTGCCAGCCGGCGATGGCCGCGGCGGCGATGGCGCTATCTGGCTCGGCAACGAGCCCGTCGAGCAGCGATGCCGTGACCGCCATGTCGTTGAAGGCGCCGAGTTCCTCCTGCAATCCGGCAAGCCGGCGCGAGAAGCGTCTTGTGGACTTGCGATCCTCATACAGCGGCAGCAGGAACTCGCTGAGATAGCGCAGCCGTTTGGTCGCGAGCCGCACCCGGTGCAGCTCTTCCGCCGAAAGCGACTTGAAGCGGCGGCCGCGCTTGAGCACCTTCGCATATTGCTCCGACAGAACCCACTGCGCGAAATTGACGGCGGGCTCTGCGAGCCGACCGAGGTCTTCGGCAGCGACATCGCTGCGCCAGCCCCGCGTCTCGATCCAGTTGCCAAGGCCGATCAGGAATACGGCGCAGCGGCGATCGGCGAGCGCATGATGCGCCTTGCGATACGCGTTCGACTGGCGCTTGGCCGCAGCCCGACCGAGCGCATCGAAGCCGGCGACGGAAGGACAGGCCTTCGCGATCGTCGGCAGGGTCTCGAGCCCGAAGACATCCCAGTCGCGCGCGGCAGACAGGTCCTGCGCCAGCCATTTGGTTTCCGAGCGCAGCGCGTCGAGATTGCTGAGTGCGCCGACCGATCGCATCAGATCGAGCGCCGAGCGGAGCCTGCGCAGCGACACACGCAGCTGATGCACGCCTTCCGGATTGCGGCCGTCTTCGGCAGCCGGCAGCGACTGAAGCAGGTGCAGGAAGCAGGATCGCAAGATCGTCGCAAGGGCTTCATCGAGCGAGACCGACGCATCGAGGCGAAGTTTTCGAGGACGTCGGGCCGACGGCGGCGCGCCGGCGGCAAGATCGAAGCCGCGGGCCGACTTGGTACGGATGGACGGTTTCACCACCCCGTGCTCCGCGAGCCGCAACGCGATCTCGTAAATCGTGCTCGCGCTGCCGCTCTTGAGCTCCAGCTCGATCTCGCTCACCGGCGTCGAGCGGCCGCCGGCCGTCAGCTCGCCGTGGTCGAAGGCGACCTCCACCGTTCCCGACGGCAGGTCGACGATCCGCGCGTGGCGATGGATGTCGGCGGTGAAGACCGCTTCGAGCGGCTGCGCTTCGAGATCGCTGCGAAGCTTCTCGGGAATGAAGGGCATCGCCAAAGCAAGATCGGGCGCGAGCGAGGGGACGCTCGCCTCCCACTCGCCACGACGCAGCGGATCGTCCGCGGCATCGGTCTTCACGGTCTGTACGAAGCGCGCGCCGATCTGGCGCACGCGCAGGCTCAGGCCGTCGCGCCGAAGTGCGCGTTCAGGCGTGTCGTAGTAGACGGACTTGAGATGCTTTCGCGAGCCCTTGTTGCGCGCGTGCGCCGCGATGACAGGCGCGGCGTTGAAATGCGCCATGCGATCGGCATCGACGATGAGCTTGAGCTCGATTTCGCCGGCGGGCCGCGCGGCGACGGCCGACTGAGCTGGCTCCGGCGCAGGCGTCGCGTCTTGCGATGGCGTCTGATCAATCACAGCGCCCTCGACGATCGCAGGTTCCGCGGCGACGTCCTCGCGCTGCCTCAAGAAGCCGTCGACGACTTGCGGTCTCCTGTTGGCCTTCGGGACAAGATTCCCATCCGGCGCGCCCGGAGTCTTGCCGGCCGGTATCGAGTCTGACTTTAGCATTTGCCGTGACATGACAGTTTGATGACAGAGCGCAGCATATAGCCGGTAAGGCCATCGAGGAATAGTCACGTTACGTCGCGGCGCATCATCGTCCACATGCGACATATTGGACGCAAATATCGAGGAGGACTGTCATAATTCGACTTGGCGTGACGAATTAAATTGCCGCCGCCTGCAACAGGTGATCGAATTGATAAGCGAATCTCGCGTTGTTCGAAACCGAGATGAACGCGTCAGCGAGTTTGACTCATGCTAGCCGAGAAATTCTTTCTGGTCCTGGAGACGCTTAGAAGCCACGCCTCGGATGACAAGCCCGAGATTGTGACAAGCCGCGCGCAGGCTGCCGCGGCGTTGGAGATCGCAAAGGGCTTGCCGCACAAGGCGCCGGTTCCAGACCATCGGGACTAGAAGCGGTTCTATGTCGCAGGTCGCATATGCGCGCGTCAGCGCGCAAAACCGTTCTTGTAGATTTTGCCGCCCTTCATGATCACCACGAAATTCTTCGCGGGATTTTCGATCAGGGCAATATTGTCGAGCGGATTGCCGTCGACCAGGAGGAGATCTGCGAGCGCGCCCTCCTCGACCACGCCGAGCCTGCCGGGATAGGGATTGCGCAGACCGGAGAGGCCCAACAGTTCGGCGTTCGTCGACGTTGCCATGGTCAGTGCTTCGGCCGGCGTGTACCAGCGCGTCAACGCGGCCAGCATCGAGCCCTGCTTGTCCGCCAGCGCCTTCGAGAACAGCACGTCGGTGCCGAACGCGGTCTTGATGCGGTACTTTTTCGCCAGCGCATAGACACGGTCGGTGCCGGCAACCACCTGCCGCAGCTTATCCTGCTCCGCTGGTCCCAACCCAGCCGCGGCGGACAGATCCAGGAACGGCTGCGTGCTGAGCCAGATTCCCTTCTCGGCGATCAGCTTCGCGCTTGCCTCGTCCATGAGATGACCGTGCTCGATGCATCTGACGCCGGCTGCGATCGAGCGCTGGATCGCGACCGGCGTGTAAGCGTGCGTGGCGACATAGGTGCCCCAATTGTCGGCGGCCTCGACCGCCGCGCGCAGCTCCGGCTCGGTGAAGGTGGAAACATCGAGCGGACTGAAGGGCGACGCGACGCCGCCGCCCGCGGTGAGCTTGACCTGCGATGCGCCCCTTTCCAGCACATTGGGATCCTAAGCTTAGAATTCCACGTGGACAAGTTGTCGCG